>Ga0070658_10001480_pt1 | contig 19965 bp, 11 predicted proteins | sample KBSC13metaG_FD_64664 | JGI IMG/M metagenome (GOLD analysis project Ga0070658, IMG submission 64664) | Corn rhizosphere microbial communities from Kellogg Biological Station, Michigan, USA - KBS C1-3 metaG | ecosystem: Host-associated > Plants > Roots > Rhizosphere > Soil ...
CAGCTTCGTGACGGGCATGCAGGGCGACGACCTAACCCATCCACGAGTAATCTCCACGCCGAAGCATTTCGCCGTCCACAGTGGCCCGGAGAGTCTTCGGCATAAGTTCGACGTTACACCATCAGCTCACGACCTTGAGGACACGTACCTTCCAGCATTTCGGGCGACCATTAGGGAGGCTCATGCCGGCTCCGTGATGTGTGCCTACAACGCTGTCGATGCAAAACCTGCGTGCACCAGCGACTTGCTCCTCAAACAACACTTACGCGAGGCTTGGGGCTTTACCGGCTACGTGGTGTCCGACTGCGGAGCCATCGACGATATCTTCGGCGGTCATCAATTTGCCACGAATGCCGTCGCAGCAGCAGCTGCTGCAGTTAAAGCTGGCACCGATCTCGATTGTGGTCACATTTACCGGCACATCCCAGAAGCCGTACAGCAGAACCTGCTTAGTGAGCCCGAAGTGGATGCCGCAGTCCGCCGATTGTTCCTTGCACGCGCCAGACTTGGCAATTTACATGCTCCGGAAACAAGCAGATACTCAGACATTCCATTCACTCAGGTCAACTCTACGGCACACCGGCAACTTGCCCTGCGTGCCGCGCGAGAATCCATCGTACTGCTCAAGAACGAGAAGAATGTGCTTCCCTTGCGACCTGGCGTGAAAGTCGCCGTGGTCGGCCCCGCTGCTGAATATCTCGCCTCAATACAAGGGAACTATTCAGGAACTCCTCTTAATCCTGTCCTGCCACTCACTGCAATCCGGAATGCCCTTGGAGAGGCAAATGTGCAGTATGCTGAGGGGTCCACATTTGTCGAGGGGACACTACTGCCGATCTCTCGCAACGCGCTGACACCCACGCATTCGCCGGGTCCGCATGGTATGACAGGAGAATACTTCAACTCCATTGACTTTACCGGCAAGCCAATCCTCGTCCGGACCGATGAGAGGCCAAACTTTAATTTCAACGAAGCGAGCCCGGGCCCTGGAATTGCTGCGACGAGCTTCGCAGTTCGCTGGTCTGGCACACTGACTGTTCCTGCGTCTGGGCACTATAGCCTCGGGATACATCTGGGAGCCTGCTATGCATGCCAGGATCGTGTGACCTACCGCCTGATTTTGGATGGCAAGGTGCTGCTGGACAGCCAGAATCTCGGTGGGTCTGTTGACAGGGATAACGTAAGCGTTCCGGTCGAATTCGATGACCAGAGTCCACACAAAATCGTGGTGGAATATACGCATCGCGAAGCAGGTGGTCAGATCGACATTGTCTGGTCAGCGCCACCTGAGGCCCTTCTCAAGGAGGCAATAGACGCCGCGCGGAACGCCGATGCCATAGTGGCGTTTGTAGGCCTCTCCAGCAACCTTGAAGGCGAAGAGATGAAGGTCGCGCTGCCCGGCTTTTCAGGAGGCGATCGAACATCGCTCGATCTTCCGCAGGCACAACAGGTGCTACTTGAAAAGCTGGCGGCGACTGGCAAACCGCTTATTATCGTTCTCTTGAACGGCAGCGCGCTCGCCGTCAACTGGGCGAAGGAACATGCCGCGGCAATCCTTGAGGCCTGGTACCCGGGAGAAGAGGGTGGCACTGCGATTGCCGATACTCTGGTTGGCCGGAATAGCCCGTCGGGCCGCCTGCCCGTCACGTTCTACAGAAGCGCCGACCAACTCCCTGCGTTTGAAGATTACGGAATGAAGGGACGGACATACCGGTATTTCGAAGGCGATCCTCTGTTCCCTTTCGGCTACGGTCTCAGTTACACGACATTTTCCTATGGGGCGCCGAGACTCTCAGAGCCGCTGCTGCACGCGGGTAACCCGCTCACCGTAAGCGTGAACGTGACAAATAGCGGCAAGGTCAGCGGTGAAGAAATAGCTGAACTTTACCTACTGCCGCTCGACAACAATGCCTCACCTCGAATTGCCTTGCGAGCTTTCAAACGCATTCACCTTCGGCCAGGCCAGAGTGGAGCAGTAACCTTTCTCCTGAACAACCGAGATCTTAGTCTTGTCGATGCGCAAGGACATCGCGCAGTTCGCGATGGCCGTTATCGGATCTTCGTTGGTGGAGGCCAGCCCGGCAGCGGCGCGCCAGGGCGCGCTGTACCACTGACCATTGTCGGCTCACACAACCTCCCGCTCTGACTAATCAGCGCAGGTTCTATCTAGCTCCGAGAAGCTATAAGCCGACCTCGTATCATCGCCCCTGATCTCCTACCCTGCTCATCGAAGATGTTAAAGTTCGCCGCTTGTCCAACGGCTATCGGCTCTGGCAGTCCTAGCATTCGCGCGGGGTTGGTGGATGCCATTCGCACCGCAGTGGAGATGTCCGCGCCTGTGAATTTCCGCAGGTTGGCAACTGCTTCGTCCAGCATAATCACGCTTCCGGCTAAAACACCTGCATCCGTAGTACAGCTCCTCCCTCGCAGATACACGGTGGTCTCGCCCAGCTTGTACATGCCATCCGGCATGCCTGTTGCCTCCAGCGAGTCCGTGATCAGAATACCCGTCCTCGCCCCTTTTGCCTTGTACCAGAGCCGGACCGCCTCAGGCGACACGTGGAGGCCGTCGCAGATCAGGTCCGCGAACACATCTTCTCGATCCAGCACGACACCAAGAATTCCCGGTTCTCGATGATCCAGCGGCCTCATCGCATTGAAGGTGTGCGTTGCCGTCGTCGCTCCGGCTTCTAACCCGGCCAAGGCCTCTGCCGTCGTGGCATTCGAATGCCCAATCGATGAACGAATTCCTAGCTGCGTGGCGCGCGCGATTGTCTCCAGTGCCTCGGGTAACTCCGGGGCAATCGTCATAAGGCGAATGTTCCCGTCCGAAGCCTCCCAGAACCGATTGAGCAGCTCAACAGTTGGCGGAACAATGTACTCCGCTGGATGCATTCCCTTCTTGGCATGCGAAACAAATGGCCCTTCAATATGGATGCCAGCAATTCGGGATTCGTCTGAGGCAGGCTCTTGCCGCATGAAACGAGCTATTCCCTCCAACGCGCGAAACGTCGTATCCAGGGATGCAGTCACCGTCGTCGCAAGATACTCCGTTACACCTGCGTGCGCCAGATGCGCACCAACCGTGTGAAGCGCTGCAGGTTGTGCCTCCATAACGTCATGTCCCGCTGCCCCGTGCATATGAATGTCCAAGAGACCAGGTGTCAGCGTGCTATCGGCGAACTCGTGTGTCACGGTCTCGCAGTTCGAGTCTCGTGTTCCGATTCGCACTATCAGTCCATCTTCAACGACGATGACCGGGTCACTCACCACGCCATCCGACGTAACCAGCAGCTTGGCTGTATACGTAGTCTTCATCACTCTTTGCTCGAAACGGCAGGTATTCCCATCGCAGCAGCTGGGGGTAAGGTATGGTTGTACATCAGCTGTCGCTGGGCTGATCGCATAGTGTCGATGCGCGAAAGCCAAAGCTCAATGGCGATGTCATACCGCGCGAGATTATTTACCAGCCAATAGGGACGATTACTCTTCCGCCATTCGCCCTCATACATTGCCCGGCACTCTGTATATCCATCGCGAAGATCCTGCAACTTGCCGTTCGTGCTGTCGAGCGACTCGAGCGTTCGCGCGGCTTCCGCTCTCCCATCTGCACCCTGCGGGTGAGCCACCACTGCTGCGTTATAGGAAGTGGCGATCTCCTCCGATAGCTGGAATTTATACGCCATCAGATCGATGCGCCTTGCACCTAGCTCCATCGCGTCCAGAGCATCAATCTCTCGCACTCCGGACCGACTACGCACCTCTCTGACCAACACCATCGCACGTTCGGCGTGCTTTCTCAACTCCCGTAGATACGGCTGAATAAGTGGCGCAATCCGCTGCCCATCGATGCTCCAGGGATCGATCCAGAACAGCGAGTCGGAGGCGTCGGACCTCTTATATTTCTCCTGAAGCAGAGTGTGCGCGGCCATCAACTCCCGCTGCGCTTCGACAATCTTTCCAGAAGAATCTCCGTGGAATACCCGTCCGTATGCCGATTCGAATGACGAGATTGATGCAGGCCCTTTCTGCCACGCTGCAGCAGCTCCAAAGAGCACTCCGTACCAATTGGCATTTGACAGCGTCTCTCCATCATCGTTCCAAATTGTGTTCATCTGGCCAGTGCATCCTTCCGCCTGGCCTTCAGCCGTCAGCTGCTGGATGTTGCTTAATCCAATTGAATAATTCGGATACATGCGGGACCAGTTGTTCACGCCCGGCGAAACCCAACAGTCCATGGCTGCATCGCGAAACGGACGGATGAAGCGTGCAAATCCTTCCGGGTGTGCGTCGTACTCCCAAACCACTGCAACCGTGGATCCCTTAAATTCTTTCGGCAAATCACGGAGTAACTCTGGGTTGTGCATTGCAATATCACCCCAGAACAGAAGCTTTCGATTCAGCGGCTTCAACTCCGAAACCAGACGCTGTAGGTAATCCAGATACGTCGGACCCAGCCCACGAGTTTGCACATCCGCCATCGTTCGGCCCCGGCCGAGTTCTTGGGTCTCGTCGGCACCCAGGTGAAGATACGGCCCCGGAAACACCTCGGCTAACTCTGAAAACATCTGCTTCGCCAGCTCAAGAGATCCGGGTTCACCAGGGGCGAGCATCTGGCCATGCGGTGTTTCCGCCAGCGGCGCATATAGTTCCCACTTCAACACATTGTGCAGATGTCCAAATGACTCCTGCTCCGGCGCAATGGTGATGTGAAATTTTTCCGCATAAGCAATCAGATCGCGGGCCTCAGCGGGTGTAATTGCACCATCTTTCGGAGCAATCAACGGGTTGGATGAATATTGAAACGTGTGTTCGAAATACGGCGAGTAGAGATTCATCTTGTACTCGGCCATTGTGCGAATCTGTTTTTTCAAAAACTCGAGAGTAGGCACAGGGCCACGGGAAAGATCGTCCGACAGCCCACGGATTCGCATCGCCGGCCAGTCGCGGATCGTCATTACGTGTAGCGCCGCAGGTTGGACGGAACTGTCAATCAGCTGCTTGGCGGTTTGCGCACCATAGAATAATCCAACAGCAGAGGCGCCGATTACCGCTATCCCTGTTCGGGCCGGGACGATAATATACCCTTCCCGATCCATCGCTTCGCTATTCCACAGCTGCTGTCCCGAGCGGAGCATCTGCAGCCCGCGAGCGCTCGTAGCGCGGACCAGCTCGATCGGTATCCCACCAGGTCGAAGGTGCAAACCCCGATCCAGTAGGCTTGTCCGGAGGTCAGCAGCCGTAAATCGGTCATCGGAATTACAAGATTCGCAGCGAACCGCGATCCCTCTCTCTACCGGAATTACTCGTGTCTGACTTTGCTCGCGCGGCATTGGTATCAACGCAAACTCCGCTCGCACTGGAGTCCATATTCCTACGAGCAGCACAATCGCGAAATACCAAACTCGGAAGTGAATCTCGTGCAGTTTGTAATCGGTTCCCAAACGCCCTCCGGCTTGCGCGCAATTGCTTTATCGACAACTACACGCTATGTACTCTATACAATTTTGAACGAGAGGCTGGAACCGTTACCATAGTTGGCATGGCACGTGCGCCACTCCGTCGCATCAACCAACCAGTCCGAGGTGATACCGATGAAGCAATTACTCAGGAAACAACTCCAGGAATCAATCTCCACGATGACTGCCGTCTTAGAGAATGACAGCCTGGCAGATTCGGTTACCCGTGCCGCACAGATAATCTCAGACGCGATGAAACGAGGCAACAAGCTGATAGTGGCTGGTAACGGAGGGTCGGCGGCCGACTCGCAACACCTCGTGGCTGAATTTGTTTCCCGCCTTACCGTAGATCGTCCGGCCCTTCCAGCCATTGCGCTCACAACCGACACTTCCATCCTCACAGCAATCGGCAACGACTATTCCTACGAGAACGTCTTCGAGCGCCAAATTGAAGCAATCGGCCGAGCCGGCGACGTCTTCCTTGGGATCTCAACATCGGGCAATGCAAAAAACATCTTGAAAGCACTCCGCCTCTGCGCACAAAAGGATATAACCACAGTCGGCTACATCGGAAACGAGGGCGGCGCGATGAAGCCCCTATGCAATATTTCAGTCATAGTGCCTTCCAAGGTCACCATGCACATACAGGAGTGCCAACTCGCCCTCGAGCACATTCTGTGCATGATGGTGGAGCGGTTTTACTTTGGCCCCGACTTCGGAACTCTTCCCCAGCAGATTAGCGAGTAGTCAACTCGCCTAAGCACTGAAGCCCTACAATAAATCCCCATTCTGGCTGGCCGGCAAACTAGACGGTGAATGGCCGAGTGTCGTATTAGGTTCTGGTCCCATCGTGAAGATCAAGTGCGCTCCACCTGCGAGCTCGGAGTGCCGGACCCACAAGCGGTCCAATGGCCTACCGTCAAGCGTCACTGATTGCACGTATACATCCTCCGGGGACTTGCGCTTGGCCTCAATCGTCAACTCTCTGCCGCCCGCCAGTTGTACCTTCGCTTCGCTGATAATGGGCGAGCCTAATACGTACGTTCCGCTTACCGGATCAACGGCATAGATTCCCATTGCACTCATAACGTACCAGGCCGACATTTGGCCGCAGTCTTCATTACCCGCCAGCCCATCCGGCGCATCTCTGTACATCGTGGTCAGAATCTGGTGTACGCGTTGCTGTGTCTTATGCGGCTGACCGGCGTAGATGTACAGGTAAGCAATATGATGACTCGGTTCATTTCCGTGGACGTACTGTCCGATGAACCCTGTCATATCGGGGACATCTTCGTTCGACACGCCTGGGGACTCGGTGAATAAAGCGTCTAATTTGCGAACGAACTGCTCACGTCCTCCGAACAGTTCAATGTAGCCGGCTACGTCATGCTGCGCAAAAAACGTGGTCTGCCATGCATTCGATTCCGTGTAATCTCGGTGACCCTTGATGTGGCCAGTTGCCTTAGGATTGAAGTTCGGCGTCCATTCTCCGTTCATCAATTTTGCGCGGATAAACTGCGTCTGAGGGTCGAAAAGGTTCTTGTAATTCCTGACACGCTTCAGTTGGATCGCTGCATCATCCTGATGGCCGGTCGCCTGCGCTACTCGCGCACACGCCCAGTCGTTATACATGTACTCCAATGCCTTGCTGACGGATTCGCCCTCGCGATCAGCAGGGATATAACCCATCTTCCGGTAGTAGCCAAGGCCCATGTAGTCCTCATCCATGTTCCGCTTGCGCATCACCGCGTACGCCCGGTTCCAATCGATACCTTTGAAGCCCTTTGCACAAGCCTCGGCCATCACGCTCGCTGAATGGTACCCCGTCATGCAAAAGGTTTCGGAACCCTGTAATGGCCAGATCGGCATTCCACCCGGACTCTCTTCGGCCATGCGCACTAGGCAATTGACCATGGGCGAAACTCGATCACTCTGCCACAGCGTGAATGAAGGATGTAGAGCACGAAAAGTGTCCCACAGTGAGAAAGTGCTGTAGTTGTGTTCTTGTGCGTTGGTCAGTTTGTGGAGCTTACCGTCCATTCCGCGGTATTCGCCGTTCACATCGTCGGCAAGTGTCGGCGCGCACATCATGTGATACATGCTGGTGTAAAAAATTCGCTTAGTCGTTGCGTTATCAGTCTTGATTCTGATCCGCGACAACTCTCGCTGCCACTTACCTTTTGCACGGTCCCGCGTTCCTTCGAAATCCCAAGCTGGCATTTCAGCTTTCAGATTCGCCAGCGCATTCTCTGCTGAGACCATAGAGATCCCTGTCTTTACTAATACTTTTGCGCCAGGCGCAAAGTGCATCACCGCTTTCAGGTTCTTGCCGTGCACCGCCGTTTCACTCACCGGCTGATCGTCGATGTACATCTGAATCTTCGTCGGTACGACGGATACCTGCGTAGCGAAATAGATTTCACGATGCGGAGCCCATCTGCTGACGCGTCGCCCGCCAAGAATCAAATCCTTGCCGCCGATGCGGAGATCGGCATCGATAACAGGTTCTTCTGTTCCGTATGCATGATGAAAATCGATCAGAATGTGCGCATCTTCGCCCGGCGGAAACGTGTACCGTTGCACTCCCGTTCGCTCAGTCGCCGTAAGCTCCGCCTGAACCTTCTTTCCTCCTGCGCTTTGCAGAAGTACGGAATAATAGCCGGGCGTCGCGCGCTCATCTTGGTGTACATATCGAGACCGATATCCTTCGTCGGGGTTTTCTTTCGTTCCCGGCTGGAGTTTCACGGCACCAGTCCGCGGCACTATCAGAATGTCCAGCAGATCTCCTGCGCCTGTTCCACTCAGGTGGGTGTGGCTGAATCCCATAATAGAGCTGTCATCGTAGTGATATCCGGAGCACCAGTCCCATAGCCGGTCCCATGTGTCGGGGCTGAGTTGCACGGCTCCAAATGGAACTGTTGCTCCTGGAAACGTATGCCCATGGCCGCCCGTTCCAGTGGAGATGTTGACAAATTGCGTGAGGTCGCCATCCTCTAGTGTTTCGCCGGACAGCTTCGGCTCCAAAGCATGGTAACCAGTTGCTAGAGCAGCAAGCTGCAGAAATCCGCGTCGGTCGATTGCCACCTATAAGTCCCCCACCTAATACTCGGCCAAAAACGAACGGTCGGCAAGATAGTCGTCCTATCTCACCGACCGCAATTCCAGTCAGGTTAGAAGTTGAGCTTCACGCCCATTTGGACGATACGTGGAATATTTGACTGCCCACTTGGGCGGTTTGGGTTCGAAGAACTCACGCTCGACGTCCCAAACGTGCCGCTGGTTGGATTCGTGTTCGGGCCATTCGGAACGTACGTGTTCGTGAAGTTGAACGCCTCGAACCGGAACTGTGCGTTCAGCGTCTCAGAAAACTTGAACTTCTTACTTGCCGACAAATTGCCGATCGGAGCGTTGGGATTCCGGATGTAACCCGACTGGAACGGCATCGAGGCCAACTCGCCGGCAGCACTGTTGATCTGCTGCCACGCCGGATTCGTGCAGGTCTGAGTCACACCAGCGAAAGTTGAATTTGGTTGACGCGTAGTCCCGTCAGCAAAAAGCGTGCACGAATTGAAATAAGTGAAGCGGCTTTTGTTCACACCGACACTTGGATCCCGGAGCAACCGGTATCCCGAATTCAGCCCAGTCGGAGTTCCCGATTGAATAACTTCCCAGAAGTTCAGCTCCCAGCCACCCACGGCCAGTTCTGTCAAACGATTGTCATTCCCCATCCAGCGATGCCCACGGCCGAATGGAAGTTCATACACCGCCGAAATTACTAGCCGCTGTGGACGATCCTGCGAACCAATATTTTTGAACGGCGCAGCATCCTGCGGGTTCAGAAAGGCCAGGGCCTCCAACGTCTTAGACCACGTATACGCACCGAGAATTGTGAATCCGTGCGAATAGCGTTTCTCAATCGAGAGTTGGAGTGAGTCATACCAGATCTTGCCGGCAGACTCCTGGCCGTAATTGACATTCACAAATTGTGGATAAGGGAGCAGAAGCTGCTGACGCGAAATAGTCGTACCGTTCAGGCCTGAGCCGGGCAATAGCCCCGCAAATGGATTTGGAAGAGCAACACCGAGGTAACCGTTCAAATTGGCGCTGCCGGAATACAGGCCGCTCGTCTGCTTAAAGCCGGCCGCGATGGCTGCCTGTTGCAATTGAGTAATCTGAGCCGCGCTCAATACGTTCAAATTCCGCGCTCCACCAGCTTGGTTGTCGTTCGTGTTCACGTTGACGGTGCGACTTCCAACATACGAGGCATCCACTTTCACGCTGTATGGTAGCTGTTGCTCCATTCCGAAAGAATACTGGTGAACGTGCGGTATCTTGCGATCCACGTTGTTGAAGATGATGCTCTGGCCCTGAAACGTAGCAAGTCCGAGCGAATTACCCGTCGGCTGCAGGATGCCGGTTGCAAACGGATTATTCAACGGCTGGGCAGTGGGATTGTTGCCGCGCGGACGGTAATTGTCCGCGGTTGTAGCCCCCGCCGCAGTAACGTTATTCGGAATCATCGCCGTATCTTGAGCGAATCCTTGCGCTGCGCCGAATGCCGACTCTGGCAAATAGAACAGGCCATAGCCGCCGCGGAAAATCATGTTGGGAGCCGCACGGTACACTGCACCAATGCGCGGCTGAACGTGGTTGTACTCCGTGTTGAATGCACTGGTGGACTGTCCACCAGAACCCGCAAACAGCAGACCCCCCTTCAATGATGAGCAGGCCGGGCAATTAGCCGATGCAGCACCGGCTGCGCTCGCCAGAGGGGAAGCCTGGTTATAAGCAAAGCCGCGATTCTGGCGATTCTGGATCTCGTGCGGCGAGCCCTCCAGGTCATAGCGGATGCCGGCGTTTATGGTCAACCGGGAGGTTACTTTGATGTCGTCCTGCAGGTAAATCGCCCAATAGCGCCAACGATAGCCGAGGTTTGGCGTGTACTGGATGATTCCATTGTTTGGGAATCCAAGCAGCATCGACGCAATTGCAGACCCTTGCGTCGCGGTTTGGTTGCCGTTCGGGTTCTGCTGAGTCTGGGCCCGCGTGAAGTTGAATCCGCCTTGTCCAAGGACAAACGATCCGCCGCCTGTGTTGTAGTCAAAATCGCGGAGATCTGCGCCCACGTGCAGCGTGTGGCGGCCCCACAGGTATTCAACACTGGGTTGGAAACCGATCGTGTTGCTGATCCCGAAACGGGGATCGCGCGAGCCGATACCCGTTCCGCCCAAACCTCCCGGCAGGTTCACGCCATTGTTGTTGTCGAAGCCTAGCTTGGGCGGCAGCGGCACGAAACGGCTGCCTGCAAAGCCGGCCGAAAATCCCAGTTGAGTGATGTCGACCGACGAAGCGCGGCTGCGCGCAACGGTTTCGTTGTAGCGGGTGTAGGATGCGCGAAGGTCGAGCGTCATTCGCGGAGTCAATTGGGTCAACGAATCTATAACTGCGTTGTCGTTCACACGCGCCAGTGGGTCCTGCGAGTCCAGCAGCGGCAGCGGGTAATTGGTGTTGCCCTGATCAGTTTGGTTACGCCGACCGTGCGCATACCGGCCATACACGCGCTCCTTCTGCCCGAAGTTTTGGTCGACACGAGCGATCCAGGTGCGGTACCGGTCGATGCTCAGGTTCGCGCCAGTGTTGTAGTTATTCGCCGACGTAGTGGTGGTCGAAGTCGGCTTCGGGAAAGCCTGAGCCAACAAATAGCCCGCTCCATTCAAGCGGCTGGCCGGAATGATGTTGCCGGGAAACTGGTCACGGATGCAGCATTGCCCCGACGAATCTAGCCGTGTGGTGTACGGGTCATAGATATTCACACCCGACTGCGAGAAATCGCCGTTGCGCTCGGCTGTCGTAATCGTACCTACCAGGGCTGGGCTGGGTGTGTCTTCGTTGTACTGTTCGATACCGAACAGGAAGAAGGTTTTATCCTTCCAGACCGGGCCAGCCACTTCGCCTCCAAATTGGTCCAGCTTCGGAGCCGCTAAAAACTGTTTTGTGACCGGGTCGATCGAGTAAATAGGCAAACCGTTGAATTTACTACCAACGTTGTTCGCATCCGTCCAGTAGCGATGGAAGAAGTAGTAACCCGCTCCATGGAAATTGTTAGTTCCAACCTTCGTGCCGACGTTGAATATACCGCCGCCGGTGCGTCCATACTGCGCGTCATAAAAGTTGCTGACGACCTTGAACTCCTGTGTTACCTCAGCGCTCGGAATGTAAGCGACGTTCAGGTTCGCATGTGATCGGTCACCTGCCGTATCGGAATAGGCATCGTCGGGCGCGCCGTCGATCAGGAATGAATTCGCCTGGCGCAGTCCGCCATTGACGGAGTAGTTGATCACATCCCCGTTATCAAAGGGGCGCTGGAAAGATTGATTCCCGTTGAACACCACCCCCGGAACTAAGTTGGCTAGATTAATCGGGTTCCGGCCGATGATCGGCAGTTCTGTGACCTTGGCATTGTCAATCAGACCGCCTCGAGTCGCGCTGCCCTCATCCAGTAGCGGGGCGGATGTCGTCACAGTGACCGTTTCCGACACATCGCCCAGGCTCATGGACATGTCGACCGTCAGCTTGTCGCCAACGTGCAACTCCACATTCGGACGAGTCTGCGTCTTGAATCCGCCGCCTTCGGTCGAAACCGTGTATGTCCCTGGCAGCAGAAATGCGACGGTATAGTTGCCATCGTCGCTCGTGGTGGTCGTGAACTTCTCACCGGTGGCTGCGTTCTGTACGGTCACGGTCGCATGCGGCACGGCAGCGCCGTTCGGGTCCGTAACGTGGCCGTTCAATGTCGCGCGAACCTCCTGGGCCGTTGCAGTACGGGCCACTGCGAATGACATGGCAAGGAGCGCGACTGTGATCAGGTTCCGGAGGGCACGAGACATACTGAATTCCTCGGTCAATAGAAATTGCTGGGCGCTTAGAATCGCCAGCTGCTCTCGGGTTGGAATCGATTCCAATTACGAGTCAACCAAAGATGCTCTCGTACCCCTGACCGTGTCAAGCGCTTTTTTACTACCTGAACGTCCGTGGATGTCTTCGAATCAGAAGTTCCTGCTCGGCCTCGAATCAGGCCGGCAAACTTCCGGACTCATTCATACAGCCGCAGGACCGGCGAGCCACCAGCTCGACATCCAGCATGATCAGACCTTTATCGCCCGATTTATCATCAAGTTGCTGGAACAGCAGTTCGGCTGCCCTCGTAGCCAGTTGCCTGACCGGCTGCCGGATGACAGAAATGGGGGGATCCAATGCGTCCGCCAACTCGAAATCGTCGTATCCCAATAACGCGACGTCACCCGGAATCGAAAGCCCCAGACTGCGAAGGATTTTGTAGACGAATACAGTCGTCGAATTTTTCGTAGTAAAGATCGCGTCAATTCTCGGCTTGTTCTGCAGGTGCCTGCGAACTGCAGCTTCAGCAGAGTCGTAATCCTGAACATTGAAGTCCGCCAGGTACGGGAGCCCGGCCTTTTTAATCACATCTCGGTGCCCCTGGAATCGTTTTCTACTTGTGAAAAGTAGCGGATCTCCTCCCAGACACAGGATTCGCTTGTATCCATGGTCGACGAGGTGCCGCGTCGCCGCTTTGGCACCGCCGTAATTGTCACCAAGTACCGTAGATATTGGGCTTCCTTTAATCGGCCGGTCAAGGCAGATCGTGGGGAATCCAGCCTGCTCAAACAAGCTCCTGTCAGTCATTGAGGATGGCACCACGATCAATCCATCCACTCTGCGCTGAATCAACGTGTTCATCTGCTCGCGCTCATGCTTGGGATCGTTGTTCGATGTCGCAAGCAATACCAGCGATCCCCGCGTGCGCGCCACGTCTTCGATGGCTGCCGCCGCGCTCGAGAAGAATGGGTCTGCCACGCTCGGCACCACCAGGCCGATTGTTTTGGTCTTTGCCCCTTTCAGGCTGCGCGCAGCATGATTCGGTTGATATCCAAGTTCACGAATGGCCGCTGATACTGCCGCAAACGTCGCCGGACTCACGTTCCGGCCGCCATTAATCACGCGCGACACGGTTGCAGCGCCGACACCTGCCTTCCGTGCCACGTCCTGCAAAGCGGGGATCGCCCTCTGCTTTTTCGCCATTCGAACTTACTCTTTCGTGCTGCCTATCTGTCTGGACTTACCGTACATCTTCTCCGCCATGAATTCACCTCATTCTTCAGCCAAAGCGTTGCGGCTCTCGTTTGGTCCGAGGACACGATCGCTAATTCCGTGCCCTCAAGCCTCTAATCTCTCCTGCAATTGCTCAAGCGTTGCACACTTTGTCTCGGGATACACAAAGAGCACGACAAAGAATTGTGCAACCATCATCAACGCGAAGAACAGGAAGGGCGCTCCACCGGAGCGCTTCGCAACAATCGGAAACACCGCCGCAATAATCGCATTCATCACCCAGTGTGAGCCGCTTCCGAGACTCTGCCCCTTTGATCGCACCTTCGTCGGGAAGACCTCCGCGATATAGACCCAGATCACCGCGCCTTGCGATACAGCGAAAAACCCGATGTACGTCACGAGCAGCCAAACGAGTAATTCTTGGTGCGTCTGCGTGAAAAAGATGGCCGCCACGCCTGCGAGGCATAGTCCCGTTCCCACGGAACCGATAAGCAGCAGCGTCTTCCTGCCCAGCCGGTCGATCAACGCCATCCCAATAAACGTGGCAATAAAGTTCATGCCCCCAATCAACACCGATTGCGCGTTTCCGGAGATCCGGTCAAACCCCGCAGCCCGGAAAATATCTCCTGCGTAGTACAAGATCGCGTTCACCCCAGCGAGTTGGTTGAACAGTCCAATCGAAATTGCCAGAAAGATTGGCAGCCGCAGCGAGCGACGAAACAGCGGCTCCTCCTTCTTCCCACGTTCCTGGTGCAGCGACGCGGTAATCTCCGCGAGTTCTCGTTCCGGCTCAAGCGATCCCATCTTGCGTAGCACGCCCAGCGCGACCTCCGCACGTCCCTGAGCAATCAGCCAGCGCGAGCTTTGCGGAATCGTAAACAGCATAACTAGGAACAGCAGCGCAGGCAGCGCGGCAACCCCCAACTCCCATCGCCACTCTGCGTTTCCCAGTCCAGCCGAAGAGATAATGTAGTTCGATAGGTACGCCACCAGGATGCCGACGACGATGTTGATCTGAAACACACCCACCAACCTGCCCCGCCACTTCGCGGGCGCCAGTTCCGCGATGTATACCGGTCCTAGCACCGACGAACCGCCGATCCCAAGCCCGCCGATGAATCGAAATACCATTAACGAGGGCCAGTTCCACGCTCCCGCGCAGCCAAGTGCCGAGACCAGGTACATCACCGCCATCACGCGCAACGCGTTCCGTCCGCCCATGCGCTGGCCCATCACGCCAGCGATTAGGCAGCCCACCACGGTTCCCCACAAGGCAATCGAGACCGTCTGCCCCAGCTCGGCCGGACTCAGATGGAATAACGCCGTCAACTGTCCGGTCGTGCCGGAGATTACAACCGTGTCAAACCCGAACAACAGTCCGCCGAGTGCACCGACTGCCGTGCTCCTCAAAAGGTGCGAGGTGAACTTCATGGGTCCTCTTTCTAGTCAATCCGCATCGCAAGGTGCCAAAGCCAGTTGAAACCGGTTCCAACTCTACATCAGTCGTGCTTTTCAAGGAAGCAGAACTCATGCTCGTGCATGAGTTCCGATCCCATCCGTCGCTGACCTGTACAATTTTTGCGACGGTGAACGTCGTCCGTCAGAGGTGCAGGCTTGCCCGTCACGATAGACTCCTCCCATGAAGTACGCCCGCGTCGAGCTGGCAGAAGGCTTCTCCTATCCCTCATAGGTCTGGTCGTTCTCTTCTCCTTCTCTCGGGCCTTTCTCTCCTATTGGGTCGATCTTCTCTGGTTCGGCGCTCTGGGTTACTCTCAGGTCTTCTGGACCACCCTCGAAATCCACGCAGGAGTCTTCCTCACCGCCGCCATCGCGACCTTCGCCCTGCTCTACGGAGGATTCACCGCCCTTCGAAGGCTCTACCAGGACGATCTGCCCGCAGAGCGTACCATCCTCGTCGGTGGAGAACCTGTCAACCTTCCTATTGGCCCGGCCGTCCACATTGTCAGTCTCATCGTCGCCGGCATTGCGGCCATCGTTTCCGGCTCGGCACTTGCTTCCAACTGGCCCACTCTGGCTCTCTTCTGGCACCACTCGCCGGGCGGTGCTCCCGACGCCATCTTCGGGAAATCCCTTAGCTTTTATCTCTTCACGCTTCCTGCCCTCCAACTCATCGTCGGATGGTTACTCACGCTAGGGGCCATCATCGGCATCGCAGCCGTCGTGCTCGCCGTCCTCTCAGGCGGAGCACACGCAGTCAACAGTAGGCGACTGTCCTTCGGGACTTCGCCATGGCGCGGAATTTCATTCGCTGCCGTTCCTCTGCTGCTCCTCTTCGCTATCAACACATACCTCAGCCGCTACCTGCTTCTATTCGGCCGCCACACTCTTTTCACCGGCATCTCCTACGCCGACGCCCACGTCGACGTCCATTTCCTGCCGATCATCTCAATCGCTCTAGTGTTCGGCGCCATCCTGGCGGGATTCAATGCCCTTCGCCGCCCCAATGGCCGCATTCTTGCGCTTGCCATCGCACCCGCAGCTTTCTGCTACGTCCTGCTCGGAATCGTAAGCTGGTACGTCACCAATTTTGTCGTCAAACCCAACGAGCTCGTCCGCGAGCAGGCATTCATCTCCAATAACATCCAGGCCACCCGCGCCGCCTACGGTCTGGACCGCTTCGCCCAGCGAGAGTTCCCTGCAGAGACCACACCCGAGGCCGCCGATCCCGCAAATAACCAGGCGACCCTCCAGAACATTCGCCTTTGGGACTGGCGCGCGCTGCAAGACACTCTCCGTCAGGTACAGGAGATCCGCACTTACTACGACTTCCCGGACATCGACATCGATCGCTACCAGATCGACGGTGCCACGCGTCAGGTCATGCTCGGCACTCGCGAGCTCAATCTGGACAAATTGCCCGAGGCCAGCCGTAACTGGATCAACGAAAAGCTCATCTACACCCATGGCTACGGCGTCACCATGAACCCGGTCAACGAGTTCACCCCGGAAGGCCTGCCCAACCTGTACCTGAGCAACATGCCTGTCCAGAGCACCGTGGCCGGCCTCAGCGTGACCCGCCCCCAGATCTATTACGGCGAACTGACCGACAGCGACGTCTACGTCAAAACTCGCCAGCAGGAGTTTGATTACCCACAGGGCCAGGCCAACAGTCTCACCTCGTACGATGGCACCGGTGGCATCCCTATCGGAAGCTTCTTCCGCCGCATAGCCCTCGCCATCGATCGCGACGATCTCGGCAAACTCCCATTCAGCGACGACGTCAACGCATCCAGTCTGTTGCTGATGCGCCGCAACGTCCGCGACCGGGTCGCTACCCTTGCGCCGTTCCTTAGCTTTGACCACGATCCTTACATGATCGTCGCTCCCGACGGCCGCCTCTTCTGGATGATGGATGCCTTCACTTCGTCGGACAGTTATCCTTACTCCACTGCCTACTCTGCCAACGGCGACACGATCAACTACATGCGTAACAGCGTCAAGGTAGTCGTCGACGCCTACAACGGAACCACTACCTTCTACGTCTTCGACACTGAGGACCCGGTCATTACGGCTTGGCAGAAGATCTTCCCTACCCTTTTCAAGCCCGCTTCCGCCATGCCCGCCGGCCTCCGCGCGCACGTCCGCTATCCGGAGAAGCTCTTCCGCCTTCAGGCCCAGGTCTACGGGCTTTACCACATGACGAATCCGTCAGTCTTCTTCAACCGCGAAGACCTTTGGACGGTTGCAACGCAAACTACCGGCACCGGCGACAACCAGACGACGCAGCCCATGCCTCCCAACTTCGTTCTCATGAAGCTGCCCGGCGAATCCTCCAACGAGTTCGTCGAGATCCTTCCCTTCACTCCTGCCAACCGCAACAACCTCATCGGCTGGATCGCTGCCCGGTGCGACGGCCGGAACTACGGTACCTCAGTGGTCTACAACTTCCCCAAGACTCGCCTCGTCGACGGCCCACAACAGATTGAGTCACGCATCGATCAGAACGCGCAGCTCTCCGCGCAGCTCACTCTCTGGAACCAGCAGGGCTCACACGTCCTCCGCGGCAACCTGCTCGTCATTCCGTCGGGCAAAGCCCTGCTCTACGCAGAGCCCATCTACCTCCAGGCCCAGCAGAGCCCCATGCCGGAGCTCCGCATCGTCGTCCTCGCACTGCAGGACCGCCTCGCTTACGGTCCCACCTTTGAAGCTGCACTCCAGTCGCTCTTCGGCTCCGAAGCTCCAGCCCTAGCCCCGTCCGCCGGCGCTCCAACTCCTTCGCAACCTGCAACGCAACACACTCCGAACGCACCCGATATGAGCGCCCTCATCTCAGAAGCGGGCCGCGACTTCGATGACTATCAACGTCTCACCGCTCAAGGTCGCCACGCCGAAGCCGGCCAAAAGCTCGACGCGCTTAAACACGTCCTTGATCAGCTCAACTCCACCCATAAATGATTCCGTGACCCTCCAATCGCAGACCGACCTCGCACCCGCACTCGCCTCCATCCATACGGAGGCAGGCACTCCCCTGCTCGACCTCGCCGAGACCTCACCGGTCCTGCTCATCTTTCTGCGCCACTTCGGCTGCTCCTTCTGCCGCCAGGCCATCAGCGACATCGCTGACGTGCACCCGCAACTCACGGCCCGCAACGTCCGCCCGGTCTTCGTCCATCTCGGCACACCAGACCGGGCAAAGACCTACTTCGATTACTACCGTATCAGCGATGTCGAGCGCATAAGTGACCCGGAGGCCAGCATCTACCACCACCCGGCATTCGCACTCGGCCGTCTCCACCCCGCTCTTAATCTGCTCAACCCGCGCGTCTGGCTCGGTTGGATCCGAGGCTCAATCGTCAAACATGGTATCGGCACATTCAAGGAAGACGCACACCAGCTCCCCGGCCTCTTTCTGCTTAAAGGCCCGCAGATTGTGCGCCGCTTCCGCTACAAATCCATCGCGGACCGCCCGAACTACGTAAAGTTTGTGTCCTGATTACTTCATCAACAGCAGTCTGCCTGTCACCTGAAATCATGCCAATTCCGGCCCACCACGCATCCAAATCAGAAAGTGGAGGTTTCCAAATGTCAGCGCTTCACGCGGATGACTCGGGCAATGCGGTTGAACCCGTTGCCCAATTCGATTTACAGCAAGAACTCGCAGAATGCCAGCAGAAGAAGCCATGGCCCTCAGGCATCTTTTCCAGGACTCTATTCAAAAAACATGACTTCAGATGTGTGCTGATTGCCATGGAGCCGTCTGCAGCCATGAAGGAGCACCATGCCGACGGCACCCTCTCGGTACAGGTGTTGAAGGGACGATTGCGTTTCGGTGCCGAGGGTAACCAGTTTGAGCTTGCAGCAGGCAGTCTGCTCACCCTCTCCGCTTCAATCAAGCATGATGTACACGCCCTCGAGGACTCTGCGTTCTTGCTGACCATCTCCTGGCCCAGCAATGAAGAGTTACTCGCGATGAAGCATCGAGGCTATGGAACCTGACAATGCAAATCGCAGCTAAACGTGCGTATGAGCCACGCACTCCGGATGACGGCTTCCGCATACTCGTCGATCGCCTCTGGCCCCGGGGGCTGAATAAGGAGAAGGCACACATCGACCTCTGGTTGAAGGACGTCGCACCCAGCACCGAACTCCGAAAGTGGTTTGCCCACGATCCGGCGAAGTGGCAGGAATTCAATAGGCGCTACCGGACAGAATTGACCCAGCACGGCGAGCAAATCTCGCTGCTTCGAGAACACGCGGACAAAGGCCCCGTCACGCTGGTGTATGGGGCAAAAGACAAGGAGCACAATAATGCCGTTGTGCTCATGCAACTGCTCAACGGATAGACGCTCGCCACGCGCTTCCCGCACTATTTGATCAACATCGACACGATGCTCGCCGACATGAGGTTAGCCATGGTCCCCGCGAGCATCGCCCTTAATCCCAACTTGGCCAAGTCATTCCGCCGGTTCGGAATCAGCGCACCGATCCCCCCAATCTGCATTCCTACTGAACCCAGGTTGGCAAATCCGCACAAGGCAAACGTCGCAATCGACAGCGTGCGTGTCGAGACCGCATGCGCCTTCGCCAATATCCCCAACTGGCTATAGGCGATGAACTCATTCAGCACCGCACGCGTCCCAATCAGGTTGCCGACAATCGGCGCATCGCGCCACGGAATCCCGATCAACCATGCCACCGGTGCACACAGGGTACCCAGCGCATTGCCCAAAGAGTGCGGAAACCGAACATGCCCATGCGCCCATGTGAAGTTCGATATGCCCAGCATGATCGCGTTGATCAGCCCTACAATCGCCAGAAAGCTGATCAGCATGATCGCCACGTTAAACGCCAGCCCACCGCCATCGATCGTTCCGCGCGCAATTGACCCGATCAGGTTCTCGTTCTTGTGCTCTTC
>Ga0070658_10001483_pt1 | contig 19915 bp, 20 predicted proteins | sample KBSC13metaG_FD_64664 | JGI IMG/M metagenome (GOLD analysis project Ga0070658, IMG submission 64664) | Corn rhizosphere microbial communities from Kellogg Biological Station, Michigan, USA - KBS C1-3 metaG | ecosystem: Host-associated > Plants > Roots > Rhizosphere > Soil ...
TTGCCGCGTGCTCGGCGCGCATCCGCAGCGCCACGTTCACCTCGCCGACCGGCGCGCGGATCACCGGCGCGCCCGCTGCCGCCGCAACGTCGTCCACGACGCGGCTCGTCGACAGGTTGATCACGACCGGACCGGTGCGGTGGCGGAGGACGAGCTTCGCTGCCAGCGCGAGCGTGTAGTCTTCGCCGATCGCCTTCGCCTCGTCCGAAACGAGTGCCAGTCGGTCGACGTCAGGATCGACCGCCAGCCCGACATCGGCGCGCGATTCTCGCACCAGCCGCTCGAGCTCCCCGAGGTTCTCCGGCACCGGCTCGGGCGGTCGAGGGAAGCGGCCGTCCGGTTCGAGGTTGATCGATGCGACGGTGCAGCCGAGCCGGTCGAGGAGCTCGGGAACGATGATCGCCCCCGCTCCGCGGCAGCTGTCGAGGGCGACCTTGAACTTCCGGGCGCGAATGCGCGAGACGTCGATGAACGGCAGGGCGAGAACGGCGGCGATGTGGCGCTCGATCGCATCGCGGTCGGGAATCACGTCCCCCAGCTCCTGCCATTTCGCGCGAACCGGCCCCGCCTCCATCGTCTCGCGCATCGCTGTGCCCTCGATCGCATCGAGGAACAATCCGCTCGACCCGATCATCTTCAGCGCATTCCACTCGATCGGGTTATGGCTGGCCGAGATCATCAGCCCACCAGCCGCGTGATGATGTTCGACCGCGAGCTGCGTCGTCGGCGTCGTCGACATCCCGAGGTCGATCACAGTCGCACCTACCGACTGCAGCGACCCGACGACGATCCGGTGGAACATCCGGCCTGACACTCGGCTGTCGCGCCCGACGACCACGAGTCGCGAGTGCCCGGCGGCCAGCGCCCAGGCACCAAAGCCCGAGGCGAACTTCGCCACGATCTCCGGCGTCAGCGCCTCGCCGACCCGTCCCCGCACTCCGGAAACGCTCACCATCAACCCCTCGTACATCGCCGCCTCCGCGAGCCTGTTCGTGATGGCTAATAATCACCCCGCGCCATCGTAGCTGACAGCCCCGAGGACTTCTTCTCGAGGTTTTACTTCGCGACCCGCTACCGCGTCCTTTCCCTGCACCCTCCCTCCTCGAAACGACCCGCTTTTTTCGTGGCGCAATTTCGCAGTTCGAACACCGTGTCGTTCCGTGCCAAGCTCGCGCTCCTCAGCGCGGGTGCGGTGCTCGTCACCCTCGTCCTCGTCCTGATCCCGCTCTATCGCTCCTCGGAGCAGGAGCTGGCCGACGCGCACGGGCGGCGACTGCTTGCCATCGCGAAGACGACCGCCGCGATGCTCCCCTCCGACACCCTCGACGCGATCGCCGGCCCGGAATCGCGTGATGGGTCGTCGTTCGCGTACGGTCGCTCGATGCTCAAGCGGCTCTGGGGTGCCAATGGCGGCGACGTCAGCCAGCTCGCCAACGGCCTCGCCGTGCTCCGGCGCGAGGGCGGACGGTACCGCTACCTCGTGCACTCGTCGTGGGCGGCCGGCCAGCCGCAGTACAATCGACGCTGGACACCGCCCGCGGAGCTCGCGGACTCCATGGCGCGCGGGCGCGCCGCCTGGAGTCGCGTCGCTGACAGCACTTCGGGCACCATGATCGTCGCGGTCGCGCCGGTCATTCGCATCGGCGGCACCACCGCCGGCTACGTCGTGACGATGATGCGCACCGACGACATCGTCGCCAACCTCCGCGACCGGCTGGTCAAGTTCGCGGTCTATCCGGCGCTGGCGCTCGCGCTCGTGCTCTTCGGCGCCGACCTCGCCGCCCGCCGCCTAACGCGCGGCGTCGAGATGGTCGCGGCTCACGCCGAGGCGGTCGCCCGCGGGCAGCTGCGCCACGATCTCGCCTTCCGTGGCAACGACGAGATCGGGTCGCTCGCGGAATCGTTCCGGCGCATGACCCACAGCCTCGCCGATCTGGTTCGCGACCTCGAGGTCGGCGCGACCGAAGTCGCGGCCACCGCCGAGGAGCTGGCCTCCGGCGCGCAGGAGATGAGCGCCTCCACCGAGGAAGTCGCCGCGGCCGCGCACTCGATCGCCGAATCCGCCGCGGTCCAGACCGAAGGGATCGGCAAGATCGTCGGCGTGTCGTCGCGCGTCGTCGATCGCGCGATGGCGACGGTCAGCCACGCCCGCGCCGCGCAGTCGGCGGCCGATACGATGACAGCCTCCGCCCAGCGCGGCGTCGCGTCGGCGCAGGAAGCGCTGGAGAGCATGGGCGCGATCACCGAGGTCACCAACGAAACGGTCCCCGCGGTCGAGGAGCTCGGCGAAAAATCCCAGCGCATCGGGAAGGTCGCTGATACGATCGCCGCGATCGCGCGGCAAACCAACCTCCTCGCCCTCAACGCGGCGATCGAAGCGGCGCGCGCGGGGGAGCATGGCAAGGGCTTCGCCGTCGTCGCCGATGAAGTGCGCAAGCTCGCCGGCGAAACCGCTCGCGCGCTCGACACGATTCGCAAGCTCGCCGGTGAGATGCGAACGGCGTCGCTCCGCACGGGCGAACGGATCATCCAGGTCAGCGAGCGCGTGAACAACGGCGCGGAAGTCATCCGCGCCTCCGCGACCGCGCTGACGCAGATCGGGCGCGAGATCGAGGAGAGCCGCCGCGCCGTCGCGCAGATCGTCGAAGCCGCCGAGTCCCAGCGTGCGGAGGCCGAAGGGCTCGCCCGCGAGATCGAAGCGATTTCCGGCGTCGCCGAGACGAATGCGTCCACCTCCGAAGAGGTCAGCGCCGTCGTCCAGGAGCAGACGGCATCGATGAGTCATGTGACCGAATCGAGCCAGCATCTGGCCGAGATCGCGTCGCGCTTGAAGTCGGCCATGTCCCGTTTCACGATCTGACCGCTAACTTCACGCGGTGACGGATCCACTCGCGCTGCTCCCGCTCGCCGCCGCCTCGCGCGGCGGCAACATCGACGGCATTCCTGCGCAGGCGCTCGTTGCCGCCGGAATCACCCTCCTCCAGCGCTCGGCGCCACTTGTCCGTGCTCTCGACGGGCGGCGCTCGGCGATTCTCCTCCCGACGTCCCCGGCCTTCTTCGTCGCCCTTGCGGCGAGCGAGGGGCGTGGCGCGGTGTTCATGAATCCGCTCGCTGCGCCGCGTGAGCTCGACTATCAGATCAGCGACGCGGACGTCGGGGCGGTGTTCACGATCGCTGCGCTGGCCGACCGCCTCCCCGACGGTGTTCCTCGCGTCCTCCTCGACGACGCTCCGCGCAGCGCCACGGTGGTCGCCGGCGGCAATCGCCGCGTGATCGACCTCGGCTCACATTTCCCGCTCGAGCTCGAGGGCGATCCGGACGTACCGGGCGATCCCGGCGAGGCGGCGGTGGTCTATACGTCGGCGATGCATGGTCGCCCCCTCGGCGCGATCCTGACGCATCGCGGCCTGCTCGCCAACGCGCGCGCGACCATCGCCGCCGGCGCGGTCCGGCATAGCGAAACGGTGCTCGCCGCGCTGCCCTTCTCGCATCTCTTCGGTTTCGTGGTCACCGGTGTCGCGTCGCTTCTTGCCGGCGCGACGGTGGTGACGCTGCCTCGCTACCATCCGCTGCGCGTGATCGAGCTCCTCGAGCGCGGCGAGATCTCGATGTTCGTCGGTGTCCCGTCGATGTACGTCTCACTCCTCGCCGCCCTCGACCGGCTCGGTCGATCGCTCGATGCCGGCCCGCTCCGCCTCTGCCTCTGCGGCGGCGCGCCCCTCGACCCGCACGTCCAGGACCGCTGGCTCGCCGCCACCGGCGTCGAGCTCCGGCAGGGCTACGGGCTGACCGAGGCATCGCCGGTTGTGCTGTTCAACCAGCCGTCGTCGCCTAACGTTCGCGGCACGCTCGGCACTCCCTACCCCGGTGTCGAGGTCAGCATCCGCGACCTCGAAGCGTTCGCGGCGCTGCCGGATGGAGCCGTCGGCGAGATCTGCGTGCGCGGCGCCGGTGTCTTCCCCGGTTACGTTCGCCGGCCCGATGCGCCCGAACCGCGCGGCCTCGAGGTCCGCGACGGATGGCTTCGCACCGGCGACCTCGGGCACCGCCGCGAAGATGGACTTTACGTCTTCGACGGCGTGGCGAAGGCGATGTTCACGCGCAACGGCTTCAACATCTACCCGCGCGAGATCGAGCGCGCCGTCTCCGAGCTTCCCGGCGTCGCGTCGGCAACGGTTGCGGCCATCCCGGATCCCCGGCACGAGAACGACATCGCGCTGACGGTGACCGGATCGGCGGCCGAGCCGGAGATTCGCGCCTGGTGCGAGCAGCGGCTCAGCCTCTACAAGCAGCCGGCGTCCATCGCGATGCTCGCTACGCGTTAGGCGAGATCCCGCCCCGGTCGATCGCGGCGATGAACGCGTCGACGATCGCCGGATCGAACTGCGTCCCGCTGTTCGCCTGGATCTCCGCCAGCGCCTGCGCTGGTGTCAGCTGCGCTGGCCGGTATGGGCGCGCGCTCGTCATCGCGTCGTAGGAATCGGCGACCGCGGTGATCCGCGCCTCGAGCGGAATCGCATCCCCCGACAGCCCGTCAGGCACCCCGCGCCCGTCCCATCGCTCGTGGTGCGACCGCACGATGCTCAGCGACAGCGGCGCCTCGCTGAGCAGTGGACCGAGGATGCGCCAGCCGACCAGCGGGTGCGTCATGATGTGCGCGTACTCATCGTCCGTCAGCGGGCCGGGCTTGTTCAGAACCGCTTCGCGAACCCCGATCTTGCCGATGTCGTGCACCTGCCCGCCCAGCTCGATCTGCCGCACCACGTCGCTGTCGAGGTCGAGCACGCGCGCGATTGCCGACGAGTAGTGGCTCACCCGAATCGAGTGCCCGCGCGTGTAGGGATCCTTGACCTCGAGCGCTTCCGCCAGCGATTGAACGCTCGCCAGGAAGAGCTCCTCGAGCCGCCGCGCCTGTACCGCGACCCGCTCTTCGAGCCGGTCCTGGTAGTCGCGATTCTCGAGGATGAGGCGCCGCTTCTCGAGTGCCTGGGACACACGCGCGCGCACCTCCTCGAGGTGGAACGGCTTGGTCAGATAGTCCATCGCCCCCATCGCCAGGCAGCTCACCGCCACCTCGACGTCGGCGACCGCGGTGATCATCACCACCGCCGTGTCGGGATAGCGTGCACGCGTCTGCCGCAGGAGCTCGATCCCGTCCATCTGCGGCATGCGAAGGTCGGAGAGCACGAGCGGAATGGATTCCCGCTGCAGCACCGCCAGCGCCTCCATGCCGTTCCCTGCCTCTCGGCACGCGAAGCCATCGTTCTGCATGAGGTGCACGAGCACCTGCCGCAGTCGCGGCTCGTCGTCGACGACGAGACAGCGCGGGGCTTCGCTTGCCATCGCCGCGGTCGTCAACGGCATCGTGTTGCTCCTGCTTGCAGCGACATCACTTCTGCATCCTCGAATTCTCTCCCAACTGCACCGCGGTGACGTTAGCTTTCCGTGCAACCCTTCATCGAGCTCCGGCATGACCCGCGTCTTCGAAGACGATCTCACCTCCGGTTTCGGTACCCGGGCCATTCACGCCGGGCAGCGCCCCGAGCCGCTCGCCGGAGCGATCATGACGCCGGTCTACCTCACGTCCACCTACGTTCAGGACGGACTGGGGGAGAACAAGGGCTACGAGTACGCGCGCGGAAAGAATCCGACTCGCGAGGCGCTCGAGCGAAATGTCGCAGCGCTCGAGGGCGGACGCCACGGCTTCGCCTTCGCCAGCGGCGTCGCCTGCGTCGACTCGATCATGAAGCTTTTCAAATCTGGCGATCATGTCGTCTGCGGCGAGAACGTCTACGGCGGAACGTTCCGGCTCTTCGACCGCCTGCTGCAGCACCTCGGGCTGTCCTTCACCTACGTCGACACTCGCGATCCGCAGCGCATCGCCGACGCGATGACCGCGAAAACGGTCGCCGTGCTCGTGGAGACCCCGACCAATCCGCTGATGCGGATCACCGATCTCGCCGCCGCTGCCCAGATCGCGACAAAGGGCAACGCCTATCTGATCGTCGATAACACCTTCGCCTCGCCGTTCTTCCAGCGTCCATTCGAGTTCGGCGCGCACATCGTCTTCCACTCGACCACGAAATACCTCAACGGCCACAGCGACATGATCGGCGGCATCGCGGTCGTGAAGGACGACGATCTCGCGACTCGCCTGCAGTTCATTCACAACGCCGCCGGCGCAGTGCAGGGCCCCTTCGATTCGTGGCTCGCCCTGCGTGGAACCAAGACGCTGCATCTCCGCATGCCCCGCCACGACGAGAACGGACGGCGGATCGCGAGCTGGCTCGCCGAGCGACTCGGCGCCGACCGTGTGATCTACCCGGGCCTGCCGTCACACCCGCAGCACGCGCTCGCGAAGAAGCAGATGTCCGGGTTCGGCGGAATGATCTCGATCGACGTCGGAACGAAAGAGCGGGCGGCGAAGGTGCTCTCGCGCGTGAAGGTGTTCTCGCTCGCCGAGTCCCTCGGCGGCGTCGAATCGCTGATCTCGCATCCGGCGATGATGACCCATGCGTCCGTCCCCGCCGAACGCCGTCAGGCACTCGGGATCACCGACGGTATCGTCCGGCTCTCCTGCGGTGTCGAGGATGTCGCCGACCTGCTGGCCGACATCGAGCAGGCGCTCGAGGGGCTTTGACCGGGGCGACACTTTGCCCGCGTACGCCGCGTAAGAGCTTGATCCCCAACCGGAGCATTTCGTGGCCGATCGTCAGACGCTGACTCAGATCTCCCCGCGCGCGTGGGAACATCCCGCCGATCGCGCCGCGCTCAACACGCTTCGCGCCCTCCCCGGATTCGACGAGGTGCTGCGCAAGGCGTTGTCGGTGCTCGGCGAAAAGGGAATTCGCCAGATCTTTCTTGCGAACGCCGTGAAGGTCGGACCGACGCAGCGCCCCGCGCTCGACGCGATGTATGGCGAGGTACTCGCCACGCTCGACGCGCCGATGCGCTACGAGCTCTACGTGTCGCAGAATCCCGAGGTGAACGCCTACTGCATCGGCTTCGACAAGCCGTTCATCGTCGTGAACTCGTCGATGATCGAGCTGCTCGAGCCGGAAGAGCGCCGCGCGATCCTCGCGCACGAAGTCGGTCACGCGATGAGCGGCCACGCCGTGTACACGACGCTCGCCCTCCTCTTTCTGCTCGTCGGGACGCGCTTCCTTCCCTGGTTGGCCGGCATCGCCCTCCTCCCGATCGAGCTTGCGCTCTTCGAGTGGTTCCGGAAGGCGGAGTTCTCCGCCGACCGTGCCGCGCTCCTCGGCACACAGGACCCGCGAGCGACGATGACAGTCTTCCTCAAGCTCGCCGGCGGCCTTCGCTACGACGACCAGATCGATCTCGACGCCTTCCTCGTTCAGGCCTCGCAGTACGAGGACCAGGGCGACATCGCCGACCACGTCTGGAAGATCCTCAACACCGCCTTCCGCACCCATCCCTTCGCCACCGTCCGTGCCGCGGAGCTGCAGCGATGGGTCATGGCGGGAGAGTACGACCGCATCGTTCGCGGCGAGTACCAGCGGCGGACGGAGGAGCCGCGACCGTTAGGCGACGATTACGCCGAGGCCGGTGATTATTACCGGCGACAGGCGAAGGACGCCATGGAGACCGTGACGGACGTCCTCGCTCGCGCCCGGGACGCGTTCAACGAGCGAAGGGCCCGCCGCGAGTGAAGCTCCTTCTCGTCGGGGGCGGAGGCCGCGAGCACGCGCTGGCGTGGAAACTCTGTCAGGACGATCCGTCCCTCGAGATCATCGCTGCGCCGGGGAATCCGGGCATCGCCGCCCTCGCCCGATGCGTCCCGGTCGGGGCCACTGATCTGGTCGCGCTCTTCGAGTTGGCGCGCACGGAGGACGTCGACCTGGTGGTGGTCGGACCGGAGGCGCCGCTCGCCGCCGGGATCGTCGACATCTTCCGCGCGGCGGGAATTCCCATCTTCGGGCCGACTCGACGCGCCGCCGAGATAGAAACCTCAAAGCGCTTCTCGAAGGAGCTGATGCTCCGCGCCGGGGTCCCCACTGCCCGCGCCGAGCATTTTCGAGACGCGGGCGCGGCAAAGGCCGCCGTTCGCCGGTTCGGTGCCCCCGTCGTCATCAAGGCAAGCGGGCTGGCCGCCGGAAAGGGCGTAATCGTCGCTGGGAGCATGGCCGAGGCGGATGCGGCGATCGACATGATGCTCCGGGATGGAGCATTTGGCGCCGCCGGCGAGGAGCTTCTCGTCGAGGAATTCATGCAAGGCGAAGAGTTGTCGCTATTTGCGCTCACGGACGGACGCGGCTTTCTCCCCATGCTCCCGGCGCAGGATCACAAGCGATTGCTCGATGGGGACGCTGGGCCCAATACCGGCGGGATGGGTGCGTATGCTCCAGTGTCGGCCGGGAGCACGGAGATCGTCTCGAAGGCATGCTCCGAGATTATCGGTCCGACCCTCGACGCCTTGCGAGAGGGCGGACGCCCATTCACCGGACTCCTCTACGCCGGACTGATGCTGACCCCGGACGGGCCGAAAGTGGTCGAGTTCAACTGCCGCTTCGGCGACCCGGAGACCGAGGCGATCCTCCCCCTCATGGAGAGCAGCCTGCTCGATCTGGTGGCCCTGATCGCCCACGGCGACTCGATCGAGCGCGCGGCACCGATTACATGGTCCCCCCAACACGCGGCAACGACCGTGGTCGCGGCCAGCGGCTATCCGGAAGCACCCGTCGCGGGGACGATCATCACGCTCCCCCCGCTGCCCCCCGGTGTCCACGTCTTCCACGCCGGCACCAAAGTCGGCGCTGGCAATTCACTGATCGCGGCGGGCGGGCGCGTCCTGGCGGTGACCGCGGTTGCCGGCACGCTGCGTGAAGCAGCCGCGCTGAGCCGGCGCTACGCCGAATCGGTCGAGCTCGAGGGGAAGCAGCTGCGAACGGACATCGGCTGGCGCGAGCTGGAGCGCGGTGCCCGAGCTTCCTGAGACCGAGACGATCGCCCGGGACCTCGACGCGACCATCACCGGGCATCGCATCGTCGCGGTCACCATCACGAAATCGGACGTGCTGCGCGAGGTGGCCGCCGATGCATTTGCGGCGCGCGTCTCCGGCACGGTGGTCACGCGCTGCTGGCGCCGCGCCAAGCTGGTCGTGCTCGACCTCGACAGCGGCGACCATATCGTCGTGCAGCCGCGGTTCACGGGAGCGCTGCTGATCGACGCTGGCGATCTTCCCGAATCGGAGCGCCGCTTTTCCACGCTCGCCTTCACCCTCGACGACGGCCGCCTCCTCCACTATCGCGACATTCGTCGGCTGGGCACGGTTGCCCTGATGAGCGGCGGGCGATTCGCCGGGTATTCCGGCGCGTTAGGCGAGGAACCCCTTGACCGTTCGCTCACCCCGGAGCGATTATCGGTGCTTCTTCGGGCATCACGTCAGGCGGTCAAGAAGCTCTTGATGGATCAGCAGGTGGTGGTGGGCATCGGCAACATCTACGCGAACGAAGCGCTCTGGCGCGCCGGGATAGACCCGTCGCGCGAGTCGCGCTCGCTCTCCAGCGACGAAGTCGCAGCGCTGCACGAGGCGATCGTGTCGGTCCTCTCCGAATCGATCGCCGCACGGGGGACGAGCTTTCGTGACTACCGCGACGCGAGCGGCGGCAGGGGCAGCTTCGTCGAGCGGCTCGCCGTCTACGGGCGAGGCGGCGAGCCCTGCACCCGCTGTGGCGCGAAGCTCATCGCCACCCACGCGATCGACGGTCGCTCGACCGTGTTCTGCGCGCGATGCCAAGGGTGAAGCGCAACGTTTCGGCGGTGTACTCGCCGACCAGCGACGATCAGCTCGCCGCGATGCGCGCCGACGTCCGTGCGCGGTGCGCCGATCGCCCCGGCGTCTACCGCATGACGTCGGCTGACGGAGAGATCGTCTACGTCGGCAAGTCGAAGCGCGTTCGCACGCGCCTGCTCAGCTACTTCCGCTGCGATCCCGACGAGAAGGGTTCGCGGATCGTCCGCGCCGCGACGTCGATCGACTGGGAATACACGCCGAGCGAGTTTGCGGCGCTCCTCGCCGAGCTTCGTCTGATCAAGAAGCTTCGTCCGCGGCTCAACGTCTCGATGAAGCGCGACGCCCGGCACTTCGCGTTCATCAAGGTCACGCGCGGTCCGGCCAACAAGCTGCTCGTCGTCCGCGGCGCGAGCGACGAAGCGGCCGACGTTTACTACGGCCCGTATCACGGAGCCCAGCGAGTCGGCGAGGCGGTCCGCGAGCTGAACGACGCGCTCGGCCTTCGCGACTGCGGCAGCGATCGGAAGATGCACTTCGCCGACCAACCAGAGCTCTTCGACTTCGCGCCGCGAACGCCGGGCTGCCTGCGCTACGAGATCAGGAAGTGCCTCGGTCCCTGCGTGGCGGCCTGCACAATCAACGAATACGCGAGCCGGGTGAACATGGCGCGCGCGTTTCTCGAGGGGATCGACGACGCCCCGCTCGAGGCGCTGCGTGCCGAGATGCTCGCCAGCAGCGAGCGCATGGAGTTCGAGCGTGCCGCGTCGCTGCGCGACAAGCTCGGTCGGCTCGAGGGGCTGCGCGAGCAGTTCATCCGCTTCCGCTTTGCGGTCGAGACGCTCTCGTTCCTGTATCCCGTTCCGGGACACGACGGCGACGACCGGGTCTACCTCATCCGGCGAGGCCGCGTGCGCGCCGAGCGCCCGGCCCCACGCTCAGCCGCCGAGCGCGCCGAGCTCCTCGCGCTGGCGGACGACGTCTTCAACGGCGTGGAGTTCGAGGGTGCGTCGGTACCGACGCACGAGATCGACGAACTGCTCCTCCTCTCCTCGTGGTTCCGGCGTTTCCCCGAAGAGCTCGACCGCACCGAACGGCACAAGGTGGCGAGGAAGCGAAAGCTGCGGATCGCCTAACGGCGCTTGCTGGTGAGGATCGTGCCGCGGCACGTCGCCGCGCCGCACGAGCATGGATACCGCCGCTTCGCCGCCGGAGTATGACGTTCCTCGAGCACGTAGGCATAGTCGTACGCGAGCTCCTCTCCCGGCGCGACGGCGCGGATCGTCTCGATCCAGATCCGGCCGTCCTCGACCACCGCATCGCAGTTCGGGTCGCACGAGTGGTTGATGAAGCGAGCTTCGTTGCCATTCACCGCCGCGTCGATGACCACGTCGTCGTCGATCGCGAAGAGGAACGTATGGTGGCGCTCCCCCTCGACGTCCGGATACCGGGCGTCCGCTTCCGCCGGCGTCAGCCGCTCGCCCGCATACTCGATCAACCGCACGCCCGCATCGATGGCGCGAGTGGCGAACGCGCCGAGTCCCTGCATCGGCGACGGGCGGATCTCGAAGGGATATGTGTCGTCGCGCACTCTGCTGTCGATCTGGCGAGTCTCTTGCACAAGTGTCGTCGTGGATACGCGCACCGGTATCGCGCGCGAACGAACGGCCGAGCAACGGAGGCCTGCATGGCCACGACCTGGCAGCCCACGACAATCGTGCAGTGTGTAAGCGTCCGGCCCTGGCTGACCTACCCGGGATGCGACGAGCCCGGCGGCTGCCACGACCTCACGTTAGGCAGGATCTATTCCCTGCTCGCGGTCGAGGCGGACGGTGCCTTCTACCGCATCGTCGACGATTCCGGAGACGACTATCTCTATCCGGCGTCGCACTTCCGCGAGCTGTAGCCGCCCGGGCATCCGCTAGCCACCTCGCGCCAGCGGGACAAGCTCCACCTCCGCGCTGCCGCCGACGATGCGCAGCACCGCAACGCTCGGCTCGAGATTGAAGCGACGAGCCCCCGCTGCCCCCGGGTTGACGATCAGCTGCCGACCGAGCCGCGTCACCAGCTGCCGATGGGTGTGTCCGTACACGACCACGTCGGCATCATATCGCGCAGCGAGCCGCTCGGGGGTCGGTGACCCGACCTCGTGCCCATGGCTCACATGGATGCGGACGCCGCCGATGGCCGTGTCGATCGCCGCATGAAGCCGCGTGCGCTCGGGGTCGTCGGTGTTGCCATAAACCGCCTGAACCGGCGCGATCAGCTCGAGTGCCGTGATCACCTCGTCCGGCCCCACGTCGCCGGCGTGCAGGATCGAGTCTACTCCCGCGAGCGCGGTGAACAGCTGGGGACGCACCAGGCCGTGCGTGTCCGAGACGAGCCCGATCCGATGTTCGCGCGAGTCTGCCATCAGCGGCTGGCGACGTGGATCGCGGCGATCCCGAACGTCAGCGGCCGCCACCGCACACCGGTGAACCCGACGGCCCGCAGCCGAGCCGCGAGCTCCTCTCCCGGCGGGAAGCTCGCGACTGATCGCGGCAGGTAGCCGTACGCCGTCCGATGTCCGCTGATCGTTCCGCCGATGAACGGAAGCACGTGGTGGAAATAGGCGTGATACGCGGCCCGGGCGATCGGAGAACGCGGGGTAGTCAATTCGAGAATGACGAAGCGCGCGCCCTCGTCCAGCACCCGGCGTGCCTCCGCCAGTCCCGCGTCGAGCGACGCGAGATTTCGCGCGCCGAATGCCACAATCGCGCCGGAGAAGCTGCGGTCGGCGAACGGCAACCGGAGGGCATCGGACACGAGCGGCACCACCACGCCAGCCGGTGCTTTGCCGTCTCCAGCGCGCAGCATCTGCTCCGAGAAGTCCGCCGCGACGACCCGGCCGCTGAAGCCATCGATTCGAGCAAGCGCCGCCCCGACATCCATGGTACCGGCACAGAGATCGAGGTATGTGCCGGCCGGCTCACGCTGCCATTGCAGCTCGGCGATCGCCTTGCGACGCCACCGTCGATCGACGTTCAGGCTGAGGAGGTGGTTCAGCAGGTCGTAGCTTGGCGCGATCTCGTCGAAGACACTCCGCACGTAGTCGCGCTTCCCTTCTCCGCGGACCGCGGCAGCCGCGACGTCGCGAGCCTTTGCCGACTGCGCGTCGCGCGTCGCTGATCTCGATTGCATCGCGGAAAGCTCGTCAGCGCCGCGACGAGCGGCAAGCGCGACTAACGGCCTGACGCTGGCCGCGTCCGCGCATTGGGGCTAGCTTGCTCGCGCGGCCTGGCCGCCAAGCATGAGCTCCTCTCTCGATCTCCAGAATCTCCCCGACGCCGACGTCGTCGCCCTCGCACAGCAGGGGCGCGAGGTCGCCTTCCGCGAGCTGATCCGGCGCTATGAGCGACCGGTGTTCTCGCTCGTCTACCGCATGTGCCGGGACCGGGGGATCGCGGAGGATCTGTCGCAGGAGACGTTCATCAAGATCCTCAACCACATCGACAAGTACGATCCTGCGTTCAAGTTCTCGAGCTGGCTGTTCAAGATCGCCAACAACCTCGCGATCGACCATCTGCGCCGTCGTCGCGTTTCGACAATCAGCATGGACGGGGCGCCTGACGCGACCACCGCGTCGCAGGTCGAGGCAACGTCCTTCGAGCTCGCGTCGCAAGGGGAGTCTGCCCTCGAAGCGCTGGAAGCGAAGGAGCTCGGGACCGCCATCGAGCGGGCGATCGCGGCACTGCGCCCGGAGTACCGCGCATGCATCATGTTGCGCCACGTCGAGGATCGCTCGTATGAAGAGATCGCGGCCACCCTCGACCTCCCGTTGGGGACTGTCAAGACGTACATCCACCGCGCCCGGCACGAGCTGCGGAAGGCGCTCGAGGCGGCGCGATGACGGTTCGCGCAGCTGTGAGAGGCGTCACGGCGAGGGAAAAGTCCGCTGAAACCGCTATCGCGGTCCCGGCGTACAGCGCCGTGGAGGAATCAAAGTGATCAATCGACATCTGCTTCCGAACGAAATCGATCTTATCGTGGACGGCGACGTCGGCTTCGGCGTCGCGCCGCTCCGCGCCCACGTCCGACAGTGCGCCGAGTGCCGCGCGCGCGTCGACGAGGCTCTCGTCGTTGTGAACGCCCTCGAAGAGCTTCCGCACCTGGCGCCGTCCTCGCTGTTCGCCGACCGGGTGATGTCCGAGGTGCAGGTCTTCCAGCCCTGGCACGTCGCCGCGCGCGACACCGTGACACGCTTCGTTCCGCGGTCGCTGCCAGGTCGCATTGCGGCCGGCGGGCTCGGGGTGGTCGCGGCATCCGTCCTCGCCCTGGTTTCCGTCTTCGTCGGAAGTCGCATCGGCATGCTGACCTTCCTGTCGGGCACCGCGTTCCAGCGGGGCCGCGAAGTCGCGGCGGCCGTCGCGGAAGGGCTCGTCGGTGCGGCGTTCGGCCCGGTCGCGCTCGAGGTCTTCCGAGCGATGGGAACGATGGGACTGGTGCTCTCGACAGTTGCACTCGCTGCAGGCGCAGTTGCCGCCATCTACGGCGTGCGCCGCCTCGCCACCGCTTCATCCCGCCGTGCGGGAGGTACCTGATGCGGGCCGCTATCCTGCTTCTCGCCACAGCCGCCGTCAGCGCGACGCTGGCCGCGCAGCCTCGCACACCGCTGCCCCCTCTCCCGCAAGCTGGTAAACACGTCATCGTCCGCGACATCCCCGGGCCGGGTGCGCAGTGGCCCGACTCGATCGACGGCGCCGCGATCAGGGCGATCGCTGACAGCATGCGCATGATCGGCGAGCAGCTTCGGACTGCCCGCGAAAACGGTGAGGACCCGGGTCGCCAGGGCGAGCTTCAGGGCGAGCTTGGCCGGCTCGGCGGCCGGCTTGGCGAGATGCAGGGGCGCCTCGGCGCCATGCAGGGCCGGCTGGGGCGGATGCACGTCGACGTCGGTGACATTACGCCCCGAGTCGACGTGCACGTCGGTCACCCGCTGTCGAACAAGGCGCTGCTGCAGCTGATCAAGAAGGTCGAGGACGATCCGAACGGAGCTGATCTTCCCCCGCGCGACAGCATTGCGCCGGGAAGCTTCGCAGTAATGGCCGGGACAACCGTCGGCCGAGTCGCAGCCGCCGGCAACCTCGACGTGTTCGGCACGGTCAAGGGTAACGCGGTCGCGTTGAATGGTGACGTGATCGTGCACAAGGGCGCGCACATCACCGGCGACGCGCTCGCGGTCGGCGGCACCGTCAGGCTCGATGGCGGCACGGTCGACGGCGAGATGCGTTCGCTCGATCGCGCGCTCGGCGCGCCGGCGGCAGTCGCGGCTGCGACGTCGTCCGGCTTCCTGGCTACGCTCGACGAGCTCCAGACCGCAATGGGCTCGCTGGTCGTCATGGTGCTGCTCGGCTTCGCCGCGATGGTGTTCGCCGAGGAACGGTTGCGCATCGTCGCGGGCGCCATCGAGACGCGGTTCGGACGTTCGCTCTTCGCCGGCATCCTCACGGAAGTGTCGTTCGTTCCTGCACTGATTCTCGCGATCGTGCTTCTCGCGATCACCATCGTCGGAATCATCCTGCTCCCCGTCGCAATCCCGGGCATGTTCGTGCTCGCGGCTCTGCTCGCGGCACTCGGTTTCCTCGCTGTCTCGCGCGTCGCTGGACAGGCACTCACCAAGCGAGCGGCAACCGTCAGCGTGCGTGGCGCCGAGCTCCGGTCGATGCTTGCGGGACTGTTCTTCTTCTTTGGCCTCTGGCTCGTGGCGGCGCTGCTCAACTGGGTCCCGGTGCTCGGGTCGCTGCTGCACGCGCTGGCATTCGTCGTCACCTGGGCTGCGGCAACCGTCGGTCTCGGCGCCGCTGTCATAACGCGCGGCGGGAGCCGCCCGACAGTATCCGCTGTTTCGCCGACACCGGAGGGGTCCGAGCTCGGCTGGCAGACTCCAACTCCGATCTCCGGAATCGCAGCCGCTCGCCGTCAGGCGACCAACACTCCGGAGGTTTGATGCGCACGACCACGATGGCACTCGCCCTCGCGGCGACGCTCCTTTCCAGCGCGGCCGGCGCGCAGCAGTGGCGGACGATCGAGTCCGCGCGGCAGCTGACGAGCACTGACGCACTGCGCGTCACGCTCAACTTTACCGGCGGCAAGTTCGACCTGAAGCCATTGCCGGGAAACCTGCTCTACCAGATGCAGCTGCGTTACGACGAGCAGGCCGCCGATGCGATGCACGAGTACGACGCGGCGACCCATCAGCTGCGGCTCGGATTGCGCGACGCCAACATGGGGTTTCGCGCGCTCAAGACCATGAAGCACGACGACGGCGGGAGCATGACGGTCGGGTTGAATCCGTCAGTTCCGGTGAACCTCGAGCTCAACCTCGGCGGCGCCGAAGCCGAAGCGGAACTGGGTGGCATGAGCATCACCTCGCTCAAGATTCATATGGGTCTTGCCGGCGGGAAGGTTTCGTTCTCGGAGCCGAATCAGGTGGTGATGGAGCAGCTGTCCCTCGATGTGGGTCTGGGCGGAGCGGCGTTCGAGAATCTCGGGAACGCCAACGTTTCGCAGATCAACATCAACGGGGGGATGGACGGAATCGCCCTCGAGTTCGGGGAACGGGTGATGCACGACGTGAGGATCAACGCGGACGTCGCCTTTGGCGGGCTGAAGATCCAGGTCCCTGAATCAGCCGGCGTCTCCATCCAGGCGTCGACGAAAATGGCCAGCTTCAAGCCGGATGGCTTCGACAAGGTCGACGGTGCGTGGGTCACGCCTAACTGGAAGCAGGCGTCCACGCACGTCACGATCGCCGTGAACGCCTCGCTCGGAAGCTTCAAGGTCAACCACGGCGCACCCTGAGGCGATGGCCCGCTGATTGCCCCGTCGGCGGGCATGAAACCGGGATCTCTCACCATCGGCGGGTATCGCGTCTGGCCACTGCTCAAAGCGACGGGCAGCGAGATCATGAGCGACAACGTTCTCGGCCTCGCCGCGCAGACCGCCTACTACTTTTTTTTCTCGCTCTTCCCGCTGCTGCTGTTCGTCGCACCGATGCTCGCACTCATCGGGGACAAGCAGCAGATGGTGGACTGGCTGATCGGGCACCTGGCTGGCGCGGTGCCGGCGAGCGCGATGCAGCTCGTGCGGGGCGTGGTCAAGGACGTCGTGCTCAGCCCGAGCGCGCCGGCTGCGATGTCGGTCGGCGCGCTGCTCGCCGCCTACACGGGCTCGAACATCTTCGGCGCCCTGATGGGCGCGCTGAACACCGCCTACGACGTCAAGGAAACGCGGCCGTGGGTCCGGCAGCAGCTGCTGCGACTCGCGGCGCTCGCCGTGTCGGCGGTCGTCATGATCGTCGCTACGGCGATCATGCTTGGCGGCGCGCAGATCGCCGACTGGCTCGGCCACACGTTCGGGTTGAGCCGGGCCTTCACGGTCCTCTGGAAGGTCGTGCAGATCCCGCTCGCGCTGGCCATCCTCGTCGGGACGGCCTGGCTGATCTACTGGTTCCTGCCTAACGTCAAGCAGCGGCCGACGCACGTGCTGACAGGCGCGCTCGTCTCCACCGTGTTGTGGGTGGTCGTGACGCTGATCTTCCGCTTGTACGTCGCCAACTTCGGGTCGTACAACAAGACGTACGGCGCGATCGGCGGCGTGATCGTGCTCCTCACCTGGATGTACCTGTCGATGCTGGTCCTCCTCTCGGGGGGCGAGCTCGCGTCGGAGCTGCATTGCGGGACGGCCCGTGTCGAGCCGGAACGGGGCGCCAGCTACGCGGGCCGGATCGGAACGCAAGGCCGGCCGGGCGCGCCGAGCACCGAGCGCATCGAACGCGCGCAGCCGCTAGCGGCGCGCAGCCCGGAGTAGCACCGGTACATCGCGCGCCAGGCCGAGGAGCGCCGCGGCATTTCCGTCACGCACGGCAATCTCGATCAACCCGCTCGAGCCGACGAGGGCGAGCGGTGCGCCCGGGGCGACGTCGGCGTACGCTCGCAACACCGGGAGGCTCAGTGCCCCGAGCTCGATGACGCCGCCGTGCGCGGCGAGAAGATTCGTCACGGCGTTGCCGAAGCGGTCGACCGTTATGACCACTCCCTCGATTGCTCCGTCGGCGAGACGTCTCGGCTCGCGGGTGCGGCGAATCTCGGCATCGCCGACCGCGGGCCCGAGCGCATCGATGGCGGAGCCGGCGGCGAGCAGCGCCGCTGCCGGAGCGAAGACATCGCGCCCGTGAAACGTCGAGGAAGCGCTGGGCGGTACGGGCAACTCGACGACCCTGGCGCCTCCGACGAGCAGCGCCGGGGAGAGCAGGCCGTTGTCGGGGCCGACCAGGAAGCGCCCATCGCTCTCGACGGCGAGCGGGCGGCGGCCCGACCCGACGCCGGGATCGACGACCGCGAAGTGCACCGTGCCTGACGGGAACTTCCGCCAGTAGCGGGCGACCGCCAGGCGTCCGGCTTCGACGTCCTGCGCCGGCAAGTCGTGCGTGACGTCGACGATGACGGCTTCGGGCGCGCGGGACATGATGGTGCCCTTCACCTCGGCGACGTACCCGTCGGCGGTCCCGAAGTCGGTGAGCAGGGTGACGATCGGCCGCATCAGAGAGATCTGCGCTTCCAGCGACCGGCCCGCCAGAGGGCCATCATCGCCAGGGCGCGGCCGACCGCGGTCAGCGAGATGATCCACCACAACCCCGCGGTCCCCCACCGCCGGACGCAGACGAGCGCCAGCGGGATGCGGAGGGCGGTGATCGACGTCGACGTCACCATCGGCGGGAGCGTCGCCCCGGCACCGCCTAACGCGCCCTCGAGGACGATCTCGGCGCTGATGAAGAGCTGCGACCAGGCAGCGATGCGCAGGTACCGCGCGCCTTCGACCACCACCGCCGGATCGTTCGTGAACAGCGACGCCATCCGCGGGGCCCACATCGTCTGGGCGCCGAACACCGCGAGGCCGATGATGCTGACGAAGCCGACCGACACCCATCCGGCGCGGGCAGCGCGCTCCGTATCGCCAGCGCCCAGGCTCTGGCCGACGATTGCGGCGACCGCTGCCGCCACGCCCACGCCGATCATGAACAGCCAGCTCTCGACCCGGTGGCCGATGCCTAACGCGGCCAGCGCCGGCGTCCCGAACGGCGTCGCGATCCTCGCGATCACCACATAGATCAGCGAGAAGAAGACGCCGGTCGCGGCGGTCGGGAGCCCGACGCGGAGGATGGCCCCGATCGTCTCGCGGCTGGGCTGGCCGATGGCGAGCATGCGTCGGCGGCGCAGGATGACGAGCCCGATCACGAAGACCACGCTGCGCGTGGCGAGGGTCGCGATCGCCGCACCGCGGATGCCGAGCGTGGGCGCACCGAGCAGCCCGAGGATCAGCACCGGGTCGAGGACGAGCGTCGCGACGACCGAGGTCGAGAGAAGGAGGAAAGGCGTCCGGGTGTCGCCGGCGGCCCGGAAGGTCGCATCGACGACGAAGAACCCGAAGATGAGCGGGGCACCGGCGAGGTAGGTACCGAGATACCGTTGGCCGAGCAGCGTGACCTCGGGTGAGGTATTCATCAGCGCGAACAGCTGGGGCAGGAGCCATGACCCGGCGACCGCGACGGCGGTGCCGACGGCCAGCGAGAGGAAGAGCGCATCGCCGCTGGCGCGGGCGGCATCCCGGGGCCGCCCCTGCCCATGCCGCCGGGCCGCGACGGCGGTGAGCCCGACACTCACCATCTCGGCGATCGACACGATGAGCCAGATCCAGAAGACGGCGGCGGTCACCGCCGCGAGCCCGGCCGAACCGATCCTCGTCCCGACCCAGTACGCGTCGACCGACGAGAAGATCGTCATCAGCAGCATCGACGCGACGGCCGGCAGGGCGACGCGAAGGATGGTCCTGCCTAACGGCCCCGAGGTGAGCGAGCCGGCGCCGGCGATGACATGCTCGGCGGTGATGTAGAGAGTACCGCCGTCGTGCGGCTCCATCGGGAGCGCGGCGGCCGAGCGCTCCTCGCCGGGTGGCGCCGTGCTGCCCGGCGGCGCGGCCATCAGCTGCCCGGCGACCCCGCTCCAGCCGCCGCCCCGGCCGCAACGGCGGCCGCGATCCCGCCTAACGCGGCGGCCGGCGCCGACCTCGGATCGGCAATGACGATCGGCGCGCCGGTGTCGCCCCCCTGCGCCACGTTAGGC
>Ga0070658_10001484_pt1 | contig 19913 bp, 19 predicted proteins | sample KBSC13metaG_FD_64664 | JGI IMG/M metagenome (GOLD analysis project Ga0070658, IMG submission 64664) | Corn rhizosphere microbial communities from Kellogg Biological Station, Michigan, USA - KBS C1-3 metaG | ecosystem: Host-associated > Plants > Roots > Rhizosphere > Soil ...
CAGGCCGGCCAGCTCACGCTCACGCACTGTGTGCGGGAGACCCGGACCTGCAGGTAAGCGCAGGGACCTGACTAGCGTGAGGGCATGGACGTCGACGCACTCCTCGCGATGCACACCTGGGCCGTGGTCGGTCTTTCGAGCAACCGCTCGCGGGCCGCATGGGAGGTCGCGGAGTTCTTGCAGCGCAAGGGAAAGCGCATCGTGCCGGTGCACCCGTCCGCCGAGACGGTGCACGGCGAAGAGGGCTACGCGTCGCTGCGCGACATCCCGTTCCCGGTGGACGTCGTCGACTGCTTCGTGAACTCCTCGCTGGTGGGTGACGTCGTCGACGAGGCCATCGCCGTCGGCGCGAAGGGGGTCTGGATGCAGCTCGACGTCGTGGACCAGGACGCGGCCCAGCGCGCCGGTGACGCCGGTCTGCTCGTCGTCATGGACAGGTGCCCGAAGATCGAGTGGCGGGGCTGACCGCTTCAAGAACCGTCGCTCCCTGCCGATCCTGCAGGTATGGGAGTCGAGCCGCGCGTGGAGGTGCCCTGCGACCGCGAGCACCTCGACGTGCTGCGCGCGCCTGACTCCGACGTCGCGGTGCCGAGCAACCCGGCGGCGCTGGAGAGCATCGCGCGCCTGCTGGCCCACCAGCGCACCCCCGCCGCCTGACGTCCGCTCGAGCTCCGCGCGGCCGTGTCCACCTGAGCGGACGCTAGGTCAGCGAGCGAGGCCCAGCTCGTGGGGCCGGTGGTCCGGGAAGACGGTCTTGAGCACCCGCGCACCGCCGAGGCGGCGCGCGACCAGCTCGCCCAGCACGTCGCGGTAGTCCGTCGTGGGCCGCAGGTCGCCGTTGTCGAGCTGCGCCGGCGCGAGCCCGGGCCAGCGGCCGTAGACGCGGCCGCCGACGATGCCGCCGCCGAGCACCATCATCACCGACCCGTGGCCGTGGTCGACCCCGCCGCTGCCGTTCTGCGCGACGCGACGGCCGAACTCCGACACCGTCACGACGGTCGTGCGTGACAGCAGCGGACCGAGGTCGTGCAGGAAGGCCGCGAGGCCACGCGCGAACGTGCCGAGCTGGTCGTGCATCCAGCCGCTGCCCGGAGCGCCGAGGCCCTCGTGCATGTCCCAGCTGCCGGGCGCGTCGAGCGCCGCGACCTGCAGGCCGATGCCCGCGCGCGCCACCGCTGCGATCTGCGAGAGCCCGAAGCTGAACGTGTCGTCGGGATAGCGGACGCCGGCGCGTGGCACGTACGTCTTGTCTCGCAGCGGCGCGAGGCGGCGCAGGGCGTCCAGCGTCTCGCGGGCGGCGACGGCGTTGGCACCGGCGACCCCGTCGTACATCTGGTGCAGGGCCAGCTCGGTGCGTGCCGTGTCAGCCTGCGGGACCTGCACACGGAGGTCGGCGAGCGACCACAGGGAGAGGTCGGGGGCCGTGCCGCGCAACGTGCCGGGCGGTGAGCCGACGGACAGAGCGGGGAAGGCTCCCGACCTCAGCCCGCGCGCCACCATGAGCCGGTCGACCCAGCCGGTCGGCGTGCTGTTGCTCAGGTTGACACCGCGCTCCATCGCGTCGGTGGCCTCGAAGTGCGAGCGGGTCCCGTCCGAGTCGCCGACCGCATGGACGACGGCGAGCTGCCGCGACCGCCAGAAGGGCATCAGCGGCGCGAGGGAGGGGTGCAGCCCGAAGTGCCGGTCCAGCCGCAGGGCCTGCGACGGGTGGACGGCGATCCCTGGGCGCGCGCGGTAGTAGTCGGCATCGGCGACGGGCGGCACGAGGGAAAGCCCGTCGGCGCCGCCGCGCAGGGAGATCACCACGAGGAGGTCGGTGCGCGCCTCGGTGGCGGCGAAGGCCATCCGCGGAGCTGCGAGCTCGAGGGCGCCGAGGCCGCCGAGCGCGCCGGCGCCGGCGAGCAGCCGCCGACGGGTGCAGACCAGGTCCTGGCACTCGGGAGTCATCGGACGAGGGCCTCCGGGCTCGACAGGAGCAAGGCCGCCATCGGCAGTGCTGCGCTCTGTGCCTGGGTCGGCGTCAGCACGCGCCCGGCAGTCAGGCCGGCACCGGTCAGGACGGCGCGCTTCAGGGCCGCGCGGGGGCGGATCCCCAGCAGCACCAGGGCAAGCCGGTCGACGCAGGCGCCTGCGGTGGCCGGCGCGGGCGTCCCCAGCAGGGTGGTGACGTCGGGCTTGCCGAGACCGGCGATGGAGCCGTGCACGAGGGCCTGCGCGGCGTTCCAGCGCGCGAGCATCGTGGCGGTCGAGGCATAGGCCACGGCAGTGTCCGGGTAGCCGTTCGGCGGCGACCACGCGAACGGCGCCTGCCCGAGCTCGCGCAAGGCCTCGACGACAGCACCGCCGTTCGCCGCGAGGTCGGGCGACGGCGTGAGCCCCAGGACCCGCACGCACTGCGCGAACCACTCGAAGGGCCGCTGCGACTTCTGGCCGGCGGACTGCTGGAACTCGCGCGAGCTGATGACGTGCTTCACGACAGGCACGATCGCGGTGCCGTTGGCGCGGTAGACCGCCGCGCTGCTGGCGACGAGCGACGGCGGCGGGCTGTCGGAGACGAGCCGGCGCACGACCTTCGTCGCGATGCGCTGGGCGGTCCGCGGGTGGTGCGCGAGGTAGGCGATGAGCGACAGCGCGACGTCGAGGCCCCTGTCGCGGTCAGCGTTCGGATGAGACCAGCCCATCACCCGTACCGGCCCGACGTGGTGCCACTCGGGGCGGTACTGGAAGACGCCGGTGTCCGGCTCGACGGTGAGTCCGGTCAGGGTCAGCGCGGCCTGGTGCACGTCGCGCTGGTGGTAGCCGCCGTCGGCACCGACGGTGTGCAGCTCGAGCAGCTCACGGGCGTAGTTCTCGTTCGGGTTGTCACCGGAGGAGTACGCCTGGTTGAGGTAGAGCAGCATCGCCGGGCTCTGCGCGCTCGCGGCCAGCATGTCGGCGAAGGTGCCGAGGACGTTCTTGCGGATCACCTGGCTGTCGTCGACGGCCTTGTAGGCGGGGAAGGTCGGCCCGTAGATCGACAGGTGGTTGCTGAAGAGCTCGACCAGCAGCTCGTAGAGCTGGTTGTCGCCGAAGGCCGCCCGCGCGAAGGTCTGGGCCTGCAGGTCGGTGATGCCGTAGTGCTGGACGGCGTTCATCGCCATGGCGGCCTGCTCGGGCGGCAGCGGCAGCGAAGCGAGCCCGGTGCCGTGGAGCGTGGCGGAGACGTCCGGCGAGCCGGACAGCTGCTGGTCGACCCAGGCGCTGACACCGACCTGACGGACGTGCGCCACGAGCGACGGGGTGGCGCCGTAGGACAGCCGGCGGACGGCGTGCAGCACCGGGTCCGTCGCCACCGGTGCCGCCGCCTCGGCGCGAGCGGACGCCACGACCGCGGCACCCGCCACCGCGCCCCCCACGGCCGTCGTCAGCAGCGCGCGGCGGCTCGGTTCGACGGGCACGGTCACCTCGGGGGGAGAAGGACGGTTTCTTCCTCAACGTGCGAAGGCCGCAAAAGTAGCGAAAGTGCTCAGCTCGGGCGCAGGCTCCGGTAGTAACGGCGCGCCGCGAGCATGTCGCGCGTCTTGCCGGCGCAGATCCAGCGTGTGTCGCCGGACGTCGACGTGACGCGCAGGTACCACGGCTGCAGGCCCACCAGCTGCCCCACCAGCAGCAACGGGACGAGTGCGAGGAGGACGGCCAGCTCCGCGGAGAACAGGAGGAGACCGACGACGAGGAAGAGGACCACCGGCAGCAGCACCACGAGCACGAGGAACCCCAGCACGGCCGACAGCAGGTCGTCGCCGAAGCCGATGCCCGCGAGGTCTCCGCCGTCGGGGTAGCGGTCCAGGTCGCCTGCACGCCAGCGCGGCCGCCAGGGCAGCAGCCGGATGTGGACGCTGCGGACGGAGCCGGGTGTCACCCCAGCTTCTCCTGCAGGGCGGCGTTCTTCGCGCGCGCCTGGTCGGCGAGCCCGGTCTGGAAGTCACGCATGCGGGCCAGCAGCTGCTCGTCGCTCGTGGCGAGGATGCGCACCGCCAGCAGGCCGGCGTTGCGGGCGCCGGCGACGCTCACGGTCGCGACGGGGACTCCCGCAGGCATCTGCACGATGCTGAGCAACGAGTCCATGCCGTCGAGGTGCTTGAGCGGCACGGGCACGCCGATCACCGGCAGCGGCGTCATCGAGGCGACCATGCCCGGGAGGTGGGCCGCTCCCCCGGCGCCGGCGATGACGACCCGCAGCCCTCGCTCCGCGGCGGACGAGGCGTAGTCCAGCATGTCGACCGGCGTGCGGTGCGCGGAGACGACCCGCACCTCATGGGGTACGCCGAACTCGGTCAGCGCCTCGGCGGCGCCCTGCATCGTGGGCCAGTCGCTGTCGCTGCCCATGATGATCCCGACGACTACGGGGTCGGCCATTCGCCTGTCCTCAGGTAGTGCGCGCCCGCGTTCGCCCGGGCACGGGTCTCCGCGAGGTCGTTCCCGAGCGCGGTCACGTGACCGATCTTGCGCCCGGGGCGTACCTCCTTGCCGTACAGGTGCACCTTGAGCGCGGGGTCCTTCGCGAAGAGCAGGTGCAGCCGCTTGTCGAGGTCGGGGTCGCCGGCGCCGCCGAGCAGGTTGGCCATGACGACGACGGGAGCGGTCAGGGTCGTCGTACCGAGCGGGTAGTCCAGGACGGCGCGCAGGTGCTGCTCGAACTGCGACGTGCGGGCACCTTCGATCGTCCAGTGACCGCTGTTGTGCGGGCGCATCGCGAGCTCGTTCACGAGCAGTCCGTCGGCGGTCTCGAAGAGCTCGACGGCCAGCACACCGACGACGTCGAGCTCCTGCGCCAGCCGGAGCGCCAGCCCCTGCGCCTCGAGAGCCCTCTCCTCGGACAGCCCGGGTGCAGGGGCGACGACCTCGACGCAGATGCCGTCGGACTGCACGGTCTCGACCACCGGCCAGGCCGCGGCCTGGCCGTAGGGGCTGCGGGCGACGACGGCCGCGAGCTCGCGCTGCAGCGGGACCTTGTGCTCGGCGAGCAACCGGACACCGGAGCCGAGCACCGGGGCCGCGTCGTCCAGGGAGTCGACGATCCAGACGCCCTTGCCGTCGTAGCCGCCGGTCGCCGCCTTGAGGACGAGCGGCCAGCCGTGCTCGTCGCCGAAGGCCTCGAGGTCCTCCTTCGTCGTGATCGCAGCGAAGGGCGGGATCGGTGCGCCGAGGTGATGCAACCGCTCGCGCATGACCAGCTTGTCCTGGGCGTGCCGCAGCGCGGCGCTCGACGGGAGCACGGTGTGACCGGCTGCCTCCATCGCGCGGATCAGCTCGCCCGGCACGTGCTCGTGGTCGAAGGTGACGACCTCGCAGCCGTCCGCGAAGGCGAGCAGGTCCTTCTCGGAGGTGTGCGAGCCGACGACGACGTTGTTGGCGACGAGCGCCGCGCTGTCGTGCGTCGCGTCGGCGAGGACGCGCAGCGACAGGCCCAGCGCGATCGCGGCCTGGTGCGTCATCCGAGACAGCTGCCCGCCGCCGACCATGCCCACGACAGGCAGGTCCATGGCCCCCCGCACCGTCATCCGAGGAGCCGCCGGGACAGCTTCGCGACCGTCTCCTCGTCGACACCGATGGACATGGCAAGCCCGTGCACGCCGCCGTAGGCCGCGTCGACGCGGTCGAGGAAGCGCTCCATGTTCTCCCCGTGCAGCCGCAGCGAGTCGAGAGAGCGGCGGGCCATGTCGTTGTTGTAGAGCTCGGTCGCCAGCAGCCGGTCCCGGACCGCGGCGATCCGCTCGTCGGTCCTGACGTAGTCGTCGACGACGGCCTGACGTGTCACGCCGACCAGGCTCAAGGCGAGCGCGCAGACGACGCCGGTGCGGTCCTTGCCGGCGGCGCAGTGGACGAGGACGGCCCCGCTGTGAGGGTCGGCGATCGTCCGGAGCGCGGTCGCGATCTCGGCCGGCGCGTGGTTGACGTAGTCGATGTAGAAGTGGTCCATCGCCTCGTCGCCGGCGTCCTCGTGCGGGATCGCCTTCTCGACCACGTCCTCCTCTCGGGCCTCGAAGCCGTGCGGGATGAGGTCGAGGTGCAGGTGCCTCACGTCCGTGGCCCGGAGCGGGCCGGGTCCGGTGATCTCGACCTCAGGACCGGTACGGAGGTCGAGGACCGTCCGTACCCCGTGGGTCTGGAGCACCTCGACGTCCTTGGGCGTCAGGTCCTGCAGGTTGTCGGCGCGGACGAGCACCCCGCTCCTGGTGGTGCGGCCGTCGACCGTCGGCAGACCACCCAGGTCGCGGACGTTGACAGCACCTTCGAGCTCCAGCCAGGACACAGGTTGACTCTATTAGCCTGGTCCGATGCTCGACCGCCTGCGCCACCTCGGTCCCGAGCTGGTCAAGTTCCTGATGGTCGGCGGCATCTGCTTCGTCGTCGACACCGTGCTGTCCTACGTCTTCCGCTTCGAGGTCGGGCTCGGTCCCAACACCGCGAAGAGCGTCGCGACCATCCTCGCGACCGTTCTGTCCTACGTGCTCAACCGGCTCTGGTCGCTCGCGCACCGGGTGGACGAGGAGCGGGGGCACCGGCGCGACATCGTGACCTACGGCGTGATCTCCGCGGCCGGTCTGGTGCTGACGTGGATCCCGATCAGCATCACGGTCTACCTGCTCGACGAGCGCGGGAAGGTCGCCTACCTGGTGGCGATCGTCATCGGCACCGTGATCACCACGGTCTTCCGCTACTGGGCGTTCCGCCGCTGGGTGTTCGTCGGCGACCCCGACGCCGCGGAGCGCGCCGCGCTGGTCTGACGCCCCTCGTCGTGATCACCAGGACTTCCGGCGGCCGACCCGCCGGCGTGGCGCCCGCCCGATCGCCTGCTGATCACAAGCCGGGGTCGGCCGGGCGGCGGACCAGGAACGGGGCCAGGGAGCGGTACCCGCGGACGGCGCGCCGGTGCAGCTCGCGCACCTCGAAGCCCTCGGCCAGGGCCGCCGACACGTGCTTGTCGACGAGCAGGCTGTTCGGTCGCGCCTCCCCCGACAGCCGCGAGGCGATGTTGACGGTCTCGCCGTAGATGTCGCCGAGCCGGAAGAGCACCGGTCCGGTCGCGACGCCCGCGCGGACCGGAGGCAGCTCCTCGGACGCCTCGTGGTCGGCGATGGTGTCGAGCGCGACGTTGACGGCGTCGACGGTCCGGTCGCAGGTGTAGAGCACACCGTCGCCCAGCGTCTTGATGACCCGACCGTTCACCGCGGCGACCCGCAGCGAGACGTCGCGCTCGAAGTGCTCGAGGGTCTTCTCGAGCGTGCGAGCGTCCCACTCGCGCGACGAGCGGGTGAAGCCGACGAGGTCGAGGAAGCCGACCGACAGCACCGGCATCCCGTGGTCGCCGAAGGTCGCGATCGCGCGCTGGACGGCCGCGGCGAACTGGCGGCGCCACATGAAGACGATGAGGAAGTCGAGCTTGGGGAGGACCTCGTCGGCGTGGGCGGCCATGTCGGCCAGCGCCTCCTCCGGCGTCAAGGAGGCGGTCCGCTGCCGGAGGACGTCGACCTGCGCCTCGGCCAGCCGGGACAGGCCCTGACCCATGATGCGCGCCATGACGAGCTGCGTGGGCAGGTCGGTGAGGCCGATCTCGAGCAGCTCCACGGACGTGCGCAGCGCTTGGACGTCCGCTGCGGTGAAGGCCTTCTCCCCGTACGGGATCTCGGCGAAGCCCATCGCCGACCAGACCTCCCGCGCGATGTCGGCGGGCACGCCGGACAGGCGCTCGACGTCCTCGCGGTCGAGGTCGATCGGCAGCCCGAGCAGCAGGGCCTCGAAGTCCTCGCCCACGGGTCTGTCCACGGGTCGCAACCTATCCCTGGCAGGCGTACCGTCAGACGGGTGACAGGTCGGGTGAAGGCGTACTACGGCATCCGGGTCGCCGCGCTGACCTGCTTCGTCCTCGCCGCCACCGTCCTGCCGAGCGGGGTCCCCGCCGGGATCGTCGCGGCCGCGGCGGGCATCGCCGGTCTGCTGACCTGCATCGGCGTCAACGCCGGCGGCCCGGGCGAGCAGGCGGGGGCCCGCGAGGAGGGAGTCCGCTACGAGCAGTCGCGGGCTCCGCAGGGCGACTGGCCGCCGTACCCCGACGGCAAGGTCATCGACGGCGAGGTCCTCAAGGACCAGGACTAGGGGTCTTGTCGACGAGGTCGTAGACGGTGCGCTGCACCCGCTCGACGCGGGGGATGTCGGTGAGCGTCACCTGTCCGCGCTCGCCGGCCGACTCGACGACGAGCGTGCCGCAGCCGAGCAGCCGCTCGAAGAACGTGTGGTGGAAGCTCACGTCGTTGATGCGTACGAGCGGGATGTCGCGCCCCTGCCGGCCGAGGACGCCCGATCGCATGACGACCCGCTCGGTCGTCACGACGAAGTGGGTCGCGCGCCACTTCAGCAGCGGGACGACGAAGAGCACCAGCAGCAGGAGAGCGGCCACGGCCCCGAGGATCCAGTTCGTCGTGCTGCCGAAGCCCTGCGCCAGCAGGAAGCCGGTCAGGGCAAGGAGGGCGAGCAGCTCCAGGAAGGGAACGACCATGACCTTCCAGTGCGGGTGGAGGTCGAGCACGACCTGCTCGTCCTCACCGAGGAGCTTCCGCGGGTACGCCATGACGCGATCATCTCAGGTGCACGACGTCTCCGGCGGCATAGGCGCGGCCGTCCACGACGAGCCGCCCCTCGTCGTCGACCGCCTCGGCGGTGCCGGACACCGACTCCCCACCGGGCAGGTCCACCCGGACCTGGCGGCCCAGGGTGCTGCAGAGCTCGCGGTACGAGGACCTCGCGTCGTCACCGAGCGCGTCGCTGATGCCGCGCAGGACGGACCTCAGCACGGTGTCGCGGTCGGTCGTGGTGGCCCCTTCGAGCGCGAGCGACGTCGCCTCCGGCACCGGCAGCTCGTCGGCCTTCGTCGTCACGTTGATCCCGATCCCGAGCACGACGGCGCCGTCGACCGCCTCCGCGAGCAGACCGGCCACCTTCTTGCCGCCCACCAGGACGTCGTTGGGCCACTTCAGCTCGGCCTCGACGCCGACGTGCTCCCGCAGCGCCGTCGCGACGCCGACGCCGCCGAGCAGCGGCACCCAGTGCACCGGCCCGCTCGGGCGCACCAGGACGCTGAACGTCAGGCCCGCGCGCCGCGGGCTGACCCAGCTGCGGTCGAGCCGGCCGCGACCCGCGGTCTGCTGCTCCGCGACCACGACGAGCCCGTGCGGCTCCCCCGCGCGGGCCCGCTCGGCGACGACGGCATTGGTCGACGACGTCTCCTCGAGCACCTCCACCCGGAAGCCGTCGGGCGCGAGCGCATGGTTGAGGGCGTCAGCCCGCAGAGGAGGTCGGTCGAGGTCCCCGTACATGGCTGTGGATCCTCCCCGATAACCTGCTCCGGTGACAGCAGAGCGCTTCGAAGAGAACGGCCCGGACATCCACACCACCGCCGGCAAGCTGGCGGAGCTGCGGGCACGCGTCGACAAGTCCCTCCACCCCGGCTCCGAGGCGGCCCTCGAGAAGCGGCACGCCAAGGGTCAGCGGACCGCACGTGAGCGCATCGAGGCGTTCCTCGACCCGGGCTCGTTCACCGAGACCGACGCGCTGGCTCGGCACCGGGCCCGCGACTTCGGGCTCGAGAAGAACCGGCCCGTCGGCGACGGCGTCATCACCGGCTACGGCACGGTCGACGGCCGCCCGGTGTGCGTCTTCAGCCAGGACGCGATGGTCTTCGGCGGGGCGCTCGGCGAGGTCTACGGCGAGAAGATCGTGAAGATCATGGACCTCGCGCTGAAGACGGGGCAGCCGGTCGTCGGCATCAACGAGGGCTCCGGCGCGCGGATCCAGGAGGGGATCATGGGCCTCGCGCTCTACGGCGACATCTTCTACCGCAACGTCATGGCGTCCGGTGTCGTCCCGCAGATCTCGCTGATCCTCGGCAACTGCGCCGGCGGCCACGTCTACTCGCCGGCGCTCACCGACTTCAACCTCATGGTCGACGGCGCCAGCGCCATGATGATCACCGGCCCGGACGTCATCAAGACGGTCACCGGCGAGGACATCAGCATCGAGGACCTCGGCGGTGCGCGGGCCCACAACTCGAAGTCCGGCGTCGCGCACTTCATGAGCCACGACGAGGAGGAGGCGCTCGAGCTCACGAAGACGCTGCTGTCCTACCTGCCGTCGAACAACCTCTCCGAGCCCCCTGTCTTCGACGGTCCGGACGCGCTCGAGGAGCCGCTGCTCGAGGAGCTCAACACCTTCATCCCGGACAGCAACAACGCGCCCTACGACATGCACACCATCATCTCGGCGGTCGTCGACGACGGCGACTTCCTCGAGGTGCAGCAGCTCTGGGCGCCGAACATCATCGTCGGCTTCGGCCGCATCGAGGGCCGCTCGGTCGGCGTCGTCGCGAACCAGCCGATGCAGTTCGCCGGCACCCTCGACATCGACGCGTCGGAGAAGGCCTCGCGCTTCGTGCGCACCTGCGACGCGTTCAACATCCCGATCCTCACGTTCTGCGACGTGCCGGGCTTCCTGCCGGGCGTCGGCCAGGAGCACGCGGGCATCATCCGGCGCGGCGCCAAGCTGCTCTACGCCTACTCCGAGGCGACCGTCCCGAAGGTCACGGTCATCACGCGCAAGGCGTACGGGGGCGCCTACGTCGTCATGGGCTCCAAGCACCTCGGCGCCGACATCAACCTCGCCTGGCCCACGGCGCAGGTCGCCGTCGTCGGCGCCCAGGGCGCCGTCAACATCGTGCGCCGCAAGGAGATCGCCGCTGCCGAGGACCCCGAGGCGGCACGTGCGGCGTTCATCACGGAGTACGAGGACACCTTCGCGAACCCTTACATCGCCGCGGAGCGGGGCTTCGTGGACGGCGTCATCGAGCCGGCGCAGACCCGACTCGAGGTCGCCAAGGCGCTGCGGGCCCTGCGCACGAAGCGCGAGACGCTGCCGCCCAAGAAGCACGGAAACATCCCGCTCTGATGGCCACGGAGCTGAGGGTCATCCGCGGCGACGCCTCCCCCGAGGAGCTTGCCGCCGTCGTCGCGGTGCTGCTCGCGTCTGGCGGCGCAGCCGAGGAGCCCGAGCCGGAGCCCCGCTCCGCGTGGGCGGCACCGCAGCTGCGCCGACCCCTCCCGCCGCCCGGTCCGGGCGCCTGGGTCACGAGCGGTCTGCGCCTGTAGCTCGCTTGTCCTGGTTCGGCCCGATGGGTGACGCGAGTTTCCCGCGGACTAGTCCAGATGGCTCAACCCGAACGGGCCACGTCCCGATCACGGGAAGGTCGCTGCCGGACCCAGCCGGCGGCCCCGCTTCCCGAGGTCGCACATGCGTCGTACGTCGATCGTGGCCCTGCTCACCACCACCTGCGCGCTGACGCCCGTCGTGCTGGGGCTGACGGGAACGGCCGACGCAGCGACGCAGAGCTCGATCACCGGCACGGCGTTCACCGACAGCAACCGCAACGGCGTCCTGGACACCGGCGAGACCCCGCGCAGCGGGGACGTCCTCTACCTGTTCGCGAGCGACGGCAGCTACGTGAAGAACGCCACGACGGACAGCGCAGGCAACTACAGCTTCTCCGGCCTCAGCGACGGTGACTACACGGTCTCCTACAGCTCGACGACGTACAGCGGGCTCGAGCACGACTGGACCCCGACCACGACCGGCAGCCTCCAGCCCACGGTGCACGTGCACCTGAGCGGCAGCGCGCAGGCCTCGTTCGGCTGGCGACCGATCGTCTGGTCCACCAGCCTGAGCAGCCCCGTGAGCCAGACCACCACGGCAAACGGCACGACGGTGCAGAGCTTCAACGACGCCGTGACGGCGAACCAGGTCGCCGCTCTCCTCGGCACCGGGGCGCTGCTCGGCGACGAGGGGTCGTCGGCCACGGTGCGGGTCGGCTACGGCGACGTCGACCAGACCGTGACGAGCAGCACCTCGAGCAACGGCACCTACAGCGGTTTCGTGTCGAACAGCTACATCTCCTGGGACTCCTGGCTCTCGAACGCGGACGCCAACCTCTTCCACGAGTACGGGCACGCCTGGAGCCTGTACTTCGCCACGATCGTGCAGCAGGACCCGTCCCTCGCCGGCTACCTGCAGGCCCGTGGGCTGACGGGCGACTCGCGCCTGGGGAGCAGCTACGCCTGGAACGTCAAGGAGCTCGTGGCCGAGGACTACCGGCAGCTCTTCGGCAACGCCGCCGCAGCAGCGCAGCCGCAGGCCAACACCGACATCCCCCCGGCAGCGAGCGTGCCCGGCCTGAAGGACTACCTCCAGACGACGTTCCGGACGCCGTCGCCGTCGACCAGCACGACCCAGACGCCGCCTCCCCCGCCGGCGCCGGCCATCAACGGCCTCGCGATGAACCCGACCACCGTCTCGAAGTCCGGCACGGCGTCGTTCACGCTCAACACGGCGTCGACGGTGACCCTGACCGTGCGCACCTCCGCCGGCAGCGTCGTGGCGACGCTGCTGTCGAGCTCGAGCCAGCCGGCGGGCACGGTCAAGGCGACCTGGAACCGCACGACCTCCAGCGGGACCCGAGCGAAGTCCGGTGCCTACGTGCTCACCGCCACCGCGACGAACGGCAGCGGGAGCACGCAGGCGTCGGCGAGCTTCTCGGTCTCCTGAGCTACTAGGGCTGCGCCGTGGGCACCACGATGGCGGCGTCGTAGCTGCCTGCGTGGTTGCCCGGGTAGACCGACGTGCCCGTGACGCTGGCCAGGCCGTTGGCGCCGCACAGCTGGGCTTCCGTCGGACCGCTGGAGCCGAGTGAGGTCGTCACCGAGTTGACCGAGGTCGCGCTCGAGGGCGGAGTGAGGGTGACCCCGCTCTTGTAGAGCGTGTGGTCGCTCTCGCGGCACACGAGCACGACGACCGTGTAGCGGTGCGGGTCGACGAAGCTGCCGTGCCCGGCCAGCGATGCCAGGTTGTACGTGTGCCCCAGTGCGACCGTGATCGCCTGGTCGTCGGCCACGTCGTAGCCCGACGGCGCCGACGTCTCGTGGACGATGTAGTCGCCCGCAGTCACGATGCCGGTGATGTTGCACGTCCCGACCGGCTCAGCGAGCGTGGCTTGGAGAGCGGTCTTCGTGGTGCACGTGTAGGACGTCTGCGGCTCACCGGAGTCGAGCGTGCCCGAGCCGTCCGAGTCGGTGTAGAGGTAGAAGACGGCACCAGGCAGCGGGTTGCCCGCGTCGTCCACCTTCGTCACCTTGACCGTCGCCGGGTCACGGTTGTCCGTGAGCTCGACGGACACCGGGGTGTTGGCCGCAGTGAGCGGCACTCCGGTGATCCCCGTCACGGTCTGGTAGCCGGCCGGCGTGGTCGTCTCGACCGGGTAGTAGGTCGCGAACGGGAGCCCGGTGATCGTGCAGGTCGCCACGTGATCGCCGCTGGGACTGAGGACGGTGTCCCCCGACGTCGTGCACGACTTGACGGCCTGGACCGTGGCACCGTTGAGGTGCGCTGCGGCGGTCGTCGCCGTGACGCCGTCAGCCTTCACCCCTCGGTCCACGGTCAGCACGTTGGTGGCACGTGCCGTGACGCGCATCCACTCGGAGTCGACGTAGACGTCGAAGCCCGTCCCGGCCGGGAGCTTGGTCGCGTCCGCGACCGTGATGGTGGTGTCGGCGGCGGTCGCCGCAGCAGCGAGCGTCGTACTGCCTGCGAGAGCAGGCAGCGTGTACCCGCTGTCCTTGTACATCGCGAAGGTGGCACCCGGAACGGCTGCGTTGGAGTCGTCCTTCTTCTGGATCGTGATGTTGCCGCAGTTGCTGACGCTGATGGAGTTGTGGGCCAGCTGGACGTAGTCCTTGATCTCGGAGGTGAAGGAGCTGGACGAGCGGCTCTTGAGCAGGCCGTCGCCGAAGGTCGTGCAGCCCGTGGCGTTGAACGCGCCGGCCGCGGTCAGGTTGATGCCCGCCTCACCGAACAGGCCGTCGCTGCTGACGCCTGCATTGGCTTCAGTCACACCGGCGCCGCTGAGGTTGCCCAGAGAGCCCTTGCCCCAGCACGGCAGTGCGTTGGACGAGTAGCAGTCCGACGCCGCTCCGTTGGTGCTCGTCACCCACTTGAACATGCTCAGGACGGGGGTCCCGCTGCCGGGGAAGTCGAAGGTGATGAGGAGGTCGCCGGCGGTGCGCAGAGGGGTTCCCGTGCTGGCGGGGTTGGCGTAGGTCTGGGTCGGGTTCTGGTTGAACTCGAAGTCCATGTTGGCGTTGCCGAGGGTGTTGAGGCGCTTCCACCCGAGGTAGAGGAACGTGTTGTTGACCGAGGCGACCGACTTGGTCTCGTAGGCCGTGAGGAAGTCAGACAGGTCGCTCTTGTTCTTCGGGATGGACCCCGACACGATGTTCGGGTTCGGGATGTCCTCCTTGGCCCCCTGCCCGAACGAGTTGTCACCCGTGCCGGGCGGAAGATCGGCCGTGTCGAGGTAGTGCAGGGTCGTCGCCGACGCCGTCGCCCAGTCGCGGTTGGCCTGGTCCGTGGCGCTCGTCGAGTCACCGAAGTTGACGATCTGGTTGCCGTCGCCGCTCTCGAAGCTGGAGCCGGGTAGGCAGACGGTGCCTGGTGTGCAGACGGTGACCGTGGCTGTCGCGTCGGGCACCCCCACGGTGGCGATGAGCAGAGCACCGGCGGCGATCAGCGTGTAGCGGCGGCGCCGCGACATCAAGACCCTCATGTTCCCCCCCAGGAACCGCCCTGGGACAACCCCAGGGACGTTGTGGCTGAGGGTCCGCCGATGCGCCGGCTTTCTCCATGACCAAAGCAGGGTCTTTCGCTCCGTCACGCAGCGTGATCTTGCCCCCGGAACATCCGGGTAACTCCGCTTTGTCGTGGCCGGTTGTGATCAGTGACGGGTGGCTACTCCCGGGTACGCGGAGGGGGACGCAGGTCACACCGGCACCCCGGATAGGCTCCGCAGACGCTCGACGAAGGAGTGAAGTGCGCAAGGTCCTCATCGCCAACCGTGGCGAGATCGCTGTCCGTGTCGCCCGTGCCTGCAAGGACGCCGGCTACACCTCCGTCGCGATCTACGCCGAGCCCGACCTCGACGCCCTGCACGTGCGCGTCGCCGACGAGGCGTACGCGCTGGGCGGCACCACTCCGGGCGACTCCTACCTGCGGATCGACAAGGTCATCGCGGTCCTCAAGGAGTCCGGCGCCGACGCGGTGCACCCCGGCTACGGCTTCCTGTCGGAGAACGCGGAGTTCGCGCAGGCCGTCATCGACGCGGGCGCGACCTGGATCGGCCCCTCCCCCGAGGCGATCGCGGCGCTGGGCGACAAGACGACCGCGCGCCACATCGCGCTGAAGATCGGCGCACCCCTCGTTCCCGGCACGGCCGACCCCGTGAAGGGCGTCGACGAGGTGCTGTCCTTCGTCGCCGAGCACGGCCTCCCGGTCGCCATCAAGGCGGCGTTCGGCGGCGGCGGGCGCGGTCTGAAGATCGCGCGTACGAAGGAAGAGGTCCCCGAGCTCTACGAGTCCGCGGTCCGTGAAGCGGTGGCGGCCTTCGGCCGCGGCGAGTGCTTCGTGGAGCGCTACCTCGACAAGCCGCGGCACGTCGAGACCCAGGTCCTGGCCGACACGCACGGCAACGTCGTGGTCGTCAGCACCCGCGACTGCTCTCTGCAGCGCCGCTACCAGAAGGTCGTCGAGGAGGCTCCCGCGCCGTTCCTCAGCCAGGAGCAGATCGACCAGCTCTACAAGGCGTCCAAGGACATCATCCGCGAGGCGAAGTACGTCGGCGCGGGCACCTGCGAGTTCCTCGTCGGCGCGGACGGCCTCATCAGCTTCCTCGAGGTCAACACCCGCCTGCAGGTCGAGCACCCCGTGACCGAGGAGGTCACCGGCGTCGACCTGGTCCGCGAGCAGTTCCGCATCGCCGAGGGCGAGGAGCTGACCTTCACCGACCCTGTCGCCCGCGGCCACTCCTTCGAGTTCCGCATCAACGGCGAGGACCCGGGCCGTGGCTTCCTCCCGGCGCCGGGTGCGGTCACGACGTTCGTCCCGCCCCTGGGCCCAGGTGTACGCGTGGACACCGGCATCGAGTCGGGCTCGGTCATCGGCGGCGCCTTCGACTCGCTGCTCGCCAAGCTCATCGTCACCGGCGCCACCCGCAAGGAGGCCCTGGAGCGCAGTGCCCGCGCGCTGTCGGAGCTGAAGGTCGACGGCATGGCGACCCTCATCCCGTTCCACCAGAAGGTCGTCACCGACCCGGCGTTCACGTCCGAGCCGTTCACGGTGCACAACCGCTGGATCGAGACGGAGTTCGACAACGACATCCCGCCGTTCACCGGCGGCGCCGGCGAGGAGGACGAGGCCGAGCCGCGTCAGACCGTCGTCGTCGAGGTCGCCGGCAAGCGCCTCGAGGTCACGCTGCCCGGCACGCTGAGTGTCGGCACCGCCGCGCCCGCGAAGAAGGGCCCGGCGAAGCGCAAGGCCTCCGGCAAGGCCGGCGCCGCAGCGTCCGGCGACTCACTGACCAGCCCCATGCAGGGCACCATCGTCAAGGTCGCCGTCGAGGACGGCGCCCAGGTCGAGGCGGGCGACCTCATCGTCGTGCTCGAGGCCATGAAGATGGAGCAGCCGCTCAACGCGCACAAGGCCGGCACGATCACCGGTCTCGCCGCAGCGGTCGGCGAGGTCGTGACAGCAGGTCAGTCCCTCTGCGAGATCAAGGACTGACCGCGCCCGTCAGCGCTCGGCGGCGAAGGCGTCCAGGCTGACGCGCGGCCGCTGCTTGCTGACCACAGCCGTCACCCTCAGCGAGTGCCTGCCCGGCACGACCGCGCCTGACCAGAGGACCTGACGGGTCTGGCTTCGGACGTAGTAGGTGCTCACCTTGTCCTTGAGCACACCGTCCACGTACACCTGGAGATCTCCGCACGTCAGGCACCTGTCGCCGATGACGGATAGCCGGTAGCCGGTCAGCCGGATGAGGGTGGTTGCACCATCGGTCGTGGTGGTGGCCTCGCTGCCCTCCCACCGGTCGTTGACGTTCAGAGTCTTCCAACCCGCACCATGAGCGGCGGCCGACTGGTCGTACGGGACCGCAATGTGGCCGCTGCCCACGGGGTAGCCGCGGTTGCCGTAGGCGTCGATGGGGACCACCTGGAACTCATAGTTGTCGCCGTACCGGGGGATCGTCGGAGCGCCGGCAGCGCCGAACACGAACGAGGTGGCGGTCGTGGCCGCGAGCCACGGCTGCGGACCGCTCCAGGCGTTCGATGTGGGCGACAGGAGGGAGTAGGTGACCTCGTACGTGGCACCCTGCGGAGCCGGCAGTTGACCCCACACGACCCGGAACGGCGACGACGTCGTCCCGATCGCGGTGGGGTTGGACGCGACGACACGTACGCCGACGGCCTGCATCGATTGCGATCCCGCGCTGGGGCCGACGTTGCCGTACACGTCCGTCACGAAGTTCGTGTAGGTGTAGGTCTGCCCGAGGCTGACGTGGTCGTTGAACGTCGTCGAACTGGTGACGCGGCCGTCGAAGATCGGGTCCGCGCATGGCGCCGTCGGCGCGGTCGTGCCCGCCGTGCGGCACACCAGGTGGTCGACGGGGGCCGCGCTGCGCTCGCCCGGAACGGTGATCTCGGGCGTCGTGCCGTCGAGCGCCACGGAGGGCGCCCCCGCGTTCGCCTCCGAGGCCGAGAACGTCGTCGGCACGTCGCTGGCGGACACCGACGTCTCCGAGACGTGCTCGGTGGAGGTCAGCCGGCTCGGAGCGGCTGAGCCGTCGATCGGCACCGACCACAGGTCGCTTTGCCCGAGGTCGTCCTTCTCGAAGTAGACCGTCCCACCGGGGCCCAGGGAGGGACGCACGTTGCCGTCGCCCGTCGCGAGGGTCGTCACCTTCGTACCGGAGAGCGCCTCAAGGTCTGCCACAGGCGGCTGCGCGATCCGGGTGTTGAGCAGGTGGGCGTAGACGATCGTGCCGCCGTCCGTGGTGGCCACCGGCGTTCCGCTGTGGACGCCGTCGAAGCCGACCTTGGGCACACCGGCGAGCAGTGCCTGAGGTGCACTGCCGGCCCAGCGGACCAGCCCTCCCTGCCATGACGTGCCCACGTATCCGCCCTGACCGTCCTCTGCAGCGTCGAAGACCCGCTCGCTGTGGGGCACCACCTGGCTGGCCCAGGGGTCGCTGTCGGTAGCGCCCGGACTCAGCAGGTCAACGCGGGCGTCTGCACGCAGCGGGTTCGCCCTGAGAACCGAGCCGGTGCTCGTCCACCGCAGCTGCCATGGGTAACGATCCGCCCAGACGTGGACCCTCCGGTTGTGGCCACCGCCGGAGTCGATCAGCCAGAGCTGCGCGTAGTTGCGGTCGACAAGCTCGTAGGCAACGGTCGTGCCGTCGGGCGAGACCTGGGCGGAGGTGATCGCCCGTCCGGACCTCGGCCGGACGAGTTGCCTGACGTTGCTTCCGTCCAGGTCACGGCTGTAGAGGCCCTGCACACCGCGCTGGTTGGGGCTGTCCGCGAGGTAGAAGATCCGCGTCACTGTCGAGGACGCGGCGGTGGCGGGCCCGGCCGTGACAGACAGGCCGGCCAGACCGAGGACGGCTGCGGTCAGCAGACGGGCAAGACGCATCGCGACAGTCCCTTCGTACGGAGTGCCAACGAAGCACATCCTCGGGGCTCCCGCGAGAGCTTCGTGCCTCAGGCCTCGTGGAGCATGAGCTGTCGCGCGGCCTCGGTGATCGAGCCGGACAGCGAGGGGTAGATCGAGAAGGTATGGGCGAACTGGTCCACCGTCAGCCCGTTCTGCACGGCGAGTGACACGGACAGGATCAGCTCGGACGCGCGCGGCGCGACGACGACGCCGCCGAGGATGGATCCGCTGCCCTGTCGGCAGAACAGCTTCACGAAGCCGTCGGTGATGCCCTGCATCTTCGCCCGCGCGTTCGTCGCCAGCGGCAGCTTGATCGCATGCGCGGCGACGACGCCGTCGTCGACCTGCTTCTGCGTGATGCCGACCGAGGCGACCTCCGGGTCGGTGAAGACGTTGGCGCTGACCGTCCCCAGCCGCAGCGGAGCTACCGCATCGCCCAAGGCGTGCCACATGGCGATGCGGCCCTGCATGGCTGCCACCGAAGCGAGCATGAGGACGCCCGTGGCGTCGCCGGCGGCGTAGACCCCGTCGGCGGTCGTGCGTGACACCCGGTCGACACGGATGAAGCCGCCGTCGTCGAGCATGACCCCGGCTTCCTCGAGCCCGAGGTGCAGGGTGTTCGGCACGGAGCCGACCGTCATGAGGCAGTGCGAGCCGGAGACGGTCGAGCCGTCGACGAGCTTCACGAGGACACCGTCGTCGGTCCGCTCGACGGCGGCCGCGCGGCCGCGCAGGATCCGCATGCCGCGGCGGACGAAGACCTGCTGCAGCTGCTCGGCGGCATCCGGGTCCTCCGAGGGCAGCACCCGCTCACGTGACGAGACGAGCGTCACCTGGCAGCCCATCGCGAGATAGGCGCTCGCGAACTCGGCGCCGGTCACGCCGGAGCCGACCACGACGAGATGCGTGGGCAGCTCCGGCAGGTCGTAGAGGTGGCGCCAGTCGAGGATGCGCTCACCGTCGGGCTCGGCGCCGCTGACCACGCGCGGGGACGCGCCTGTCGCGAGGAGGACCACGTCCGCCGCGATGGTCTCCGCGCCGACCTGCACGCGCTTGCCCGGCAGCAGCCGCGCCGGGCCCTGCAGGATCGAGACGCCGTGCCGGACGAGGTTGGCCGCGATGTCCTTGCTCTGCGCCAGCGCGAGGGCCTTGACCCGCGCGTGGACCTCGGCGACCCGTACCTCCACGGTCCCCTCGCCGTGCACGCCCACCCGGTCGGCCTGCGACAGGGTCGTCATGGCCTCGCTCGTGGCGATGAAGGTCTTGCTCGGCACGCAGTCGGCGAGCACGCACAT
>Ga0070658_10001485_pt1 | contig 19906 bp, 23 predicted proteins | sample KBSC13metaG_FD_64664 | JGI IMG/M metagenome (GOLD analysis project Ga0070658, IMG submission 64664) | Corn rhizosphere microbial communities from Kellogg Biological Station, Michigan, USA - KBS C1-3 metaG | ecosystem: Host-associated > Plants > Roots > Rhizosphere > Soil ...
TGACGCCATACTTACCGAAGGCGACCTTCTGTTTGGTCCAGCGCCGAACAGTGAGCAACCGACACTTCCATCGCCGATTTGGTTGCGCGCCGCGCGTCGGGTCAAACGGCTGGTAACCCAGCCCTTCTCACGCCACCCCGATCCGGGCTCTTAGCTCAATTAGGTCAGTTACCGTGAAACTATCCGAAACATTTGCAAAGGCTATAAGTTCCGCCAAAGGCCGAGCGGTTGAGGCCGCCATTCATGCTGTGCCAGGGCGCGATCGCCGGGAGCGGCTGCTGATCCATATCGCTCGGATCAGCGGCATCGACCTGATGAGGCTTGCCTACACTGAGATGGGCGTGCTCAAGTTTGAGAACGAAGATATCTCCGGGGAGAAGCACTTCATCGATATCGTCCTAAGAGAGAAAATATCGACCGACGCTCCTGTAATTTTCGATGTCGGCGCCCACGTCGGAAAGTATTCGGCCCAGCTAATCAGATCGTTCCCAAAGGCCGACGTCTACGCCTTCGAACCAAACCCTGCGACCTTCGCACAATTATCCGAGCGTTTTGCTAATGGCGAGATCCATTGTATTAACCTGGGCGTAAGTTCTGAAGCCGGTCGTATGGAGATGTATGTCTATCCCGATAACCTGACGACGAGTCATGCGACCGCCTACCGAGAGGTGATCACCGATCTGAACGCGGCCCAGGCGCAACGGGTTGACGTGTCGGTCACAACCTTAGATGACTTCTGCCGCGACCAGGCGATCACCCGAGTAGACTTTTTGAAGATCGACACTGAAGGGCACGAATTGGAGGTGCTCCGCGGGGCAACGGGGCTGCTTGCCCGAGGAGGGCTACCCGTGGTCCAGTTTGAGTTCAACGAGCCCAATGTGGTGTCCAGAGTTTTCATGAGAGATTTCTACACGCTGCTCGATGGTTATACGTTCTTTCGGCTCGACACAGCCCGTCTGGTGCCGCTTGGAGCGTACGACAGCGCGGTGGAAATCTTCAAGTTCCAAAACATCGTGGCCTTCGCGCCATCTCCCGGCTAGCCGGTTAGCCGCGTCACGTCACGCAAATATATCCGTGTATTTTTCCTTGGTTTCAGCCTTGAGCGCCAACAGCTTTTCGGACTCTTGGTCACGTGACTGAATGAGGCTTTGAACAGCTTCCGCCAGCCTGTCTGCCGTCATATCGCTCACGAACTCGGATCGTATCCCCGCTTCCTCCGACATAAGCAGTCTAGTGTCCGTCCCCACCGTTACCGACGGTATCCCGGCACTCGCTAAAGCCACGCTCGCGTGGATACGGTTGCAGATTGCGACAGTCGCTGCTCCGGCCGTCTGATGGTAGCTCTCCGCGGAGTGTGCGACGACGATTTCGCCGTCAATGCCGAGCTTTCGGCTGGCTTCTGCCTCAGCCTGATTGTGGCACACAAAGGCGATTCCATATTCGCCCTGAAATCGTTTGAGAACCTCAACGAGCGTCGCCTCCCAGTCGGCAGCATCGATCGGTTGGTCGAAGGCGTAGTGACCAGCACCGGGCATATAATTGACCAGAATACGCTTCGTGCCTTTCACTTGCGCCGACGCTGTAGCAATGTCGTCAGCGGACAATAACGCAGTACACGGTAAGACACGCGTTTCAAGGCCGAGCTGTTCGCAAATCTGCCCCGCTAGCTTGTCGCGCACAGTGGTGGTCGCGCACACCGAGTGGATATGCCGGATGTACGCCGCATCTTGCTCGGGTATGTTCACATGATCCCGATCGGTCCACGGGTAGCACGAGCCCGCAGCGAGATTGTAGACCGGCATCCGTCTGGACAGGCGCATGAGCGCTCCGTACCAAAGCGGCCCCGCCCATTCGGCGAGGTGGCAATACGACCAAAAGACCGGTGCTCCGCACTGAATCACCATGTCGCAGTCATCAAAGCAGGAGGACACCCGGCGACATACCGATGCTTCATATTTCTTGAGCAGCGGATAACGTGCCACAAAACTGGGATTTTGGAGGCGCTTCACCGTCTCGCGCACGATCGGGTTCTTGAAGGCCGTCCATGCCGTATGTTTGTTGACTTCAACCCATTCGATTGGCCCTTTGAACGCTTGCTGCAGCATCCGCTTAATGCCGAGGCGGATAAGATCGTCGCCTACGTTCGTTTTTATTGTTGTTAACAACCCGATCTTCATCAGCGCCATCCTGTGCGGATTAGTACATGGCTGCCATTGCTGGACAGTAATCAATTGTGGTGAACCCGCCGGGAAGGGCGAGCAACTAAGCTTCGCCGCAGGCTTCCACGCGGATTATACCAGGCCTGACGGGAACAGAATGTCATACCGACGTAGCCATAAGGTAGAATCGACGTTAGTCGCCGCCTACAGGTGGCAGGGTATTCAACAAATGACGAGCAGTTCCGGCGATATTACCCTCGTGCTCCGGGTCAATTGCGCAACAGAAGTCGATCGAACAAGCACCTCCGTTGACAGTATCCTCGACGGTGGACATTCTCAGATCATAACGGCCGTCTCAAAGTATGCGGAAGCCGCGTCATCCGTCCACGCTGACCCGAGGTTTTACGCTGTTCTTGACCACGAGGTTGCCGATGGGAGTCTCAATGACCACCTTGCCTCTTCCGGCCTGTCTCCAAGCCGGATCGTGATGTGCCTCGGCCTAGCTCGGGGGGTACCCTACGCTCGCCTTGTTGCGACATTCTTACGGCTGCGCGGCAAGCGCTTCATCGCTCTTGGGGGCGGCGCTCCGCAACCGTTTGGCGCGGCCGCATTTACTCAACTGATGGCAATCACCGCGTGGTCGACCGTCATCGGTCTCATTGGCTTCGGCAGGGTCGCCCTTGAAAGACGAGGTCGTCTATTCTGGGAGGCTAATAAGCCCAGGCTGCTGAGATGGATGGCTGGCCGTTCACGATCGAAGTGCCAGCCTATTCAGCAGATCATTCATGGTCGGCACATTCGGAGGCTATTGGTCATACGGTTAGACCGGGTTGGCGACCTCGTCATGACGCTCCCGGCGCTTCACAGCTTGAACGATTACTTAGGCTCGAAGATCGAAGTAGATGTGCTTACGACGCCGTACTGCGCACCGGTACTTAACGGACAGTCGGACATAGAACATGTATTCCTGTGGATGTCCTCCCGGCCCGAGAACGACCAAGGTGGACACCTGACCCTCAGCCGTCGCCTGCTCACCCTTCTGAAGCTGCGTCTCCGGCGTTATGATGTCGCACTAGACCTACGCGGTGATGACGAGGCGCGCGAACTCGCCGTGGTATGCGGAGCAAGACGACGCGTCGGCCATCTTCAGAGCAGAATTGAACGAACCCAAAGCTGGGCCGCCTCGCTACTTACCGACCCCATCACCATTGACGACCTTGGCGAACCTACGTACGAGTACAATGTGCACTTTATGGAGGCCCTCGGCGTCCCAAGGCGGACGATACCGTATCGACTGTCGGTCGCAACAGCTCATCGCAAGGCTGTCCAGAACAAGCTTGGTGGCCTAGGCATATCCCGACGGTACGCCGTTGTGCATGCCCGTGGATCACACGCTATTCGGGACTGGCTTCCAGAGCGGTTTTCAGCCTTGATGGATAAGCTTATCTCGCAGAGGAATGTCGACATCGTCATGACTGGATCTCATGCTGACTTTGATTACAACCGGTTAATCATCGAGAAGCTAAGTCAACACCGCGGCCGCGTCATTAACGCGGCGGGGTGCTTCGAACTGTCGGAACTCGGGGCACTCTATGAGTCAGCGTATGTCGTCGTAACGCTCGATACGGGGCCAATGCATATCGCCGCTGCCGTGGGAGCCCCGACCGTTGCTCTGTTTCTACCTTGGCAAGCACGAAGATACCGCCCTTTTGGTCCTAACGTCGAGGTGGTTGTGCCGTCGAGCCCTGGTGTCTACGCTGATCCAGACCCAATCCTCGATACGGTTCCGGCTGGAGGTGATGCGATCTCCCATCTTACGGCCATTAACGTCGAAGACGTCATCCGGGCGGTGAATAAGGTACTGGAGGCCCGAAGCGATTGAGAATCAAGCGCAAATCGTTGTTGTCGGAATACACGATGCGGCAAACGCGGCCTCTATTCACAATTATCACGCCCTGCTTCAATCCCGGCAACAAGATGGTTGCCACAATAGAAAGCGTTCTCTCGCAACATCCCGGCCTATTTGAATACTGGGTGATCGACGGCGGCTCCAGCGACGGAACGGTTGACCTGCTGACAAATACTGGCAACCACGTGCAATGGATTTCAGAGCCTGATGGCGGTGTGTATGACGCGATGAACAAGGGAATTGCTCGAAGCAGGGGTGACTACCTCTACTTTCTGGGAGCCGGCGACGTTCTCAAGCCAGGCATCCTTGAAACCATGGCCGACGTGGTTCCGAGTGATCGCGCCGCTCTCGTTTATGGGAACGTGTTCTGGGTTGGTGATGACCCTGTATATGGCGGCACGGTGTATGCTGGGCAATTCTCAAAAGAACGTATTGTCAACCTATGCCCCAACCACCAGTCGATCTTTTATCACCGGAGCATCTTCGAGTTAGTCGGGCGGTACAGCCCTGACTACCGAATACTTGCCGATTGGCACCTAAATCTGAAGTGTTTCGGCGATGATCGCATTTCGAAAATCTACGTCGACATTATCGTTGCCGATTACGAGGGTGGTGGCGTAAGCAGTTGCACTATTGACAAGACCTTCTTCCGCAGACGCACACTGCTGGTTGCCCGTTATCTCGGTGCGCGGTACGCTTGGCAAATACTGAGCGAGCGCCCAAACCATTGGCTCGCATCGAGGATCGCCCTGCTGAGGTACCTAGCTAGCCGCCACCCGACATACCTCGCGAAGCGTGTTTGGCACCACTTACGGCTGAAACTCCGAAAGGGACGAGTGTGACCGATTCTCGTCGGTGGTCGCGATCTAGGTACGCGTCGACAGCACAGGTGAACCGCGCAAAGAGTTCCTCAATCGGCGGTTCACCGGCAAGCTTGGGCTCGCCCGTCGGAAGCATTCGAGTGAGGTTGGTATTGTAATGGCGGTCGTACCATGGGCCGTAAAGACCGCGAGCTAGTGCTTGGACCTCATCATGTGAGTAACCCGTCTGCCCTCGGGTCGCCGCCTCACGGTGGTACAGCCGGGCGAAGGGGTTGACCAGGTTTTGTAGGCCTAGACGCTCAACTCGCAGGCAGAAATCGATGTCGCTGACCGTCAGGTGGTAACTTTCATCGTAGCCGCCGACCGCATCAAATACCTCGCGCCGGAAGACTTGGCACGCGCCCGTGATACTGCTGTATCGGCGGTACCAGTCGCTACAACCGTAAGCCGTTTCCGTGCCCATACGTCGGCCCGAAAATATGTGGCCGACGCTACCGTATAGCCCTAGAATCATGCCAGCGTGCTGTATGGTGCCGTTCGGGTACAGCAGCGCTGGGCCAACTACACCAGTATCGGCCCGCTCAGCCCACATGACGAGATCTGATAGCCAGCCCCGATCTATCGCCTCCGTATCGTTGTTAAGAAGACATATCATATCACCGGTAGACGCTCGAGTGCCTACGTTGATGGCCCGCGAGTAGTTGAAGGGGCCACCTAACTTCAGGATACGAATGCGTTCGTTCTTTGATAACTTTTCATAGTAATCGAGCGTTCGTAAGTCCGTAGTTCCGTTGTCAACGAGGACGATTTCGATCGAGTGGCGATCGGTTTCCCGAAGAATCGAACGGACGCAACGAGAAATCAGTTCATACCTATCCTTAGTCGGTACGATAATCGACACCAGATGTGTCCGAGCTTTCCACGTAACATGGCTGACGCCTCGCCGTTCGTAAATGATGGGATTCTCGACACCAAGTGCTTCGGCGGCAATTCTGACAGCGACAGTGCGGTCACAACGCGACGGGCGACGATGCGCTATTGCTCGGTGATAAAGGATAGCCGGGACGTGACACATTGTGACGTCGGTACTGGAGCAGCGCACTGCGTACTCCCATTGTCTCGCGCTTCGCGTGAGACGTAGAGGCTGCGATAGCGCTTCTAAGGCGATGTCTCTGCTTACCGCAAAATGACCAAGTATGTTGTGCGACAGCATCGTGGCCGAGCAAAAGACGCCGGGTTTGAAGTGTGGGCGGCGACGTCGTCCGTCAGGGGCTATCTCGTCCTCGTCCCAGTAGATCAAGATCGAACCGGAAATCGAGGCAAGCGTACCAGAAATGGATGTAGTTGCCAGCGGCGAAATCACATCACCCGCGTCGACAACAACGATGAGGGTACCAGCCGCAGCCTGTGTCGCGAATGCAAGTCCATCAGACATAGACGCTCTATGTGCAAACCCGACGAGCCGGATCGCCCTGGACTCGAGGCACCATTGCTGGAGCTCACGGTTCAGAGACTCCATCTCGCTTTCGTGAACTGCGACGACCATTTCCCAGTTGTTTCGCTCCTGATCGCACAATGAGCGCATCGTGCGGATGAGGGCGCTGAGACTGCCCGGTTCGTACAAGCAGACGAAGGATGTTTCTACCCCCCCATCATTGGCGCCCTCAGTTGAGGGGGTCTCCGGACACTCGTAACGTTGGATCCAGCGATTGTATTGGGCGATTTCGGTGCCTCGGTTCCAAATGCGCGTACACGCCGGCAAACGCCCGCGGGAAACCATCCACAAGGCTGTGTCGGCGATGTCAGCAGTGCGGTCTGCTGCCAATCTGCCGATCCAAATCAGCTTATTGATGACCTTGCGCTGAATGCTTATCATAGCAACAGCCTCCTAGTGCGGTCGAGAGTAGTATTCGAGGGGCTTAAATCATCAGCACGTTCGGCTGTGCTACTGGGTCGTGGCTTTGCCAAGCCAGCTCATTGATGACAGATATTCGAGTGCAGATACATTATAGTCGCGATTGGAAAATATATCAATATATTAGAGTATATCAATTTAGCGTAGACGATTCACGGGCATTACTCGGACGTTGCCGGCAATTCTGTGGTCTTGCGGGACAATCTTCAGCACTACACTCCTGATCGATTGGCGGTCGTTTGTGTCAGGAGACTGTGCCATTCACCTGGTAGCTGGGCGCGATGTCTCGGCCCATAGCGTTGTGACGTGCACGGCTGTACGGCAGGAGCGAGCGGTCATTTCTCACCGAAAGGATACTGTGCTTGCGTCTCCGCCCCTCGGTGATCATGGAGGTATACTGATTATGTCGACCGTTCAGTGGGGGCGCAGGCGTCGAGCATCGAAGCGTTCGCATACCTTATGCAACAGTTTCAGCCATCAATGGAAGAACCGCTAGTTACCGTTATCACGCCGACCTATAATGCTGGCGAGAAACTGGAACTGACCATAGAGTCAGTGCTTGCCCAGCGACGGGATTTGTTCGAGTACATTATCGTTGACGGCGCGTCAACTGATGGCTCGGTGGCGATTGCACAACGATATGCGGGCTCGCTTCGGCTTCTTTCCGAACCTGACAAGGGCGTGTACGATGCCATGAATAAGGGAATCGACTTGGCCAGGGGTCGATTCCTGTATTTCCTGGGAGCAGGCGATACGCTTCGTCCGGATGCCATCGAGGCGATTTCCGAGCATCTGCAAATCGACCACCCATCGTTCGTCTATGGCGATGTGTTCTGGGTCTCTGATGACGCCACCTTTGCCGGAAAGGTATACGGTGGGGAGTTCGACAGGAAGGCCCTCGTCTTTCATAGCCCGTGCCATCAAGCGATCTTTTACCACCGAACGATCTTCGAGATGCATGGGAAGTACGACATCAGGTATCGAAATGCGGCCGACTGGGTTCTCAACTTTAAGTGTTTCGGCGACGACAGGATCGAGAAGATCTATGTAAACCAAATCGTCGCGGACTACGAGGGGGGAGGTGTGAGCGCGACGTCTACTGACGTCGTATTTCACAGGCACCGCGTCCTGATCATCTCCCGCTACCTAGGACCGTATTACGCGTGGATTTTGTGGCGCGAGGAAGTCTTTCTTCATCGGCTCAATACGAACATTCATCTAATCCGGCACCTATGTAGTAAGAGCCCGCGCTACCTGCTTAGCAGGACATGGTACCACGTGCGTCGTAAGTTGGGTTCGCGCGGGCGGAAGACATCTTAATGCCGACCAGAGACAAAAGTCGGACAAGACTAGACGATAGGCTCACGAGTGATCAGTGATCCTATTCAAAATAGATAACCGCCTGGACTCATCTTTGTCGTGATAGTCCATTCAACGCGAGGGCCATCCTCTACGTTGTTCCACCAGTGCTCCTTAGGATGTTGGCCGGGGTGATCTTGGCGTCGTCGGCGAAGCGGGTTGCATCCGCCTGTGGGATTGGAGTTCGATATGGGCCGAAACAACTTGACTGGCCTTTTTACGCTGGCCGGAGTAATCGCAGCAGTGATCATCGTGTCGCAACTTTCAAAGGTAAACCCGCATGTTGTGCCACCGATAGGCCTTAGCATTGGGGGCGCATTGAGCACTGGCGCTTTCCTATGGCTGTACCCCACTTGGCGAAATCTTCGGCGATTTCGGTCGTTACCGTTATACAAAGTCGACTCGATGAGTGAACACGCCTTTGTCCACTATGTCGCCAGCTTGCTAACCTTTAACGGGTTTGAAACCGTTGCACCGCCTGGAGCCAAAACTCTCGGCGATGGACTAATTGCCAAGAAGCGAGGCGGAAGGACGGCCGTATGCTGTGTGCGCTCCACCGGTAACGTTTCCCAAGCTGCCATACGTCAAGCGATTGAGTATATGCAGCGATATGAATGCTCAACGTCAATGATTGTTACCAACAGCTACTTCACGCCGCCGGCGATCGCGCTCAGCCGTTCCATGGGGTGTGAGTTGGTTGATCGGACTCGGCTTGCCGAGTGGATTGCGGAGTTTGACAAGTATTACACTAGCAACGCAAGGCAAGCACGTCCACAGATTTGAATGAATCGGTTGAGCTCAATCAACGTTGACGTCATGCAGGTCGCGCTCAAAAACGTTCGCAGCTCGCCGCCTCCAATTTGATGAGACTCTGAATCTAGGTAAATATGTCTGACATCTCGCGTTCAATCTTCCGAACAGGCCTTGCCAAGATAAGGCGTATGGTAAGACGAGACAATTTCGCGCCGTCGCCGATGTCATGGTCGGGTCTTCCCGTTGCTCTGAAACGCGTTCACGATGTCCAGGTTAATTTCAAAACGGTAATTGATGTCGGCGCTTCAGACGGACAATGGTCGCGAGTAGCACACACGGTATTTCCGGATGCCAGATATGTGCTCATTGAGATGAACGAGGTCCATCTGGCCGCCCTTACCGAATACGGCGAATCGATCGGGGCAGAAGTGATTCCAGTTGCAGCAGCCGATCACGACGGCGACGTCTATTTCGAACCAGCGGCCGATATCTATGGGGGCAGAGCGGTCAACGAGTCGAGAGGAACATTAACGTCGACTCCCGCCCGTCGTCTTGACACGTTGGCCTCAGAACGAGGCTGGACACCGCCATATCTGATCAAACTTGATACCCATGGTTTCGAGATAGAGATTGTCAATGGCGCGGCGGGTATCCTTGCCGACACCAGCGTTGCGATCATCGAAGCCTACAACTTCAAACTATCCGATACGAGCGTCCGCTTCCATGAGCTTTGCGCCTACATGCAGGATCAGGGATTTCGCTGCTTCGATATCTTCGATCCCCTCCACAGGGAAAAGGACGGAGCCCTCTGGCAATTCGACATGGTCTTTCTGAGGGCCGACCTACCAACTCTCAATATCCCAGGATATCACTAGAGCATGTCCAGTCTTCCTACAATCTCTCTCGTCACGCCGTCCTTCAACCAAGGTGACTTTATCGAGAGCACTATCCGTTCAGTGCTTGATCAGAAGTATCCGCGGCTGGAATATCTCGTGCTCGACGGCGGCTCGACCGACGGAAGCGCCGACATCATCGAAAAACACGCTGATCAGTTAACGTACTGGAGAAGCCATCCTGACGATGGCCAATATGCTGCCATCAATGAGGGGTTTCGCCGGTGCACCGGCGAGGTGATGGGGTGGATTAACTCGGACGATTTGTACGCTCCGTGGGCGTTATCGGTTGTGGGAGAGGTCTTCGCCCAACTGCCGGAAGTCGAATGGATTACGACAATTATCCCGCTCATGTGGAATCATGCCGGTCTGGCCGTCCACGGTACACAGCGGGTTCCAATGACGAGGAACCGGTTCATGCGTATGGCCTACGCCCATGATCCCGCCACCAACGGTTATTTCATTCAGCAAGAATCGACGTTCTGGCGCCGTTCCCTATGGGAACGAGCTGGGGGCGAACTCGACACGTCACTCGTTCTCGCCGCTGATTTCGAACTGTGGTCGCGCTTCTTCGGCCTTACGCGGCTGTACGGTGTAGCAACTCCACTCGGGGGCTTCCGTGTCCATCCCGGTCAAAAGACCGCCATCGACATGAAGAGATATACTGCTGAGTGCGAAGCTGTCATGGCGCGACTGCTCTCATCCTCACGCGGGACTCGTCGATTCGAGCTCTCCTACCCGTCGATTCAATACGACCATGACAGAGGGTGCTGGACAGTCGTCGAACTGCCTGTCCGGATTTCGCCCATCCGTAGCGCAGTCGGGGGAGCACTGCGCGCAGTCGGGCTCAGGAAGTGAGAGGAGCCGAAGCCCAGTATTCTTAGCTACGTCGGTTTACGATGTTTTACTCGCTCTACTGTACCGACCTCGTTTTCGCTAATATCGCCGTGCACGGTTCACGATGCTTATGACATCGCCGATATACTGCGTACCGCCGACGCGGCGGATATCCGCAGCCCTGCGCACAAGGGTCATATTAGCCAGGACGCCGCCCGGAGTGAACCATCAGTGTCCGGCCAATACGGTCGCAACAAGCCGGGTCGAACATTCTCGAATTACCGGTACGGCCATGCGGTCCGACGTCTCTATACATATCGCGGCGTGTATCAGGCAAGGTCGAAGATCCATCAAGGATTGAATCCGGTCATTGAAAGCCGTGTTGGCCTTGGATATGCAGGTCGCTTCGGAGAGCGTCAGTAGGGTGAAGCAGTCAAAGTGGTCGTTCGGTTGTTCGTCACTATCCAATAAGAGTGAGACAAGGAAGACATTTGCGTCATCCGCACAAACCGTGAAGGACCGACCCGTTTCTTCGATTCGATCGGCGATTGATTCTGCAAACGAAGGCTGCCGAAAGCTTACGGCAAGCCTATACCTCTGACTCTCGATCTCTGCGCGAAGCATGCCGCGCCGGAGCCGTCCAAGCAGCCGCGCGTACGGTAAGTAGGTCTCATCGTCGAATGCGGCTGTATCGACTGACCGTTGGTCGCGGATCTCCCCGCCTTCAACCAATAGATCTGTAAAAATCATCTGTGGTTCCTTTTCACCAACTATTTTACTACAACATGACCCGTTTCTACTGACGGATCACAGGCTCATTGATGACCGCCCATATTCGCTTAGTTTCGCGTCGTCGTCCTAGACGTTTCCGCCACACGCTTCCGACTATGTATCCCTTGATACGATCGTTCGATGCATGCTTATCTTTCCTGGGCTATCAGCGGCAGACCTTCTAGAAAGCCTAGTACGGAGTCCGTTCGAACTGACCCACATACCTAGTAATCGCAGATCGCCCATGATAGGGCCGCAAGATCATTGTAGCGATTGGAGCTTCCGGGCGAGGCGGATCATTCAGTCTTCGGACTTACTTCGCCGCTAGGTGGTTGTAGACCGATAGATGCTGTAGCTCGTCCTCCCGCTGGAGACATTCCAGCCGACGCAGATTCGGCCGGTTATCGTGAAATCACAGGGGCAGAGGAGACGGGCGCTAAATGCGAAAAAGCTCTCGCCTGGCTTTGTCGTCGTAGCGCCAGCATCGGCGAATATATACTCGCCCCACCTAACGTAAATGATTCGAAAGCGACACAAGCATCAACAAGAGAACCTGCGCACAAAGTGAGTGCGCAGGCAGGTATCAGTACTCCTGGGGGAGTAGCAACGTGGTGTACGACCTGTCGAACTCAGTAATTATCCAGAGCTTGGAGCCGTCGTTCAGGCGGTATGCTGAGAGCAGACGCCCGCCGTTCTCCAGGTCGTAGTCATTGGCCGCCTTGTCCTCCTCGTCGAGCTCGCCCCAGTCCGCCGAGGCGTGCCTCGCGAGGAAGTCTACCTCGCTCTCTCCCGTCCGCTCAAGTGCCCCGAGAGCTCCGGGCGTTCCGACCACCTGACCCAGCGGGAACTTGGGCGCAACAATCAGTATCTCCATCCGCGGCGGCGTTCCGCCGTCTTTTTCCGACAATGCCTCGTCCTCCTCGTATTCCTCTACTCCGCCGGGACGATGTCCCCGGCGGGTCCAACGTATCAGCCCTTCAGCCTTCCGGCAACGTCGGCGCGCCGCGCCGGGCCAGACTCAGTCTGCCGCTTGGGATCCGCCTCGCCCTCCAGCTTCGCCCAGAGGCGGGCGAACGCCGCTTCCAATTCCGCGGACACGTGGTCCGCAAGGCCTTCGAGTGCCGGGTCGTCCTCGGCGACCGAGAAAGACAGCGCTACCGACGCTTCCTGGAAGCCGTGCGCTCCAATCGGTTGCCGGCTGGCTGCCCGGACAGTTATTGCGGTCAGCCTCGGCATCGCCTGGACCTCCGCTTTGCCATCGGCCGCAGGCGTAGTCTACTCCGAACTGCCTCGGCCCCTTTTTTGTAGACGGTGACAGCTAGAAGCCGTCCTTCCTCCCTTACCGCCCAGTGCCTGCCCGCCTTGTACCGCTCTACCGTCACGTTGGGCAGAGCGGCCGTGCGCCGCATCTTCTGGGTCTGTCGTCTTCGCATCTGTAAGTCCTCCTGACATTCTTTGCCGCCTCTCGCCGGCGTGCTTACGGTATCACGGCGCATCGCTAGCCAGGGCTTCGGCATGTCACCGGTGACACGGTTCTGCTTGCGAACGTTTCGTTTCGCGCTACACTAAATCGTACAAATGGCCGGTCGCCCGGCCACGAGCCTAACAACGATCTATGCAGAACATCACCCCACAAACCGGAATCTTCGTCGACCGCACGCCTGGCTTTCGGGAGAAGGTTGAGGCAGCGGCCCGCCGTCCGCGCCCGGCGGTCACCGTGCGCCTCGCGGACTTCGATGACGATCCTATCAGACTGTATGCCTGCCTGGAGTTTGCAAGGGCAGCCGGCGTCGCGGTCATCGTGTCGTCCGCACGGCGGTAGGTTTCCCACTGAACTAGTCCCGCGCGCCGTGATAACATGGCGACGGCGAATCGGGTGCCCGGCGCGCGGGCACCCTTTTTAGTGGCCGGACGGACGCGCCGTGTCACGCGTGACACGGCTTCCGGGCAGTGGGCAGCTTCCATGCTAACCTCGCTCTGCGACGGAGAACCGCCGCGGGCGAACAAGTAAACGAAGGAGGGGATGGAGAAGCGTAGCAATCGAGGACGCAAGATGGCCAGCCGGCTGCGTCAGTTGATGTCGCGAACGGTCAGGTACTCGATAGACGGCGGGGTCCGCCTCGCAGACGACGCGGGCGTTTCGAGATCACTGGTGGCGCGGCTCCTCACCGGGGACTGCAGCCCATCCTACCGCGCGGTGGCGGGGGTTCTTGCCGCACTGGAGGCTGACCTGGGGGTGCGGATCGACGGCCGTGACATGCTGTCGTTCACCGGAGACTTCCCAACGACCGTTTGTGAGCTCGTCCGCTGTCGCGGCTGTCCACGTTGCCGCCGCCACAAAAATATGTCCGCTCTACCTGCGCGGCGCGAGGGCAGCGAGCCCTTGCCGCTGGAGAAGCGGACCTGACGAGAGAGCGATCGAACAAGTTAATGTGCACGCATGAAAGATTTCATCCGTGAGGGGGATGCTGCCACTGTCGAAGCGCACCCGCTCAGCCTCGAACTTGTTTCTCGCCTAATGCGCCTGGACAGTGCCGCCTTTGGGCGTGCGGTCTGCCGGCTGCTTACAGCGATGGGCTATGAGCGTCCGAGGACCCTCGCCCATGCTGGCCTCGGCGGTCGCAACAAGGATGGCGGAGCAGACATTGAAGTGTACGCCAGGACTGGCGTCACCGTGATCAAAGTTCTCGTCCAAGCCAAGCAGTACTCCGAGCCGGTGCCTGCCCGCTACGTGGACACATTACGCGGTGCTCTTGCCCGTTCCGGCGGCGGCGCGGGTCTGATCATCTCAACCGGAGGATTCTCTACGGTCGCGGTAGAGGCGGCTGAGACTCCGGGGCTGCCGCCGGTGCGGCTGGTGGACGGCAGCGCGTTCGTCCGCCTGATGATTAGGCATGGCCTGGGGGTGCAGGGCGGGCTTATCGTCGACGAGGCGTACTTCGCTCGGCTTGCCGGAGCGTCGTAATGACGGCACTCGGCTGCGAAAGGTAATTCTTAACAGAACATTAAACCATGTCGATGAAAAGAACCATCGCGCATCTGCCTTGGACTGAAGGCGGCCCGCGGTCAACTCGCCGTCTGGCCTTGCTATGCCACCTCGCCCGGCTCATCTGGCAACTTGCCCGCCGGATACGTTGGGCCGAGCTTACTCCGCATGATTACGCACGGCTGGAAGCGGTACTCCCGATGCTTGAGCGCACGGCCTCGAAGGCGCTTGCTGCCACGCGGTTGCGGCGCCGAAAGGGGGCGATCTGATCCATGTTCCCAGAGATCGCTCCGCAGAACCCCCGTTTATGGCGGAGGTCGATAACGGCACCATCGAGCATGGGCGCTTCGTGCCCTCGTGCCGAGTCGTGCTTGGGGCCGGTGTTCTGCCCCTTGCGCGGTCGCTGGGATTGGAAGCGTTGGGCCTGCTTACTGCTGTCGCTGCCCTGACCACGCCCAACGGGCGCTGTGCCCCGAGCGCGCCGCACCTATCAGGCGCGCTCGGTATTGCCCTGCCGCTGCTGCGGCCACGCCTGCGTCGGTTGGCCCGCGCCAGGTGGCGCGGGGAACCGGTGTTGCTTATGTTGCCGCCTGCCCCAGACGGAGCCGAGGCCGTCCGGCCCGGCCCAGCTGTCTTAGAGCGGCGGGAGGCGCCTCCCGCCGAAGCGGCGGCCCCGCTAGGGGCCGCCCGACCGGCCCAAGAGACCGCAGTCGAGCAGCCACTGCAGCCGACGAGGGAGACCGTGGAGCAGGGTATTCGTGCGAGCCAAGGCTGGCCGTCCAGAGAGGAACTCGACGAAGCCGCCGCGCTCCTCCCAAAGGAGCCCGAAGACCTGGACGGACGATGGGCAGTGCAGCGTCTCGTGCGGGAGAAGGTCGACTATGCGCTTGCCGTCCGGCTTGTGCAGAAGCATGGGGCCGAGGCATGTTTGCAACAGGTGCGGTGGTTGGCCCGTCGTAAGGGGATTAAACAGAAGGCACGCTACTTGGTCGCGGCAATCCTCGGCGACTACACCGAACCGCCTCTGCCGGATGCTGCCGACGTCCACATCAGTTAACGCGTGATTATGACCATCGACAAGCAGACCGACCCACTGGTGGCCGTTGCACGCCGCACGCGATCGGGCGACCTGTGGCGAATGGGACCCCATCTATTGTTGTGCGGCGACAGCACCGACCCTGATACTGTGTTGCGCCTTATGGATGGCGAAGTAGCTGACCTGGTAGTTACTGATCCGCCGTACGGCGTCTCCTACGTCGGCAAGCCCACGCTGAGGCGACCGATCGCCAATGACAGTCTCACCAATGAACGGCTGAGATCATTGCTGATCGGCGCCTTCGCATCGTGGCCGCTTAAGTCCGGTGGATCGTTCTACGTCTGCGCCCCGACTGGAGCCACCCAATTGGAGTTCCGGATAGCGCTCAATGATGCCGGATTGCAACTGCGGCAGTCCCTCGCCTGGGTGAAGCACCAGTTTGTCATCAGTCGCAGCGACTATCAGAACAAGCATGAGACCATCCTCTACGGCTGGAAAGATGGCGCACGACACCGGTTCTTTGGCGGCAGGCGGCAGACCACAGTGTGGGAGCATGCCAAGCCACACAAGAGCTCTTGGCACCCGACCGCCAAACCCGTTGCCTTAGTGTCTCAGGCCATCGAGAACAGCAGTTTGCCGAATGAAATCATCTTCGACGGCTTCGGTGGAGGCGGATCGGTTCTCATCGCCTGCGAGGCGCTCGGCCGCAAGTCCTGCATCATCGAGATCGACCCGGCCTATTGCGACGCCACTATGGCGCGCTGGGAAGAGGCGACCGGGCAGTCCGCAGTCCTTATTCCTTCCAAACCCGCTTTTTCCCGCGCTCCCCTGAAGAACTCCTTCGCGGGCGAAAGACGGCGGTCAAGGGCGCGTAGCGGCGAAGCGAACCCTTGAGGGGCGGCGCAAAGCTGGCGCATCCTCTATTCCGGGAGCGCGGAGTTTCTTCTGACCAACCAGTTAATCATTCGGGATGAATGACCAGCATGCAAGCCGTCCGATAATTCGCGAGTCGCCACTATCGATCTCAGTACACGCATCTCTTACTGGAGACGACGTGGCGGCCGTTGGTAGGGTGGTGGCGTTCCTGAGGTTACTTATGTCCATCAAGGAGACGCAGCATGGAAACGATCAAGAACATGACGCTTCGCCTTGTAGCAGGTCATGCCAATGTGTACCGTGACGGTAGGAAGTCGCGTCGAGCCGACGCGCAAAACATAAGTAACGTCACTCCGTATGAAGAAGGCGATACTGCTGGCACGCGTCTCGACGGCACGGCAAGAGCGTGAGGGCCTTTCGCTGGAGGATATCCAGATACCGGAGATGCGGCGCTATGCCGCGCAGGCCGGGTTTGAGATCGACAGGGAGTTTACGTTCAGTGAGACTGCGTCCGACAAGATGCGCCGGAAGTTCCAGGAGATGGTGACGTACGCCAAGCGCCACCCGCAGGTGGAAGCGATCATCGCCTACCGGGTCGACCGCATCACGCGGAACTACCGCGACGCGGTCGTCTGCGACGATCTTCGGCGAAATTATGCCAAGGAACTTCACTTTGTCTACGACCGCCTCGTCATCACTAAGAACAGTTCTGGCCGCGACGTGTCGGACTGGGATACTAAGGTTTATCTCGCCAAGCAGCAGATTAACCGGCTCCGTGACGACGCGGTCGACAGCGCCACTACCCTCGTGAAGATGGGGAGGATTACAGGCAAGGCTCCGATAGGACATGTCAACTCCACCCTTCCAGATGGTCGAAAAACCGTCGTGCCTGACGCAGCGGCCAAGGGCTACGTGACAGAGGTCTTCGACCTGTACAGTACGGGTGCCCACTCTTTCAGGACGATCGCAGCCGCCATGAAGCTTCGCGGTTTCCGGTCCCGAAAGGGCAAGGTCATCTACAAGGAGGGCATTGAGACAATCATCAAGAACCCGTTTTACGTCGGTTTCATAATGTACAAGGGGCAACGGTTTCCTCATCACTACGAGACATTCATCGACCGAGCGGTCTTCGACCGCTGTCAGGAGATCAGAGAGCGCCGGGCTCAGCTTGGGAATTATAAACCGAAATACAAGCAGTTCTCATTGCGCGGCCTGGTGAGATGCGGCTACTGCGGAGCGACACTCGGGCTTGACACCAAGAAGGGTGGAAGGATCAGGTACGTGCAATGCAACAAGACGAAAATCCCCGATTGCCCACAGCCACGGCTCCACGAGGCGGCGGTGATTGCCAGAATACGGCATGACGTAATCGCCAAGCTCGGAGTTCAGGGCCATGTCATGCGAAGCGCCCTAGCGGAGGTTTCGTCCACTTTGGCGCGCGAGGGTGCGATAGCTAAAGAGCGCACCGACTACTTGAACCGAGAGATTGAACAGTCGAAGCGTTTCGGCGTCGCGGCCTACCGGGACTGGAAGTGCGGACGACTGGATGAGCGTGAGTACGGCGCGATCATTGCGGACGAAACCGCCAAGCGTGATGAGTTCGAGCAAGAACTCGCGCGCATTAGTGGGCAACCAGTCCGAGCGTTAGTCTCAGGGGTCACTGACTTCCTAGAGTGCCTGGGCAGTCTGTCTGATCTGTACGACCGTTCGAATGATAGTCAGAAACTGGAATGGCACAACTTGATCTTTTCGAACCTTTCAATGAAACAAGAAAGACTGCTCTGGGAGCTTGAAAAGCCCTTCGAGACAGTCCTTGCCTGCAAACGATTTTCGGATTGGCGGCCCTTAGCAGACTTCATTCGAACGTGCAGCGTCGATATCAGCTTTGCCAACGCCAGAATGCGAGCGCTCGTGCGGCTCATTGATAGCAAAGACCACTGACGCGCACAGTTCTTTCATCAACATACCTAACTCACCGAACATGCCAACGACCGCAACCCGTGAAACTTACAATACTGCATTGATGAGGTCTACGCCCGTGCCGAACCAAGTCCTGGAGGTAGCTCTACACTTGGTTGAGACACAATCTCGGCTTCTGCTCTTCGTTACGCGGCAAACCCTTGGCTACACCGCCGGGCCTGGACTGCGGCGGGCATCAGTGCGCCTTAGCCATGCAGAGATCGGCAGGTGCATCAGTCGGTCCTCCACGGCGATCAGCCAGGCCATCGATGGCCTGGTCAGGCAGGGATTACTGGAGGTGACGGACGAGGCAGGCCGGCTGCTCAATACGGGACGGGAGCGGCGATTGCACAGGGCACCGTTGCGGTTCCGGCTACCGAGAAGGCGCGTTGAGGAGATAGTGGAAAAGGTGGATATCGTCGCCGCACGAACGCGATAGCATGCCCGACAGGTAAGCAAGCGCTATTTCGACTGGACGAAAACAAGAGAAATAGAGAGAAATAAACTCAGAAATAAAGATTGGGGAAATGTGGAGAACTGCTTCGACCAAGGCCGGATTGGCACTTTGACAGCCCTGATGCTCTCGTGATTCGAGGGTATGGCGCATCTTGACGAAGCAGTGCAATGCTGATTATGATGCGCGTGGGCGTTCAAATACCCGCCCAGGAGGCTAAATCTGATGAGTATCCGCTCTCTCCCGCCTTTCCGTCTCGACCCTGCCGGCGTGCTGACAATGGCTGGTTGGACTCAGTTGGCGGTGTTGGCAGCCGCCCTTCTAATCGGTCAGCAAGGGATGATAGCTGGAATGCCTGCGTCGTTCTTGTCACTACTGTTCATGCTCCTTGAGCGCGGCACACTGGCGTGGACGGTTCTATCGGTCCTATCCCACCTGTACCTTATGCTCCGGCTCGGCCGCCGCAAGTACTACAGCCACGTGATACGCTCCGTTCCCTTCGACCAATCTGGCAACCTTGATAGAACTAATTGCTATATGTGCAATATAGGTTCAATTCCAGGTTACTTCGTCGGCCACCTCCTTACCCACGACCTCCATTGGCGTGACAAGAGTTGGTGCTGGTGAGTTCGGTTAATCTTGGTTCCTATGCGGTCTGCGTCAAGCTGGCCGCAGTCTTTTTAGCCGCGACAAAACCGCAAAATGGACGGTCGCCTGGTACAATCATGTTACGGCATTTTTGTCGCGGGAGTTTCATAATGGATGAGATCGATGAAGCCGTCATCGCTGGGCAGATGCGAGGACGTACTGAACCAGAGGGACCAACACGGACCGCGGGCGAGCCTGGTCAAGCAGCGGGACAAGCACACCTCGACCGTCTCCAACTTGAACTGTCGGCATGGATGGATGAGTACAAGTCGCTGAGGAGCGAGATCTCGCAGACGCTTACCTCCTCAAGGCAAATGACACAGGTGGCAATAATCGCTCTTGCTGCTCAGGTCGGTCTGGCGGGCTACATCGTTCAGAATGACCTCCCGATCTTGTTCCTTATGGCTCCGCTGGTATTCTATGGGATTGCATGGACGCAACTCCGCCTCGTGCATACCTCACGCAGCTTGGGAGACTATGTACTAACGCATGTATCCTTGGGTGCGATACGCACGCTTGAGGCCGTCGGA
>Ga0070658_10001486_pt1 | contig 19902 bp, 8 predicted proteins | sample KBSC13metaG_FD_64664 | JGI IMG/M metagenome (GOLD analysis project Ga0070658, IMG submission 64664) | Corn rhizosphere microbial communities from Kellogg Biological Station, Michigan, USA - KBS C1-3 metaG | ecosystem: Host-associated > Plants > Roots > Rhizosphere > Soil ...
CCTGGTCCAGTTGGGATTGGCACTCTTCCATTTTTGCTAGAAGCGCTTCTTTTTCCCGGAAAAGCTTTCGTAATGTCCAGTATTCCGAGCTCAACGGCTCGATATTTTCCGCATTTTCCCAGACCGCAGCCCCCAAATGAGCCTCTGCATCACGTAGAAGATGCGCTTCCGTAGCAGCATCCGACATTCTTTGGTTCTTCCGGATAATGCCGAAAAGCTGGCCAAAGCGGGCGATGTAATAGCGGGTGGGAGTCATTTGCTTTTTTGCGCCTCTTTGATCTTTTCTTGTAGGTTGGTGATCACATTCATGTCCTCAAGAGTCGTGATATTTCCTGTGACTTTTCCGTGAGTCACCAGCTCTTTGAGCAAACGGCGCATGATCTTTCCGGAACGTGTCTTGGGAAGGCCTGCTGCAAAATGAACATCGTCCGGCTTGGCGATGGCACCGATGACTTTACCCACATGGCCGCGAAGCTGGTCAAGCAGCTCAGGTGATTCCTCATAGCCACCCTTGAGAGTTACGAAAGCGACCACCGCCTGGCCCTTCATCTCATCCGGGCGGCCGATCACAGCCGCTTCCGCCACGGAGGGATGCGCCACCAATGCGCTTTCGATTTCCGCTGTGCCCAGACGGTGTCCGGAAACATTCAATACGTCATCCAGCCGACCGATGATCCAGAAATTCCCATCCTTGTCACGGCGGGCACCATCCCCGGCAGTGTAGATGCCGGGATAGTCGGACCAATAGGTCTTCTTGTAGCGCGCCTTGTCGCCATAGATGGTGCGCGTCATGGATGGCCAAGGTTTACGGATGACCAGGCGGCCATCCTGGTTCGGCTTACATTCCTTGCCTTCGTCATCCAGGATAGCCGCGTCGATGCCAAAGAACGGCAGGGTGGCAGTGCCCGGCTTGCAAGGAGTGGCGCCCGGCAGCGGAGAAATGAGAATGGCACCCGTTTCCGTCTGCCACCAGGTATCCACAATCGGGCACCTGCCACCGCCGATGCGCTTGTGATACCAATTCCAAGCCTCTGGATTGATCGGCTCACCCACGGAACCCAGCAGGCGTAGCGAAGAAAGATCGTGGGCCGCCGGGAACTGATCGCCAGCCTTGATGAAGGCACGGATCGCCGTAGGAGCAGTATAAAAAATGGTAACGCCGTATTCCTCTATCATTTTCCAGAAACGTCCGAAGTCCGGAAAATTGGGGGCACCTTCATACATCACCTGCGTGACGCCATTTGCCAACGGCCCATAGACAATGTAGGAGTGACCGGTGATCCAGCCCACATCTGCCGTGCACCAGTAGATGTCCTCATCCCGCATATCGAAGATGTATTTGCAGGTGGTGTAGGCACCGGTGAGATACCCGCCGGAGGTATGGAGGATGCCCTTCGGCTTACCAGTGGAGCCGGACGTGTACAGAACGAAAAGCGGATGCTCGGAATCAAAGGCTTTCGGTGTGTGCTTGCCGGAAGCCGCTGCCATTTCCTCATGCCACCAAGTGTCCCGGCCGGCTTTCATCTCCACCTCATTTCCGCAGCGGTTGAGCACGATCACACGCTTGATCTTTTCGAAACGGCCAAGTGCTTCATCCACCGTCGGCTTCAGCGGCACCACCTTGCCGCGGCGCCAGCCTCCGTCCGCCGTGATGACGGTTGTCGCTCCGGAATCTTCCAGGCGATCAACGATGGCTTCCGAAGCGAAGCCTCCGAATACCACATTATGAACGGCACCGATGCGGGCACACGCCAGCATGGCGATAGCCGCCTCCGGCACCATTGGCATGTAAATGAGCACCCGGTCCTTCGGCTTTACGCCTTTTTTTTCAAGGACATTCGCAAAACGGCATACCTCTTTGTGCAGTTGCCCATAGGTGAGAGTGCGCTTATCACCCGGCTCCCCTTCCCAAATGATGGCAGCCTTGTTTTTGCGGGCGCCCAATGCATGGCGATCCACACAGTTCTCACACACATTCAACTTCCCGCCATCAAACCACTTGGCAAAAGGCGCCTTCCAGTCGAGCACTTTGGACCATGGTTTTTGCCAAGTCAGCTCCTTGGCTTCACGTGCCCAGAATTTCTCCGGTTTCTCGATCGATTCCTTATACAGTTTCTTGTATACTGACATCGAAGGTATCCTCGCCTTGGAGGAAAATTCCTTGGATGGCTTGTGGACGGCGTCTGCTTCGTGACTGGTCTTCAGATTTTTGGCGCTCATTGCAGAGTTCTGGAATCAAAATACGGAATCTTATCCGGATGATTCACAGAACTTACTAAGCCACTGAAACAAGGGCAAGCTGCCAGAGTGCTTATTGCGACCTTTTCTTGCGCGGGGCAGGCCCGGAAGAAGGACGCTTTTTCGCTTCCTCCGGTTTGTGTCCTAGCAGCATTTCCACTTCGCGCTCATTGAGCAGAGCAAAGCGGCCTGGCTCCAGATCACCGAGCCAGAGCTCACCGATGCGGACGCGCAGAAGCTTGGTCACTTGATAGCCCAGCGTCTCGAACATCACGCGGATCTGGCGCTTCGCCCCGTGATCGAGAACGATCCGGATGCGGCGTGCGGAGAGACGCTCGATGTGCTTTGCCTTGAGTTTACCACCTTCTGTGTAAACGCCTTCCAAAAATTGGTCCAGGTGCTGGTTTTCAAATGCCTGGTCTGAAGTCACCAAGTATTCTTTCTCCACCGATTTCGATGGATGCATGAGCTGCTGGGAAAGATCTCCGTCATTCGTTAGAATCAGCAGACCTTCCGAATCACGATCCAGTCGTCCTACGTGATGCAGGGCATGCATTGTGGCCGGAAGCAGGCTGTAGATCGTATCACGACCCAGTTCATCTTCACGGGTGCAAACGTAGCCCCTTGGCTTGTGAAAGGCGACGATGGACACATCACGTGGAGTGACGCGTTTTCCATCCACACGAACATGGTCACCAGCACTGATGCGGGTACCCATATTGATGCAAGGGCTGCCATTCACTTCCACACGTCCTGCCTGAATCAGTTCGTCGCATGCACGACGGGAACCAACCGCGCAGGAAGCGAGGTATTTATTGAGGCGGGTGCCTTCCTTTGCTGCCATGAAAATGAAATGAAATGAAAAAGGCGCGAAGCCCGGTGGGATTCGCGCATTTTAGAAAACTTGTAGGAAAGCGACGAGGATCAACCCTCGTGCTTGGTCTTAGGAAGACCTACTGGGGAGCGGCCGGCTTTCCATTCACCGCGCTCTTTGAGGAGCTTCACGCGCTCGAAGCGCTTAAGGACGGAACGTTTGCCGCCGACGGTGGCGTTTGACTTGAGACTGTTGTGCTTGGACATCGCGGTGATGAGGAATGAGTTCGCGGGGGGCGGAGGCTAGTCCCGTCCCCGACAAGTGGCAATGCGAAAATGACTAGCCCAGAAAATAGATGATGAAAGATTGTTTATTAGCGAGTTGCGTAGATTCCCTGATGCCTTTGAGTGGTTTAAGAACGCGATGACACGAGGTGACCACTGAATTCAGCGACCTTACGCCTGATTAAAGAAGAGCCTCAACAGGAACCGGCTTGAGATCGTTTTCCGCCAGCCATTCCGGATTGAATAGCTTTGACTGATATTTCTGCCCCGTATCACACAGGATGGTGACGATCGTTTTCCCTGGCCCATGATCTTGGGCATAGCGCAGGGCACCGCCGATATTGATACCACTGGAAAGTCCCAGGAAGAGGCCTTCCTCATGGAGCAACTGGTGAATGATGGAAATGGCGAGTTGATCATCCACGCGGTAGGCCTTGTCCACCTGCAGATCTTCGATGTTTTTGGTCACCCGGCCCTGTCCGATGCCTTCAGCAAAAGAATCCCCATCATCCAGATCCAGCCGCTGCTGGGTGAACCATCCCCACATGGAAGCTCCGAATGGATCTGCACACACGGTATGGATTTCTGCATTTTTGGTTTTCAGGAACTGAGAGGTCCCGGCCAATGTCCCCCCTGTGCCGATGGCTGCCACAAAGGCATCCACCGAGCCATGGGTTTGCTCCCAGATTTCCGGGCCGGTGCTATCATAATGGCCCTGGCGGTTGGCCAGATTGTCAAATTGGTTGGCCCAAAACCAGCCGTTCTCCTCAGCCATGCGGCGGGCGATGTGGTTATAGTTGCCCGGATCACTGTAAGGCTTGGCCGGCACAGGAATCACTTCCGCTCCCAGCGCACGCAGCAGTGCAATTTTTTCCGGAGCCTGAGTCTCAGGAATGATGATAACGGTTTTGTATCCCCTCGCCTGCCCGATGACGGTCAGGCCGATACCGGTATTGCCTGCCGTGCCTTCCACAATGGTGCAGCCGGGAAAGAGCAGGCCATCTTTCTCCGCCTGGGTGATGATTCCCAAGGCGGCCCGATCTTTTACGGACCCGCCAGGATTCATGAACTCAGCCTTACCAAGAATCTCACACCCAGTGAGCTCAGAGAGTTTTTTCAGCCGGATGAGTGGCGTGTTTCCTACGAAATGATCAAGACCGTAATAGCTCATGCGAAAAAGTTAGATGGACCAGGTAAGATCTGCCTGATCGCGATTGACCTTGCTGCGGATGGATAGATTTTTTTCCTCATAGATGACGAGCGAATCCGGCGGGATGCTGTGCATGAGGAAAACGTTCGCACCGATGGTGGAATTCGAGCCAATGACCGTCTCTCCCCCCAGGATGGTGGAATTCGGATAGATGGTGACGTTGTCGCCCAGCTTGGGGTGACGCTTCAGGCCCTTGATGACATGCCCGGCCTCGTCCTTGGTAAAGGTGCGCGCGCCCAGCGTCACTCCATGATAGATCTTGCAGTGGTTACCGATCTTGCACGTCTCACCGATGACGACACCGGTCCCATGATCGATGAAAAAGTGAGCACCAATGCTGGCTCCTGGATGAATATCAATGCCGGTACGACTGTGAGCCCACTCCGTCATCATCCGGGGAATCATGGGAGCCCCCGCACGGAAGAGCCGGTGGGCCAGCCGTTGGATGGAAATGGCCTCGATGAAAGGATAGGAAAGGATGATCTCCTCATGACTGCGTGCCGAGGGGTCATTGTTGTAGGCGGACTCGATGTCCGTTACCAAGACTTCACGCACGAGGTGGAGCGCCTTGCAAAACTTCTGGATGATCGGCGTGGTCTTGCCGGTAGGGCGGCTGGGATCGCCGATTCTCACGCTTTTCCGAACCTGATCTTCGAGCCGACCTATGACATCCGCCAGCCGCCGGGAAGTGAGCTCCGGCAGCGCTCCAATGGTCACCACATCCCGGTCGTGAAAGCCAGGGAACAGCAATTGGAGAAGCCCCTCGCAAATTTCTCCAACGGCATGCTTGGAAGGGTAATTGAGTGACTCACTCTGGTTGAGACCACCAAAGTTCTGATAGGATGCAATCATCTTCCGTGCGATCTCGTCATATTGCGAGAATGGCACGACTTCAGGAATCTCCGAGGAGGCAGGTATCTTGGTCATGCGCGGCGTTGGTTCCAAGGTGCCTTCGCAATGAGCAGGCCCATGCCGCACCAATCCGTGATACCAGCAAAAATGAGGCCAGCACCGACAAATCCTGACAGCCCGAAAAACGCTGGATTGACGAACCATCCCAACAGAACTCCGGTAAGCACCAGTGATCCTGCGCCTATGCGAACCTGGCGCTCCAGGCTGATGCTCTTACTCTTCCCTTCGATCACGGGAAGCCCGGCATCCACCCAGCCCTGGGTGCCACCCGCGACCACGACGCTGTGGGAATAGCCTTCCTTTTCAAATTGCTCCGCCGCCTTGCCAGCACGGCCACCGGAATGACACAGGATGTAAACCGGCTCATCCGATGGAAGGCGTCCATCTGCAATCAGGGATTTCGGAGAAAGTGTATCGAGCGGAATGTTCTGTGCCTCCGCGACGTGGACACCCTCATACTCGACAGGGGTGCGGACATCGATAACGGAGAGGCCGGGCTGATTCGCAAGAAGATCACTAAGCTCCTTTGGAGTGATGGTTTTCATGAGGAAAAATGGTAAATTCAGGATCTTAAAGTCGCGACGAGCCGCTTGGGATAGCGAAGAAGCTCCAAGGCTTCGAGAATATGGGTGGAAATCAGGTCTGCATGCTGGATGGCCTGCACCGCCCCGCCCTCCTTCTGGATGAGCGCGATGCCGATGGCAGCAGCCTGCAGCATTTTACGATCATTTCGGCCGTTGCCAATAGCTACCGCACTTTCCGCACCAAGCTGATGAATGAAATTCAGCTTGGCATCCGCCAGTGCCTCCCCGGGGAGGATGGTAATGTGGACCGGCAGCCCCGCCAGGTACTTCCCGGCGAGGCCAAAGGTATCCGCCGTGATGACATGAATCTCCAACAATGGAGCCAAAGCTCCCAGCACCTCCCGCACACCGGGCAACAGATGCCCGTCCAGCGCAAGAGTTCCGTTATAATCCAGAACAAGATGCCGGAGCGCAAATGCTCCAAAGTCAGGGATATCAATGTCAATCATGGCGTATGATTCAGCGGCGGGCGATCTGATGCACGGCTTTCACCAGCGCATCTACCTCCGCATACGTATTATAAAAGGCCAGCGATGGGCGGACCGTGCTCTCCACACCAAAGTGGCGGAGGGCAGGCATGGCGCAATGGTGACCCGCTCTGACGGCGATGCCCTGCTGATCCAGATGCTTCGCAATCTTCGCATTTTCAATTCCAGGGATCACAAACCCCAGAACACTCGCCTTGTGATGGGCAGTGCCAATCGGACGGATACCGGGGATGGAAGCCATGGCCGCAGTCGCATATTCCAGCAGGGTATGCTCATACGCAGCCAGAGCCGGAATGCCGACGCTGAACATGTAATCGATCGCAGCACCCAGGCCGACCACACCGGCGATGTCCGGCGTGCCTGCCTCGAATTTTTCCGGGGCGCTGTTGTAGATGGTCCGCTCAAACGTCACATCCTTGATCATGTGTCCCCCGCCCTGCCATGGAGGCATGGACTCCAGCAGATGGGATTTCCCATAAAGCGCACCAATGCCGGTAGGACCGAACACCTTGTGCCCGGAGAACACAAAGAAATCCGCATCCATGGCCTGCACATTGATCGGGATGTGAGGAGTCGATTGCGCACCATCCACCAGCACGGGAACCCCGTAGCCGTGGGCGATGGCAATGATTTCCTCCACCGGATTGATGGTACCCAGAGCATTGGAAACATGCGTCACGGAAACGATCTTGGTACGGGCATTGAACAACTTCGGCACCTCTTCCAGGATCAATTCCCCGCGATCATTCGCAGGGATCACCCGGATCTTCGCGCCCGTCTGCTCCGCCAGCAATTGCCAGGGAACGATGTTCGCATGATGCTCCAGATTGCTCAGAATGATTTCATCATCCTTGCCGATGTTCTGCTTTCCATAGCTCTGCGCCACCAGGTTGATCGCTTCTGTGGTACCACGGACAAACACGATTTCCTTTGCATCCGCAGCGCCGAGGAACTGGCGGACCTTTTCCCGGCCGGCTTCAAACAGATCCGTAGAACGCCCGGCCAGAGTGTGCGCCGCGCGGTGGATGTTTGAATTATCACGCCCGTAGAAACTGGAAGTGGCATCCAGCACGCTCTGTGGCTTGTGGGTGGTGGCAGCATTGTCCAGCCAGATGAGTGGGCGACCATTCACCAACTGATGCAATGCAGGGAAATCCTTGCGAACGCCCTCCACATCAAACGTCCCCAGAGGAGCCACAGCATTCGCAGACTGGAAGCCCAGATTCTTCGGCGCGCCCACAGTCTCCAATCCCTGAAGGAAGTAGAATTGCGGTTCGCTACCCGGAAGCTCAAAGTCGTTACTTTTTTCCTTTTTAGAAGAAGGAGTAAACGCCTGCTGATAGAAATTCGGCTCGCCGAATTCATGGGAATCCCGTGAACCATACAGATGGCCACCCTGCGGAGTATCGCCGCCGGGGACATCCTCCTGCTCCGCACCTACCACCTTCGGATGGACCGGAGGCGGTGCATCTGGAGAATGGGAGGAAGGGAAACCGCCCGAGAGATCCAACTGATTGGAAGGCGGCGATGATGAATCCGGACTGACGGGTGAAGTCGGCACATGTCCCGGAGCACCTGCCGCTGTGGTGGGAAGTGAGACGGGAGCATCGGCCAGGTCTGGCGCATGGCTGGAACGGCCCGAAAAAAGTTCGTTCGCCAGCCGTGCTATCAGATCTGTCCCCAAAGGATCGCCCGTCCCCAGATCGGCTTGCTGTGGCAAGCCAGGGTCGAGGCGGAAATTAGACATACTCGTGGTAGTTGTTGATGGACACGTCGTCCAGGCGGGCGATGGCGTCTTCACCGAGCTTGGCCACGGAGAAATAGCGCGTCACGAGGTGGGAGGCGATGGAGTGCTCATTCGTGCCCATGTAACGGACGGAGAGGCCCGGCTCGATTTCACCGGTCACGCCTGCTTTTTGAAGGCCTACGATGCCGCGTTGCTTTTCACCCACCCGCAGAAGAAGGATGCTGGTTTTCCCGTTCTCATCGATCGCCAGCTTGTTGCTGGGAATGAGGGGGATGCCGCGCCATGTGATGAATGGCGAGCCGAAGAGGGTGACGGTCGGAGGTGGAACGCCACGGCGGGTGGCCTCACGGCCAAAGGCTGCGATGGCGTATGGATGAGCAAGGAAGAAGGCAGGCTTTTTCCAGACGAGCTTGATGAGTTCATCAAGGTCATCAGGAGTCGGTGTGCCCTTGCGGGTCTTGATCGTCTGGGACGGCGCCACCACATTGGCGAGGCCGAATTCCGGATGATTGATGAGTTCTGCTTCCTCACGCTCCTTCACCGCTTCCACGGTCAGGCGCACCTGCTCGCGGAGTTGATCCACGGCATTCGAGTAGAGATCCGTCACGCGGGTGTGCGTGTGCAGCACCGTCTGGATGGAGCTGAGGTGATACTCTTCCGGATTGTTTTCATAATCCACGAAGGTAGTAGGCAGCTTTGGCTCGCCATCATCCACGGTGAGAAGTTCCACGGCTACGCCGCTTTCCTTGCGCTTCACGCGGTTGACCCGATAGACGCCGCCATCCACATCCACCCATGGCAGGAGGATGTGCAGCCAGCGTGGTGTGATGTCATCCCATTGTGGTGGGGTGACGGTGGCATTTGCGAGATTACGCGCGGTTTCAGCGCTCAGGCTGAGGCCGGAAGGATAATGATTATTTTGGCTCATGAATCAATAATGGATGTAATGAATAGCCCCGCCATGGACGGAAAATCCTGAGGTGGGGCAGGTATGAAAAATCCCGGTAAGGAACGTGTCTCCCGTTTTGAGGGTGGACGATCGTTCAAAGGCGGGAAGCTGCTGCTGATGTCAGCTCGCATGGCTTTCCCTCCCGGAAATGGATACGTAAGAATGTCTGCCAATGCTTGGGCTCGTCAATGATTTAAGAAATTCAGATAGTTTGGTATGTATAGGTATTAGTGGATACTAACAAATCCTACAGCGGATTCTTTTCCTCATCTTCATCTTCACTGGAGCCGCCGTAACCGATGACCTCTACAGTGATGATAGAGACGGCTTCCTCCACCTGTGCCGTGGTGGTGGCAGCGGCCGGGACGGTACTCGTTTCAGCAGCCGTGGTCGCAGCGGCGGACGTGGAAGCGCTGGTAAGTGCGCCCACATTCGCCCCTGCCGAGACAGGGGTTGGGACCCCTGCAGAGTTGCCGCCCACACTGATATTCCCGGCATTGATGACTTGCACGGCGGAGATGTTCAGGTTTCCAGATACCCGGATACCGGCATCACCCGCATCCACTGATCCTTCAGGGGCAATGAGATCCACATCACCCGGCTTCACACCCTTTACGGAAGTGAGCACCCCGATGCCACCGCCGGTCGCGAGGCCAGCCAAATCTGTCTCCACCGTAGCCGTCTGCGGATCGATCCTCACGCGGGTGGGTGAAGCGGTCTGCACCGTCTTGGAGGAGGAACCTGCAGCGATGTCGCCTTTGGAAGACCAGATGATTTCATTTCCACCGCGCAACGTGAAGATCCGCCCGATGCCGATATTGATGTCATTGTTCGCAAAAATGGAAATGTTTCCGCCTGCGGCAGTAATGATGCCCGGAGGTGCCAGCGTACTCCCTGTAGTGGTGCTGGCCAGGGTAAGTCCACCACCCGGTGTGAGAATGCTAATATTGCCACCATTGGCCGTGCGGATGTCACGAGACCGGGCCTGAATGTCGCCATCCCAAGTGGTATTTTCATCGCCGAAGAGCACTTTGATCGCCGCGAGCGCAGAATCGTAATTCCCGGTTTCCGCACGATTGCGGCCCGCATCACGCAGGATCAGGTAGAAAACTTCTACCGCCAGTTGCGCCTGCTGATCCTCCGTGAGGGAAGCAAAGTCCACATCCGGCTGGATTTCCTCCAGATACTTTGCACCGCTTTCCGTCAGCACGTAGCTCTGGATGAATTCCGCCAGATTCAGATCGCTGGATGCCAGACCTGCCGAGACGCCCAGGCCTGCACCCACAAAGAGGTCGGCCCCTTCCGTAGGCAGGTATGGGTTCCGCGTGTTGCCGATGCTGGTGATGCCTGCACCCGTGCCATCCGCATTGTTGGAGCCCAGGCCTAGGTCCAGATCTCGTCCGGCCAGCACCTGAAGGCTGCCGGGGCCACTGATTTGGATATCGCCCGCCAGTAATTTGGTGGTGACGGTTTGCAGGGCATTCGTCCCACTGCTGCCTGCCAGGCGCAGCGCGCTGGAGGTGGTGTAAAGCACGATGTCCCTGCCACTGGCCACGATGCTGGTATCCGATTCCCGGTTGTTCTGAATGTAGAAGGATACATCCGTGATGTCGTTTCCTGCAATCACCCGTGCCGCCTTTGAAGAATAAAGGATCAGCCCGGAAATGTCTCCCGTGGCGGCATAAATACGGAGTGGCTCATCATCCTCCTTATGCAGAAGTCCGGGGGCGTGGAGTTTTTGCTGATTCTGCAATACGGTGGTGGCTCCCAGCGTGGCTCCAGTCTCGGTGAAGAAAAGATTGAGGTCCGTCGAGAAGTTGAGCCCATCGGATGAACTCAGCGCACCAGCACTTGTACTGTTGATGATGGTCTGATAGCCCAGCGGATTATCCACGCTCGGAATGGCGGATGGATCCGTATCAGAAAGAATGATGGTGGAGGCACCCCATGTGGTTCGCAGCACACCATCTTTCAGATAGATACCATGCGGCTGCAGGGCATTGATCGAGCCCCCGGCCAGAATACTGGCATTTCCCGTGGCAGATGGGGAAAGGAGAATGTCTCCCACCAGATTCACATCACCACTGAAAGCGGTCACCCCCAGAGCGCCTGGCATCAGGGAGAACAGGGTGGAAAACTGTGACACATTTGTCTCGAGCAGACGCAACCACGTTTTTTGGGTGGAAGCATATGCTGTGTCATTGGTATGATAGAGCAACTTGTTCTCATACCACATTTGCAGCAGGGAAATGGAACCCTCTTCGAATGAGGAAGTGGAGGCCTTGGTCCGGACAGTGACATCCCCACCCAGGGAGGTTACATTCACATAGCTGTCTTTCGCATAAGTGGAGAAATAGCTCTTCTGATAGTAGCCGTTCAATTGGCCGGATGGCAGCAGGAATGGATTCGCTACCGGTCCCAGCAGAATATCGCCATTCGCATTGATGTCGAAGCCGCCTTTCCCGAGAAACAATGTCGTAGGAAGTTGCGTATAGATGGAGGCGAGGGAAGCCTGGTTGCCATTCAATACGGATCGCGTGGCATTGGTGTGGATGCTGCCGCCTGCGGAAAGTGTGCCATGGCCGCGCTCCACGTAGTAAACACCTGCATCGATATCCTTTCCGGCGATCACCGTCAGATCTCCACCGCCCAGCTCCAGCAGCTTGGACGCATCCGCCTTCGCACGCGGCGCATTGGCATCCACCACAAAGCTGCTGGTGTATCCCGGCATGCGGGCATTGGTGGGCACTACCGCATCCACATTGCTGATGTTTCTGCCAGCCACCATGGTGACATCGCCCCCGCCCAGTGCCCCCACGCCTTCAAAGAAATTACTGAAGTCCACCCACCACGTGGTGGAAGAGGAAATTCCGTTCGCATCCGCAGTGAAGGTACCAGAGGAATCAATGCTGCCCCGGCGGTAGAGCCAGTTGTTCGGCATCTGCAATTGGGAGGCTGCCGTACCGGCATCCAGACGCTCGATGTCCTCTCCGGCGTAAATGTTCACATCACCACCCGCCATGCTGTATTGCACGGAGTATGTCTGCTGGCCTGTCGGCAAGCTGTTACCACCGTTTGCGCTGATGGAGGGAACACGGAACAGTCCTCCCATGGTGTAGTCTGCCGTATTGGTTGCTGACGTTTTTCCAGCCGTTGTTCCTGCCGTGTAGATGGTGGCGAATTGATTGAGGAGTTGCACATCCCGCCCAGCATTGATATCGATGCTGCCACTGCCCGTACGGATCACCTGATAGTAGTTGGCCACCGCCGCAGTGGTGGTGGTGGCGGTGCTGCTCGTGGGATACGTCTTACCCAGTTTCAGCGATCCCTTGCCCGCTGCCAGCGACTCTGTCGCCAACACACTCTCGAAATTGGAAGCGCTCAGATCCGCTCCTGCGCTAAAACGGTATGACCAGGTTTGTTCATTAAGCGGCAGGAGAGTGTTCTGTAGAGAGAGACGTGACGTCCATAACCAACTGGTATTGGAGTTTGCCAGAGTCGGTGTAAATCCATCGCTGATCGCATTATTGACGATGATGTCCCCGGATGCCCGGATTGTCAGCACACCTGCTGAGCTCTTTGCTCCATAACGGGCGGAAGCCAAGTTCCAGTCATTCGTTGTACTGAGTGCGGAGGTCCCCACGGTAATGTCGCCGGTGCGGTTGATGATCTCCACTCCTGCAGAGAGAACCAGATTATCCGCCAAGCCCGGATTATTGGTCAGCAGACGATTGGTGATCGTCGTGTAATTGGAAATCGTCGTTCCGGCAGCCCCAAGGAACTGCGTGCTACCGTAGTTGATCGCAGCCTGAGTAGTCCCGTTGGTATTGACCGCGTTGGCACCTGCGGTGTAGCTTCCATTTGTGACATTCCCCGCAGTGCCGGTGAGGTCATATAGCTTATACCCTTCCACTACGATGCTGGAGGCATCAATGATCGAACCATTGATGGACTTCACCAGCAGTTCATTGTTGGTGGATGTACGGGGAGCTCGGATGTGCAACTTACCGCTGAACTCCCCAAGATAGGCGCTGGTGCCAGCCGTGTATGCCGACCCTGCTACCTTTGAGTGAACTGATAGATCGATCACGGAACCTGTCTGGATATCCACCCAGCCGGTGCCCACCACGCCATTGACCTGTGAGCCGGACTCCAGCGTGATGTCTCCACCCTGACCGGAGCTGCTGAAATCCTGAGCCGCTACCGTGAGACGGGAGCCACTGGTGGTAATTAGATTTCCATGTGCGGAAAGATAGATTGAGCCACCCGTCTCACCGGAGGCATCCACATTACCGGTTACCTTGATATCCCCCTGATCGGTGGAAAGCTTGAATTCCCGCGCAATGGCGGTGCCATTCACCTCCACGTTACCTGTGCGGACACGGAAGGACTGCTTCTCGCTCAGCTTTGCCGAGGCCAGCAGGGAGTTCAGGCTGCTGAGGGAGGGGAGGGAGAGCACGTCCAAGCCGAAGCTGCCATTCTTGCCTCCGCTGCCGCCGGAAGCCAGAATGGAGCCGAGTGCAGTAAAGGTACCTGCAGGGGTGGAAACCGTGAGCGAGCCACCGTTACCGCCGCTGGATGGTGAAGAGAGATCCAGGGTGGAACCGGAACTCAGCGCTACATTTCCAGAGATAGAAGTGAGCGTGATGTTTCCACCGCTGGTGATTTTCGTCACATCACTTAGGCGCTGCTGCGTGCCGGAAACGTCCAGCTTGCCATTGACCGTTACATCGCCAGAAGTGGCCTTCAATCTCAAGGTGCCGCTGGGAAGATTGATATTACCATTCACAGCCACGCTCCTGCCGGTCCCGGTAAAGGTGGCACCCAGTCCGGAACTCACCACGGTAGAAGAGCTGCGGTTGGTTGCATCCAGGGAAAGCACACCGCCTGCGGTGAGAGTGCGGGTGGAACCTGCCTCACCGCCGAAGGCTGCGGTCTTCGTCGTCAGGTTCGCTTGAGCGGTCAATCCGCCCGTGCCGGTGCCAATGATTCCCGCAGAAGCGTCCAAAATCACAGAGTTGTAGCCATTCACCGCCACATTGTTGGAGCCCAGTTCGATGGTCTCTGCGATGAATTGCAGCGTGCCATCTGTGGCAGCGGTGCCTACTGTGGAAGCCACAGAGGAGGAGTTTTCAATGATCAGTTTTTTCGCGGCGATTTGGGCCGTGCCACCTGCGGTATTCACCCCACGGATCTGGCCGGAACTGAGCGTAAGACCCTCCAGCCTGGTGGTAGAGCCAAAGCTGCCACTGCCATAGAGATCGATGGATGAATAACTGCGCAGACTGAGTGAGGAGGCGGACTGTAATTCCTGAAGAATGCTGTTGGAAACCACCAGTCCACTGCTGATGGGAGCCGTCACCTGATCATTCAGTACTAGAGCAATGCTGCCCGCATTGAAATTGTAGGCGCTGGCGACCAGATCGGCATCCCCACTCAGGGACAGTCCGGCGGAGGAATCCAAGGTGATGCTGCCACCGGAAAGGGTGGCACCTGCCTTCACCGTCAATACCGGGGAGCTGGCGGCTGTCACGCCGGAGCGGATCGTGCTGGCATTCTTGTCTGCGGAAACCCGCAACAGCGCACCGTTTCCATTAATCAGCAGTTCATCGGAACCGGATAGCGTGCCGATGGAAGAAACCGACGATCCTTCAGTGAGAGTCACGTTGTTCTTTGCCACCAGAACCACATCCTTGGCTACGAGGGATGAACCCACATTATCCACTGTTACCGTTCCGGCATTCACCGTCACGGTCGTGCCAGCCGTACCGCTGGAGCGGCGACCGCCGATGAGCAGGCTCTCCGCACCGAAGGAACTGAGAGTCTCGGAATTCAGATAGATCGTTCCCAGCGTGCTGGTGTAGCTTTCGGAAGTGATCACCGTGTTCAGCGGTGTGCTGATGTCGATGGCAGCACCACGTCCGCCACTGGTGATGGAGACGGATGCCACATCGCCCAGCAGTTCCATCGCCTGGGTGGCCTGGAACACCAGATGACCGGAATCCGTAGGCAGAGAGACATTACCGCTTTTCGCCGCCGTCTTGAAGAAAGTCGTCGCCAGATAGTCCTCATATTTCGCGCGGGACCTCACCACAGAGGGGGGAGCCACCTCGAAGCGGCTGCTCAGCGTGGAAACAGTGCGCTCACTGTTCAGGCTGTTATAGATGTAGCCGGAAACGACGCTGGAGGAATCCGGCATCTCGATAGTGGTGGAGCCGGAGCCTCCCTTGGGCGTCACCAGCACCGCACCTGGCAGCAGAGCATAACGTGCGGGCAGCAGGGTGTAGTAACCTGCAGACAGCGTCTCACTGCCTGCCAGATAGATCTTATCTCCCGCCTTCAGTGCGGAATTGGTATAGCCAGCCGTTCCATCGATCAGGTTATCTTCATCGGCTGCGTCCTGATTATATTCGGAAATCGGTGCGTAGGAAGAACTGTAGGAGGGAATGATCGCGAAGCTGGTCGTGGAATTCAGGATGTCGCTAGGACCACCCAGCCCCTTCACCCAGCGGTAGGCGTAAAGATCTCCGCCACCTCGCAGATCAACGGAGGAGCCCACCTCGGTGACCACAGTGCCACTCGATAGCACGATCGTCTTTTCTGGCGGGCCGATATCGGTGATGTCCTTGCCCGTGGGGTCGATCCAGTTTTCACCATCGGTGCTCACTCCGTAAGGAATGGTCACGCCTTTCCCGGTGATGGGATCAATGGCAGAAACGGAAGTAATGCTGCCATTCGAAAGTGTGAGGTTCTTCGTGACCGGGAAGCGGCTGGTGGAGGTGCCAGCCAGCAGATCCGCCGGGGTGGTACCCGTGCCGTCCCAGCCCAGATTGATCGTGCCGAAGGGTGCACGCAGCGTGCCTTCTTGGATGATATTGGAGGCATACAGACCCAAAGTTCCACCCGCTGAAAGCGGCAGGCTACGAGTGCCGGATGCCAGCACGTGGATGTGGCTCTGCTGGGTCACGCCACCTGAAGTGTGGTCGTAGGCTACGATGGTCAGCCTAGATGCCGTATTCGGATAGATCTGCCCTGCCTTCAGCGTCAGATCACCAGAGATCTGCACCGTGCCACTGCCTCGAATGTCCCCATTCTCTGCTGTGAGAGAGGCACTTTTGATGCCCTGCAGCGAGAGATTCCCCAGATCGATCAGCCCGGCACTCACTGTCAGGCTTCCGCTGCCATAGCTCGGCAGGGTGTTTACGCTCGCTGGATTCCTGGTGTTGTCATCCTGCACCACAGGCTGGGCCTTGCCCAAGGTGACGTGCGCGGCAGTCAGGTTTACCGTCTGGTTCGCATAAAGGTAAATGCCGGAGCCCACCGTCAGTTCGCCACGGGCCGTGACATCGATCGGGCCATTGAAGGAAGCGGTCCCACCCAGTTCCAGATTATCGAAGCCACCGGCTGCAAAGTCTTCCACGGAAAAATGCCCGCCATTGCCTAGAGCGGAGCCGATTCCGCCGGTCACAGCCCCCCCTGCCTGCGTGACGGTAAGATTCACTACGGAGGCCGGGAGAGCTTGTGGTGTCGTATTGTAACTGCCGGAGGAAACGACCAATGTGCCGCCCAGTGCAGTAGAGCCACCGGCATTGGCCAGCAGGGTGGCATCTGTATGAAGCATTTCATTGCCCGTCAGAGTGATCTTACCGGCGTCACTATCTACCACCACAGCCACTGTTTCCAAGCTGCCGATGGCGGAAGTTACGCCGCTGGTGGCCCCGATCAGCGCAACGTTCGGAGTGGCCTTCTGGGTGGAGATATCCAGCGTTGCGCTGGCACCGGATACATCCAGCACCGCACCGGTGCTGGCGGAAATGTTCCCGGTGATGGCGATTGTGCCGCCTGCCAGCACCTTGCCCGTGCGGCGCTTGTAGTCATCCGGAGTGTAGACCACTGTGCCAGCGGCAGAAAGCACGGCGTGCTGTCCCAAGTAGGTCGTGATCACAGGATCCGTCAGGAAATTTCCGAAGACGGAAGTGGCCCCGCCACCCACGGAGATGGAGCCGCCTGGGGTGATGATGGAACCGAGGATGGAAACGGTGTTTCCAGTCACGTTCACGGAACCGCCCGGATCGGTGCGGATCACTGCACCTTCCTCCACCACTACTTCACCGGCCTCCTGAATCGTTAGATCCTTCACACCGTTGGAAACGAGCGAGATGCTCACCGGATTGCGGTTATTCACCAGATCCTCGATCACCTGTAGGGAAAGCACACCTGTGCCTGCGGGAGTGAGCACTGCCTGATAGCTTTTTACGATCGGCGCGATTTCTGTGCCAGCCTTCACCACCAGACCGATGGTGGACCCCACACCCAGCCCCGTAAGCTTGAAGGTGCCGAAACCACCTTCATTGAAAAATTCCGGTTGCAGGGTAAGTGTCCCCACATCTGTGGAGGAACCACCGATCTGGATGTGCGGGGCCTGGATATTCATTGCCCCGCCCTTGCTGCCCGTGCCTGCATAACCACGCAGTGTGGATTCCAGCGTCAGGGTGCCTCCCAGTGTGGTGTGAACACCCGGGTCCTTGCCCGCATTGATGGTGATGGAACCGGCATTCCCATAGCTGCCATTTCCAGTGGCCGTAAGCACGTAACCGCCGGAAACATCGATCAGGCTGCCCGCCTTAAGATCCGCCGTGTAAGCACTAATGGTTACTGCCCCCCCTTTTTTCTGAATCGTCGAGGTGGAGTCCGTCCGCCCGTCCGTAAGATTTCCGGCCACATTCAGCACGGCGGAAGATCCCAAAGTGAATACACCCCGGCCCACATTCGGCGAGGGAGAGGGGGAATCATCTACCAACAAGGCGCTTTGATAGCTGGTAAGGTTCAGCGCGTTAAAAGAGAGGGAACTGCCTGCGGAAATGATATTCCCCAAAATATCGATATTCGCAGCGGTAAAGGAAAGGCTGCTACCTGTCTGTGGCAGCAGTGTGGTGTTTTCCGGCAGGATGATGTTTCCGCCTTCATTCACGATCGTCAGGTTCCCGAAGCCCTGCCCCGCTACCAGATCCGTGGAAAGATACACTGTCCCCACGCGGTCTGCCCCGAGTGCGGAGGAGTTAGGGTCATAGGCTGCCGACTCACCCTGGCTGCCGGAGCCAAAAATCACTTCCGTGTGATTTGGCGCATAGTCATAGACGATACCTCTATCAGAAACTGTCTGAGCCTGTAGCTTCAGCACAAAGGTGCCAGTTGTAGCCAGATTGCTGCTGGTGGAGGTGGAACGGGTCTGGGTAGTTCCTGCCACAGCATTACCCTTGAAGGTCCCATCCAGCGCCACCGCTGGAGCGGTGACCTTCACGCTTCCAGCATTCGCTCCCTGGGTATAACCTGCCTGATAGCGCACTCCATTCGGAGCCAGCGCCTGGAGATAGGAGTCGGAGGTTCCCCATTTTGGGCTGCTGACCACCGAGATGCCGGTGAATATTCCATTGTAAACCTGATCCGGAGTGGCATCCGCAATATCCACCAGATGGCCGTTCGTCCAGAGTTGCGTGGTCTGCACCTGGCTGCCGGTGAAATTTGTCCAGCCGCCGGAGACATCGATGGTGGCACCATCCTTTACCACCACGGAACCACCTGCAGTGAGATTCAGCGTGCCGCCTGCGGTCGTCAGCTGGGAAACATCCCGGCTGATCAGATTCAGGTAGCCGCTCACATCCGCCAGCGGCGTGCCCACCCACCCTTCGCCATTGTAGGTGCCTGTTTTTGTGGTATCCACGATGATGGAATCCCCGCGCAGTTTACCATCCCGCTGTAGCGGAGCTACGGAGAGTTCCGATCCGTTCAATGTCACTTCCAGATAGCTCTGGAGCACGGAGGCGGTGGCATCCACCGTTCCGGCCAGATTGATCGTGGAACCATCCTCCAGATAGATCTGCCCTTCCGAATGGAGCAGGGTAGCCACACCGGAAATAAGGGTCCATGCTCCTGCATCGAAGTTCACGATGGCGTTCGGTGCGTAAATCTCCGAACCTGTCGCCATGTAAATGCTTTTTCCCTGCGCATTGATCTGGGAGCGGAGGGCCAATTCAGTGCCAGTGGTGGTGGCGGTGCTGCTCCATTCCGGCAGGATGCGGGTTACGCTACCTTCACCGAAAGTGACATTTCCGGCAGCCGTGTAGTTGAATGGGGTTCCAGTGGCGGCCTGAGTAGGATTATAGGTAGTATTTTTGACCGCGCCATAATTTGCCAGCAGGTCGATGCTGCCATTCAGAGAAACAGTGGTAGAGCTTTCCAAGTAGCCCAGTTGCTTTACTTCTTTGCCGGTGATCTTGATATTCCCGGTGGCGGCTTGGATTAGTCCGGAATTCGTGGCGGTTCCCGCATAGGGAATGAGCGCGGAAGATGGATCGGTCACCGCACCCACGTACACATCCAGCCCTCGGATCGCCGGATCGCCGCTGGGATGCGCGGAAATTCCCACCTGCAGGCCTGCTGCTAGAATGGTCTGCCCTGCGGCGCTGGAAATGGTTCCTTCGTTCTTTACATTCGCCCCTACCAGAAAGACGCGGCCGCCATTGCCGTCATCACTCACCGGGGTGGTAAGCTTTGCCCCCGCCTGGACGGTGACGTCGCCGAGTTTGGTGGCGGAGCCCAGGCCGTTGAAGAGGAACTGCTGGCTGGGGTTGTTGAGTAGGCCGTTGGCGACGAGCGTGTCGTTGATCGGAAGGGCG
>Ga0070658_10001489_pt1 | contig 19888 bp, 19 predicted proteins | sample KBSC13metaG_FD_64664 | JGI IMG/M metagenome (GOLD analysis project Ga0070658, IMG submission 64664) | Corn rhizosphere microbial communities from Kellogg Biological Station, Michigan, USA - KBS C1-3 metaG | ecosystem: Host-associated > Plants > Roots > Rhizosphere > Soil ...
TCCCCGCTCGCCGCGACCTGTCCCATCGAGCCGTGTCCAGGGGACAGTCCCCTGGACACGGCCCGTCCGGACACGCCGGCCCTGCCCCTCGTTCCGCCGCATTCGAAAGACCGCAACCCGGTTCCTGGCTTTACCGGGACGTGTCCCTTCGGGACACGTCCCGGGGACTGTCCCCTGGACATGGCTCCTCTGGACACGCCTCTTGGGAACGGGGCTTTCAGGGAGCCCGTACGCCCGACAGCCGTGTAGCCCGGCCTGTGGTCAGGTTCGGTACGAGACGGGCTCGCGCTGCCCGGTCTTGCCCGAGCGGAGGATCGCGTCGCACACCTCGGCGGCGCGGTAGCCGTCCTCGAAGGTCGCGCCGTAGGGTGCGACGTCGGTGTCGTTCGCGATCGCCGCGAGGAGGTGATGCAACTCGTGGACGAACGTGTCTCCCCAGCCGATGATGTGCCCGGGTGGCCACCAGTGCTCCCAGAACGGATGGTTCGTCTCGGAGACGAGCACCGTCTTGAAGCCGCGTGCGCGGTCGCCGTCGGCCCGGAACACCTGCAGCTCGTTCAGCCGCTCCATGTCGAACGCGAGCGAGCCCTTGGAGCCGTTGATCTCCCACTGGAACGCGTTGCGCCTGCCGAGCGCGAGCCGGGTCGACTCGATCGTCCCCACGGAGCCGTTCTCGAACTGAACGGCGGCCTCGATCGCGTCGTCGACCTTGCGGCCGGGCAGGAACGTCGTCGCGAAACCGGCGACGGTGGCGATCTCGCCGTTCAGGAAGCGGGCGAGGTCGACGACGTGCGTCGTCAGATCGCCGAGCGCGCCCGAGCCGGCCTCGTCGGGATGGAAGCGCCAGGTGTCGAGCGAGGCGTCGTCCGCCCAGTCCTGCAGGTAGCGCCCGCGGAAGTGCCGGATCTCGCCCAGCTCGCCGGCCTCGATCATCTCGCGGGCGAGCCGGACCGCCGGCACGAACCGGTAGTTGAACCCGCAGAGGTGCTTCACCCCCGTCGCCGCCACGCGTCGCCAGATGTCGTAGCTCTCGGCGGCGTCGCGGCCGAGCGGCTTCTCGCAGATCACGTGCTTGCCCGCCTCGGCCGCCGCGACCGTCGGCTCGGCGTGCAGCGAGTTCGGGCCGCCGTTGTCGAAGAGCCCGATCCGGTCGTCGGCGACGAGCTCCCGCCAGTCCCCCGTCGCGTACTCGTAGCCGAAGCGCCGCGCCGCCTCGCCGACCGCCTCGCCGTCGCGCCCGGCGATCCCGACAAGCCGTGGCTCGAGCGGCGGCGGCCACGTCACGTAGGCGATCTTCTTGAACGCGTTCGAATGCGCCTTGCCCATGAACGCGTAGCCGAGCATGCCGACACCGATCTCACCCATCGCACTCACTCATTTGCGCGATAGTAATCGGCACATGGGAAACGCGCCCGTCAAGTGGGGGATCCTCTCCACCGCGAACATCAACGGCAAGGTGATCCCGGGCGCACACGCCTCGGACAAGGTCGAGCTCGTGGCGGTCGCGAGCCGCGACCAGACGCGTGCCGACGAGTACGCGCGCACCTGGGAGATCCCCCGCGCCTACGGCTCCTACGAGGCGCTCCTCGCCGACCCGGACGTCGAGGCCGTCTACATCTCGCTGCCGAACACGCTCCACTGCGAGTGGTCGATCAAGGCACTCGACGCCGGCAAGCACGTTCTCTGCGAGAAGCCGATGTCCCGCCACCCGGACGACGTCGTCGCCGCGTTCGACGCGGCCGACCGCGCCGGCCGGCACCTCAGCGAGGCGTTCATGTATCGCCACAACCCGCAGACGACGAAGGCGAAGGAGCTCGTCGAGCAGGGGACGATCGGCGAGCTGCGACTCATCCGGTCGGTGTTCAGCTACTCGCTGTACGACACGGGGAACATCCGGCTGCAGCCCGAGGTCGAGGGCGGCGCCCTGATGGACGTCGGTTGCTACAACGTGAGCGGCTCGCGCCTCTTCGGCGGTGAGCCGGTCCGGGTGCACGGCGAGGCGTGGTTCGGCCCCACCGGGACGGACTGGGTGTTCGCGGGCACGCTGCGCTTCCCCGACGACGTGATCGCGACGTTCGACTGCGGCACCGCGCTGGTCGAGCGCGACGAGCTCGAGCTGATCGGGAGCGAGGGCTCGCTGTTCCTCGACGATCCGTGGCATTGCCTGAAGCCCGGGATCGAGGTCCGCCGCGGCGGCGCGGTCGAGCGGATCGAGCTCGCGCAGGTCGACTCGTACCGGCTCGAGCTCGAGAACGTGAGCGACACGATCCGCGGAGACGCAGAGCTCCTGCTCGCCCGCGACGACGCCGTCGCCCAGGCACGCACGGTCGCGGCGCTCTACGAGTCCGCGACGAGCGGGGCTCCGGTCGCGCGGTGACCGACGCCGAGGCCCGCGAGCGCGCCGCCGCGATGCTGGAACGCGCCGGGATCGTGCTGACGCCGGCCGAGCGCGCGGGGATCGAGGTGGCCGACTTCGGCCTCGGCCGGCTCGAGGAGACCGGGCTGCAGCTCGTCGTCTACGTGAACACCGAGCGCGTCTGCGCGAAGGAGCTCGTGCTCTTCCCGCACCAGGCGTGCCCGGAGCACCGGCATCCGCCCTTCGACGGCACCCCGGGCAAGGAGGAGACCTTCCGCTGCCGGCTCGGGACGGTGCATCTGCACATCGGCCGGGACGAGCTCGTGCTCCATCCCGGGGAGCAGCACACGATCCCGCCCGACACGCTCCACTGGTTCCGGGCCGGAGCCGAGGGCGCGGTCGTGTCCGAGTTCTCGACGCAGAGCCGCGACGAGCTCGACGTGTTCAGCGACCCGCGGATCGTTCGATAGCGCGCAGCGCGAGCTGCTCGTCCTCCTCGCCCGGGAGCCCGCTGACGCCGACGGCGCCGATGCGCCGCTCGCCGTCGAAGACGGCCACGCCGCCGAGGAAGAACGTGAAGAACGGGTCGAAGCTCGCGCGCTCGGCCGCATCGTCCCGCACCTTCTCGGCGAGCTCACGCGTCGACCGGGCGTCGCTGCGCGCGGCGGTGTAGGCCTTGCGTCGCGCGTTCAGGCGCGTGTCGGGCGCCGCACCGTCCATCGTGGCAGCCGCCACGAGCTCTCCGTGCGCGTCGGAGACGTAGACCGACACGGGACCGGGCGCGTTCGCCACCACGTCGTCGACGATCGCCTGGGCGCGTTCGAGCCTCATGCGTGAATAGTAATTCCACTGCGACCGCAGTACATTGGAAGGCGCATGGCTGCCGTCGCGATCCGCGGCACGACGTACCCCGTCGTGCTGCCGAAGCTCCGCGACCCCAGGCTCCACCTCGCGGCGACGATCACGTCGCTGCAGGTCCTCGGCCAGGTCGCGTTCCATTTCAGGCTGTCGATCGCACAGATCCTGATCTCGCTCGGCACGGTCGCGCTGATCGAGGTGGCGATCACGACGCGCCGCCAGCACGTGCTGATGTGGCCCGCGAGCGCGCTCCTGACCGGGAACGGCGTCGCATTCGTCCTGCGCGTTCCCGGCACCCGGCACGGCGACTGGTGGACGACGCGCGGCTGGTGGATCTTCGTCGCCGTCTCGGCGGGGTCGCTGCTGTCGAAATACGTGATCGCCTGGCGGGGCGAGCACGTCTTCAACCCGTCGAACATCGGGCTGGTCGTCGTGTTCCTCGCGCTCGGCCGGTCGCGCGTGGAGCCGCTCGACTTCTGGTGGGGGCCGATGTCGTGGTGGATGGCGCTGACCCTCGCGATCATCGTGACCGGCGGCTTCGCGATCCTCCGCCGGCTGAAGCTGCTCCGCGTCGCGCTCTCCTTCTGGGCGGCGTTCGCGGCCGGGATCGGCGTGATCGCGGCGACAGGGCATGCGATGACCGCGCGGTGGCACCTCGGCCCGATCGAGGGGCTGTCGTTCTGGTGGGTGCTCGTCACCTCGCCCGAGGTCCTCGTCTTCTTCTTCTTCATGATCACCGACCCGAAGACGGCGCCGCGCGGCCCGCGTGCACGCATCTTCTACGGGACGGCCCTCGGGCTCCTGGCGGCCGCGCTGATCGCGCCGACGACGACGGAGTTCGCCGCAAAGGTCGCGCTGCTCTCGTCGCTCGCGATCGTCTGCCTGGCCAAGGCACTGCCCGTGAAGGTCGACCAGCGCCGCGCGGTGGTCGCCGCCGCGGCGGGCGCGGTCGCGTTCGCGGCCGTCGCGGCGTTTGCGAACAGCGGGCTCTCGCGGGCTGCGGCGATCGCGCTGCCGCACGGGAAGCTGCCGCCGATCCAGATCGACCCGTCGCCCGGGGTGCAGACGAACCTCGACTCGAAAACCGCCGAGCAGATCGCGTACGGCCTCGTCTCGGCCCGTCCGGCGACGGCGGGCGAGACGCTACGCGTCCACCTGGTGCCGGGCACCGACCAGTCGCCGCCGACTGCGGTCGCACAGCTCGCCGGCGTGACGTACAGGCTGCACCAGGCGGCGAGCGGCGCCTGGGCGCTCTCGGGCGCCACCCGCCCCAGCACGCCGGTGCCGACGAGCGCGGCGCTGCGGGGCGCGCAGCTCGTGAACGTCGCCGCAGCCGGTGGTCTCGACTTCCGCCAGGGCTCGTTCCGCTTCGGCGTCTTCAACGAGACGAAGGCGATGATGGGCGGCGGCGTCTGCTGGATCGACTACAACGGCGACGGTCTGCTCGACCTGTTCGCCGTGAATTCGTACGCGAGCGCGAGCATCGATCGCTGGCAGGCGCACGGCGGCCTCCCCACGAGCGAGCTGTTCGAGAACACGGGCGTGCGCTTCCGCAACGTGACGACACGGGCGCACGCGGGTCTCGCCGTCCAGGGCGACGGCTGCACGGCGGCGGACCTGAACGGCGACGGCCACACCGACCTCCTGGTCTCCACGACCACCGGGGTCGACGTGCTCTGGAACACCGGCCACGGCTCGTTCACCGAGGCGACGCTGCCGGTGCCGAGCGGCTGGTACACGGGCATCGCCGTCTCCGACGTGAACGGCGATCGGCGCCCGGACGTGTTCGTCGCCGGCTACGCCGACCCGAACGAGCCGGTGGCCGGGTCGATCGCGGGCTTCCCGACGAACCTCGAGGGCGTCCGCGACCTCCTGCTCCTGAACCGGGGCGACCGGGCGTTCCGCGAGGTCGGCGTGGGCGCCGGGCTGGAGGCGGCGGGCTTCCGGCACGGCCTCGGGGCGGAGTTCATCGACGCGAACGGCGACGGGCGGCCCGACCTCTACGTCGCGAACGACGAGGACCCGAACGAGCTGTACGTGAACGTCTCGTGGCCCGGCGGCGCCGCCGCCGACCCGCTCGGGCTCGGCTTCAGGTTCGAGGAGCGCGCGGCAGCCGCGGGTGTCGCCGATCCCTTCGCGGGGATGGGCATCGCCGCAGCCGGCGGCCGGCTCCTCGTCACGAACTCGCGGGGCGAGCCGTCGGCCGCCTACCTGCAGCACGGCTCGCTGTTTGCGAACGCGCGGCCGGAGGTGGATCCCGCCCTCGGCGACGGCTTCGCCGGCTGGGGTGCGTCCTGGGTCGATCTGCAGAACAGCGGCCGGCCCGATCTCGTGCTGACGGCGGGAGCCATCCCCGTGACCAACCTCGGCCGCGACGCGGAGGCGGTGCGCGTGCTCGCGCCCACGTCGAACGGAGGGTTCGGAAACGACGCGGCGGTGCTCGGCGGTGCTCTGAAGGTGAACGGCCGCGGGCTCGCCGCCGCCGACGTGAGGAACGACGGCCGCATGGCCGTCGCGATCAACACGATCGGCGGCAAGCTCGTGCTGCTGCGGCCGACCGGACCGAGCGGCCACTGGCTCGACGTGGCGTTGACGCGGTTCGAGCCCGGCGCGGTCGTCACCGCCGTGCTGCCGGACGGGCAGAGCGTGACCCGCGAGGTCGTCGCCGGCAGCAGCTACCTCTCCTCCGAGGACCCCCGCGTGCACTTCGGGCTCGGGCGCGCAACTCGCCTCGCCTCGCTGACGGTGCGCTACCCGGGCGGCCGGGTCACACGCCTCCGCGATGTTCGCGCCGACCGGATCCTGACGCTGACCGTCCCGTCGCCCACCACGTCGCCGGTCCCGGCGTCGCTCGACGGGCCGATTCCCGGCTGCACGAGCAGGAGCCGCGTCTCCGCGGCGCGGTACTGGAACGACGCCGCCGTCGCGGCGTTGCGCTCGGGCGACGCAGCCGAGCCGGTGCAGGCGCGCGACCTGTTCGACGTCTCGAACGCGATCGCGAAGGCGTACGACGCCGAGCACACCGATTCCGGACGCGACGAGGCGATCGCGTTCGCCGCCTACCGCCTGCTCGTGTGGCAGGCCTCATACGACACGAACCTCGCGGAGACGTTCGCCGGGCTCGCGCGCGCGCTTCGCGGCGCGTGCTTCCGGCTCGGCAACGACGGAGCGCCCGCCGGCTCGCCGGCAGCGGCCGGCGGCCGGATCGCGGCCGCCGCGATCGCCGCGGGCGGCCGCGACGGCTCGAGCGAGCGGCTGCACTTCGCCGACCCGACCTTCAGCCCGAGAAATGCCCCGCTGATCGTCGGTCAGGCCGGCTCGACGGTGCACGACGCGACGTTCTGGCAGCCGCTCGCGCTCGCACAGGTCTCGCCCCGCGGCTCGAGCGCGGTACCCGCGCAGGTGCAGTCGTTCGTCGGCTCGCAATGGGGACGGGTCCGAACGTACACGGGCAAGATCACCGCCGGGGCACCGGCGCTCGGCGACCCGTCGGGGCAGGCGTACCGCGAGGCGGCGATCGCGGCGATCCGCGCGACCGCCGGCGGCCCGGTCCACTCGAAGGTCGACCCGTCTCCTGCGGGCTGGAACGCAGGGCTTCCGTCCCTGGGGCTCCGGGGCGACGTCGAGCTCGACCTGGCGCTGAACGGCGCGCTCAACGACGCCGCCGTCTCGGTGTACGGCGCGAAGCGCGCCTACGAGTCGCCGCGGCCGATCGAGATGATCCGCTACCTCGCGTTCAACGACGAGCTGCCGATCGTGGCGGGGCTCACGCGGCGGGCAGGCGGCGCCGTGCAGGTGCGCCTCCGAGGCCGCTGGACGCGCGGCGACCGCTGGACACCGCCGGCCGCGACGCCGCCCTCGCCGGGCTACCCGTCGGCCGACGCAGCGTTCGCCTTCGCGGCCCGCGCCGTGCTCGGCAAGGCGGTCGGGGCCCGTGTGGCGGCAGCAGCGCGGATCGGCGTCGACGGCGGCACCGAGCTCCCGGTCGACGTCGCCGCCGGCCGCAGGATCGGAACCGCGGCCGGGCGCGCCGCGCTCGCGCACCGGCCGTGACCGGCTAGCGGCCGGAGCGCGCCTGGAGGCGCCGTGCGAACGTGTCGAGCGTCACGGCGCCGAGGAGCACGAGGCCGGTGATGATGTAGATCCAGCCGTTCGACACGTTGAGCGTGTTCAGGCCGTTTTGCAGGGTGCCGATCAGGACGGCGCCGAGCAGCGCCCCCCGAACCTCGCCGCGGCCGCCGAACAGACTGACACCGCCGATGACCGCCGCCGCGATTGCGTTCAGCAGCAGGTTGCCCGGCGGGAATGTCAGCGCGACCGAGTTGACCTGCGCGGCGAAGATGATGCCGCCGATCCCGGCGGTCGCGCCCGACAGCATGAAGACGAGCACGCGGATCCGCGGCACGTTGATGCCCGCGCGGCGTGCAGCCTCAGCGTTGCCGCCGACCGCGTAGACGTGCCGGCCGAAGGTCGTCCACTTCGCGAGGAACGTCAGCAGGATGAAGAAGAACACGACGATGACGCCCGACAGCGGCAGGCCGAGCGTCGTGGCGATCACCCTCGCGTGGTTCGCGATCTCCACGAGGCCGAACGCGGCGATTCCGATGCCGACCGTGCGCGCGGCGAACGCCCACGGATTGACCCGTGCGATCTGCGTTCCCCGCGCGGCGAGCCGCTTGTAGAGCACGCTCAGCGGGTAGAGGGCCGTGAACACCGCTGCGATGATCCAGCCGCCGAGATGCGAGAAGCCGTAGCTGTCGGTGTAGTTGATCCAGCGGTCCTGGATGATGATCGTGCCGCGCTGCTCGAGCGTGTTCAGGATCACGCCTTGCCAGATCAGGAATCCGCCGAGCGTGACGACGAACGACGGCACGCCGACGAACGCCACGATCGAGCCCTGCACGCCGCCGATCGCCGCGCACACGGCGACCGCGATCAGCATCGCGAGGATGCCGTTCAGCTGGTGGCCGCTCCCGGGTAGCTGCAGCTCCGCGACGACGAGCGCTCCGATGCCGGCGAGGTAGCCGATCGACAGGTCGATCTCGCCGAGCAGCAGGACGAAGACGACCCCGAAGGCCAGCATCGCCGTCCCGGCGCTCTCGTTGATCAGGTTCACGAAGTTGACCGCGGTGAAGAAGTTCGTCGCCGTGAACTTGAACAGGAGGATGACGACGACGAGGCCGACGATGATCGGGAACGGCCCGAGGTTGCCGGTCCGGAGGTTCAGCCAGGCCCGCGCCCAGAGACCCGTGACACCGCCCGGAAGCTCTTCCTCCTCGACGGGTTTCGGACGGTCGGGCCCGACGACGTCGGCGGTGCTCACGCGTCCGCCGTCCCCTGCGTCGGGATGCCGGCGACCTTCGTCGGCTTGCCGGCGGTGATCGCCTCGACGACGGCCTGCTGCGTGGTGGTGCGGCGTTCGAACACGCCGACGTTCCGTCCGAGCCGAAGCACCGTGATGCGATCCGCGGTCTCAAAGACGTCGTGGAGATTGTGCGAGATCAGCACGACGGCCAGGCCCTGCTCGCCGAGGCGGCGCACGAGCGCGAGCACCTGCTCGGTCTGCGCGACGCCGAGCGCGGCTGTCGGCTCGTCGAGGAGGACGAGCTTCGAGTTCCACTGCACGGCCTTCGCCACGGCGACCGACTGCCGCTGGCCGCCCGAGAGCGTCGCCACCGGCTGGCGGATCGAGGAGATCGTCGTCACCGCAAGGGACTTCAACGTCTCGGCAGTCGTGTGCTCCATCGCGGCCTCGTTGAGGATCTGGAAGCGGTTCACCTCGCGGCCGAGGAACATGTTCTGCACGACGTCGAGGTTGTCGCAGAGCGCCAGATCCTGGTACACGACCTCGATTCCCAGCCGCGCAGAGTCCTTCGGGCCGTTGATGTGGACCTCACGCCCCTCGAACACGATGTGGCCGCTGTCCGGGGTGTGCGTGCCCGCGATGCACTTGACGAGCGTCGACTTGCCGGCGCCGTTGTCGCCGACGAGCGCCATCACCTCGCCGGCGTTCACCTCGAAGTCGACATCCGTCAGCGCCTCGACGGAGCCGAAGGTCTTGGTGATGTCGCGAAGTTGAAGAAGTGCGGTCATCGGGGTGTGGTCGTGTTGGAGGCGTCCCGAAGGACGCCTCCAACACGGATGGTGCGTGATGCTACTAGCAGTACTTCTTGTACTGGCCGATGCACACGTCGCTCTTCTTCAGGAAGTGATCCGTGAAGAGGCGCTTGTAGTTGTGCTTCGTGATCCAGACGACCGGCAGCGCGAGGGTCGGCTCGTTCTTGGCGCCGTTCTTGCGCGTCGTGTTCGTCTTCGGCTTCTGCCCCTTGAGCAGCGCAATTGCCGCTGCCGCGGCGGCATTGGCCTCGTCAGGCACGTACTTGTAGACGGTGCCGGACTGCCAGCCGGCGAGGATGTACTGGATCCCCTGCGGCGTTGCATCCTGCCCGCTGATCGGGATCGGCTTCAGGTGCTTTGCCTTCAGGTCGGCGATCACGGCGCCGGCGATGTTGTCGTTCGCCGCGATGATCCCCTGGATGTTGTTGCTCGTCTTGACGAGCATCTGGTTGAAGATGGTCGCGGCGTTGTTCGCGTCCCAGTCGGGGACGAACTGCGTCGGGCCCTTCTTCAGTGCGTGGCTCTTGAACAGCGGATTGAGCACGGCGTCGTTGCCGCTCTTGAACCAGAACGCGTTCTGGTCGGTCTGGCCGCCCCACAGCTCGGCGACGGTCGCACTCTTGCTGTAGGTGTGGTTGGCCTTCATGGCGGAGATGACACCGTGGGCCTGCGCAGCGCCGACGGCCTTGCCGTCGAACGTGACGTAGACCGATGCGGAGCCACCGCTGACCTGACGGTCGTAGTCGATCGCCTTGCCACCCTTCGAGGTGAAGAGCTTCTCGATCGACGCGGCCGAGCCGTTGTCGAGCGCCGTCTCGATGACGACGGTCGCGCCGGCGGCGATGCACGCCTGGGCCTGGGCCTTCTGCTTCAGCGGGTCGTTCAGGGCGTTGTTGATCGACGCCGTGACTCCGGCCTTGGCGAACGCGGCCTTCATGTCGGGCGCGTCGAACTGCACCCAGCGGACGGACGACTTCGTGTCCGGGAGCAGCACGCAGACCTGCACGCTGGCTGACTTGTGCTTCGCGCTGGCCGTCGCACTCGCGACGACGACACCCGCGGCGACGGCGGCGAAGACGCCGAGTATCGCAACGGACTTTCTGGGGAACTTCCTCACGCTTGTTGCCTCCTCTGGGTGCACTGAACCGGGGGGATCGAGCGCGCCAATCCTACTCTCCTATGGGATTAGTTCAAGTCTCGCCCTCGGTACGGTCATTTCGGGGCGACGGGGAACACCTCCAGGGGCGAGGAGCCCTCGTACCGCGACTTCGTCGTCAGGTACCGCGCGACGTTCTGGCGGGTGACGAACTTGAGGCCCGTGTTGGTGTCCGCGGGCGCGACGAGGCCCCCGCTGTACCGGTCGAGGAAGAGCTGCAGCACGGGCAGAAACCCCTGCAGATAGGGCTGCTGGTCGATCGTGAAGTCGAGGTGGCCGGCGTGGATCGCCTTCAGGGTCTCGGGCAGCAGGTCGTAGCCGCCCGCCCGCACGCCGGCGGCGTGCAGCCCGTGCGCGTGCATCACGTCGGCGACGCCCTGCGTCGAGCCGGCGTCGACGGCGAAGAGCCCCCGCACCTGCTTGTTCGCCTTGTAGGTCGCCTCGACCTTCTTCCGCTCGGCGACGACGTCGACGCCGCTCGCGACGACGTGCACGCGGATGGGCTTGCCGGAGTCGCGGATCGCGTCGAGGGCGCCGTCGACACGGGGCTGGATGTTCTGCTGGTTCGGCGTCGCGACGAAGATGCACACCTCGCCCTCCGGAACGAGGCCGACGATGCGCGCGCCCATCTCGAGGCCCGACTGGTAGTTGTCCTGGCCGATGTACGCCAGCCGGCCGTTCGACTTCGCGCCGTCTGCGTTGTAGGCGACGACCGGGATGCCGTGCTTGAGGGCCAGCTCCGTCGTGGCGTTGAACGCGGTCTGGTCGACGATCGACACCGCGATCCCGTCGGCCCGCGTGTCGATCGCATGCTTCATCGCCGTCACCATCTCGCCCACGTCGCTGGAACGCGAGCCCGTCCACGTGGCCGAGACCCCGAGCAGCCGGTCGGCGTCCGCGCTGCCGTACCGCGCCGGGATGAAGAACGGGTTCGTCAGCGCGTGGTTGACGAAGACGAAGCGCCAGCGAGGATGGGCGACGGGGAAGTGCAGCTTCCCTGCCAGCAGCGCACCCGCCGCCGTGCGCAGCGCGCCGGCACGGTCGACCGCGAAGCTCACGTCGGGTTCCTGCGCACGCACCAGAGCGTGACCGCGATCACGGCGACGGCGAGCGTCACGAAGATCCCCGCCTCGATCAGCTGGAACGTCCAGAAGCGGCCGCCGGGCTGGTACGAGATGACGCGTTTCCAGCCGAGCGTGATCAGATAGGTGTGCGGGTCGATGCCGGCGTGCTGGGCGTGCAGCACGGCAAGGTCCTCGTGCCCGGTCGTGATGCGGCGACCGCCGGCGTCGACCAGCGTGTCGCTGAGCACCCAGTCGCCGGCCTGGCGCCCGCCGTCGGACGCGAGGACGGTGCGATGCAGCGGCGCCAGGAATCGCGGCCTGAGGAACTCCAGCACGACGAGCCGCGTCGCGGCGAAGACGACGAGCGTCAGGGTCATCGCGGCCACGGTGCGCCGGAGCAACAAGCCCGCCAGCACTCCGAGCGCGAGCGCATAGAACGCGTACGCCGGCACGACCAGGCCCTCGATGTCGAACCCACTCGGCCCCATGCGTCCCTCGAGCGTGTCGAAGGGGCTGCGCCACCACATGACGATCGCGCTCGCGAGCGAGGCGGCGGCGACCGTCGCCGCCGCGAGCAGCGAGGTCTTCGACAGCAGCCAGCGGCGGCGGGTGACCGACTGCGTCCACGCGAAGCGATGCGTGCCGTGCTCGAGCTCGCGCGCGAGCAGCGGCGCGCCCACGAACAGCCCCGCCAACGCGGGCAGGACCGCGAGACCGCGCACGGCTGCCGCCCAGCTCGCGAACTCGCCCTGGAAGTGCTTGACGATGATGTCGCAGCCCGACCGCGCCGACGGCGGCAGGCACCCGGACAGCGCGTCGCGGTGGTACGCCGCCCTGATCGGGAGGTCGGTGCCGAGCGCCGCCGCAGCGAGCGCGACCAGAAGGCCGAGGCCGGCAACGAGCTGCGACCGGTGCTGGCGCCACGTCACCCATGCCATCGCAGCGGAACCCTCTCCGGCGGTTGCGGTGTGGGCAGGCGCTCCGGTGCCATATAGGCGAGCAGCAGCTCCTCGAGCGCGACGTGGTCGACCCTCCACGACGGGTCGACGATCGGCCCGTCCGTGGTGACGAGGAGCGTGAGCTGCCGGCCACTATGGCGTTCGCGCACGATCTCTCGAACCCCGCGGATCGACCCGAGCGGCCGCCGCGGCCCCATCAGGAGGCGGTGCGAGTCGAGCAGCGCCTCGACGTTGCCCTGGAGCCGCACGCCGCCGCCGGCGAGCAGGACGATGTGGTCGCAGACGCGCTCGATGTCGGCGATCACGTGCGAGGCGATCACGACGGTGGCGGACGTCTCGGCGACGCCGTCCATCAGCAGCTGCAGGAACTCGCGCCCGGCGAGCGGGTCCAGGCCCGCAAACGGCTCGTCGAGCAGCAGGAGCTGCGGGCGCTTGCCGAGGGCGAGGGCGAGCGCGAGCCGCGCCCGGTCGCCGGCCGACAGGTCGCCGACCTTCGTCCGCGAGCCGAGCGACGGCAGGAGCTCGGCGGCGATCGAGGAGTCGGAGCGCGTGTTCGTGCGGCGCGCGAACTCGATCGAGTCGGCGACCGTGAACGAGCGGTAGAGCGGCGCGCCCTGCGCGACGAACCCGACCTCGGCCAGCACGGCCGGGTCGCGCAGCGGGTCGCGCCCGAGCACCGAGATCGTGCCCTCCGTGGGCGTCAGCAACCCGGTGGCGAGCGCGAGCAGCGTCGACTTGCCGGCGGCGTTCGCGCCGGCGAGTCCGACGATCGCACCACGGGGAAGCTCGAGCGTGCAGTCGCGCAGGCCCCACTCGCGCCGAAAGCGCTTGCCCAGCCCCCGCGCCTCGAGCGGCGACGCGCCCGATTTCCCCCCCGGCCCGGGCGAAGCCGGCGCCTGTGCCTCTTCGCCTCCGTCGAGCCTACGGCTCATGCGACGCGGCGCGCGAGCTTCTTGCGGAGCGTCGTCGAGATGAGCGCCCTGATGCTCTCGTCGTCGAGCCCGGCGGCTTCGGCCCCCGCGAGCCACCGCTCGAGCTGCACCCGCAGCTCGTCATGGTGTCGCAGCGACGCAGGCGCCAGCGTGCTCGCGACGAATGTGCCCCGCCCCTGACGCGCGACGACGAGGCCCTCCCGCTCGAGGTCCCGGTAGGCCTTCGCCACCGTGTTCGGGTTGATCGCGAGATCGGCGACCGCCTCGCGCACGGTCGGAAGCTGGTCGCCCACGTCGAGCGTCCCGAGCCGCAGCGCCTCCTTGACCTGCTGCACGATCTGCAGGTAGGTCGCAACACCGGAGCGCGGGTCGAGGTGGAACTCGATCATCGCGCGATCGTAACGCCAAAGGTAGGGTCATGCCATGAAGACTTCCCTTGGCATCTGGGCGTTCGGCAACATGGCGACGCGCTTCAACCCCGGCGGGTACAAGCCCGAGCTCGCGGGCATCTCGACGGAGCAAAAGGTGCGGACGGCCGTCGAGGGCCTCGGCGACCTGATGGACGACTACGAGTTCCACTACCCGCAGGAGCTCTCCGAGGACAACCTGGACGGGGTCCGGCAGGCGCTCGACGGGCACGGCATCTACTGCGTGGCGAGCGGGCTGCACCTCGACCCACGCTTCGGCAAGGGCGCCGTCTCCTCGCCCGACGACGCGACTCGCGGCGAGGCGCTCCGCCTGACGCGCGAGGCGATCGACCTCGCGGCGGAGACCGGCGCTCACATGATCATCTGGCCGGGGGTCGAGGGGTACAACTACCCCTTCCAGACGCCCTATCGCGAGTCCTGGACCCGGTTCATCGACGGGATCGGCGAGGCCGCGCAGCACGCGAAGGACCGCGGGGTCACGGTCTTCCTCGAGCACAAGAACTCCGAGCCGGCGATGAAGATCCTCATGCGCAACATCGGCATGACCCTGCACGTCATCCACACGCTGCGCAGGCAGGGCCTCGACAACGTCAAGGTCAACATGGACTGGCAGCACCTGATCATGAACGGCGAGAATCTCGCGGAGTACGCTGCGCTCCTCGCGGCCGAGGGGCTGCTGGGGCACCAGCATGCGAACTCGGGCTGGGGCACATTCGACGACGACAACATGGTCGGCGCGACGGCGTTCATGGAGACGATCGAGCTCGCGATCGAGCTGCGCCGCGCCGGCTACGGCTCGAACGGCGAACGGCTCGGCTTCGATCTCTATCCGTACACGGAGGACGCCGTCGGCGCAGTGAAGCGCTCGGTGCTCCAGTGGCGCTTCATCGACGGCGTTGCCGAGCGGGTCGACGGGGACGCACTCCGCGCGGCCCAGCAGGAGAAGGACGCCGTCCGGGCGTACGAGCTCGTGTACGCCGCGCTCGGCGCGTGAGCCGCACGCTGATCGGGCTCGACGTCGGCACGTCCGGCGTCAAGGGCATCGCCGTCTCGCCCACGGGCGACGTGCTCGCGACGGCGCACGAGCCGTATCCGACCTCGACGCCGCGGCCCGGCTGGTCGGAGCAGGATCCCGGCGACTGGTGGCGCGCCGCGGAGACGTGTCTCGCCCGCCTGCCCGAGGGCGAGATCGGCCTCTCGGGCCAGATGCACGGGCTCGTCGTCCTCGGAGCGGACGAGCGGCCGCTTCGACCGGCGATCCTCTGGAACGACCAGCGCACCGCGGTCGAGTGCGCCGAGATCGAGCGGCGCGTCGGGCCGGCGCGCCTGATCGAGTTGACGGGCAACCGTGCGCTCACCGGCTTCACGGCGCCGAAGCTCCTCTGGCTCCGCACGCACGAGCCCGAGACGTACGCACGGATCCGGTACGTGCTCCTGCCGAAGGACTACGTCCGTCTCCGCCTGACCGGCGAACGGGCGATCGATGCGGCGGACGCCTCGGGGACGTTGCTCTTCGACGTCGCGCGGCGGCGCTGGTCGACCGAGGTCTGCGAGGCGCTCGAGATTCCGCTCGACTGGCTGCCGCAGGTCTTCGAGTCGACCGAGATCGCGGGGGCGGGCGACCAGGCCGCCGCCGCGCTCGGCGTCGGGATCGCCTCGCCCGGCCCGGTCTCCGTCGTGCTCGGAACCTCCGGGGTCGTCTTCGCGGTGCTTCCGGCCTACGCGCCGGACCCGGAAGCGCGCGTGCACGTCTTCTGCCACGCCGTCCCGGCGACGTGGCACGCGATGGGCGTGATGCTGAGCGCGGCAGGGTCGGCGGCGTGGCTCCGCCGCATCCTCGGCGCCGAGTTGACGGCCCTCGACGCGGAGGCGGCGGCCTGGCGGCCGGGAGCAGAGGGCCTGCTCTTCGCGCCCTACCTCGCCGGCGAGCGCACGCCGCACGCCGATCCCGACGCGCGCGGCGCGTTCACGGGCCTCGCGAACCGCCACGACCGCGGCGCCCTCTGGCGCGCGATGCTCGAGGGTGTCGCCTACGGCCTCCGCGACTCGCTCGAGCTCCTGCGCGGGCTCGGCGCACGACCGGAGGTGGGCCGCGTCTCGGGCGGCGGCGCGCGCAGCGACCTCTGGCTGAGGATCGTCGCCTCGGTGCTCGGCCTGCCGCTCGAGCAGACGGCGTCGGAGGAAGGGTCCGCCTACGGCGCGGCGCTCCTCGCCGGCGTCCGCGCCGGCGTGTTCGCCGACGCGCACGACGCGGTCGCGCGGTGCGTGCGGGTCCGGAGCCGGGTCGATCCCGACCCCGGCTGGAGCGCCGCGTACGACCACGGCTACGCGCGCTACCGCGCCCTCTACCCCACCCTGCAACCACTGGAGGAACGATGAGCCTGGACGGAAGGACGGCCGTGATCACCGGTGCGAGCCGCGGGATCGGCGCGGCACTCGCCCGCCGGCTGCACGCCCGCGGCGTCAACCTCGGGCTGGCGTCGCGAAGCGGGGACGACCTCGGCCTCGAGGGCGTCGTCGCGCAGGCCTGTGACGTGCGCGACCTGGACGCCCTGACGGGTCTGTGCGCGGCGACGGCAGAGCGCTTCGGCGGGATCGACATCGTCGTGCCGAACGCCGGGGTCGGGGCGTACGGGCCTTTTCTCGACCTTTCGCGCGAGCATCTCGACGAGATGCTCGACGTGAACCTGAAGGGAACGGTGTACGCGATCCGCGCAGCACTGCCGCACATGCTCGGCCGCGAGGGCGACGTGGTCACGCTCGCCTCCGAGGCGGGCCGTCGCGGCTTCCCGGGTGAAGCGGTCTACTGCGCGTCCAAGTTCGGTCAGGTCGGCCTGACCCGCGCGCTCGACGGCGAGCTCCGCGAGCACGGCATCCGCTGCACGAACGTCTGCCCCGGCGGCGTCGCCACGGACTTCGCTCTCGACGACGGACGCGGCCGGACGGAGGAGGTGCTGCCCGGAATGATGACGGCGGATGACGTCGCCGAGGTGTGCCTGTTCGTGCTCGAGCGGCCGCGGCACATGCGGATCCTCGAGACGGCGTTCCGGCCGATGTCCGAGGCGAGCTGGGGTTGACGGACTACCGCGTGCGGATCGCGCCGAGCACGTAGCCGCCCTCGAGCATCGCGGGGGCGCGCTGCTGCAGCCTGTCCCACGCAGGGACGTCCCAGCCGAACGAGTCCGCGAGCCGGACGATCATGCTGAAGAGCGAGCAGACGGTCGCGGCGGTCCGCAGCGCCTCCTCCGAGACGCCCGCGGCCCGAACGGCGTCGGCGTCGGCGGGGCCCAGCTCCTCCGGTCGCAGCGTCAGCTTCTCCAGGAACACGAGCGTGGCGGCGAGCTCGGGTCGAATTGGTGCGGTGCGCCAGTCGGCGACGACCGCGTCCCAGACTTCCTCACCGAGCGCGTACGACGCAACTGCGCCGTGGGAGTCCGTTCAGAACGGACACTGGTTGAGGAGCGAGGTGAAGCCCGCGAAGAGCTCCCGCTCCCCCGCGCTCCAGTCCGACGGTCCCCGCATCGCCCGGTCGAGCGTGCTCGAGAACGGCGTGCCGAAGAGCTCGGGCCGGTACAGGAGCGTCTTGACCACACCGAGCGGCTCGGCGCCGCTCCGCGTGCGGATCTCCTCGAGCATCGCGGCCTCGGCGGGCGCATGCCCGTGCTCGACGACGGCGAGCCTCATCCGATCGCTCGCTCGGCCGCCTCGAGCCGTCGCAGGCCCTCGCGGATCGCCGCGGCGACGGTCTGCTCGAAGATCGTGTCCTCGGCGATCCCGGCGGCCTTCAGCGCCTCGACGTCGGCGTCCGTGACGGTGTAGGCCTGCTCGCGCACCTTGGCGAGGTACGCCGCGAGCTCGGCAGGCGGCTCGCCCACCGACGACGCGATCGCGCGCAGCTCGTCCATCGCTCCATCCTACTCCGGCTCCGCAGGCTCCTCGTCCTGCGCCTCGCGGTGGTGCCACGGCTGGAAGGTGACCGTCAGGCGGTCGATGCGTTGCGCGTCGACGGAGTCGACCTGGAAGCGGAGCCCGTCGAAGGAGACCTCGTCGCCCGGCTCCGCGGTGCGGCCGAGCTGCCCGAAGACGAAGCCCGCGATCGTGTGGTAGTCGTCCTGCGGCAGGCCGCATTTGAAGCGCTCGTTGAAGTCGTCGATCGGGAACGTCCCGTCGATGCGGACCGTGTCGTCGTCGACCCGCTCGACGGTCTCGTCCGGCAGGTCGAACTCGTCCTCGATCTCGCCGACGATCTCCTCGAGCAGGTCCTCGAGCGTCACGATCCCCTCCATCGAGCCGTATTCGTCGATCACGACGGCGAGATGCTGGTTCGTGCGCCGGAACTCGGTCAGGAGCGCCCCGAGGTCCTTCGTCTCGGGGACCATGTAGGCGGGCCGCACGAGCGTCTCCATGTCGACGGCGGCGATCCCGCGTTCGTGCATCGCCTCGATCAGGTCCCGGACGTGCAGGACGCCGATGATGTCGTCGAGCGACTCGCGGTAGACCGGGTAGCGCGTGTAGGGCGACTCGAGCACGGCCCTGAGCGCCTCCTCGGCCGGCAACGAGATCGAGATCGCGACGACCTCGGGCCGGGGCACCATCACGTCCGCGGCCTCCTTGTCGGCGAAGTCGAAGACCTTGTAGAGCATCTCCTGCTCCTCGTGCTCGATCTCTCCCTGGTCGGCGGACGACGAGAGGAGCATGCGCAGCTCGGCCTCCGAGTGTGCCTCGTGCTCGGCGCCGGGCGGCTCGAGCCCGAACGCGCGGAGGATCACCGCCGTCGATTCCTGCAGCAGCCAGATCAGCGGCCGGAAGACGACGAAGAACCACTGCACGGGTGTCGACAGCGCGAGCGCCGTCCGCTCGGGGTGCCCGAGCGCGACCCCTTTCGGCACGAGCTCGCCGATCACGACGTGCAGGTAGGTGACGATCAGGAGGGCGACGATGACCGCGAGGAAGGACGCCATCACCGCGTCGAGCCGCTCGGAGAGCACCTGCTCGCCGAGGGCGCCGATCGCGAGCGACGAGATCGTGACGCCGAGCTGCATCGCGGAGATGAAGCGCGGTGGGTCGCCGGTGATGCGCAGGACGAGCCGGGCCCGCTTGTTGCCGTCGTGCTCGAGCTCCATGATCCGCGTTCGCCGCGACGTGACGAGGCCGTACTCCGCCGCGACGAAGAAGGCGTTCAAGAAGATCAGGCCCAGCAGGGCCAGCAGTTGCAGCGGGAAGGTCACCGGATGCGCCCCGAAGGCGCGTGGGTACTGGGCGGCAGTTCGTCGTCCAAGCGAATCAGTCCGCCGAGTATAGCCGCGCCCCGGCAGGGCGAACGTGTGTTCTATACTCTCCGTCCATGCGGGCCGAATACCGCGAAGAGCCCTGCAAGGTGGCGCTCAACCGGGTCAAGGGAATGCCCTTCGAGTGGTCGCTCAACCCCTACATGGGCTGCGTCCACCGCTGCACCTTCTGCTACGTGCGGGCGTTCGAGCGCCGGGCCGACCGGCCGTCGGACGAGCGATACGGCACCTCGATCCGCGTGAAGCCGAACGTCGCGGAAGTGCTGCAGCGAGAGCTCGCCCGCCCGACCTGGCGCAACGAGGGAGTGGTGGTCGGTGCCGCGACCGACCCGTACCAGCCGGCCGAGGGCCGGTACAGGCTGACGCGAGCCTGCCTGGCCGTCCTGCGCGACGCCCGGACGCCGTTCTCGATCATCACGCGCGGCCCGCTGATCGTGCGCGACGTCGATCTGCTCGCCGATGCCTCCCGGCGCGCGCAGGTCTCGGTCACGTTCTCGGTGCCGACGATCGACGACGACGTCTGGCGGACGACCGAGCCCGGCACCGCGCCGCCGCGCCAGCGGCTGCGGGCGCTGAAGACGCTCGTCGACGCAGGCGTGCGCGCCTCGGTCGGGCTGGCGCCGCTCCTACCGGGGCTCTCGGATCACCCGGCCCAGCTCGCGCGCGTCGTCGAGGCGGCGCGCGAAGCCGGTGCCTGCGGCGTGTGGGCGAACCTCCTCTACCTGCGGCC
>Ga0070658_10001492_pt1 | contig 19850 bp, 16 predicted proteins | sample KBSC13metaG_FD_64664 | JGI IMG/M metagenome (GOLD analysis project Ga0070658, IMG submission 64664) | Corn rhizosphere microbial communities from Kellogg Biological Station, Michigan, USA - KBS C1-3 metaG | ecosystem: Host-associated > Plants > Roots > Rhizosphere > Soil ...
TCCAGCAGCACCACGTCCGGCCTGTCGTCTTGAAAGGCGGCCCAGGCGTCGGCGCCCGAACCGGCCGTGGTGACGTCGAAGCCTTCGTCGCGCAGCACGGTCTCGATGGACTTGCGGATCAGCGGTTCGTCATCGGCGATCAGGACGTGGGTGGTCATGGTTGCTCGCTTGGTGCCTTTCGCTCATCGAACTATGGGCAGCGACAGCTCGAACACGGCGCCGGGCCCCTCTTCGATCGGTCGGTTCGCGGCCGTGATGCGCCCCCCGTGTTCCAGCAAGATGTTCTGGCTGACGGCCAGGCCCAGGCCGTGGCCTTCGGCCTTGGTGGTGAAGAACGGCTTGAACAGCTCGGCCAGCACGGCATCCGCGATGCCGGGGCCCCGATCGCTGACGCGCACGAAGATCTCCTCGCGGCCCAGCAAGGTCACCCGCCCGGCCTGAACGGTGATGACGCCGCCGCCAGCCGCCACCATGGCGTCGGCGGCGTTGCTCAGCAGGTTCGTCACCGCCTGCGCCAGCAGCTGCGGATCCGCCTCGATGGGCGGCAGCTCGGGGGCGTCGTGCCGCGCCACGGTGACGCGGGCCCGCTCCAGCGCGGGGCGCGCGGCGGCGATCCCCTCGTCGACGATCGCCGCCACCGTCACGATCTGCACGCGCGGGGCCAGTGGCCGGGAGAAGTGCATCAGCCGGCGCAGCAGTCCATCCACACGGGTGATCTCGCGGCTGACCGCCTCGGCGACCTCGGCCGCGCCCGCCCCTCCCGCCTCGGGCTTGTGGCGCGCCAGCACCTGCACCGCGGCCTTGATCCCCGCCAGGGGATTCAGCACCTCGTGCGCCAGCTTCGCCGCCAGCTCGCCCACCGCCGACAGCTTCTCGCTCTGGATCAGGCGCCGCCGGTGCTCGGCCAGCGCGGCGTCCGTCTGCTCCAGCTTCTCGACCAGCGCGCTGACCTGGTCCCCCAGCCCGTCCAGGCCGGCGCGGCCTGGCGCGACGTTGATGCGCGTTCGCTCCGCGGCAGCGCCCACCTGCACCTCCAGCGCGTAGATGGGCTTCGTCACGCGGCGGGCCCACAGGAAGCCGACCAGCAGGCTGGCCAGCGCTCCGGCCACGCTGGTGGCGACCAGCAGGTGCGCCAGGCGCCGCACGCGCGACTCGGACGCGACCAGGTTGGCCTCGGCGTCGGCGCGCGCGCGCCGCCCCAGTTGCTCGAACAGCGCCCGTAGATGGCGGGCCCGCGGCCGATCGGTCCCCAGGGCCGCCTTGGCCCCGCCGGCGTCGCCGCCGTCGTACAGCGCGATGGCTCGCTTGCGGGCGGCGTCGTACGAGGCGTACTCGATCTGGATCTGGTCCAGCAGCCGCGTCCCCGCCGCGTCGTTCACGTTGTCATGGGCATGCGCCAGCCATGACTCGAAGGCGGGCCGCGCCGTCTCCAGCTCGGCCAGCCAGTCACGATCGCCCGTCAGCAGGTACTCGGCCACGAACCCCTTCTGGTACAGGAAGGCGCTCATGGCGCTGGCGTCGTTGGCCAGTTGCAACTGGCGCGTGACCGCCACGTGCGCCACGGCGGCGGCGTTGCCCAGCGAGAACAGCCCCACCGCGCACACGACGCCCACCGCCAGCGCCGTGCCCACCGACGCGAGCGCCAGGCGGCGAGACAGGGTCTGCGATGATGAGGAGCGCGCCACGAGCAGAGTATGTCATCGCCGTGACCGTGTTCATCGCCGTGGTCGCGGGGCTGCCGTCAAGTCCTCGCCGCGTCCGCGACGACGCCCGTCACGGTCAGCGGATGATCACGTCGTCGCGGCGGTTCTTGGCGCGACCGGCGTCGTCGTCAGGATACTTCGGGCGCGCCGACCCGTAGCTGATCGTCGCGATGTGGCTGTCCGATACGCCCAGGTGGATCAGGTAGTCCTTCGCGGCGCGGGCCCGATGCTCGCCCAGCGCCAGGTTGTATTCCGTCGTTCCCAGGTCATCGCAGTTGCCCTCGATGCGGATCTGCCTGGCCTGCCCCCGGGAAGAGGCGCCGCGGCTGCGGAAATTGTCCGCTACCTGTTGCAGGACCGCGCGGTCCTCGGCCCGCAGTTGCGACGAGTCGAAGTCGAAGAACACGGCGGGCTGCGCCGGTGCGGACGGTCCGTCCTCGCGGTGGGCGACGGTCTCGCTGCGGGGGTGGGCGCGGGGCGCGTCGTCGGAGGCGCGCGCCGGCAGCGGCTTGATCGTCTCGGCGGGGGGCGGCTGCTCGTGCGAGCACGCGGCGGCGCCCAGCAGCAGGCCCGCGACCAGCAGGGCGCGCGAGGGCGAGGCGACCCAGGATGAATCCGGACGCGTGGAGCGCAGGGACATGTTCATGCTCCTTTCGGTGAGACGGTGGGAGGGTTGGCGGAGACGTCGATGAACGACCAGAAGCGGCTGGGCAGCGACTGCAAGCGCTCGAAGGAGTCGGGGGCGGTCATCTCGACGAGGTATTGCAGCTTCACCAGCACCTCGGCCGGACCCTGATGCCGCTGCAGCGAGAAGGCGGGCTTGACCACGGGGTGGGGATCCGCCGGATGCGACCAGACGACGTGCGCCACCGTGATCGGCGGGGCGTCGTGGGCAGCGTCGAATCGAAACCTCGCTTCCAGCACCAGCACGCGGGGTCACACCAGCAAGGAGAATGCCGTCCGTCACGCCGCGCCTGCGGGCGAAACCACGAGAGACGGGCGTCGCTGCGAAGGCGGCGCCCGGTCGAAAAACAGACGCCGGGGCCGCCCTGGGTTCGCTTCGTTGCCGCGATCGCTCGGCTGGCTAGGCCGAGCAGCCCTTCATCTTCGGATTCTTGCAGCAGTCGAGCTCCTTCTTGGACGCCTTCATCTTCTCGGTGGCCGCCTTCGCGTCCTCCTTGGCCTTGTCCTTCAGGGGCTTCTCGCAGTCGGTCTTCTCCTTGCCTTTCTTCTCCTTGCAGGACGACAGGTCCGGCTTCTGCGGCTTGGCCGCCGTCTTCGCGGCGTCGTAGTCCGTCTGCTTGGCGCTGCAGTCGGGTTTGGCGGCGGCTTCGGCGGGCTTGGTGGCGTCGGCGGCCAGCGCCGCGCCTCCCCAGGTCAGGGCAGTGAAGGCGGACAGGACGGCAATCATCGACAGCTTTCGTTTCATCGCGGGCTCTCCTTTTGATCGGCGGGACGGGTGGTACCACGGGGTGGCCGAGCGCCGCGGCGCTGTGCACGCCGCATGCCGTTGCCGGCGCCTTGCCGGGCCGGCCAGGTGACCCTGACGTCCCGTCGGCGCGGTCAGAATTTCTTCCGTCCGACCGCCGCGCTGGTAACTTCTCGACCGGTCAGCGCGGGCAGATGGCCATCGTCGAGGAGGTCTGTGACGTCACGCCGGTCGAATCAGGGAGTCGCGGCATGGCCGGCGGTGGCGCTGGTGGTCCTGCTGGGTTGCCCCGCCAGTGGAGGCGGCGGCGCGCCCGCGGATGCAGGGGCCGGTGGCGCGACGGCGACGGGCGGCGCGACGGCGACGGGCGGCGCGACGGCGACGGGTGGCGCGACGGCGACGGGTGGGGTTGCGGGAACGTCCGGGCCGCCACCGAGCGGGGGCGTCCCGGGGAGCGGCGGCGTCGCGACGGGAAGCGGGGGCGGTCCGGGCAACGGCCCGGGAGGCGCCGGGGGAGGGGGTCCGTCGGCCTACGATCAGGTGGTGCTGGCCGCCGGCCCGGTGGCGTTCTGGGCGATGGCGAACGGAGCGGGCACCGAACCAGATCTGACCGGGCACGGGAACACCGGCACGTATCGACACGGCCCCACGGCGAAGAGCGCGTTGCCCAACGGCGATGCCGCCGCTGACTTCGACGGCGCCAGCCAGTATCTGACCGTCCCCTCGACCTCCGCGTTCTCGATCACGACCACTGGCCTGCTGACCTGGGAGGCCTGGTTGCAGCCGGATGTGCTGCAGTTTCCCAACGCCAGCGACGACGGGTACGTCGACTGGATGGGGAAGTGCCAGGACTACGCGCCGACCTGCGAGTGGGAGGCGCGCATGTACAGTCTGAACACGCCGCAGGGGCGCCCCGACCGACTGTCGGCGTACGTCTTCAACCCCGGGGCGAACCTGGGGTCGGCGGCCGACTGGCAGCCCACCAGCGGGCTGCTCGAGGCCGGTCGCTGGTACCACGTGGTCGGCGCGTACACGCTGAAGACGGCGCCGGCCGATTGCCAGAACACGACGATGTATCCGGGCGCGATCGACATCTGGGTCAACGGCGTGAAGTGGGATCACGCCGCCCATGGCCAGACAGGCTGCATGAGCCAGTATCAGGTCGCCCCCGTGGCCGGCAGCAGTCCCCTGAACATCGGCACCATGGCGATGGACACCTGGTTCGCGGGCGCGGTGGGCAAGGTGGCGCTGTACGATCGACTGCTGACCTCCGACGAGATCGCCACCCACTACCGCACGATGACCGGGCACGCCCCGACCGGAAGCTGCGCCGACCAGTGCAACTTCTGACGGGCCAGGTCCGACCAGGACCGAGCGGCGGCGGGGCTCAGGGGCCGGCGGGGCTGCCTGGATCAGGCATGGGCCCGGGGCCCGTGTAGGCGGCGTTGTTCACCGCGCCCTCCGGTGGCGCGGCCGCGGCGGCGGACAGCGTGGCGTTCGCCAGCGCTGGCCCGCCGTTCTTCGCCGTCAGCATCAGGGCGACCGACCGCTCGCTGTCGAGGGCCCGGACGTCGGCCGCGGACAGCCGGCATCGCTGTCGCGCGCTGTCGCCTTCGTCGATGCGGCCCAGGCGGTAGCACGACAGGACCTTCCAGAAGCCCGCCGCGGGATACCGTTGCTCGTCCACCCCGCTGATCAAGAAGTTCACCGTCTGCCAGCGGTTGGTCAGCTCCTGGCGGCGGGCGGCGTCCTCCGCGCGCTCGATCTGCATGTGGCGCACCTTGTCCATCGCCCGCAGCGCCTCGGGCGTCTGCGCTGGACCGGGGCTTTGCACCAGGGCCAGCTTCGCCGGCTGGGCTGCGCCGGCCGGCACATGGTGCCGGCGGTCGCGGTGGTGGGCGGCGGCCATGGATCGTCCTGGTGTGGCGCCCGCCTTGCGGCCCGGCAGGTTGCCCACCTTGCCGTGCTTCCGTCGCTTCTTCGGGGCGCGTCCCCGACCGTGATCCTGCGGTGACGGCTGACCGGCCGCAGGTGACGTCAGGGAACCGGTCGGGTGCGCGGCAGCGCCAGCGGGGACGAACCACGGCGCCACGCAGACCAGCCCGACCCAGAACAGCGGCAGGCCGGAGACGCGACCGGCGACCCGTCCGGTGGCACGATCGAGAAGCCCGTTCAGACAGCTGAGAAAACACCTCATGTCGACCGCTTCGGGCAGTCATCGTAGCGGACTTCGCCAGCCGGGCAAAACGAAAGTTGCAATACCGATTCTGGGCGTGCCGCCGGGCGGCCAAGGCCCCGCGGCGGGTGCGCTGGGCGGGGCCGGCCAGTGTTCCGATTCGCGGACCATCGCGGGCCGGAATTGCCCGAAAATGGCGAGCCTCGACCGGTAAGGACCGCTGACTCACGGCGGGATCGGTTAGATTCGCCGGCCTCCCCCCTTCCCTGATTCTTGTCGGCCTCGCCGCCGATGGAGGACCCGTGAACAATAAGTTGTTGTTGTTTTGCGTAGGTGCGTCTTTCGGCCTGTCCGTGATCATAGGTGGCTGTGGCGATCCCAACCCCCGCAGCGTCATCCACGTGGGCGGCGGCGGCGGCGTGACCGGCAGTAGCGGCGGAGCGACGGGCAGCACCGGCGGCAGCCCGGGCATGACCAGCGGCAGCGGTGGCGCGCCGGTGCCCGGGTCGGGCGGCGCCACGGCCGGCAGCGGAGGCGCCGGGCAGGGCGGCGTCCCCGGGACCGCGACCGGTGGCGCGAGCATGGTCACCGGCGGCGCCCCCGGCGTGGCGGGCGCTCCCGGTACGGGTGGAACAACGGGCGGCGCGGGCGGCGGGCCTGCGACGACGGGCAAGGGTGGTGCCGCCGGCACGCCGCCCAGCGGCGTGTCGGTCATCGACGACCTCGACGACGGTGACGGCCGGATCGCGATGACGGCGGGAAGGCAGGGGCCCTGGCACGCCTTCAACGACACCAACGGCGGGAATCAGAAGCCGTCCGTGAACGGCCCGTTCGCGCCCGAGATGGGCGGCGCGAACAGCTCGCCTTACGCCGCGCACACCAGCGGCAGCAACTATCAGTTCGGTGGCGTCGGCTTCGACCTGAACAACGCCACCCCGACCGCCGGCGGAATGGACAGCCAGGCGTACGATGCCAGCGGGTACAAAGGCATCACCTTCTGGGCGAAGGGCAACGGGAACCTGCGCGTCGAGTTCTCGCAGAAGTCGTTCGTGCCCACCGCGAACGGCGGCTCGTGCACGGAATCATGCTGGAACGTCTACGGCAGCCGCGCGGCGCAGGGGACGCTGTCACTGACCGACTGGAAGCAGGTGACCATCCCCTTCACCGGGCTGCAGCGCCAGGACGGCACGACGAAGCCGGCCTTCGATCCGTCGCAGCTGATGGGCATCGCCTTCAAGCACGAGGGCAGCACCTTCGACTTCTGGATCGACGACGTCGAGTTTTACTGACGTCCTTCGAATCGCGGGACGACTGCCGGCGGTCGCCGGGTGCGTGATACCGTTGGGGGGGTGAGCGAAGGACTCTTGAACGTCGAGCGGCGCGGGGCTGTCCTGTGGTGGCGCATGACCCGCGAGACGGCGGCGAACGCGCTCTCGCGCGCGATGGTGGCCGACCTCAAGGCTGCGGCGGGCGGCGTGGGGCCGGACGTGCGCGCCGTCGTCATCGCCGGGACGGGGAAGGCGTTCTGCGCCGGGGCCGACCTGAAGGAGCGGCGCGGCTTCTCCCTGGAGCAGACGCGGGCTTTTCTCGACGAGCTGGGCGGCACGCTGAACGCGATCGCGGCCCTGCGCTGTCCGGTGCTGGCGGGGCTGAACGGCGTCGCCTTCGGCGGCGGGCTCGAGCTGGCGCTCGCCTGCGACGTGCGGCTGGCCGCCGAGGGCGTGACCATGGGGCTGGTCGAGACGCGGCTGGGGATCATCCCGGGCGCGGGCGGCACCCAGCGCCTGGCGCGGCTGGTGGGCCCGGCCCGCGCCAAGGAGCTGATCTTCTCGGGGCGGCGGTTCGACGCCGCGGATGCGCTGCGCTGGGGGATCGTGCAGCAGGTGGTGCCGCCCGGCGAGCTGGAGGCCGCCGCCGCCCGCCTGGCTGACGAGATCGCGGGCGCGGGGCCGCTGGCGGTGGCCGAGGCGAAGGCCGCCATCGACGAGGGGCTGGCGACGACGTTGGCCCAGGGCCTGACCATCGAGCGCCGCCACTACGAGGTCGTGCTGACCAGCGCCGACCGCGACGAAGGTCTGGCGGCCTTCGCCGAGAAGCGCGCCCCGGTATTTCACGGTAAATGACGGCCGCTGTCCGTCCCGTCGTCGCATCCACTCCCGGCAACCATCCCGGCACCCCAGTGAGGATCCCGCATGTCACGCACCGATGAGCTAGAGGCCCTGGCCGCGAAGGCGCGCGAAGGTGGCGCGCCCAAGTACCACCAGGCGAACGCCGCCGCCGGAAAGCTGTTCTGCCGCGAGCGCATCGCCTTGCTGTGCGACGACGGCGGCAAGGACTTCGTCGAGGACGGCCTGCTGGCGAACGCCACCGCCGGCGACCTGCCGGCCGACGGCGTGGTGACCGGCGTGGGCCGCGTGCACGGCCGGCCGGTGGCCATCATGGCGAACGATTCGACGGTGAAGGCGGGCTCCTGGGGCGCGCGCACCGTCGAGAAGATCATCCGCATCCAGGAGACGGCGGGGCGCCTGCGCATCCCGCTGGTCTACCTGGTCGACTCGGCCGGGGCGCGCATCACCGATCAGCTGGACATGTTCCCGGGGCGTCGCCACGCGGGTCGCATCTTTCAGAATCAGGTGCGGCTGTCCGGCGCCATCCCGCAGGTCTGTCTGCTGTTCGGCCCCTCGGCGGCGGGCGGCGCGTACATCCCGGCGTTCTGCGACGTCGTGTTCATGGTCGACAAGAACGCCTCCATGTACCTGGGCTCGCCCCGCATGGCCGAGATGGTGATCGGCGAGAAGGTGACGCTGGAGGAGATGGGCGGCGCCCGCATGCACTGCGAGGTGTCGGGCTGCGGCGATCTCCTGGCGCCGGACGAGCGCGCCTGCCTGGAGTCGGCGCGGGCGTACCTGGCCTACCTGCCCGCGCGCTCGGGCGAGGCACCGCCCGTCGCGCCGCCGCGCCCGCCGCGCGCCGGGGCGAAGCGCCTGGACGACATCCTGCCCGCGAACCAGAACCAGGCGTTCGACATCCACGCGGTCATCGAGGCGCTGACCGACGAGGGGAGCTTCTTCGAGCTGAAGCGGCTGTTCGCCCGCGAGTTGGTGACGGGCTTCGCGCGCATCGACGGCCAGCCGGTGGGGATCGTGGCCAGCCAGCCGAAATGGAAAGGCGGCGTGCTGTTCGTGGACAGCGCCGACAAGGCGGCCCGCTTCATCTGGCTGTGCGACGCCTTCGGCATCCCGCTGCTGTTCCTGGCCGACGTGCCCGGCTTCATGATCGGCAAGGCGGTCGAGCGGCAGGGCATCATTCGCCACGGCGCCAAGATGATCTCCGCCGTCGCCGACGCCACCGTCCCGAAGATCTGCGTCGTGCTACGCAAGGCCTACGGCGCCGGCCTGTACGCGATGTGCGGCCCGGGCTTCGAGCCCGACGCCACGCTGGCGCTGCCCCAGGCGATGATCGCGGTCATGGGGGCCGAGGCGGCGGTGAACGCCGTCTTCGCGAACAAGATCGCCGCCCAGCCCGAGGCGGAGCGGGCCGCCTACGTCGAGAAGCTGCGGCAGGAGTACCGCGAGGACATCGACCTGGTGAAGCTGGCCTCGAACCTTCACGTCGACGCGGTGGTGTCGGGCGACCGCTTGCGGGGCGAGCTGATCCGGCGCTATGCGGCGGCGGCCGGGAAGCGTGTGGGCGGCTACGAACGCCGGCGCGCGGTGTTGCCGGTCTAGGCAGGGACACCCGAGACATGGACACCTGGAAGCTGACGCCCGCCGACGACGCGCGGCGCTTGCTGTTGCAGATCCCGCCGGTGCAGGGAACCGAGCGGGTTCCGCTGCGGCAGGCGGCGGGCCGCGTGCTGGCCGAGGTGCTGCGGGCCGCGCACGACATGCCGCCCGAGCGGCGCTCGGCGATGGACGGCTACGCGGGCCGCGCGGCTGACTTCGTCGCGTGCGGGGCCGACGGGCTGCCGGTGCTGGCCGCGGTGGCGGCCGGCGCTCCGTTCACGGGCGCGCTGGGGGCCGGGCAGGTGGTGTCGATCGCGACCGGCGCCGTCATCCCTGACGGCGCCGACGCGGTGGTGATGGTCGAGGCGACGGCGCCGGCGGACGGCACGACCGGCGACGGCGAGCGCCGCTACGTGGCGCCCGGGGGGCGCGTGCGCATCACCAGGCCGGTCGCCGCGGGCGCGAACCTGGTGCAGCCCGGCGAGGACGTGAAGGCGGGCGCCGTGGTGTTGCCGGCCGGCCGGCGGCTGGGCGCGCGCGATCTCTCGGCGCTGGCGGCCTTCGGCGTGGTGGACGTGACGGTCGTGCGGCGGCCGCGGGTCGCCACGCTGGCGACCGGCAGCGAGGTGTGTCCGGTGACGGAGGTGCCGGCGCTGGGCCAGGTGCGCGATTCGAACCAGTACGTGCTGGCCGCTGAGATCGAGGCCGCGGGCGGCGTCGCCGTGCTGGGCGGCATCGTCGGTGACGATTACGCGGCCTTGCATCAGGCGGTGTCGCGCCTGTGTGCCGCGCACGACGCCGTGATCCTGTCGGGCGGCTCGTCGGTGGGGCCGAAGGATCTGACCGGCCGCGTGCTGGCGGCGCTGGGCGCGCCCGGCATCGTCTTTCACGGCATCGACATTCGCCCGGGCAAGCCGACGGTGCTGGCGCGGGTGGGGGACAAGCCCGTCATCGGCATGCCCGGGTATCCGACGTCGTCGATGGTGGTGTTCGAGGCGTTCGTGCGCCCCATGCTGGCGCGCCTGGGCGGTGAGACCGTGGCCGACGCCTGGCCGGTGCCGACGCGGGCGCGCCTGGCGACCGCGTACACCAAGCCAGCCAGCCGCGAGGACCACCTGCGCGTGCGCCTGGAACGGCGAGACGACGACGTTTGGGCCGTCGTCGTGCCCGGCGGCTCGGCCGCCATCTCGAACGTGCTGCAGGCCGACGCCCTGGCCTGCATCCCCGCCGGCGTGGATCGGCTGGATGCTGGCGCGTCCGTCGACGTGAGACGGTTCCTCTAGCCGCGGCGTCGCGCTGGCCAATGCCACGCTGGCCGGGCGAACGTCACGGGCCGGCGGCGGGGATGCGCAGCGGCGGATGATCCAGCGTTCGCCCGTGCACGTTGGCCACGGACGCGAAGGGATCCAGCAGCAGCGGCGACAGGATGGCGAACAGCAGGCCGGTGCGCACCCGGCGCCACAGCAGGCCCTGCCGGTGATCGGGGTTCCGGGTGACGCCGGCGCTGCGTTCGCCCAGCACCAGCAGGGCATGCAACAGGAAGAACGCCATCACCACCGCCGCCGGACCGACGGTCAGCGCGGGCGGGCCGGCGTCGAGCACCGCCACCACGTGCATGATGCCCGAGGCCGTGAACGCCAGCAGCGTGCCGACCGTGAACGAGCGGCGCCGGGCGTGGGGCCGGAAGAAGGCGCGGTCCAGGTTGCCCTGCACCAGGCGGTTCCAGCGCCGGCCCCAGAACTGCGTCAGCGAGCTGGCCAGGTGAGGGTTGTCCTGCAGGCCCAGCACCTGGTGGCCGCCCAGGGCCGCCAGACCGACGATCAGGTCGTGCAGTCCCGCCGCGCCCAGCGCGACCTCGGCGAACACCAGCATGTCGTCGGCGAAGCGGGACCAGTGCCACAGCCGGATGACGTTGCCGACCACCAGCAGGCCCACGCACACCCCGACCGCCATCAGTCCCCGCGCCGCCACCCACCCCGGACGCGGCAGCGCCACCGACCGGCGCACCAGCAGCGGCTCGGGCAGCACCATTCGCCAGGCCACCAGCCCGGGCCGCAGGTCGAGACCCGGGCGCCCCTGACCCGGCAGCGCGCGCGCGCCCAGCGCCGCCATGCGAATGCCCAGGAACCCGACCAGCAGGCCCAGCGTCAGCTGTGCGGGGCCGGGGCCGCGGGTGAACAGGGGTGACGCCCAGGTGGCCGCCAGCAGCAGCACGCGTCCGGCGCGGCGGCCTGCCACCGACCGCAGGCGGCCCAGCGTGACGTACGCGACCCCGGCGGCGACGGCCAGGGGCAACAGCGTCAGGCTGAAAGGGAAGACGAGCATGGCGGACCCGGACGTTGTCGGTGACGCCGGGCGGGAAAGCGTCACCAAAGATTTTCACCCCGAACGTCAGTTTCCTCTAGCGCGCAGGCGGATTTTTCCTAACGTACGCACCATGAGCAGCGCTGGGATCCCGCGAAAATGGACGGTCGCGGACTCGTCCGAGTTGTACGGGGTCAAATACTGGGGAAACAACTACTTCTCGATCAGTGACAACGGGAACGTGCAGTCGCACCCGGCCGGGATCGAGGGGGGCCGGATCGACCTGAAAGAGCTGGTCGACGAGGTGAACCGGCGCGGCATCGGCCTGCCGCTGCTCATCCGGTTCTCCGACGTGCTGAAGAGCCGCATCGTCGAGCTGAACGAGGCGTTCCGCCGCGCCATCGCCGAGTACGGCTACAAGGGCAACTTCAAGGGCGTCTACCCCATCAAGGTGAACCAGCACCGCTACGTGGTCGAGGAGATCGTCCAGTTCGGGCGGCCCTATCACTACGGCCTGGAGGCCGGATCGAAGCCCGAGCTGCTGGCGGTGATGGGCATGCTGGACGACGAAGAGGCGCTGATCGTCTGCAACGGCTACAAGGACGAGGAGTACATCGAGACGGCGCTGACCTGCTCGAAGCTGGGGCGCACGGTCCTGATCGTCGTCGAGAAGTTCTCGGAGCTGAACCTGATCGCGGAGACCGCCAAGAAGCTGGGCGTGCGCCCGCGCATCGGCATCCGGGTCAAGCTGGCGTCCAAGGGCTCGGGCCGCTGGGAGGCCTCGGGCGGTGACCGCTCGAAGTTCGGGCTGTCCACGCGCGAGGTGCTGGAGGCGATCAAGTTCCTGGGCGACAACGACCTGCTCTCCTGCTTCGAGCTGCTGCACTTCCACCTGGGCAGCCAGATCTCCGCCATCCGCGCCGTGAAGAACGCGCTGCGGGAGGCATGCCGGTTCTTCGTCGAGGTGGTCAAGCTGGGCGCGCCGCTGAAGTACTTCGACGCGGGCGGCGGCCTGGGCGTCGACTACGACGGCTCGCAGACGAACTTCGCCTCGTCGATGAACTACACCATGCAGGAGTACGCGAACGACATCGTGTACGCGCTGCAAGAGAGCTGCGACTCCGCAGGCGTGGTGCACCCGACCATCGTCACCGAGTCGGGGCGCGCCATCGTGGCCCACCACTCGATGCTGGTGGTCGACGTGCTGGGCGTGGGCGAGTTCGAGGCGGGCAAGGCCCCCGAGAAGCTGCCCGACGACGCCCACCGCGTGGTGAAGAACCTGTTCGACACCTTCCGCGACGTCTCGCGCAAGAACGTGCTCGAGGCCTATCACGACGCGCTCGAGTACAAGGAAGAGGCGCTGCAGCTGTTCAACCTGGGCAACCTGTCGCTGCCGGAGCGGGTGGTGGCCGAGGACATCTTCTGGGCCATCTGCCACAAGCTGCTGAAGACGACGCGCGAGCTGCGCGAGGTGCCGGAAGAGCTGGAGGGGCTGGAGCGGGCCCTGTCGGACACCTACTTCTGCAACTTCTCGATGTTTCAGTCGCTGCCGGACATCTGGGCCATCGATCAGCTGTTCCCCATCATGCCCATCCACCGCCTGGGCGACGAGCCCACCCGGCGCGCGGTGCTGGCCGACATCACCTGCGACTCCGACGGCAAGATCGATCACTTCATCGATCGCCGCGACGTGAAGTCGGTGCTGGAGCTGCACCCGCTGAACGGCAGGGAGTACTACATGGGTATCTTCCTGATCGGCGCGTATCAGGAGATCCTGGGCGACCTGCACAACCTGTTCGGCAACACGAACACGGTGCACGTGTCGCTGGGGACGGGCGGTGGCTACCAGATCGAGCACGTCGTCACCGGCGACACCGTGACCGACGTGCTGAAGTACGTCAGCTACACCCGCGAGGATCTGGTGGCCCGCGTGCGCCGCTTCGCCGAGCTGGCGGTGCGCAGCGGCAAGATGAGCCTGGAAGAGACCCGCGCCATGCTGCGCATGTACGAAGAGGGGCTGTCCGGCTACACGTACCTGGAAGGGGCGTAGAGACCGGCGTCCGCCGCAAGGGGCGGGCGACGCCCGGCCGGCCGATCGGGATTCAACTCTTCCCGCGTGCCGGCCGAATGCTACTCTCACCATCATGGCCCAGGGGCAAAACGGCTGGATTCAGGTCGCGAGCGCGGACGAGCTGCGCGAATCATGCCTGGTCGAGCTTCGGCCCTGTGGGTTCTGCGCCAAGACCGAACGGTTCATCCTGCTTCGCCGTGTCGCGCCGGCTGGTGGCGCCAGCCTCTCGGCAGAGGGCGATTTCATGGCGGCCGGCGAGTGCTGGGCCATCGCCCCCGGGCTGTGCCTGAACCGGGGCCGCCCGTTCGATCCGCGGGCCGCCATCGCCAGCGGCCGCCTGTGGCGCCGCGCCGACGTCTCCGAGCACGACAGCGCGACCGCCCGGGCCGAAGACGCCGGGCAGCGTGTTCGGGAGCCCGTGCCGGTGGAACGACCCTGAGCAGCGCCTGGGCCCCCTGACCCCGGGGGCCGCTACGGCATCACGGTGGGATCGACACGGGGCCGGATCAGCTTCGTGTGCAGCAGGCGAAAGAGGATCTTGCTCACGTCGAACGAGCCCAGGCGCAGCGTGCGGATCACGTCGCGCACGGTGCTCTTGCCCGACATGGCGTCCAGCACGGCGATCTCGTCGCGGGTCAGCGTGCCGCGGGGCAGCCGGCCGATGCGATCCTCGTCGCGGACGAAGACCATGTCGAAGTTGCGGATGTCGCGCTCGATCAGGCGCCACTCGTCGACGCGCCGGAAACCCTCCAGCAGCAGCGTGTCGATGTTGATGCCCAGCGAGGCCTCCTCGACGATCTCGGGCAGGTGGGTGGCGCGGCGGAAGTGGAACGTCCCCTGCGACCAGCGCAGCGTCTCGTAGGTCAGCTCGGCGGTCTGGCGGCGCATGGCCAGCTTCAGCTGCGCCTCCGTCAGCAGGCCCCGCATGATCAGATCGCGCCCGAACAGCGGCGGCTTGCCCGACATCTGGGCGCGGGCGTCCAGCACCTCGGCCAGGTCCGCCGGGGTGATGTCGCCCGCCTCGACCGCGAAGCGGCCCAGCAGGAACTCCTCGGCCACGCCCACCGCGGCGGCCAGGTCGATGACGCCCTTGCGGAAGAACAGGTCGACGCGCGCGCCGTCCGACAGCACGCGCAGCGTCCCGGTCTGGCCCTGCTGGCCCAGCAGCAGCAGCACCTCGCTCATCGAAACGGCGCCCAGGTGCCCGGACAGGTCGGGGCCGCCGGCGCCGCCGTCGGAGGCCTGGTAGCCCGCCTCGGCCAGCGCCGCCGCCAGGCCGCCGTCCTTCAGCGCGCCGCGCACGATGGCCGGGATCTCCCACGAGGCGGACTCCTGGCGATAGCGCTCCAGCCGATCGGCCAGGATGTCGGTCAGGCGCTCCAGCGGATCGCCGGCCTGGGGCTCCCCCGAGCGCGACAGGGCCTCGGCCACGGCGCTCGGCTCCCCGACCTTGGGTCGCAGCAGGCGCGTCGCCTGCGACGAGTCGACGCCGGTCTTCTCGATCACGTGCGACACCACCGCCAGCACGGCGTCGGACGAGAACGGCTTCGTGATGTAGTCGATCACGTTCGGTGTGCGCGCATATCGCCCCGACTGGTCCTCGACCTTGCTGGTCATCAGGACGACCGGCGTCTGCGACAGCTCGAGGTCATCGGCCAGCGCGCCGCACAGGCCCAGCCCCCCTTCGCCTTCGCCCGCCGCGGCCGGGATCAGGGAGTCGATCAGGATGACCGCCGGCCGCTTCGCCCGCGCCAGCTCCATCCCCGACGTGACGTCCAGGGCCGTGTCCACCTGATATCCGGCGCGCGCCAGCGCCGATTCCACGACCTTCAAGATGGTGGGGTTGTCGTCGACAACCAGCAGATTCTCTCCGGCCATTAAGTCGAGCTCCCTCGGGAATGTAGCACTTGCATGCGCAAGCGGTCCACGCGGCGCGGCGGCCGGGAACGGGCGGCAGGCGGGTTGATGTCAGCCCCGGGGGAGGCGCGCCTACCGTTCCCCGTGACCGCTCGCCGGGTGAATGGCGTCGACTGGATGCGGCAAGAAACGTCGCCGGCCGCGCCAGGAAGTCGGCAAGCCAGGCTCAGGATCCGCCGCCTTTCAGTCGATGCGGCCTGCGAAGGGTCAATCCATTGACGGACATGAAAGGGTTTCCCCGGCGCTTCGGGCCCTACGCCCTGGCGAAGCCTCTGGCGCGCGGAGGCATGGGGGCATTGTACCTGGCGGTTCATCCGGACCGCACCCCCGACGTGTGCGTCATCAAGACCGTGCTGCCGCACCTGGCCGACAAGGAGTACCTGCAGCGCTTCCGGGACGAGGCCAAGGTGGTGGTCCGGCTGTCGCACCGCAACCTGGTGCCGGTGTTCGACTCGGGCCAGGTCGCCGGTGAGATCTACCTGGGCATGGAGTTCGTCGACGGCCGCGATCTGCGCGCCATCTGGAACCGCTGCGCCAAGAAGGGCGTGGCGTTCCCCATCGACGTGGCCGCCTACCTGGCGCGCGAGGTGGCCCTGGGCCTCGATTACGCTCACCACTTCGGCGACATCAAGCTGATCCACCGCGACGTCTCCCCGCCCAACGTGCTGGTGGGGTTCGACGGCATCGTCAAGCTGACCGACTTCGGGCTGGCGTCGTCCACGCTGAAGCTGGAGAAGACCGCCCCGGGCATCATCTACGGCAAGGTCAGCTACATGTCGCCCGAGCAGGCGCGGGGTGAACCGCTGGACGGGCGCACCGACCTGTTCGCCACAGGCATCATCCTGTGGGAGCTGCTGACCGGCCGTCAGGTGTACCCGGCCCGCAACCCGAACGTCCCCCAGGGGGACGCCGGCGGGCGCCCGCAGCACGACAACGAGGAGCTGCTGCGCCGGGTGCGCCGGCCCCAGCTCTCGCCGCCTTCGCAGCGTGCCTCCCGCGTTCCCCCCGAGCTGGATCGGATCGCGATGCTGGCGCTGGCGCCCAAGCTGTCGGACCGCTACCCGTCGTGCGCGGAGTTCGCGGCCGAGCTGAGCGAGTACCTGGCCGCCAAGCACCCCGCCACGAACGCCGCCCGCGTGGCGGACTTCATGTCGTTGCTGTACGGCGAGGACCTGGCCGAGGACCGGGTCGAGCGCGACATGGTCCTCACCGAGGCGCGGGCCCTGGCGGCGAAGCGGCAGCCCACCGACCGGCGCCTCTCGATCATCACCGCGGCGTTGCCGATCGATCAGTCGGGTAACCTGGAGGCGGTCCCCACCCCGCCCGCCAGGACGCCGGGCAAGGCCGACCTGCGCCGGGGCGCGGACGAGCTGCCGTCGTCGCCCTCCAACCTTTCGGATCTGCAAACCGCCGAGCGGAACCTGTCACCCGACACGCCCGCCACGCCGCCGGCGATCCCGCGACGGTCCATGCGGGGCACGGTGGTGAACGGCCCCGCGGCGCAGGCGGCCCTGCCCGGGCCGGCGCGCGACGAGGTGTCGGCCGCCTTCGCCGAGACGGTGGCGTCGTCGTCGAACCCGGCGGCCCACAGCGCGAACGTGGTCGGGACGCTGGTCGGTGGCCGCTACCGCATCCGGCGCCTGTGCGGCGAGGGCGGCATGGGCCGCGTCTACGAGGCGGAGCACATCGAGATCGGCAAGCGGGTCGCCCTGAAGATCCTGCACCCCGGCTACAGCCAGACGCCCGATCTGGTCGAGCGCCTGCGCCGTGAGGCGCGCGCCGCCTCGCGCATCGGCCACCCGAACGTCGTCGACGTCACCGACTCGGGCACCACCGAGGACGGCTCGTTCTTCTTCGTGATGGAGTACCTGGAGGGGCGCGAGCTGGGCGACGTGGTGTTCGAGGAGAAGGGGATCGACGTGCGGCGGGCGCTGGGCATCGCCGTCCAGATCTGCCGCGCGCTGCGGGCCGCGCACGCCGCGGGGGTCATCCACCGCGACCTCAAGCCCGAGAACGTGTTGCTGGTCGAGCGCGACGGGCAGCGGGACTTCGTGAAGGTGCTGGACTTCGGCATCGCGATGAACCTGACCGACGGCGACGACACGCAGGCCGCGGGGCCGCGCCGCAAGCTGACGAACCCGGGCGTCGCCATGGGCACGCCCGAGTACATGGCGCCCGAGCAGGCAGCCGGCCGCCCCGCCGACGCCCGCTCGGACGTGTACGCCGTGGGCGGCGTCCTTTACGAGATGCTGGTGGGACACCCCGCCTACGAGGGCGCGAACTTCATGGAGGTCCTGCACAAGAAGGCGAACTTCGCCCCGCAGGCCATCGGCAAGTTCCGCGACGACGTGCCGGCCGAGATCGAGGCGTTGATCCTGTCCGCGATGGCGAAGGACCCGGCGTTGCGCCCCCAGTCGATGTCCGACTTCGAGCAGCGCGTGCAGGAGATCGCGCGCCGCTGCTTCACCGACGGGGCGTTGCTGGCCTCGCCGCTGCTTCCCGGGACCAGCGTGGACACGCCGCGCCCGGTGGTGCTGAACGGCGCCATCAGCATCGGCCGGCTGTCCGCCATCTTCTCGGATCGCCGGCGCCTGGCGACGGCCGCCGTCGGCGCCTGTCTGGTGCTGGCCATCGCCGCCGTGGGCATCGGACGCACGCGGGCCCGCGGGCTGGGCACCATCGCCGCCGCGGCCAGCCGGCCGGCCGCCGACGCTCCATCGCCGTCACCGATCCCGGCCGTCGCCGCGCGCGTCGCCCCGCCCGAGGTCACCGTCCCGGCCGAGGAGCCGGCCGAGCCGGCCGAGGCCTCACCCACGGACAGCGAGGCGGACGCGCCCGAGCACGGCGGACAGCCGGCGAAGACGCGTGCCGCCGCGACGCCGTCGGCCGCGGAGCAGCGCAAGGAGCTGGACGAAGCGCAGACGCTGCTGCGCACGCAGCACTTCGCGGAGGCGCGCAAGGCGTTCGCCCGCCTGTCGAAGAACCGCCTGACCCGGGGCCGGGCCCTGGTGGCCCTGGCCGAGATCGCCTTCCAGGAGAAGAACTACCAGGAGACGATCCGCAGCGCGAAGCTGGCCGCCGAGCGTGGCGGTGGCGCGCGTGCCCACGTGCTGCTGGGCGACGCGCACTTCCGCATGAACGAGTTCCCGGCCGCCGTGACGGCCTACCAGCAGGCGCTGCGCCTCGATCCGGGCAACTCCAGCGCGAGGTCGGGCCTGGCGCTGGCCAACAAGCGCCTCTGAACGTCGCCGGGAACCCGGGCGGGCCCGGCGCTCAGCCGGCGTCGCTCTCGACCAGGCCGATCAGGTTGCCTTCCAGGTCGCGGAACTGCGCCATCACCACCATGCCCATGTCGGTGCGGGGCAGCACGGTGGCGGCGCCCAGTTCCTGGGCCCGGGCCAGCACGGCGTCGACGTCGGGCACCTCGACGTAGACGGTCACGCGCGACGTGGCGTCCTGCGTGCCGCCGATGCCCCCGGGGATCGAGTCGGCGCCTCCGTGCGGCACCATCCCGTAGTCCTGCGGGTTGTTGGCGTCGATGCTCCAGCCGAACAGGTCGGAGAAGAAGTCGCGCTGGCGGGCGGGATCCGATGACTGGATCTCCCAGTGCACGACGGCGGGGTGGGGGCGCTTCTGCCGCGCGGCTGGCGCGGACGCCTCGGGGGTCCGCCTGGTGGCCACCTTTTTGGTGGTGGGCTTCCTGGTAGCCGCTTTGTTGGCCGCTCTGGTGGCGACCTTGGCTGGTTTGCGTGACGCCTTGGTGGCGCCTCGCTTCGGGGCGGCCGTCTTCACCACCTTGTTCACGGCCTTGCTCCCTCGCTTGCTCCCTCGCATCGTGGCTGCTGCCGGTTTCTTGCGCGCGGTCTTCCTGGCTGCCATGGCGAACCCTCCCTCGAGCGGCGTTTATATCAGGGAGCCGGGGGGCCGTCGCGAAGGCCCCGGCCCGCCGTCCTGGCCCGCGATAGCATGAGGCGCTTAGCGCGCCTTCGACGACGGCCGCTGCTCTGGCTCGTCCTGATGACGGGGGGACCGGGGGCCGGCGCGCGCGACCGCGACCTGGCCGCGCTGGCCCGGGCTTGCCAGACGCTGGCCGGGGCGGGCGGGGCCGCTGTCGACGGGGCGCGGCTGGCCACCCTGCGGGCCGAGGCGGCGCGCGGACATCGACATCGGCGAATGAAGCCGGGCGCGCGTCCCGTTCGGTCTGCCTGCGGTAACCAGTGTTAGGATCGCTGCGATCCATGTCGGAGCGTTTGCCGCGCCAGTTCGGAAAATACGTGCTGTTGAAATCGCTGGCCCGCGGCGGCATGGGCGAGATCTATCTGGCGGCGTCGGATCAGCCGGGCGGACTGGCCAAGCTGTGCGTGATCAAGAAGATCATCGCCGAGAAGACCGACCGGGCGAAGGTGAACCGGTTCCTCGACGAGGCGAAGGTGGTGCTGCGACTGTCGCACGCCAACCTGGTCTCGACGTTCGACGCCGGCGACGCGGCGGGCGAGCTGTTCATCGCCATGGAGCTGGTCGAGGG
>Ga0070658_10001494_pt1 | contig 19829 bp, 22 predicted proteins | sample KBSC13metaG_FD_64664 | JGI IMG/M metagenome (GOLD analysis project Ga0070658, IMG submission 64664) | Corn rhizosphere microbial communities from Kellogg Biological Station, Michigan, USA - KBS C1-3 metaG | ecosystem: Host-associated > Plants > Roots > Rhizosphere > Soil ...
CACACGCTCTCGGTGTAACTGGTATCGATCGTCTGGTACGAATGCTCAGTGTCGGTCCAGCGCCCAATCCGGCGGAAAAACTCCTCCCACTCGCCCTTGTACTTAAACACGCTCGCCCGGCAGGCATCATTAAACTTCTGCAACCCCAGCTCCAAGATCTGCTTCTTACCGCTCACGCCAAACTCTTTCTCGATCGCGAACTCCACCGGCAGTCCGTGCGTATCCCAGCCGTTGCGGCGTTCAACGTACTCCCCGCGCATGGTGTGGTACCGGCCCAACGCGTCCTTAATGCTCGTTACCAACGAGTGCCCAAAATGCGGCAAACCATTCGCAAACGGCGGCCCATCATAAAAGCTGTAGCGTTTCGAGCCCTTGCGTTGCTCAAGGCTCTTCTCGAATGTCTTCTCCGCGTCCCACGCCTTCAGCATTTCAGCTTCAAAGGCGGGAAAATCAGCTTGGGGGGCTTTCTTCATAACTGCTCCTTATAAACAAAAACCATCCGGACTCGCGCAGGGACCTTTTCGGGCGGTACCACCCTGCTTTCCAGATGGACACTTCATTCTTCTCGCATAACGTCCGAGACTATTACGGCGGGTTCTACTTTCTTGCGATTTCTTCCCGCAGCTTCGCGGTTGATAGCCGCTAAAGCTCTATGAGCTGTGCTTTTGATCGAGTTGTGATAATACGATACCATATCTACACGTAATTTAAAGTTAGTTTCATGAGATCCAATTACGTTTGGACACCTTTATAAATGCAGCACGCAATGTAACCTTCGTTATTCAGGATGAGATCATCGTCGACAACTTCATAGCAATATCGCATCATTATCTGAAGTTCCTCGAATCGCTTGTTAACGAATGTGACATTATGTTTGGTGCATCGGCGAAATAAGTCCTTAAGCCCCTAGTAGCGCGTGCACAGCGTACTGCAGCCCCTGTAGCACAAAAAACGCCACCAGCGGCGCCCAGTCCACCATACCGCTCTGCGGCAACACCCGCCGGATCGGCACCAGCAACGGCTCCGTCAGGTTAATGAGCGCCGCGTACAGCGGATTGCTCGGGCTCAGCAGGTAGCTCGACACCACCCGCGCAATCAGCAGAATATTGAACACCGACACGAAAATGTCGACGAATTTCAGTGCTACCAGAAGGATCATTGCCTTATGCTACCACGCCGGCTCAACCGTGAGCCAAATAATCGACCTCGCTCGGGGTCGGCATGCCCGACTCGCCCTGCCAAATCTGCACCGGGCTGCCATCTTCGCGAACTAGCGCCACCGCCGGCCGATCCATAATGTCATAATTCTCTACCAGCTGGATCCCGTGCGGGCTATCGGCGTCCAGCAGCTCAACCTCCAGCTGGGCCTCCTCCAGCCGCTTGACCATATCCTCGGCCTGGCGCTGAGCGGGCGTATCGCGGTTATAAATCACATATACGATCATTAGCCCTAATTATAGCATCCTGGGGCCTAGTCGACTTTGCGGCGGATAAAAGCCGGCACATCCAAATCGTCATCCTCAAGCGGCAAACCGAGCTCGGCGTCCGACATCGGGTGCGCATTGCGAGGCTGCGGCGCCGGCGGGTCCATGCGCGGTTCATACGCCGGCTGCACCTCTTGAACCTCGCCGGAATTGTCCTCGGGCTCAATCGAAGCCAGCGGCGCGAACCGGCGCGGGGGCGCGGGCTGTTGCTGCGGCATCTGGACCGGCACCACCTCCGGCTCCGGCTCCACCTGTGGCCGCTCATTGATAAACGGTTGGCGCGGCGCCGGCATCACCGGCGGAAAGTACGGCTCGGGCTCCGGTTCTGGTTCCGGCTCCGGCACCATCATCACCGGCTCAGGCTCCGGTTCCGGCTCGACCATCACAGTCCGCACCGGCACTTCACGTTCCACCGTTGTCGCGGTCTGCCGCACAGCCCGTTGGTTGGCATCAAAGCCGGTGGCCACCACCGTAATCTGCAGATCGTCGTCCATATTCTCATCCAGCACGGCGCCAAAGATAATGTTGGCGTCCGGGTCAACGGCATCGGTAATGGTCTTGGCCGCCTCGTCGATCTCGTGCATGGTCATATTCTTGCCACCGGTAATGTTAAACAGCACACCGCGGGCGCCCTCCACACTGGTTTCCAGCAGCGGCGAATCGATCGCTTGGCGAGCCGCCTGCGTGGCGCGATTGTCACCTGACGCCCGGCCAATGCCCATCAGCGCCGACCCCGCATTAGCCATAATCGCCTTCACGTCGGCGAAGTCCAGGTTAATAAGGCCATGGATCGTAATCAGGTTCGAGATACCCTGAACGCCCTGTTGCAGCACTTCGTCCACGATTCCAAACGCATCCACTAAAGAGGTTTTGCGGTCAATCATCTGGAGCAACCGGTCATTCGGGATCGTAATCAGGGTGTCGACGCTGTCCTTAAGCTCAACTATGCCCGCGTCGGCACTCCGTCGCCGCCGCTCGCCTTCAAACGTAAATGGTTTAGTCACAATCGCCACCACTAGCGCGCCAGCCTCCCGCGCCGCCGCGGCAATCAGCGGCGCTGCACCAGTGCCAGTACCACCGCCTTCACCCAGAGTCAGGAACACCATGTCGGCACCTTTTACAGCTTCGTAAACCTCTTTCTCACTCTCCTCGGCTGCTTTCCGACCAACTTCTGGGTCAGCTCCCGCACCAAGTCCGCGCGTGGTCTCGCGACCGATATGGATCTTGTGCCGGGCCTTGGAGTGCAACAACGCCTGCGCATCAGTGTTGATGACCACAAACTCCACACCCTGCAGTTTAGCTTCGATCATGCGGTTCACCGCCGATCCGCCGCCACCGCCACATCCTATTACTTTGATCCGGGCTGAAGTATCAACCTCGGGCAGAATCTCGGCCATAATTTGAGGCTCCTTACCACCTGACCCGCGCATAATGCTCCGCGAGTACATGCCGAATATACAACAGCCTCTAAAAACAATGCAAATTTCTTGTTCAGTAAATTTTTGGCTTGGCATTGTACAATTTCTTTATGCAAAAATAGCGTTTTTCACCACCGCCAAAGCCCTAGCCTTCGAGCCAAAATCAAGCTCTCGTTGCGCAAATAAAAAACTCAGGCCAAAAACCTGAGTAAAAGTTGTCCACAGCTTGAGATATTTACGGCAGCAGGTTTCTCAGCGTCCGCTTAATTTTATCCACCGTTTGCCCAATTCCATCTCCTGGCATCATCTCTACTTGCGAATTGCTCATGTTCTCGAGCATCAAACCAATCGGCGCCGCGAAAGCCGGATCATTAATCCGATCGACAATCCCCGAAAACCCTTCCGGCTTGCCCACTACGGCCGGCAACTGTAGCGCCTCCTTGGCCATCTCCTCGATCCCTGGCATCTTTGCGCCACCACCGGTTAGTACCACGCCACCCGGCAGCATCACATCCTTGCCCACCTTGCGCAGTTCCGCCCGCACCAGTTGGAAAATCTCATCCAGCCGCGCCCCAGCAATCTTCTGTAGCTCCTTACGCGTTATTACGCTCTCATCCTCGTCGAGCTCGTCAATCTTCAGTTTCTCCGCCAGCGCCGCCTTGGAGTTGTGAGCCCTTACGTACTTAAGCTTAATTTTTTCCGCCGTATCAATGCTGGTCTTAAGGCCAATCGCCAGGTCGTTCGTAATATGACCCGCTCCCACCGGAATCACACTCGAGTACAGGATGTCGCCTTCCTCGTACACCGCCACACCGGTGGTACCACCGCCAATGTCTACCAAAGCCACGCCCAACTCCTTTTGGCGCTTGGTGAGCACTGCCCGTGCTGCCGCCAGCGGAACCAGCACCTGGCCCTGGATTGCGATCCCAGCCTGGTGGATGCTCCGGTCAAGGTTCTTAATCGCCGGCACCGAGCCCGTAATAATGTGCGATTCCACCTCCAGCCGCACGCCATGCATACCCACCGGATCCTTGATGTTCTCCTGCCCGTCCACCGAATAGGAGCGGGGAAAAATCTGGATAATCTCGCGGTTCGGCGCCAGCTGAATGGCCGCTGCCGCCTCCTCTACCCGCATCACATCGTCTACCATAATCTCCTGGTCCGCCCGGCCAACGGCGATCACGCCCTTGGAGTTCTGGCTCGCCACATGCGCCCCATCGATTGAGATGGTGGCGCGGTCAATCGCCACCCCGGAAATCCGCTCGGCCTCATCCACCGCCGCCGTAATCGACGACACCGTCTCCTCCACGTCGACCACTACGCCCTTGCGCATTCCACTGGTAGGGGCCGTACCCACGCCAATCACGCTCGGCAAAGCGGCGCCCTCCTCGTGCAAGCCCACAATACAGCACACTTTCGTGCTGCCGACATCCAATCCGATATAAATTTCTTCTTGCTGTCTCGCGGCCACGCGCCTTAGTGCTCCCTATTGCATCATATTATAGTTCTTGTGTCAGGCGTTGCGCAATCTCTGAACACCGTTAGTATATACCCACTACCATGCGCTCTACACTTCACATAGCTGAACATAATTTTTATTCAGAGGGACCTAAACAGTGACGATTTCAGCTCCATCTTCGGTCACAATCACAGTGTGCTCAAACTGCGCGCCCAGACTTCCATCGACCGTGCGGATGGTCCAGCCGTCTTTATCAAGATAAATTTCCCGTGAACCCAAAGTGGCCATGGGCTCGATCGCGATCGACATACCGGCTACCAGTCGCGGCCCTTTACCGGCCCGGCCGAAGTTCAAAATCAGCGGGTCCTCGTGCACTTCATCCCCAACCCCATGGCCGCTCAACTCCTCAATGATGCCCAGTTTGTCCCTCCGCAGTCGGGTCTCAATGGCATGCGCGATATCTCCGACCCGCGAGCCGTCTCGCACCTGCTGGATGCCAGCATCGAGCGCCTCTCGAGTCGCCCGCAGCAGCCGCGCCTGGGCCGCAGTCGGCTCAGCACCGGCTATCACGGTCACTGCACCATCCGTAATCATGCCCTCATAATAAACCCCGAAGTCGAGCCCTACCAAATCACCTTCATTAATCACCCGTGCGCCAGGAATCCCGTGCACCACCGCGTCATTCACCGAAATGCAGATGGTAGACGGATACGGCGGCACGCTGGAGTCTGGCTGGTAACCCAGAAAGGTGGGCCTGCCACCCAGCGCTTTCAGCTCCCGAGCCGCCATATTGCCGAGATAGCCAGTGGTCTGGCCAGGCTCGAGCGCCGCCGCCAGCCGCCGCAGCACCTCGGCCAAGATACCGCCGCTCACGCGCAGCCGCTCCATCTCGGCCGCGGTTTTCACCCGGTTCATCATGCCAGCATGGCCTTTAACACCGCTGCCCTCACTAGCTGGTGCACCTCTTCGATGCTGCCGCGGCCGTCCACTGTTATGAGCATTCCCAGCTGGCGGTAATGTTCCACCACCGGCCCCGTCACGTCTTCAAACAGCTGCCACTTTTCGCGCACGGCGTCCGGCGCGTCATCCGCTCGACCCCTTAAGCCCAACCGCTTCATGCTGGTGTCAATGTCGAGCTCAATCAATACCACGCATTTTAGCTCCCGACCAAACTTAGGCAGGTTTTTTTCGAGCCAATGGACGTCGCTATCAGTCCGCGGCGTACCATCGAGCACCACCGGCTGGTCTTGCGGTATCTCGACCATCGCCTCGCCTACCACGCGCTGAACCTCGACGGCCGGCGCCAACCGGCCATCCACCAGCTTAGCCGCTGCGCGCGGATCCGCCCGCAGCAATTTGCCACTCGATAAGTGAGTGCCGCCCAAATCAGCCGCCAACAAGTCACCCTGTACCGATTTACCGGCCCCGGTCGGCCCCATCAATACAATTAATGCGTCCATAGCTTCTCCACCAGCAACGGACCAAAGATGGCCACACCGATAATTATGGCCGCCACCGCCGCAATCAGTACGCCGCCCGCGGACATATCCTTAATGAGTTTCACCTGGGCGTTCTCGTTGGGTTCAATCAAGTCCAGGGTGCGCTCGACAGCGGTGTTAAATATTTCCGCCAAAAATACCAGGATCACGGCAAAGAACACCGCCGCCAGTTCGGCGTCGCTCACGCCCAGCCACAAGCCGAGTAGCAATGCCAGGATCGCGAACATTAGGTGGATGCGCGCGTTGCGCTCATGCCTAAAAACGTGCAGTACACCATGCCAAGCATGCATCATACCCTTCCAAAACCCCGGCTGCGCGTAGGGATGGACCCGTTCGGTGTGGTCGTCGGTGTGGGGTGTAACGACCGATTCAGCCTGCTTCATGACGCCAATCTCTCCCGCACCAGCTTCGACACCGCGCCACCTTCGGCCCGGGCGCCCACCCGTTTCATCACCGCGCCGATCACCGCGCCCATTTGCTTAACGTCGGTGGCGCCAGTCTCGGCAATAGCCTCATCAACCACCTTAGCCAGTTCGTCCTCGCTCATCACCTCTGGCAGGTAACCCGAAATCACCACCAGCTCGGCCTCCTCGTGCTCCGCCAAATCGGTCCGGCCAGCGCCCCGGTAAGCCTCAATCGAATCGCGCCGCTGCTTAGCCTCGCGCTGCAACACCTTCAGCGCTTCGTCGTCACTCAGCTCGTGCCCGGCCTTGATCTGCTCGTTCTTCATGGCGCCGCGCAGCAGTCGCAGCACACCCGTACGGCCAGTGTCACCGGCCTTCATGCTGACCTTCATGTCCTCTGTCAATTGTTCAACAATTGTCACCGTAAATCCCTGTTTTCACCCCGTATTGTAACGGTTATTCTGCTTATCTAACAAATCCGTCCCCATTTCCAACGAAAAAGCCCCGGCATACCGGGGTGTCTTTCGGACGGGCCGCCACTAACGGCCCAAATACGCCTTAGCCTTGGCGGCCTTGCGGGCCGATTTGCGGATGGCGATCTCACGCTGAGCCCGTTTGGTCAGCGGCTTCTCGAAGTATTTGCCGCGGCGGGCTATACCAAGCACCCCCGATTGCTGCACTTTCTTGTTGAAGCGGCGGATCAGGTTTTCCAACGACTCTTTGTCGTCTTTGCGGGTTACTTGAAGCATACGATATCACCTCCTTTCTTAAGGCATTGGGACATTAATTAAAGCCTAGCTACATTACCAGATTAACACCCGTAAGGCAACTACTCGGCCAGCTCCTTGCCACCAAGCAGATGAAAGTGCAGATGGTCCACTACCTGGCCGGCCGAACGGCCATTGTTCACCTGCAACCGCCAACCCCCTTTAATCCCCGCCTTTTGGGCCACTTCGCGCACAGCCATCAAGAGCTGGCCGGCCAACTCTTGATTGTCCAATTCATCCAAATTCAGCACGTGCTGCTTCGGCACCACCAAGATATGCACCGGTGTTTTGGGATGAATATCTTTAAAGGCCGCCGCCACCTCGTTCTCCCAAAACAGTTTGGATTTGTCACCATTCGCGATCCCGCAAAACAAGCATTCATTATTCATGTCGTCCAGTATAGCAAACCCTCTTTTGCCAATCCCCTCTTGCTTGACAAATAAGCGTTTTAGGCGCAGAATGCTCGATTCGCTCCGGAAGGTGGAGTTTTTCGCATGACCGTCAACCTTAAGACAACCATTCTCTACTCGACACTGCTCGCCGTTACCCTTAACGTCGTGCAGTTCTTTGATGGTCTCGTGCATCACGCCAACACCTTCGCGCCACCCTGGGCCTACGCCTCTGCAGCCACCCCGGTGCCCACCCCATCCGACGCGCCGCCGCCACCGCTGCCTCTGCTGCAGCCAGCCGGTACCGCTTCTGTCACCTCGCCCACCGAACAGTCCGCCGACACCACCGCCGTGGCTGCTCGACTCAGCGACGCCGGCCTCAATCCAAACTTTGCTGCCCTGTACCTAGCCACCCAACACGCCACCGGCACGCCTTGGCAGCTGCTCGCCGCGGTTCACAAGGTTGAGACCAACCAAAGCGGCAATACCACCCGCACCTCATCCGCCGGCGCCGAGGGCCCCATGCAGTTCATGCCCGGCACCTTCAACCGCTACGCTATCGACGGCGATGGCAACGGCGCCCGAGACATCACCAACGTCACAGACGCCGTCTACACCGCCGGCCGCTACCTGGCCACTGGAGGCGCCGCGCACGGCCAATACTCCGCTGCCCTCTACAACTACAACCACTCCTGGTCGTACGTCTCGACCGTTACCGGTATTTATTCCCGCCTCGGTCTCTAGACAAAAAAATGCGCTAGCTCAAGTCGAAGCCGGCACGCGCAGACCCACCTGCACCAACAGGTACAGCAAAAAGTGCCAAATCCCCAAAAACACCGACCACACCAGCGGGAATAGCACCGGCAGCAGCAGGATTAGCAACAGCACGAACAGCCAGCTGCTGCGAATCAAATGTACAAACAACACCGCCACGCCCACCAGCAACGCCACCGTCAGCAGCCACTGCAGCGCCGGCGGAAACGACGCGATCACGGCATTGTAGGCGTTTACTAGTACCTGGAAGATGCCCATTATTTCCCTTCTTTAGCCAGAAAGTCCTTTACGCTCCGGACCGTGTCCATAAATTGGGCCGGGAACACGATGGTAGAGTTTTTATCGCCGGCAATCTCCGTCAATACCTGCAAATTACGCAGCTGCAAAGCGATCGGGTGGGCGATAATAATATCAGCCGCCTGCCCCAGCTTCTCGGCGCTCTGGAACTCACCATCGGCCGCGATAATCTTGGCCCGCTTCTCGCGCTCGGCCTCGGCCTGACGCGCCATCGCCCGCTGCATGCTATCGGGCAGCTGAATGTCCTTGAGCTCCACCTTGCTCACGTCCACTCCCCACTGGCCGGTCACGTCGTCCAGCGTCTGTTTCACCAACTCGTTGAGCTTGCCGGTGCTCGACAGCACCTCGTCCAGCGGATGCTGGCCCACAATGTTACGCACCGTGGTCTGAGCGATCTGGTTAATAGCCATGATCACATTGTCTATCGCCACCAGTGACTTAGTCGCGTCCACCACCCTATAGTAGGCCACCGCCGCCACATCGATCGACACGTTGTCTTTCGTAATCACGTTCTGCGACGGGATTGGCATAGTAATAATGCGCATGTTCACTTTGTGCATCACGTCAATTAACGGAATTATTATGCGTAATCCCGGCCCCTTCTCGCTCGGCACTACCTTGCCGAGCCTAAACACCACGCCCTGCTCGTATTGCTGCACAATACGTAGCCCAAGAAGAATTAGCACCAGAACAACAATTATGATTGCGGTCATCGTCATCTCCAACTATCTGGAAACATTTTGCGCTTTGCGGCGCGTATTAACAATGCCTGTTACGCCAAACCAAAGCGGCTGCGCAACTCGGCCACAATGCTCTCCGCCGGCAGCACTTCCTGAGCTCCCGAGGCCATATCGCGCAAGATCACGGTCTCCTCGCGCACCTCTTTTTGCCCAATGATGATCGCGTATGGCACCCCCAACTTGTCCGCCCGCGCCAGCTGCGAACCGATGCCGTCACGATCTACCGCACCTACCGCCGCCACGTCACCGTCCAGCAGCTGCTCGATCAGCCGGAACGCCGCCAGCCGCGCCGGCTCGCCCAGGCTCGCCACGTACACGCGCTTGGCCGCCGCCGGTTGGGGCAACGCACCCGCCGCCTCCAGCTCAATCAGTATCCGCTCAAGTCCCAATCCAAAGCCCACCGCCGGTGTCGGCTGGCCGCCCAGCTGTTCCACCAGTAGGTCATAGCGACCGCCGCCGCCCACCGCCGACTGTGCGCCTTCCCGCTCACCGAAAAATTCAAACACTGTCCGCGTGTAATAATCCAAGCCCCGCACTAACAGCGGGTTCAGTTCATACGCCACACCCAGGTCGTCCAAGTATTCGAGCACACCCGCGAAGTGCTTCTGGCAAGCCTCGCAGAGGTAATTCAGCGTCTGCGGCACGTCCGCCAGCACCGCTTGCGTCGCCGCCTCCTTCGAATCGAGTACCCGCAGCGGGTTGGTTTTCACCCGTTCCCGGTCCACCTCCGCCAGCTTCTTAATGTTGGCCTCGAGGTACTCCACCAGCGCCTTGCGGTACTTGGGCCGACACTCCTTATCGCCGATACTATTGAGTTGCAGCGTCAAATTGCTCAAGCGGACTCTCTTAAAGAACCGCTGGGCCAACATGATCACCTGCGCGTCCACGCTCGGCGAGGCGTCACCCAGCACCTCCACGTCAAACTGGTTGAACTGGCGCTGCCGCCCCGCCTGCGGGCGGTCGTAGCGGAATAGCGGTCCGTAAAAATACAGCTTCACCGGCTGCGGCCACGATGCCATGCCGTTCTCAACATAGGCCCGCACGATTCCAGCCGTCGGCTCTGGCCTAAGCGACACGTCATGCTCCGACCGGTCCTTAAACGAGTACATCTCCTTCGACACGGCATCGGTGTCCGTCCCCACGCCGCGCTCAAACAGAGCCGTGTCCTCAAGCAAGGGAGTATCGATACGACCATACCCGGCCGCCTCAGCTACTGCCCGGAATTGACCCGTTAAGTAATCAATTTGCGCAGCTCGTTCCGGCAGGATGTCGTACATACCGCGTAGAGTCTGGAACTGTTGCTTTGTCACTCTTTCTCCTTTGCTTTTCGGGACCGAAGTCAAGCTTCTAGCTCACCAGAATGTAGCATGAGTAGCTACACCTAAGCAAATTACCTTACTGGATGCGCCGCACCCGCACCACGCCCTGTACCCGCTCAAGCTGACGGATCAAGTCGGCCAGCACGAACAGGTCCGGCACCTCCACGCCAAAGCTCACCGTGCTAACCCCCTGGTCGCGACTCGGCTGGGTGGTCATACCCGCCAGGTTCAGTTGTCGGTCAGCAATCGTGCGGGTCACATCCGAAATCAACCCAATCCGGTCGGCCGCCTTCACCTCCACCTGGCACACGATCTGCCCATCGGTCCGGCTGGTGGTCTCCCACCGGCATGACGTGTAGCGCTCCACGTCCGTCGGCACATTGCGGCAGCCCAGCGCGTGCACCGTCACCCCCTTGCCGCGCGTCACGTAACCGATCAACGGCAATGGGAATACCGGCCCGCAGCACTGAGCCAGCGTGTAGGGCAACTGCTCACCCTCCACCAACACCCGGCCGGTCGGCTCGGTGCGCTTCACCACCGCGGCGTCACGCGGCTTGGCTGCGTCCGGAAGCAATCGGCGGATCACCTGATTTACGCTCACCGCACCCTCACCGATCATCGCGAACAGATCCTCCGACGTCCGCGCGTGCAGAGCGTCCACCGCCTCTGGCAGTGCCCGTTTAGGCAAATCCTCGAGCCGCCGCACGTCCCACGCCGCCTGCAACTCCGCCTCCAGCGCCGCCCGGCCCTGCGCCACGTTGGCGTCGCGGCTCTCCGCCCGGAACCATGCCCGGATTCGGTTCTTAGCCTGAGTAGTTGCCACAAATCCCAGCCAGTCGCGGCTGGGCGCCGGTTCGCGCTTCGTCACCACCTCCACCACGTCGCGGTTCTCGAGTTTCGAATCGAGCGGCACCATGCGACCATTTACCTTCGCGCCCTGCGCCCGCAGTCCAATTCCCGAATGCACCGCGAACGCGAAATCCAGCGGCGTCGCCCCTTCCGGCAGGTCGTACAGGTCGCCCTTGGGCGAAAACGCGAAGATCCGGTTTTTAAACAATTCAAGTTTCACCCCCTCCAAAAACTCCTGCCCCGACGACGCCGACTTTTGAATATCGGCCAGCCGGTTCACCCACCGCAGCTTCTCCGGCACCGCCTGCGATACTCGGTTGGCGTGGTCTTTGCTAGTTTTTTGCTGGTCATAAAAGAAGTGCGCCGCCAAACCATGCTCCGCCTCATCGTGCATCTGCGGTGTGCGAATCTGAATTTCCGTGATCCGGCCCTCGTCCGCGAACACCGTAGTGTGCAGGCTTTGGTAACCGTTGGTCTTTGGCACCGCAATGTAATCCTTAATACGGTAGATCAGCGGCTTGTAATGCTGGTGCAAAATACCCAGTGCCTGGTAGCACGCCGACACATCCGGCACGATAATCCTCACCGCCATCAGGTCGTAAATCTTGTCCAGGTCGCCACCCACCTTCGCCAACTTCTTATAGATGCTGTAGTAATGCTTCTGCCGGCCCTCGATGTGCAGCATCTTCACTTCCCCGTTCTCCAGGTGCTGCGCGATTGCTCGCTTCAAAATCGCCAGGTACCGCTCTGCCTTTTTGGCCGTTACTCGCACCTGGCGCTCCAGCTCGGCATACTCATCGGGTCTCGAGTACTTAAACCCCAGGTCCTCCAGCTCACCTTTCAGCTGGCCCATTCCCAACCGGTCGGCCAGCGGCGCGTACACTTCCAGGCTCTCCCGCGCAATCACTACTCGCTTCTCGGGAGGCAGGTATCCAAGTGTGCGCATATTATGCAACCGGTCGGCCAGCTTCATCAGGATCACGCGCGGGTCTTTAGCCGTCGCCAACAGCAGCTTGCGCAGGTTTTCGTTGCTAGCCTCAAACCGCGCACTGTCGGCCGCCGGACGCGGCGACGAAGACAACCGCATCTTTGTTACGCCGTCCACCAGCTCAGCCACCTTCGGGCCAAACTCCGCTTTCACCTGCTCCAGCGTCGCTTCGGTATCCTCCACCACATCGTGTAGGAGGGCCGCTATCACCGTCTCATAATCGAGCCCCCACTCCGCCAACGTTTCGGCCACCGCAACGGGATGGATAATATACGGCTCGCCACTCGCTCGCCGCTGCTCACCATGGGCCTGGGTGGCATAATCCAGCGCCCGCGCTATCGCTTCATTCTGTCCCCCTGTATAGCGTTTGTGTTCATATTGCATAAATAATTTGTTCATACTATCAGGTCGTTTATTTGCACTTGCAGGCTGACGTTACCAAGGTACTCATTTTTGCTCAAGCTGCCCCGAACGGTCAACAGCTGTCCTGCCCTTAAGCCTGGAAACCTCTCTGCTAAGCCAAAACCAATTCCTGCCAAGCGAGCACCCTTGTTGTCGCTAAATTTTATTCGCAAATGCTTGCCGTCCGCGCCCACCCGCGAACATTCACCCACCGACAGCCCCGCCAGCTCCAACAACGGCCGCGGGTTACTACTTCCAAACGGTTCCAGCAAATCCATAGTCTCCAAGAGCGACCAACTTACTCCGTCCAAACCCTGCAGCTGGACGTCCGCCAGCACCGCCGGCGCCTTGTAATCCCCCGCCCGGCTGTCTTCGAAATACCGGCACATCCCCGCCCGGAAATCATCCAGCCGCTCGGACGGCAAGGTAAACCCAGCCGCATAAAAGTGTCCGCCAAACTTGGAGAGTAAATCCGCGTTGGCCCGCAGCGCCTCCACCATGTTGAACCCGCCCACGCTCCGGGCCGACCCCTTGGTGCTCTCGCCCAGCACCTGACCCACCAACACCGGCTTGTGCCACTTCTCTACCAACTTGCTAGCCACGATTCCCACCACGCCGTGCGACCAACCCGGATCCGCCAACACCAACACCGGCTGGTCGGCATACTGCTCGGCCAGTGCGTCCGACTCTTTGAATATCATCTCCTGCTCGGCCCGGCGGCGGCGGTTCATGGAATCGAGCTCATGTGCAATCTCGAGTGCCCGTGCGCTATCAGTCGTCTGCATCAATTCCAAACTGCGGGCAGCGTGTTCCAGCCGACCAGCCGCGTTCATACGCGGCCCCAGCACAAATCCCAGGTGATGCGCCGTGATCTTGCTGACCTCCGCTCCGCCCACCGCCGCCAGCGACCTCAGCCCGAGCCGCCGCGTTTTGCGCAACACCTTCAATCCAAACGCGGCCAGCACTCGGTTCTCGCCCACCAGCGGTACCACGTCGCACACTGTGCCCAGTGCCACCAGGTCCAGCAGCCATTTCTCCTGGCCCACGGCCGGCTTTCCCAGCCGCTGCTGCAAGGCCTGCACCAATTTAAACGCCACGCCCACGCCCGCCAGTTCCTTAAACGGGTACTGATCACCAGGCCGCTTCGGGTTCACCACCGCCACCGCCTCCGGGATCACCTCAGGCACCGAGTGGTGGTCGGTTATCACCAGGTCCAACCCATGCTCGCGCGCCCACTGCGCCTCTTTTACGCTCGTTATGCCGCAGTCCACGCTCACCACCAGCTGCACGCCCTCGGCCTTCAGCCTCTCCAACGCGGCCTGGTTGATGCCGTAACCCTCCTCAAACCGGTCCGGTATATAACTCCGCGCCGGCAGCCCAATGGCCGCGAACGCCTCCAACAGCACAGCGCTGGCCGTAATACCATCGATATCGTAGTCGCCATACACCACCGTCTGCTCACTCCGCTCCGCAGCCAGCACGATCCGTTCCACCGCTGCCACCATGTCGGTTATTAGCATCGGGTCGTGTGTGTCCCGCTGATAATCCGGATACAAAAAAGCCACCATATCTTCAGGCGCCATTCCACGGCCAGCCAGAATCTGGGCGACAATTTCGGGCACAACCCGTGTCTTGGTTGTTCCAACCTCAGGCGTCATACCTGATACTATAACATTTACGATACTTTCGACGTCACCGCTCACCCTCCAGGTTCACACTAACGAAAGTATACGACGAAGACATCCAATTCCGGCGCTTCGCCCCAAGAATTACCCGACTTCATCAGATAACTCGCTATGCGCTAAACGCGACTCTAAAACTTGCGGCTCAAAAAATAGAAGTTGGGATCACTACGCGACACAAAGCCAATCGGCAGCTCCGGCACTCGACTCAACGCCCGCGGGCGATAGATCGGCCTGCGCTGGCGAGCCAAAATCGTGTCTAAGGTTGTTTCAATAATCCGTCTCACAGGTTTTTGTTTCCCCTCCGCGCCTGGCTCTTCAACACCAAACCCTGCAGCTCCCGGTACAGCGCAAACTTCGGGTTCGCCGCGTACACCTTGGAGTTACCTTCGATCTTCACAGTCACAAAACCGACATCCGCGAGCCGCTTTAGCTCTCGCTGCACGTTGCCTGGGTCCTCTTTGATCATTTTAGCGAGGCCCCGGACGTGCATCCGGAAGTCAGGGTATTTTGTATATATAACTATGATTTTACGCCGGGTTTTCGACGTTATGAAAAGCTCAAGCATTGGTTTTTGTTTAACACTATTTCTTCAACAACGACCCGCGGGGCTGTTGTTAATTTGACTCTACCTCGACCGTAAGCGGAATGCAAGTCTTTTTTACAACATGGCGTATTTGATAAAACCCGGTTGAAATTGTATTATCAGCAAGTTTTTGGGCTTCCTACCCATAAAGGAGCGTACTCATGCCGGAATCCATTGTTCTTCGACAGAGCACCCTCAATCCCTACCGCAGCCTCATGCGCCGACGGCTGGCCAACCATCTGGCCAATCGTGTCAACTCGGGCCTGGCCTCAATCATCAATGGCATCGAACACGCCGCCGCTACCCCCAACTACAAGCCAGTCGGTTCCAAACTGACCGGGCGGGACATCCCGCGCCCGCCTGGTCAGACCACACAATTACTTAATGAGGCCAATCGGCCTCTTTTTAGGCTTTTTTCGGCGCCAAACGCGCCTTTTCAATACGTTTTAGCTTGTAGTTGTGCCAAGTTACAAGCAGCGGCGAGGCATTAAAGATCGACGAGTAGGTTCCTGAAGCAATACCAATCAAGAGCGCCAGCACAAACAATCGAATGCTCTGGCCGCCAAATAGCAGCAACGCCAGCAGGGTCAAAAGCACGGTTAGCGAGGTGTTAATCGAACGCGCGATGGTCTCAAGAATCGAGTTGTTCACAATCTGCTCAAAGCTGCCCTTATCCCGGCGCAGATTCTCCCGGATCCGGTCGAACACCACGATGGTGTCGTGCACCGAGAAACCGATCACGGTCAAAATAGCGGTCACGAACAACGAGTCGATCTCGACGCCCAAGAAATGCCCCAGCAGCGAGAACACACCCAGCACAAAGAACGCATCGTGCAGCAGGGCCGCGATGGCCATAAACCCAAAGCTCCAGGGCGACACCGGCGGCGGGGCGTTACGGAAAGCGAACGCGATGTACAGCACTATCGCCAATGATACCAAGAACAGGCTCGCGATGGCGTTGCGTGCGATCGAGCTCGACACCGTTGGACCGACCGAATCAAACGACAACTCCTCGATGTGCTGGTCGGCCAGCGCCGCCTTCAGCTTCTGATGGTTAGCCTCGTGCTGATTTTGCGGCGAGGTGTCACGATACCGGATCTCAGTCTCACCGCCGCTTGGCACCACCTGCACATCCTGCAGCCCCAAGCCCACACCCGCCTTCTGCACCTGGTCGATAGTGACATTGCCCTGCACGGTCAGCAGCTGCCCCGATCTAAAGTCGATGCCTAACCGCAGCCCATACAAAATCAGCGAGATCACGCCCGGCACAATCATCACCAGCGAAATCATGTACCAAATTTTGCGCTTACCAATTAAGTTCATGAATTAGCCTCTTCTGGCACCTTCACGCCGTACCACTTGGGGTTGCGGCCCCACGACTGTCGGATCGTTATGCGCAAAAACGTGCGGGTAATCACCACCGCGGTGAACATGCTGATCAGCACACCGATGCCTAGCGTCACCGCGAAACCGCGGATAATCGGCGTAGCACTCGATGTCACATACAAGATTATGCAGGTAATCAACGTCGACACGTTCGAGTCCCGGATACTGGTCCAAGCCCGGTCAAACGCAGTCTCCACCGCCGCCACAAAGCTCTTGCCGGCCCTAAGCTCTTCTTTCATACGCTCGAAAATCAGAATGTTGGCGTCCACTGCCATACCAATACTTAAGATGAAGCCCGCGATTCCTGCCAGCGTCAGCACAATCGTGTAACCCGGCACAAACACGCTCAGCTTGTACAGCGTCAGCGTCAGCGCCGTGTAAATAATCAAGGCCAGCACCGCCAGCAGACCAGACAATCGGTAGTAGAACAACATGAACAACGCTACCACGCTCAAGCCGATGATGCCGGCCACCAGCGAACGCTGTACGCTCTCCTGACCCAGTGTCGGGCCCACTGTCCGCTGTTCCACCAGCGTCACCGGCACCGGCAGCGCGCCGGCCGTAATCTCATCAGCAATCTTCTTGGCCGTGTTTACATCCATGTTCCCAGACAAGATCGCGTTGCCGTCGGTGATGGCCTCGGTGCGGGCCGGTCCAAACGTCGGCTGGCCATCCAGTAACGCCAGCAGCAAGTTGCCACTTTGGCTCAGCTTGGTGGTCAAATCTCCAAACTTCTTGGTTGATTCACCAGATTTTAGCTGCAGATGCACCACCGGCTGGGCCCTGGTCGGGTCATAATCCGCGTAGGCCGAGTCCACGTCTTTGCCGTCAATTCCGGTCGGCGTCTGAGCTCCGGTGCTTTGGTCTACTTCCACAAAGGTTAAGTTGGCGGTTTTCCCAATCCGATCAATCGCGTCCTTCACGTCCCTCTCGCCTGGCAGGCTTATGCTCACCTTGTCGCTACCTAGCTCCCGCACTTCGATCTCGCTGGTACCGTTCGGGTTGGCTCGCTTGGTCATCACTGCTAGTAGCGAGTCCATGGCCGTCTGGCGCTGGGACGCCGGCGTCTTGCCAAAATCCGCCTGGAACACTAGCTGGGCGCCACCCTGCAGATCCAGTCCCTGTCTCACACCGAACACATGCGAGTTCTTCTTCTCTAGGTGCAAAACCTGAAAAATCGCGTCCTCACGCGGGTACGCCAGCACCGCCACCACGACCGCCAACACCAAAATCAGGATAAATTTCAGGCGTAAACTCATATCTGCCAAGCACTATATCCGATAGCACCTTGAGCCGTCAATTCAGGTCAGACCCAGTGGCTCACGATATTATCGATCCGGTCGATCATTGTGTTGGGATCGATCTTGTCCTCATCTGTGTAGTAGTGGCTCACCGAGAAGAAGCTTTCGGGAATATACAGGTAATGCAGCTCGTCCACCATGCCATGGATACGCTCAACCACATCTGCCGGCCCCACCGGGATTGCCGCGATCTTCTTAATTACGTGCACCTTATCCAGGTAAGTGATAGCCGCGTCGAATGACAGCCCGTTCTTCACCCCATCGGTCGCGATAATAATGTTGCGCCCGGTTAGCTGCGCCGGATCCGCCAGACCACCCGCGCCCACCACTGTCGTCATGGCGTACATATGCCGCAACTTCTGCTCTTCCACGTAGCTGCGCATATCCTCCATATACTCTTCCATCTCGCCCGCGGAGATCAGCGAGTTATAGGTGAACATGCCTGTCTGGTCCATTGTACCGAGCACCAGGCTGTCCTCACCCGGCGCCGTAATGCGAGCCGTGAGCAACATCGACAGGGTGCAGTGCAGCCGCCGCGCGATCTGCTCCCCGACCGCCGCCCCGCCCGGCGACAATGCCAGCACCGCGGTGTTCTCCCAACGGTATTTCATTAATTCGTTAGCCAACTTATCGCCTGCTTGGGCCCGATCATGAAAATACATAAGCGTATTGTAGCATCCGACACCTCTATAATGGGTCCATGGCCGCGACCAACTATTACCTCGTTACACCTCTAGCCTACACCGGCTCAGCTGAAGCTTTTACGTATCACTATGAGGGTGCGCTCGAACCCGGCTCTATCGTAGAAGTGCCGGTCGGTCGGCGGCAGCTCGTGGGCGTGGTTTCCGAGCAGGCGCCCAAACCCGTCTTCGCTACCAAACCGATTACCCAGGCACTCGAGCTGCCGCCGCTCCCGGCAGACCTGCGCGACCTTGCCTCCTGGATGGCCGGCTACTATGCCTCCAGCCCCGGCATGGTTTGGAGCACCATGCTGCCGGCCGGCCTCACCCGCACCCGCCGCCCCGCCACCTCAGCCGCCCCCAAACCCGCCGCCGGCCTGCCGCCGCTCACCCTCACATCGGAGCAGGTCGCCGCCCTCCAGACCATCCACACCTCCCCCAAATCGTCCTTCCTACTCCAGGGCATCACCGGTTCAGGGAAAACCCGCGTGTACCTAGAGCTCACCGCTGAAGCCCTAGCCGCTGGGCGTTCCGTCGTCATACTAGTCCCAGAGATCACCCTCACGCCACAGACTGTCGGCCAATTCGAAGCCGCCTTCGGCGACCAGGTGCTGGCCAGCCACTCCAAGCTCACCGAGGCTAAGCGCCATCAGATCTGGCTGGCCGCCCTCAGCGCCACCACCGCCGGCCAGCCTCGTGTGATGATCGGCCCGCGCTCCTGCCTGTTTATGCCACTCCATAACCTTGGCCTCATCGTGATCGATGAATCCCACGAAAGCACGTACAAGCAAGAGCAGCATCCACGGTACCAGGCGGCTACCGTGGCCGCCAAACGGGCCCACACTGCCGGCGCCCGCGTTATTTTGGGATCCGCCACTCCCGGCCTACAAGAACTGTTTCTGGCCCGCGAAGGCCTGATTGAACACATAAAGTTAACGACTCGCGCAAACGAAATACCGGTCTCACAAGCCAAAATACTCGACCTGCGTGACAAGCGATTATTTCGATTGAGCAAATTTATTACTCAACCTTTAACAGACGCCATCGCGGCCACATTGGCGGTGGGCCGGCAGTCGTTGTTATACGTCAACCGCCGCGGCAGCGCCTCCAGCCAAGTCTGCGGCGATTGCGGCCATGTCATTATTTGCCCCCACTGCCGGTTGCCTCTCACCTTTCACGCCGATCTCATGCGACTCATCTGCCACCACTGCAACTTTCGGCGCCCCAGCCCAGCCGTCTGCCCCGAATGCAATGGCGCCAACCTAAAGCTCCTCGGCGGTGGCACCAAGCGCATCGAGGTCGAAGCCGAGCGACTGTTCCCCAGTGCCCGCATCGCCCGCCTCGACCGCGACTCCGCCACCCTCAGCCACATCCAAGCCGTCTACAAACAGCTCCGCGCCGGTGA
>Ga0070658_10001495_pt1 | contig 19826 bp, 17 predicted proteins | sample KBSC13metaG_FD_64664 | JGI IMG/M metagenome (GOLD analysis project Ga0070658, IMG submission 64664) | Corn rhizosphere microbial communities from Kellogg Biological Station, Michigan, USA - KBS C1-3 metaG | ecosystem: Host-associated > Plants > Roots > Rhizosphere > Soil ...
GACTACTACGTGCCGAGCGCGGCCGACCTGCCCAGGTTCACCACTGACCGCACCGAGACACCGGCGACGACCAACCCGCTCGGGGTCAAAGGTGTCGGCGAGGCCGGCACGATCGCCTCGACGCCCGCGGTCGTCAACGCAGTCGTGGATGCTCTCCGGCCGTACGGCGTGACTGACGTGGCGATGCCGTGCAGTCCACAACGGGTCTGGAAAGCACTCCAGACGGTCGGGGGTGTGAAGTGATCCCTCCCCAGTTCGACTACGTGAAGGCCGGCTCGGTCGACGAGGCGCTGTCGGCGTTGCAGCAGAACGGCGACGACGCCAAGATCCTCGCCGGTGGCCAAAGCCTGATTCCGTTGTTGCGGTTGCGGCTGGCCTACCCGACGGTGCTCATCGATGTCAGCGACGTCGGGGACATGCGCGGCGTTCGCGATGACGGTGACGCCGTCGTGATCGGTGCCGCCGTCACGCACGCGGAAGTCATCGCTGATCCGACCGTGCAGCGGCACGCGCCGCTCATCGTCGCGGCGGCCAAAACCGTCGCCGACCGGCAGGTGCGGCATCGCGGCACGTTCGGTGGCTCGCTCTCGCATGCGGACCCGGCCGGTGACCTGCCGTCGGTGGCGGTTGCGCTCGACGCGGAGTTCGTCGTTGCTGGCGGCAGTGGTCGTCGCACCGTTGCCGCCAAGGACTTCTTCACCGACTACCTGCAGTCCGCCCTGCAACCGGATGAGCTGCTGGTCGAGGTGCGTGTCCCGAAACTCGGCGATGGTTGGGGCGTGCACTACGAGAAGTTCAACCGGGTCGCACAGGCATGGGCGGTCGTCGGGGTCGCGGCAGCGGTCAAGCGCAGCAACGGGTCGATCGAACAAGCGCGTATCGGGCTCACCAACATGGGTCCGACCCCGGTGCGTGCCAGCGCGGTCGAACAGGCGCTGGCCGGTGCGGACGCCACTCCCGACGCGGTCATGGCGGCGGCTGCGCATGCTGCCGACGGCGCGTCGCCGCCCACCGACCTCGGTGGTGACGCGGACTACCGGCGGCACCTCGCAACGGTGCTGACGCGTCGGGCCGTCCTCGCTGCCGCCGGCCGGTGAGCCGGGCCGGCGAGCAGCGGGAGGCGTTTGCGCAGGTGTGTTCCGGGCTCGGCCCGGACGCACCGACGCTCATCGACAGCTGGACGACGAAAGAGCTTGTCGCGCACGTCTACGTGCGCGAGCATCGGCTCGACGCGGCACCGGGGGTGCTGCCGCTCGGCCCGTGGCCGGCGTACACCGAGCGTGTGATGAGCAGCGCGTTGCGTGTGCACGGCTACGACGACCTGCTCGAGCAGGTGCGCACACCGCCGCCGTGGCTGCGCGCGCCCGCGATCGATGACGCGTTCAACACTGTCGAGTTCTTCGTGCACACCGAAGATGTACGACGCGCTGCCGGCATGCCCCCGCGCCCGATCGACATGGGCCTGGAGCAGTGGGTGTGGCGGCGGCTGTCGCGGCAGGCACGACTGTCGTTCCGGCGGGTCCCCGCCGAGGTGCGTCTGGTGCCGACGGTCGGCAACGCCGTGGACATCGGGAAAGGCGGGTCGCTGGTCGAGGTGCGCGGGCGGCCCACCGAGTTGCTGCTGCTCGCCTACAACCGCAAGGACGCCGCCGACGTCGAGGTGCACGGAGACAAGAGCACGCTCTGGTCCGCCAAGCTCGGCCTCTGATGGTCGGTGATCATGACGTTGTCGGCGCCCTGAGCGGTGATCATGGCTTTCGCAGGCCGATAACGCCATGATCACGCCGGAATTCAGGGCGGGGGACAGGGCGGGGGACAATGGTGCGGTGCCGATAGAGACGCCGGAGGAGCTGCGCGGGGCCCTGGTGCAGCAGGGCTATCTCGCCGACGACGGCGTCGCGACCGCGGCGTACCTGGCTTTGAGCATGCGCCGGCCGCTGTTCCTCGAGGGCGATGCCGGCGTGGGCAAGACCGCGCTCGCCCAAGCACTCGCCGGCATGATCGATGCGCCGCTGATCCGGCTGCAGTGCTACGAGGGGATCGATGCGACCCAGGCGCTGTACGACTGGGACTTCCCGAGGCAGCTGCTGCACCTGCGTGCGGCCGAGGCGGCACACCGGGCCGATGACGTCGCCGCGCTGGAGGGCGAGCTCTACAGCCGGCGATTCCTCGTGGCCCGACCGCTGCTGCAGGCGATCGAGACCAACCCGAGCGTCCTGCTCGTCGACGAGGTCGACCGCGCCGACGACGAGTTCGAGGCCTTCCTCCTCGAGGTGCTGTCCGATTTCACCGTCACCGTGCCCGAGCTCGGCACGATCCGGGCGGAGAGGCCGCCGGTCGTCGTGGTCACCAGCAACCGCACCCGCGAGGTGCACGACGCGCTGAAGCGGCGCTGCCTCTACCACTGGGTCGAGCACCCCAGCTTCGAGCGCGAGGTCGCGATCGTCCGGGCGCGCTACCCGCAGGCCACGCAGGCGCTGGCCGAGTCCGTCACCGGCGCCGTGCAGCGGCTGCGCCGCGCCGACCTGCTCAAACCACCCGGCGTCGCCGAGACGCTCGACTGGACGCAGGCGTTGCTCGCGCTCGGCGCGGAGACGCTCGACGCCGACACCGCGACCCGGACGCTCGGCGCCGTCCTGAAATACCGCGAGGACCACGAGCGCGTCGCGCGAACGGGCCTCGGCGAGGCGCTCGAGGCCGCCGGCGGTGCCTAACGACGCCGTGTCCGTCGTGGTCGGCCTGGCGCACACGCTGCGCGCGGCCGGCGTCGCCGCGTCGCCGGACCGCGTCCATGCCACCTTCGGCGCACTGGCTCAGCTCGATGCGGCGTCGCGGCAGGACGTCTACTGGGCCGGCCGGTTGACGCTCTGCGCGTCGCGGGACGAGATCGAGCGCTACGACCAGGTGTTCGCGGCGTACTTCGGTGACCGGCCGGCGGCTCTGGTACGACGACCCGTCGTGCCTGCCGCGCAGCTGCGTCTCGTTGCGGCCGACGAGGCGCCGGCGGCGGATGACGGCGAGGAGGACGACGAGGACAGCGCATCAGCGGCGGCGGCGGCCAGTGCCACCGAGGTCTTGCGGCATCGGGACATCGCGACGCTCGACTCGACCGAGCGCAGCCTGCTCGCCCGGCTGCTGGCGGCGTTCGCACTGCCGGGCGAGCGGCGCACCACGCGTCGGCTGGCGCCCGCCCCGCGCGGGTTCGTCGACCGGCGCCGCACCCTGCTCCGGCTCATGCATGCCGGCGGTGAGCCGGCCGAGCTGGCCCGCCGGCACCGCCGCCGGCGACCGCGGCGGGTGGTGCTGCTTGTCGACATCAGCGGGTCCATGAGCTCCTACGCGGATGCCTTGCTGCGGTTCGCCCATGCCGCCAGCCACCGCAGCCCCAACTCCCAAGGGCGGGGTCCCGTCACCGAGGTGTTCACCCTCGGCACCCGGCTGACCCGGGTCACCCGGGAGATGGCGCACCGGGATGCCGATGCGGCGTTGCTCGGTGTCGCCGCGGCCGTGCCGGACTGGTCCGGCGGCACCCGCCTGGGCGATCTCGTCAAACGCTTCCTCGACGAGTGGGGACAGCGCGGGATGGCCCGCGGTGCCGTTGTCGTCGTGCTCTCGGACGGGTGGGAGCGGGGCGACGCCACGCTGCTGAGCGAGCAGATGGCCCGCCTGCATCGGCTGGCCCATCGGGTGGTCTGGTCCAACCCGCGGGCCGGCCGCGCCGGTTTCGCCCCGCTCGCCGCCGGGATGGCTGCGGCCCTCCCGCACGTTGACACTTTCGTGTCTGGTCACAGTCTGGCCGCGCTGGAGCGGCTCGCCGCGATCGTCGCCGGAGCTCGGGAAGGGAGACCCACCTATGCGTGATCTGCTTCCGGAGCTCACCGCGTGGTGGCAGCAAGAGCAGCCGTTCGCGCTCGCGACCGTGGTCGGCATCCGCGGCAGCGCGCCACGCCAGCCCGGTGCGTCGATGGCCGTCAGCGCTGCCGGCGAGGCGATCGGCAGTGTGTCCGGCGGCTGCGTCGAGGGCGCGGTCTACGAGCTCGCGACCGAGGTGCTGGAGACCGGGGTACCGGTTCTGCAGACCTACGGCATCAGCGACGACGACGCCTTCGCGGTGGGCCTGACCTGCGGCGGCATCCTCGACATCCTGGTGCGCCCGATCGACCCGGCCCGCGTCCCGTCGTTCCCGGCCGCGGCGGCGTCGATCCGCAGCAACGAACCGGTCGCGGTCGCCACCGTCATTGACGGTGAGGCGACGGTGGCGGCGCAGGTCGTCGTCTGGCCCGACCGGGTGGAAGGCAGCCTCGGCACGGAAGGGCTCGACGTCGCCGTCATCGACGACGCGCGCGGCATGCTGGCGCAGGGCCAGACCGGGGTGCGTCACTACGGGCCGCGCGGTGAGCGCCGTCAGGACGAGGTGGCGGTCTTCATCGAGTCGTTCGCGCCGCCGCCGCGGATGCTGGTCTTCGGCGCGATCGACTTCGCCGCCGCGGTCGCCCGGATCGGCCGCTATCTCGGCTACCACGTCACGGTCTGCGACGCCCGCCCGGTGTTTGCCACCGAGAAGCGCTTCCCGGACGCGCACGAGGTGGTCTGCGAGTGGCCGCACCGCTATCTCGCCGACGCCGAGCTCGACGACCGCACCGTCATCACGGTGCTGACGCACGACCCGAAGTTCGACGTCCCGTTGCTCGAGGTCGCGCTGCGTCGTCCCGCTGCCTACATCGGGGCGATGGGTTCGCGTCGTACGCACGACGACCGGATCGCCCGGCTGCGCGAGGCAGGGGTGACCGACGACGAGTTGGCGCGGCTGCGCTCGCCGATCGGTCTCGACCTCGGCGCCCGCACCCCGGAGGAGACCGCAGTGTCGATCGCCGCCGAGATCATCGGGCTGCGCTGGGGCGGTACCGGCCGGCCCCTCGGCGATACAAGTGGAGCCATCCATGTGGAACCCAGCCACCGCGAACCGCATCCCAGCGAGGCGCTGCGCTGACCGGCGAGCGGCCGACCGGGGGACTGCTGCTGGCCGCCGGCGCCGGCACCCGGCTGGGGCGGCCGAAGGCACTGGTCGAGGTCGGCGGCCGCCTGCTGGTCGACCGCGGTGTCGCCGTGCTGCGCGATGGCGGCTGCGACCCGGTCGTCGTCGTGCTCGGCGCGAGCGCGCGCGCGGTGGTCCTGCACGCGGACCTGATCGGTGCCGTGGTCGTGGTCAACGACCGTTGGGGCTCCGGCATGGGTTCGTCGCTGCGCACCGGGTTGGCGGCATTGACCGACCTCGGTGCTCCTGCCGCCGTGGTGGCACTCGTCGACCAGCCGCGGGTCACGGCCGATGTCGTACGCCGCGTCGCGACCGCACCGAGCGATGCGCCCGCCGTGGTGGCGTCGTACGACGGGCGGCCCGGCAACCCGGTGCGCCTCGACGCGGCGATCTGGCCGGCGGTGTGCGAACTCGCAGTCGGTGACGTCGGCGCCCGAGCCTGGATGCGGGCCCACCCGGACCAAGTTCACGGCATAGCCTGCGACGATCTCGGCCATGACGAAGATGTCGACACACCCGAGGACCTGACCCGACTCGGAGAGGGCGGACGGATGGAGCGCAACGCATGAAGCTGGAACACGAGTTCACCGTGCCGGCCGGCCTCGACGAGGCGTGGTCGGTGTTGCTCGACGTCGAACGGATCGCACCCTGCATGCCCGGCGCCTCGGTCACGTCCGTCGACGGCGACGACTTCACCGGCACCGTCAAGGTCAAGGTCGGACCCATCCAGGTGACCTACAAGGGGCAGGCGAAATTCGTCACGAAGGACGACCAGGCGCACCGCGTCGTCATCGAAGCCTCCGGCAAGGAAGCGCGCGGCAGCGGCACCGCGGCGGCCACGGTGACGGCGGTGCTCACCGCCGCCGGCGCCGCCCAGACCAAGGCCCAGGTTGAGACCGACCTCAACATCACCGGCCGGCCCGCGCAGTTCGGCCGCGGCGTCATGGCCGACGTCGGCGCCAAGCTGATCGACCAGTTCGCGAAGTGTCTGGCCGCGGAAATGGCCGGGGACGGCAGCCAGGCCGGTTCGACAGTTGCCACGCCGACAGCGACCTCGTCATCGTCCGCCGGCGGGGGAGCGGAGCCGGTGGAGACCGCCGCGGCCGCGCCGCTGCCTCCGACGATGTCGGGCACGCCCGAGGCTGCCCCGGCGCCGCCAACACCGCTGCCGACGCAGTCGGCCAAGGGAACAGAGCCGAAGCAAGCCACGGCGCAGACCGAGGCGCCCAGGCCGGCCGCGGCAGCGCAGCCGCGCAAGGAGGCGGAGCCGATCGACCTGCTCGAGGTCGCCGGCGGCTCGGTTGCGAAGCGCGTTGTGCCCGTCGTCGCGGCTCTGGCGCTGCTCCTGCTGTTGGTCCGCTGGCGCCGCAAGCACTGACACGTCGTGGGGGTCGCCTCGTTGCTCCAGCTTCGCCGTTCGCGAGAATGGGCAGTGTTCACACGAGGAGGACATCCGCATGCCTGGCAGTGACGGCCAAATCCCTGGGGTCCAGATCCTGGGGCCGAATAGCGACCGCTTCGACGAGGTGCTGACGCCGGAGGCGATTGCCTTCGTGGCCGACCTGCAGAAGAGGTTCGGCCAGACCCGCGAGCAGCTGCTGGCGCGGCGGCAGGACCGGCGGCGGCAGGCGGCGGAGACCGGCAAGCTGGACTTCCTGGCCGAGACCAAGGACGTCCGCGAGGACACGTCCTGGCGGGTCGCGCCACTGGCCGACCTGCAGGACCGCCGGGTCGAGATCACCGGTCCGACCGAGCGCAAGATGCTCGTCAACGCGCTGAACTCCGGCGCCAAGGTGTTCATGTCGGACTTCGAAGATGCCAACACGCCCAACTGGAACAACATGATCCAGGGGCAGGTCAACCTGATCGACGCGATCGAGCGCCGGATCGACTTCACCACGCCGGAAGGTAAGGACTACAAGCTCAACGAGACGGTCGCCACGCTCATGCCGCGTCCGCGTGGCTGGCACCTTCCGGAGAAGCACGTGCTTGTCGACAACGCGCCGATGAGCGGGTCCCTGTTCGACTTCGGGCTGTTCTTCTTCCACAACGCCAAGCGGCTGCTCGACAAGGGCACCAGGCCCTACTTCTACCTGCCGAAGATGGAGTCACATCTCGAAGCGCGGCTGTGGAACGACGTGTTCAACCACGCGCAGGACGCGCTCGGCGTTCCGCGCGGCACGATCCGCGCCACCGTGCTGATCGAGACGATCCCGGCCGCGTTCGAGATGGACGAGATCCTCTACGAGCTGCGCGACCACTCCTACGGCCTCAATGCGGGCCGCTGGGACTACATGTTCTCGATGATCAAGACGTTCCGCGACCGGGGCGCCGAGTTCATGCTGCCGGACCGCAACAGCGTGACGATGACGGTGCCGTTCATGCGCGCCTACACCGAGCTGCTGGTGCAGACCTGTCACAAGCGCGAGGCGTTCGCGATGGGTGGCATGGCGGCGTTCATCCCGAGCCGCCGCGACCCGGAGATCAACAAGGTGGCCCTGGAGAAGGTCGCGGCCGACAAGAAGCGCGAGGCCGCCGACGGCTTCGACGGCACCTGGGTCGCGCATCCCGACTTGGTGCCGACCGCGATGGCCGAGTTCGACAAGGTGCTCGGTGACAAGCCCAACCAGATCGACAAGAAGCGGCCGGACGTGCAGGTAACGGCGAGCATGCTGCTCGCCGCCAACGAGACGCCCGGTGACATCACCAGCGCCGGTCTGCGCACCAACGTCGACGTCGGCATCCGCTACGTCGAGTCGTGGCTGCGCGGCAACGGCGCTGCCGCGATCCACAACCTGATGGAGGACGCCGCCACTGCGGAGATCTCCCGGTCGCAGGTCTGGCAGTGGGTGCACAACGGCGCGAAGCTCGCCGACACCGGCGAGACCGTCACCGCGGACCTGGTCCGCAAGACCGCCGACGATGCCACTGCCGCGATCCGCGACGAGATCGGCAGCGACGCTTACGACAGCGGCCGCTGGAAGGAAGCCCGCGACATCTTCGAAGAGGTCGCACTGGCTGACGACTTCAGCACGTTCCTGACCCTGCCCGCCTACGACCGGCTGGACTGATGACCGACTTGTCAGCGCCTCTGGCTGCTATAGCAACCGCAGCCGCTGACAAGTTGGGGGCTGACGCGGTCGTGACGGAGCGCGCCGCGCTGCGCACCTACGAGTGCGATGGCCTGGCCGCGTATCGGTGCATCCCAGGGCTGGTGGTCCTGCCGCGGACCGCTGCTGACGTCGCTTTCGTCGTACGACGGTGCCACGAGCTCGGCGTGCCGTTCGTCGCGCGCGGGTCCGGCACCGGGTTGTCCGGCGGGGCGCTGCCGGTCGAGACCGGCGTGCTCATCGTGATGACCCGGATGACCGCCATCAAGGAGATCAGCGTCGACGACGAGCGCGCGGTCGTCGAGCCCGGCGTCATCAACCTCAACATCACCCGCGCCGTCGCCGACGACGGCTACCTCTACGCCCCCGACCCATCGAGCCAGCAGGTCTGCTCGATCGGCGGCAACGTCGCCGAGAACTCGGGCGGGGCGCACTGCCTGAAGTACGGGTTCACCGCGCACCATGTCACCGGGCTGGAAGTGGTGCTGCCCGACGGCACGATCGAGCGGTTCGGCGGACTCGCGCCGGACTCGCCCGGCTACGACGTCGTCGGCTCGTTCGTCGGCAGCGAAGGCACCCTCGGGATCGCGACCGAAGTGACCGTGCGGCTGCTGCGACGGCCGGAGACCGTGCAGACCCTGCTCGCCGGGTTCCGCGGCATGGACGATGCCGGCGCCGCCGTGAGCGCGATCGTTGCGGCCGGCATCCTGCCGTCCGCGATCGAGATGATGGACGACCTGTCCATCGCCGCCGCCGAGGCAGCCGTGAGCTGCGGCTATCCGCCGGGTGCGGGCGCTGTTCTGATCGTCGAGCTGGACGGGCCGCTCGCGGAGGTCGAGGCCGACCTCGGGGCGGTCGAGAAGCTGTGCCGCGACGCCGGCGCGTTCGAGCTCCGGGTCGCTGTCGACGAAGCCGAGCGCGTCGCGATCTGGCGCGGCCGCAAGTCGGCGTTCGCGGCGATGGGCCGGATCAGCCCTGACTACATCGTGCAGGACGGGGTCGTGCCGCGCACGTCGCTGCCGGAGGTGCTGCGCGACATCGCGGCGTTGTCGGAGGAGACCGGCATCCGGGTCGCCAACGTCTTCCACGCCGGAGACGGCAACCTGCATCCGCTCGTGCTGTTCGACGAGAGCAAGGGCGAGACCGACAGCGCCGAAGCCGTGTCGCGCCGCATCCTGGACCTCTGCATCGAGCACGGCGGGTCGATCACCGGCGAGCACGGCGTCGGTCACGACAAGAAGAAGCACATGGGCCGCATGTTCAGCGACGTCGACCTCGACGTCATGCAGCTGGTCCGATGCGCGTTCGACCCCGACAGCCTGTGCAACCCGGGCAAGGTGTTTCCGACGCCACGCCTGTGCGGTGAGCGTCCGGGTCGCAAGACCGGGGTCCACCCGCTGCAGGCCGCAGGCGTCGCCGACATCTTCTAGATGAACACCACTAGTCCGACGTCGGTCCAGGAGCTCGCGGCCGCGTTGCGCGACAGCACCGGCACGGTCGCCGTTCGCGGCAGCGGTGCCCGGCAACGCTGGGGTGCGCCGGGCGCGCCCGCTGACCTCGTCGTCGACATGTCCGGCATGAACCGAGTCGTCGAGCACGCCGTCGGCGACCTCGTCGTCACCGTCGAGGCAGGCGCATTGCTCGACGCCCTGCAGGCGTCGATCGGCGTGCACAGACAATGGCTCGCGCTCGACCCGCCCACCCGCGGAACGGTCGGCGGGATGCTCGCGACAGCGGACAGCGGACCGCGCCGGTTGCGGTTCGGCACACCGCGTGACCTGCTCCTCGGTGTGACCGTTGTGCTCGCCGACGGCACGATCGCCCGCTCCGGCGGCAAGGTGGTCAAGAACGTCGCCGGCTACGACCTGGGCAAGCTCTTCACCGGGGCCTACGGCACCCTCGGCGTCATCGCGACGGCAACGTTGCGCTTGCACCCGATGTTCGTCGCGCGGCGCGTCGTGTCGGTCGACACTGCGCGGCCCTGGTCGCTCGTGCGCGAGGTACTTCGATCAGCCGCGACACCCACCGCGATCGACTACGACGGCACGACGCTGCACGTCCTCATCGAAAGCAGCGAGGCGGGTGTCGACGCGCAAGCCGAGGGTGTCGCTGCTCTCACCGGCGGCGCGACCGGTGGGCTGCCCTCGGGCTTCGGCGACCGCCCGGCCGGCAACGACGCGATGCTGCTGAAACTGACGTATCGGCTCTCCGCCCTCGACGACGTGCTGGCCGCGGTGCGCGAGTGTGCATCCGACCCGCCGTTGCGGGCGCACGCCGGCAGCGGCGTGCTCTGGGCCGCGCTGACGCCGGATGCCGACGTGCTGGCGCGTCTGCGCGCCGTGGTGGCGGCCTATGACGGCGCCGCGGTCGTCGTCGACGCGCCGGATGCCTTCAAGCAGACCGTGGACGTGTGGGGATCGGTCCGCGGCCTGGAGCTGATGCGGCGGATCAAGGCTCAGTTCGATCCAGAGGGCAGGATGAACCGAGGGAGGTTCGTCGGTGACATCTGAGTCGGTCGTGCCAGCGTTTGACGAGCATCACCCGCCGCCGCGTGAGCTCGTCGACGACTGTGTCCACTGCGGGTTCTGCCTGCCGACCTGCCCGACCTACCTTCTCTGGGGCGAGGAGATGGACTCGCCGCGCGGCCGGATCTACCTGATGAACTCCGGCCTCGACGGCGAGCCGCTGGATGACGCGATGGTGCGGCACTTCGACCAGTGCCTCGGCTGCATGGCCTGTGTGACCGCCTGTCCGAGCGGCGTGCAGTACGACCGGCTGATCGAGGCCACCCGCTCCCAGGTCGAGCGGCGGCACGAGCGCAGCCGGAGCGAACGCGCGCTGCGCGCGATGGTGTTCAACCTCTTCCCCTATCCGCGCCGATTGCGGGCGATGCGCCCGTTGCTGCGCGCATACCAACGCAGCGGCGCGCAGCGCGTCGTACGCCGGTTGCGCCTGCCGCCGACGATGGCCGCGATGGAGCAGTTGCTGCCGCCGCTGACCGAGCTCGCCGAGGTGCCCGAGAAGTCGCCGGCGATCGGCCCGCAGCGTGCGCGCGTCGGGATGCTGCTGGGGTGTGTGCAGCGCGAGTTCTTCAGCTCCGTCAACGCTGCAACCGCACGGGTGCTCGCCGCCGAAGGATGCGAAGTGCTCGCGCCGCGAATGCAAGGGTGTTGTGGCGCGCTGTCGCTGCACATGGGTCGTGAGGACGAAGCGATCGGGTTCGCCAAGCGACTGATCGCGACGTTCGAGTCGCTGGCCGTTGACGCGGTCATCGTCAACGCCGCCGGCTGCGGGTCGTCGATGAAGGACTACGGCTGGGTGCTGCGGGACGAACCCGGCTGGGTCGAGCGGGCCGCGGCATTCAGCGCCAAGGTACGCGACGTCAGTGAATGGCTGGTGGAGCTCGGCCCGGTCGCTCCGCGCCATCCGGTCCAGGCTCGGATCGCCTATCACGACGCGTGCCACCTCGGACACGCGCAGCACATCCGGGAGCAGCCGCGCGCGCTGCTCAAGGCCATCCCGGGCGTCGAGCTGCGCGAGATTCCGGAGCGGGACATCTGCTGTGGGTCGGCCGGCGTCTACAACCTCCTGCAGCCGGACACCGCTCGCGAGCTCGGCGCGCGTAAGGCCGCCAACGTTCTGGCCACTGGCGCCGACGTGCTGGTGACGGCGAACCCCGGCTGCCTGATGCAGATCATGTCGGCGATCGAGGAGCAGGGCGCGACGATGCCGCTCGCACACACGGTGCAGGTGCTCGACGCCAGCATCAGGGGAGTGCCGCTCGAGGGGTCACAGCTGTAGCCCGAAGTCGCGTCGCATGTCCGCCGCGGTCGCGGCCGCACCGAGTCGCGGAAGGCCGAGCAGGCTTTCGGTCGTGCCGAGCAGCGAGTAGTGCGTGAACAGCAGCGGGCTGCGCGTCCCCGCCGGGGTGTAGGGGCTCATCACGAACGTCGCCACATGGCACTGCGGGTCGGCGGTGCCGGTGCACGGAGCGCCGGGCCGTTCCTCGCCTTCGTCCCAGGTCACGAACACGACCGTGCTGCCGTCGGTGTAGGCGGCCGAGGCAAAGATCCGCGGCAGCCAGGTGGCCAGCCATGACTCGCCGACCGCGGCCCGGCAGTTGTGCATGTCGTCGCACAGATCAGGTGTGACGAAGGCAAACGACGGCAGACCGCCCGAGGCCAGCGCCGAAGCGAAAGCGCCGGAGGCGTCGCCGAGCGGCACATCCCAACGCGAACACGCCTCATGGTTGCGCGGGAAATACGCCGCGGGATTGTGCCGCACCGCATAGAGCCCAGTGGTGTCGAGCACGCAGTTGCGCGGCATGCCCTCGTCGTAGCTTCGCCAGGTCAGCCCGGCTTGCTGGACCTGGTCGAACAGCGACGTTGCCATCTGCGGGCAGACCAGGTTCTCGCAGGCCGCGTCGTACGGCGGGAGCGACCCGGTCACGGCGGCGAGATAGTTGCGCACCGAGCCGTGCACCAGGTTGTGGTAGTTGGTGGCAAGCCCGCACTCTGCGGCGAGGGACTCCAGATAGGGGTGCTCGGACCTGATCATCGTCCCGTAGGACCTGTTCTCCATCCAGATCCAGATCACGTGCTGGAAGCGCGTCGGCGGCGCCGTGTGAAGGGACCCGCAGGGGCGATCGAGGCCGGACTCCGCGCCAGCGGCGTCAGCGGCGGAGGAGGTCGCCGCCGATGGTCTCGCTGCACTCGCGTGCAGCCCGAGTCCGAAAATGGTGGCGCCGGCGCCGAAACCCACGACGAGCGCGACGAGGACGAGGGATACGACCAATCCCGGCCGTACGTTGCGAAGTGACATGAAACCTTGATCGCCGCGGCATCCGTTGCGATACCGACCGGGTGCCAGTGCGCGGTAAAGCCGCTCAATACGCCGGGTGCGACGGACAACACAACGGATCGCATATCAAATGAGCGAGTTTCACGACGGAAACGCTTGCCAAACCGTCTTTCATCTGCGACAACCGTGGAAACAGATGGCGTAGAAGGGGCGGGGGCTCATGACCACGATCGCGGCGGAGCCACGGGAACTGCCGGCAGACAAAGGCCTCAAGGGAGGCGCTCTGGGCCTTGTCGCCAGCGTCGTCATCGGGGTGGCGTCGACGGCGCCGGCCTACAGCCTGGCGGCGACGCTGGGCTTCGTCGTCTTCTTCGTCGGACTGCAGACGCCGATCGTGATCATTCTCGCGTTCTTCCCGATGCTCTTCATCTCCATCGCGTACAAGGAGCTGAACAAGGCAGACCCGGACTGCGGTACGTCGTTCACCTGGGCCACCCGCGCGTTCGGCCCCAAGGTGGGTTGGTACGCCGGCGGATGGGGCGTCCTTGCCTCCGATCTGTTGGTGATGGCGAGCCTCGCGCAGATCGCTGGGCAATACGGATTCCTGCTTTTCAACGCGAACGGCATCGGCAGCGATCCATCGAGCAGCTGGGTGCTGCTTGTCGGCATCATCTGGATCGCGGTGATGACTTACATCTGCTACCGCGGCATCGAGGTCTCGGCCAACTTCCAGAAGGTGCTGCTGACCATCGAGGTCACCATGCTGCTGGTGTTCTCGCTGACGGCGCTGATCCGCATCGCTACCGGCAACGCGCCGGCGTCGCATCTGCGGCCAAGCTGGAGCTGGTTCAACCCGTTCGACATTCCGTCGTTCTCAGTGTTCGTCGCCGCCCTGATCCTGATGATCTTCATCTACTGGGGCTGGGACACCACGGTGTCGGTCAACGAGGAGACCGCCGACCGTCGGCGTACGCCGGGTATGGCTGCTGTCATCTCGACGGTGCTGCTACTCGTCACCTATGTGCTCGTCTCGTTCTCGGCCCAGGCGTTCGCTGGTGTCGGTGACAAGGGCATCGGGCTGGGCAACAGCGACAACAGCAATGACGTCCTGTCCGTGCTCGGTCATGCAGTGTTCGGCTCATCGTGGGTCGGCTCCGTCTTCACCCATCTGCTGCTGCTGATGGTTCTGAGCTCAGCCGCCGCCTCCACCCAGACGACGATCCTGCCGACGGCGCGCGCATCGCTCGCCATGGCGGTCTACAAGGCGTTGCCGAGCGCTTTCGCACGGATCCACCCGCGCTACCTGACGCCTACGGTGTCGACGATCGTCATGGGCGCGACCTCTGCGGTCATCTACGTCTCGCTCAACTACCTGTCCGCCGGTTCCGTCATTTCCGACTCGGTGACTGCGTGCGGCATCTTCATTGCGCTCTACTACGGCATCACCGGCTTCGCTTGCGCGTGGTATTTCCGCAAGACGCTGACACACAACATGCGGGACCTATGGATGCAGGGGATCCTGCCGCTGGTCGGTGGGCTCTCGCTGTTCTTCGTCATGGGCTGGAGCTTCTACCTCGACGCGAAGACAACCGGCGACGACGAGGCGAGCTACACGTTCCCGCACATTGCCGGCATCGGCACGGTCGGTGGCGTGAGCGTCATCGTCGTCGTCGCGGCGATCGTCGGGTTTGCGGTGATGATCGGCTACTGGATCGCCCGCCCGGCGTTCTTCCGTGGCGAGACGCTGCGACGGGGGATGTCGCTTTCCGAGAGCGGCGAGTTCGTGGTGCTCCCGGACGCTGCTGCCCCGGCGCAGCGGTCAGGCACGGGCGCGGAGACCGAGACGACGGAAAGGGCTTCGGATCAGTCGCCGATGTAGGCCATCACGTGCTTGACGCGCGTGTAGTCCTCCAGACCGTACGCCGACAGGTCCTTGCCGTGACCGCTGTGCTTGAAGCCGCCGTGCGGCATCTCGGCGACGAGCGGGATGTGCGTGTTGATCCAGACCGCGCCGAAGTCCAGTCGTCGCGCCATTCGCATCGCGCGACCGAAGTCACGCGTCCAGACGCTCGACGCCAGGCCGTACTCGACACCGTTGGCCCAGTCGAGGGCCTGCTGCTCGTCGTTGAACGCCTGCACCGTGATGACCGGCCCGAACACCTCGTTCTGCACGATCTCGTCGCCTTGCTCGAGACCGGCGACGACCGTCGGGGCGAAGAAGTAGCCCTCGTCGCCCACCCGAGTCCCACCGGTCAGCACGCGGGCATGCCCGGGCAACCGCTCCAGGAAGCCGGTGACGCGGTCGAGCTGCGTCTGGTTGTTCACGGGACCGTAGGCCGCCTCCTCGTCCGACGGCGGGCCGGTGCGGGTCGCGTTCGCCTGCTCGACCAGAGCCGCGGTGAACTCCTCGACGATGCCGGGCCCGGCCAGAACGCGTGTCGCGGCTGTGCAGTCCTGACCGGCGTTGAAGTATCCGGCCATGGCAATGCCTTCGGCCGCGGCGGCGGCGTCGGCGTCATCGAAGACGATGACGGGTGCCTTCCCGCCGAGCTCGAGGTGCACTCGCTTGAGATCCTTCGCCGCCTCAGCGGCGACCTCGCGCCCGGCCCGCACCGATCCGGTGATGGCGACCATCTGCGGTGTCGGGTGAGCGACGAGTGCGCGGCCGGTGTCGCGGTCACCGCAGACGACGTTGAGCACTCCCGGCGGTACGAACTCGGCGAACAGCTCGGCGAGCATCAGTGTCGTGACCGGCGTCGTGTCGCTCGGCTTGAGCACGAGCGTGTTGCCGGCGGCGAGAGCGGGGGCGATCTTCCAGATCGCCATCATCATCGGGTAGTTCCACGGCGTGACCGCCGCGCACACACCGATCGGCTCGCGCCGGATGAAGGACGTGTGGTCCTTCATGTACTCCGTCGCTGCCCGGCCTTCGAGCATGCGCGCCGCTCCGGCGAAGAAGCGCAGCTGATCGGCCATCGGCGGGATCTCCTCGTCGAGCGTCAGCGCGACCGGTTTGCCGGTGTTGCGTGACTCGGCGTCGACGAACTCCTGCGCTAGCGCCTCGAGCGCATCCGCCGCCTTGAGCAAGGCGGCTTGGCGCTCGGACGGGGTTGTGTCGCGCCAGGTCTCGAAGGCTGCTGCGGCCGCCGCGAACGCCAGGTCGACGTCGACCTCTTCGGAGCGGCGAACGGTCGCATACGCCTGCCCGCTCGACGGGTCGACCACCTCCAGGGTGTGACCGTCCTTCGAGTCCACCCACTCGCCACCGACGAAGTTCCGCAGTCGCTCCAGGCGTGGAAGAGTCATGGTTCCGAAGATGACACGCGGACGGCCTCCGGGCAAGCGATTCCGTCGCAGCAGCGTCTCAAAACCACGGAAACACTTGCTAGTCGCGCGCCTGGCTGGCACGATCGACAGGTGCGCCGCGATCCGAACGGGATTCTCGACGAGACCAACAAGGCGATCATCGAGCAGCTGCAGGCCGACGGTCGCCGCTCCTACGCCGCGATCGCCACGGCGGTCGGGTTGTCGGAGGCGGCCGTGCGGCAGCGGGTCCAGCGCCTGCTGGATGCCGGCATCATGCAGATCGTCGCGGTCACCGATCCGCTCCAGGTCGGTTTCACCCGACAGGCGATGATCGGTGTGCGGGCCGACGGTGATCTGCGCGAGATCGCAGCCAAGCTGTCCGCGCTGCCCGAGGTCGACTACGTCGTCATCACGGCCGGGTCCTTCGACATCTTGATCGAGGTCGTGTGCGAGAACGACGCGCACCTTCTCGCGATGCTCAACGACTCCGTCCGCTCGGTGCCCGGTGTCCGCGACACGGAGACATTCGTCTATCTCGAACTTGCCAAGCAGACCTACACATGGGGAACCCGATGAGCACAGACTCGCTGTCCGGCGCCTCATTGTCCGAGCGCGCGCGTCGGCACTTGTGGATGCACTTCACGCGAATGGCGTCGTACGACGAACACGAGGTGCCGGTTCTCGTCCGCGGCGACGGCGCCTATGTCTGGGACTCCAACGGCAAGCGCTACCTCGAAGGCCTGTCCGGGTTGTTCGTCGTACTCGTCGGGCACGGCCGGCACGAACTTGCGAACGTCGCGGCGAAGCAGGCGAGCGAGCTGGCCTACACGCCACTCTGGTCTTACGCGCACGCGCCCGCGGTCGAGCTGGCCGAACGACTGGCCAGCCTCGCACCTGGTGACATCAACCGCGTCTTCTTCACCACCGGCGGCAGCGAGGCGGTTGAGACGGCGTGGAAGCTCGCGCGGCAATACTTCCGCATGACCGGCGAGCCTGGCCGCTACAAGGTGATCAGCCGCGACATCGCCTACCACGGCACGACGATGGGTGCGTTGTCGGTGACCGGTCTACCGGGAATCAAGACTCCGTTCGAACCGCTGGTGCCCGGCGCTGTACGTGTCGTCAACACCGACTTCTATCGGGCCCCGGACTACCTGCGCGATGACTACGAAGCCTTCGGTCGTTGGTGCGCGGACGACATCGAACGCCGGATCCTGATGGAGGGTCCGGAAAGTGTCGCTTGTGTCTTCCTCGAGCCGGTGCAGAACTCCGGCGGTTGCTTCCCGCCACCACCCGGCTATTTCCAGCAGGTGCGGGAGATCTGTGACCGATACGGCGTGCTGCTCGTCTCCGATGAGGTCATCACCGCTTTCGGCCGTTTGGGTCACTGGTTCGGCGCGGATCGTTATGGCTTCCAGCCCGACATCATCACCGTCGCGAAGGGCATGACGAGTGGCTACTCGCCGATCGCGGCGATGATGGCGTCGGACCGACTCATCGAGCCGTTCCTCGGCGAGAAGGCCAGCTTCCTGCATGGCATCACCTTTGCCGGGCATCCGGTGTCAGCGGCGGTAGCACTCGCCAACCTCGACATCATCGAAGGCGAAGGTCTGCTCGAGCATGTGCGTGAGAACGAGGGTGTGTTCCGCAGCACATTGGAGAAGTTGCTCGACCTGCCGATCGTCGGGGAGATTCGCGGTGACGGCTACTTCTACGGCATCGAGTTGGTCAAGGACAAGGAAACTCGCGAGACGTTCAACGACGAGGAGAGCGAGTGGCTGTTGCGCGGGTTCCTCTCGCCGGCGTTGTTCGACGCGGGTCTGATCTGCCGCTGCGACGATCGCGGCGACCCGGTGATCCAGGTCGCTCCACCGCTGATCTGCGGGCCTGAGCAGTTCACCGAGATGGAGCAGATCATCCGTTCTGTGCTCACCGAGGCGTGGAAGCGGATCTGAAGCCGCCGTCGTTCTGGCTGGCGACCTGCGGCGACGACCTGACCCCGCGGCCACCGTTGCCGGGTGACCGCAGCGCGGACGTGTGCATCGTGGGCGCCGGCTTCACCGGCCTCTGGACCGCCTACCACCTGACCCGCATCGACCCGCGGCTGCGCGTCGTCGTGCTCGAAGAGCACGTGGCCGGCTGGGGTGCGTCCGGGCGCAATGGTGGCTGGCTGTCGGCGTTGTTCGCCGCTTCGTGGGACCGGGTAGCGCGTGAGCACGGCACTGAGGGAGCGTTGCGGCTGCGGCGCGCGCTGGAGGCGACCGTCGACGACGTGGGCAAGTGGGCGGTCGAGCACGGCATCGACATCGGCTACGCCAAGGGAGGCACTCTGACTCTCGCTCGCGACTCCGCGCAGCTCGACCGGTTGCATCGACACGTCGACGAGGACCGACGCTTCGGTGGCGATGACACCGAGCTACTCGACAGGGAGCGCACAGCGGAACGCATACGCGTGACCGGTGCTGTCGCGTCGGCGTACACACCGCACTGTGCAGCCATCCAGCCGGCCGCACTCGCGCGCGGCCTGGCTCGCGTTGTCGAGCGGCAAGGCGTCACCGTGCACGAGTCGACGACGGTGCGACGGATCTCGTCCGGCCGGGTGGAGACCGACCGCGGTGTGCTGACCGCCGACGTCGTGGTCCGCGCGACCGAGGGCTACACGGTGAGCTTGGCCGATGAGCGCCGCGCGATCGCACCGTTGTGGTCACTGATCATCGCCACCGAGCCGCTGCCGACAGATGTATGGCGCGAGATCGGCTGGGACCGGCGCGAAACACTGACCGACGAGAGGCACGTGCTCATCTACGCGCAGCGCAGCGCCGACGACCGCATCGTGCTCGGCGGTCGTGGTGCGCCGTACCGGTTCGGGTCGCGCACGACCGCAACGCGCGTGCACGGACGAACGCATCAGCGGCTCGAGCAGACGCTGCGCGAGTTGTTTCCCGCGGCTCGCGACGCGGCAGTCACGCATCGGTGGGGCGGGGTGCTGGGTGTGCCGCGCGACTGGATGCCGTCCGTCGGATTCGACCGGCGCAACGGTCTCGGTTGGGGCGGTGGTTATGTCGGTGACGGCGTCGGTTGCTCGGCGCTCGCCGGTGCGACGCTCGCCGACCTCGTCCTCGGCTCAGAAACCGACCTGACGTCCCTGCCGTGGGTCAACCACCGCGGTCGCGCCTGGGAGCCCGAACCCCTGCGGTGGCTCGGCATCCGCGCGACCGCGGCGGTACTTGCCGCGGCTGACCACAGCGAGGAACGCACCGGCCGACCGTCGCGGATGGCCGCGGCTGCAGCCCGGTTACTTGGTGGATGAACCGCTTCGCCCTAGGGCCCGTCGCGGTAGTTGTAGGGGTGGGTGGTGTAGGTCCGGCCGGTGCGTCGGCTGGTCCAGGTGATGGTGCGGTCGGGGTTGGCGGTGAGTTGCCAGTGGCCGAAGGTTTTGGCGTTGTGCCAGCCGCGGGTGGGTGGGTGTTGGTTGGCGGCTTCGGTCGGGCCGTGGGGGTCGATGTGGTCGAGGTCTTGGCCGGCGACCGGGGCTTCGCTGCCGGTGGGGGTGCGGGCGGTGATGTCGCGTAGCT
>Ga0070658_10001496_pt1 | contig 19823 bp, 12 predicted proteins | sample KBSC13metaG_FD_64664 | JGI IMG/M metagenome (GOLD analysis project Ga0070658, IMG submission 64664) | Corn rhizosphere microbial communities from Kellogg Biological Station, Michigan, USA - KBS C1-3 metaG | ecosystem: Host-associated > Plants > Roots > Rhizosphere > Soil ...
CTTTCGTTCCAGGATCGAATCGGCCGTTCCCCGTCCACCGCATCCCGGAGGAGTTGATTGACGACGTGAGCATGCATGAGGACACCGGGAAACCTTTTGGCCAGTGGGGTGATGAGATGATCCTTCAAGCTGTTCGCCATCAATCCGATGAGCACCACGTTTCCACCTACGGCGTCGGACGGCACCCTTCCGCTGCGTAGGTCCGACAGCGAGTACGTGGGAAATCTGGCGGGACCGCGGAAGTCGAGCATGATCTGGAAGCCTCGGGCATCTGCCCTGACGTACGGTCCGTCGTTGGATTCGAACGAGGTGAACGCCGCCTTTCCCAAGGGCAGGCGGTGCTCCTCGGCTTGCGAGGCATCGAGTTCCACACCCATGGGCTCGAGACAAAGCAAGGCGGCAAGAAACGCGACCGACGTATAAGTTTTCTTGCCATTGTCCATGAGGAGCAGGGCACGCCGGGCGGTATCGTCCACGGCATAATCGACGGAGAAGTCGTTGAATCCGACCTGGTCGTCGTGGTCGTGCCCTTGCAGGAATCGCGGTCGCCGGACGGACGGCGCGTCGTTGAGTCCGAGCCGTTCGATGGCGAGGATGTTCTCGTGCGCGATCCAGAAATCGGCCAGATGCTTTGTGCCTTCGGGGTCTTTCCCGGGAACGGGCAGATCGCGGTACAAGTCGACGACGACCGCGGCCGGTTGGTCTGCCATCAATTTCTCGAGCGCCTCGAGGAGAACATCGTCAGGGATGGGATAGGCTTCCTCGCTTTGGATGTCTTCCTCGCTGATCCCGATGATGGTGACCTTCGAGGCTTCCGCGTTGCTTCGTGGGCGCGTGCGCAACAGGCGATCGTAAAGCTGCAGCTCGAAGAATTGAAACATGCCGAGCTGCCAAAGGAGAAAAATGAGCGTGAAGATCAGGCCACAGATCGTCGCGGCGGAAATCAGCGGATGATCGAGCGCTTTTCTCACCCGGCGAAAAGCAGCCTTCGACCGTTTCCATTCTGGGATGGGGACCGGAGGGCTTGAAAGATCGCTGGAGGCCATCCGGGTAGCGACTACAGCCAGTTGCCGATCACGAGATACGGCGCCCAGTAGCACGGATGCCGATAGGCGAAGGTGTCGAGCATGGACAACTGGGCTTTCTGCATGGCCTGCGCTTTCGAGATTCCGGGCTCCTGCCACATGTATTCGTAGAATTTGGCGATCAGTTGCGACGAAGCCTGGTCATTGGTGAACCAGAGGCTGGCGACGGCGCTGCGGGCACCCGACTTGACCGCGATGCCCGCCATCCCGAGCGCCGCCCGGTCGTCTCCCGCGGCGGTCTGGCAGGCGCTCAGCGTGACGAGTTCGACCGGGCGCCCACGGAATTGACCGGGGCGGATGAAGCGCTCCAGGTCATCGAGGGTCATCTTCGAATCGTGGGTCAGGACAAACGAATCGTGTGCATTTCGATCGAATGAACCATGCGAAGCAAAATGGACGATCGAGTACTGCTCGCCACGGAATTTGTCTCCGACGCGGCTGGTGAGGAATTGCTGGTCGAGCATGACCGTGCCCCCGTGCAGCTTCCGGATGGAGTCGAGTTCCTGCGGCACGAACGCGAGCGGCTGAAATCCCTGCACCGGTTCGGAGAGTCCGCCCAACAGGATGTGCGCGGATTTTCGTTCCATGGCATGCGGGTCGGTGAGCGTTGCGCCGGGCGTCACGGCCACGGCGTAGCGATTGATAAGAAATGCGCGGCCATCGTGCAGTGCCGAGAGGGGGATGGTGCGCAAGGCGCCATCGGGCACGAAGACCAGCGTATCGACGCCGTGCTGGGCGAGCGTGCTTTCCATGGGGCGCACGAGCCAGTCGTAGAGCTTGCGGCCCTCGGTCAGGTACTCGTAGGTCGTGCGCGTTTCGAGCTTCCGGCGGAAGGTGCGAATGACGGCGGTGAGTTCCTGCTCGCCGACGCCGATGGGAAAGCGCTGGAGACCGTCCGAAGTGCCCAACAGCAATTCGGTGCGATTCGGCAGCGGGATGAGATAGATGATCGCCGCAGTGGGGGAAATCCGCTCGATGCCGGCCGTCTTCGAGCGCAGCAGGTTCACGCAGTCATCCTGGAAATAGTCGACGAGCTCGGCGGATTTCAGCAGTTCCACCGTGTCGCGTGCTTCCCGGAGCGAAGCCTGGACTTGTGCCGGATCGGTTTCATGCGCGGCGCGTTGCAGGAGCAGATCGGCCATTTGGAAAAACAGCGGGCCCACCGCTTCGCGAAAGGAGGAGCCGCGATTCGCGTTGCCGAAGCCGATGGCAATATCGTGGCGGATGGGATCGAGGGCGGTGATCGCACGGCGGTAGGATTCGATGGCCGCGGGTGCATCGCCGAGCCTGGTGAAAAGGCGGCCCTTTTGCCATTCCCAGCGGAAGAGCGCGTCGGAGGAATGGGTCTTCTGCGCGAGGAAAGCCGCTTCGCGCGTGAACTTCATGGCGTCCTCATGATGTCCGCTCCCTTCGAGCAGCTCGCCGAGGAAACCGATCGCGTAGGAGCGCGTGAGGTCGTCGCCGATGCGCAGGGCGATCTCGCCGGCATGCTTCCACGCGGCCAGGGCGTCTTCGCCTTCCTTGTGGCGCGACCACGTCCGGCCAATGGTCAGGAGCAGCGCGGCCTTGTCGTGGGTGTCCGGCAGTTTCGCCAGAGTCTGGAGGGCCCGGCGATTGGCCTGGCCGGCCATTTGGCCATTGGGCGCCGCGGAAGCAAGGTTGGCAAAGGCCTTGGCGGCAAGCAGAGGATCCGCCGCCTTGCCGGCGGCTTCTTCATAGGTCCTGATCGCGTCGCCGGCGTGCCCCTGTGCCACGAGCAAGTTGCCGAGGTCATTGAGGATTGACGCCACGGTGTCCGCGTCTCCCAGCTTGCGCGCCTCTTCGAGGCTTTCGCGCAGCAGAGTCTCGGCGCGCTCGTCGTGGCGCGAAAAGGCCGACACGGCGCCGAGCGCGGCTTTGATTTTCATCCGGCGCTCCGGCGCTTTGGCCAGGGCCAGCCCGTTTTCGAGGGAATCCATGGCGAGCTGCCGTTGCCCGAGCGCGTGATACGCCTGCCCGAGATTGAGCAACGCATCGGCCTGCCGCTCGGGCTGCTTCGCCTTCTCGTTGATCGCCGCCGCCTCTTTCCACGCGGCGACGGCTTCAACGAAGGCGCCGCGCGCAAAGGCCTTCGCGCCATCTTCCATGCGCGTCTCCGCGAGTTCGCCCGCGCGCAACGGCATCAAGAGCAACAGAAGGACGACTGCCGCAATGTGCCAGACACGCATGGAAAGAATTGGTGGCCTCCATCCTGAAGGATACGATTCGTGGAGCAAGCAGGAAAACTACGTAAACAATGTTTTGACAATGAAGGAGAGTTCCGGTTCAACGGCAGTGAAGACGGTCGTTCGACCCGAAGGGAGGAATGACCGTCGGCTGGAATGAACCCAACCTGTTTCTTCGCCCCGGATGAGTGCTCAACTCAGAACGCAAACCCATTGAAAATTGTTATGAATAATATCCCTAGTGACTCCAACTCGGTGCCCGATAAGCAAACGACCCGTCGTGGCATGACGCGTTTCGCGGCGGCGTTCCTGGCTATGACGCTCCCCGCCATGGGCTTGGTCGGTTGTGCGGGGTTGGGCCTGCACAAGCCCGAGCAGAAGGGACCGGGCCCGAGAATAACCTCTCACGGCCATTTCCTGCCCCCAACTCACCTTGTAAAGCAAACGTTCGGGTCCGGTAACGGCACCGTCCTTGTCACGACCAATTGGACAACCGACCCGGGCTACCATTTGACTGGCGAAACAGTTTCTTGTTTCCTGGCGACTACCCCAAACACGGTAGGTCCATATTGCCAAAAAGTGACGGTGGGGAGCCAACTCGATGGCGTCAATACGAAGCAGATCTCTTTCGCGTTCAGCGGCGTTGGGGTCGGCTCGTACTACGTCTATACTTACAGCACTGGCACGATTTCGGATACATCAGATCCGAATTTGGCTCCGTTGCCGGAAGGGGTGGAAGCAGCGCATTGCGCGCACGCTAAGGGCCGTCACCACCACCATCACCGCCGTCATTACTAATACGGATTTCCATCCTCAAGTGCCTCAACCCAGGACACACAGCTTCAACGGAAAATTGTTTATGAATAACATCCTCTGTGATTCGAGCCCGCCGTCCAGTAATCAAACAGTCAATCGCAAGATGACCCGTTTCGCACCGGCACTGCTGGCCATTTTGCTGCTTGCGATGGGCATGGTCGGTTGTGTGCATGGGCCGCACCCGGGATCGCACCAGATGGCCCACGTGAGAACGTTCACAAACGCAAATGGCCACTTCCTAACCCCAACTCACCTTGTGACGCAAACATTTGTCGCCAATGTCAGCACGAACGTCAACGTCGGCACGGCATGGGTCACTGCGTCGGGCTACACTTTGAGTGGGGAAACAGTTTCTTGTTTCCTGCAGAAGGTCGGAACCAACTCGTACCAGTATTGCCAGAAACAGACGGTTGGAAGCCAATCCGGCAATACGGACCCGCTGACCTTCACCTTCAAACTTCCCACTGGCGCAACCGGTGTGTACGACATTTATACCTACAGCACTGGCACGCTTGCGCCGGACAACTCAAACCTGGATCCGCTAGCGGACGGGGAGTCGCAACATTGCCCCGGCCTCACGGGCGAGCACCGCCACCGCCATCGCCATCACCATCATCATACCTAATACCGCTTCTTGGCGCCCGTCGCCTTGCCGAGTGGAAAGCTTGTAGACTATCTCGTGAAGGACCGGCAGATCGAATCCCGTAGATCGGCTAGAACGCCAGGATGCTGACGCGGAAGTTGAGGCCGTAGTCCTGCAAGTCCTTCTTGCCGGTTGTCTCGATCTGGGTGAAGCGGTGGGCCCAATAAATTTCCGCGTTGATTCGCTCATTGGGCGTGAAAATCAAGCCAGCGCCGGCGCTCTGGAGATATTTCGGGTCGGGCGTGATGTCGTCCACGGACCAGCCGGCGCCGGCGTCGTAAAATCCGGCGAGTTGCACGATAGGCTTTCCAATCCCATTGATCCAAAGAGGCACGCGCAGTTCCGCGGAGCCGATCACGCCTTTGTCCCGGACGATTTCGTTTTCGCGGTAGCCGCGAACCGTATCGATACCGCCGATGGCGAACTGTTCGAGGGAGAGCAGTTGATCACTGGTCCATTGCCCGTCGGCCCGCAGGATGATCTGCGTCCCGCGCTGGTCGAGTCTGCGCACATATTGCCCCTGGCCCAGCCAGGCAAAGAAACGGCCATCCCGATCCGTCCCGTTCATCGTCGCGTCGAAGGCGTTCACCCCGAAGTGGAAGTTCGAGCGCAGGGCGATCACTTGCTGCTGCGAGCGATATAGCCACTCCTGCCCGAAGCGGAGGACGCTCACATTTTCCTCTCCATTAACCGTTCCCGGCGAAAAGCTGAAGCGCTGCCCCCCGAGGAACGATTCACTGTGGCGTCGCGACCCGGTGACCGAAAGTGCAAACTGGCAGTTGAGGGTGTGGTAGAGAGGTTGGCGCAGCGTGATATCGAAACTGTTCGATTTCCCGTCGATCCCAAGTTCCGAGATCGGTTCCTCGATGACGGTGTAGTCGTTCTGGCGGTAGGAAAGCCTAAGCGTCGTGTCCCAGGAAGAGAGCGGCAGCGTGTAGGCGAGAGCAAAGTTGTCGAAACTCGATTCCCAGCCACTGTGGGTGCGATTGATGAGTCCGAGCCGGACGTCAAGCGCATCGCCATTGCCGGTCAGGCTCTGGTCGGACCCGATGAAATCGAGATGCTCCGCGCCCACGCTGGCCGGCCGGTCATTACTGAATTCCAGACCGGCGTGAAAAGGGAAGTGCTCTTTGACGTTGACGACGAGGCGGCTCTTGCCCGGTTCGCCGGCCGGCTGCAAATCCGCGTTGACCTTGACGATCATGGGCTGCTCATTCAGCAGCAAGAGCGCCTCCTGGATGCGACCCACCTGGAGCGGCGGACCCGCCCAATGTTCGACGCGGCGCTTGATGAAGTTGGAACGCAGCCAGAAGTTTCCGCGGACTTCGATCTCGTTCAAGGTGCCTTCGACGATGGTCAGGACGACGACACCGCCTTCCAGGTCCTGGTCATCGAGGATGGCGCCCGAGTTCACGTAGCCCTTTTGGACGTAGGCTGCGGTGACGGCGAGCCTGGCGGCTTCCAATTCTTCCGCATTGATTGTCCGCCCCACGTAAGGCGCAACGATCTCCGCGAGCTGCTTTTCCGAGAAGACGTGGTTTCCCTTGAAGCGAAAGGCGGCGACGTGAAATGCGAGCGACGGGTAGGCTTGTGCCTCCACCCGCGGCTGCAGGACATCGAGTGAGGGAGGCGGCAAATTGTCCGGCGCCAGCGAGAAGGGCCGCGGTTCGAGCGGCGAAATCCTGCTCGGTGGAGGAACAAAGGGATTTTGCCCCATGCCGGAGGAGGCGCCGAAAAGAGCGAGGCCGAGAAAGACCGCAAACATGCGGCGTTCCAGACGAATGCGCCGGCGAGATGGGAAGCAGATGCACTTCATCGGACGATCATCAGGCTCGGCAACGCTTCCCCTGGAAGCGGCGGCAGGCCCCCCCGGCCCTCGCTGATGAAGCTGCTGAACCTGTCGATCTTCACCGTGCAAAGATCGCGCAGAAGCGATTCGGCGTTGAGCAGATTGGAAGGCAGCTCGACGAGATCGCCGATCAGGTCGTTATTCAGGGCGTCAATGCGTACCGTGCCGTCGACGCCAAACTCCGAGCTGGCTGTGATCAGGCTATCCGAGGAGAAAAAATAATCGGCGACAATGTGGATGTTACCGCCACGGCCCAGGATGGCGTTGGCGCTGATCAGGCTGTCTCGGAGGATCACGAATTGAGGGTCGAGAAAGATGTTGCCACCATTGATGCCGGCGGCGGCCGTGATCTGGCTGTTCGTCAGAAAGAGTGTGTCCCCGGATCGCACGTCAATGTTGCCGCCGTTGAGGGACGCATTGGCGGTGATCTGGCTGTCGGTGAGCGTGATGTCCCGTGCGGAACGCACACTGATATCACCTGCGTCTGCTCGGGTGGCGGCGACCGAGATTGAACTGCCATTGGTGAGGGTAATATTGCCGCCAGCGGCGATGGTCACGCTGCCGGCATTGCCGCTTCCGGTGCTGGAGCTTTGGATCGTGCTGCCGGTGTCGAGGGAGACGGCGCCACTTGTGTCGATAGCCACGCTGCCGGCATTACCAGTTCCCGAACTACTGCTCTGGATCGTGCTTTTGTCGCTCATGAGGAGGGTGTCAGTCGCCAACTGGACCTGGCCACTAACCCCTGCGCCAAACGATTGCGTGGTGATGGTGGCGCCGGCGCCGCTCATGACGACGCTTTGCCCATCGACCTGCACGGTGCCACCGGGCCCGGCCACTGGTGAACCAAGAGTCTGCGCGCTGATCCCCGTAAAAACCCCGGAACTGGATATGCTCAGCGTGCCGGCGGAGACGCTGATGCTGCCACCGGCACCGGGGCCCAGCGTCCCCGCGTTGATGCGGGCGCCATCCTCGATTTGCACGAGGCCGGCCCGCACGAAAATGTTTCCGCCCGGGCCGGTGGCGGGCAAAGAAGGCCCCCCGGTGACGGCGGAAACAAGGGCGTCCTGGCCGTGCAGGATGACTTCTCCGCTTTGGATCGAAAGCGAACCGCCCGCGCCGGAGCCGAGCGTGGCAACTGTAATCTGCCCACCGGGGGCCACCTCGAGCTCTGAGGAAGTGTTGATCGAGATATCGCCGCCTGCTCCGCCGTTGTCCGCGGCAAGTGTGCGGGCCGTCACGAGCCCGCCTGAAGACACGGACATCGAATCCGCCGTAATGGCTATGCTGCCGCCACGACCCAGGCCGATGGTGTCGACCGCTATCAGACCGCCATCACGGACTTCCAGATGGCCACTCAGGGTGAGGGTGACGCTCCCACTCGAACCGGTCAGGCTCCCCTCAGCCAATGGCAGATTTTGCGCAGTGATCCCGTATGGCTGGAATGTGTCGAGATCGACGGGCGTGACTGGTCCCGTAACGACCATGTCGTGAGCGCGAATGACGATGCTGCCGCCGTCACCTTTGTCGAGGGTATTGCTGCTGATGGCACCGCCATCGACGACCTGAAGGAGATTGGCGATGTCCATCTGGATGTCGCCCCCGCGCGTGCCGAGCCCGGCAATCGTTTTGGCGAAAATGCCGGTGGAACCCGCGGGCGCGCCCGTTCCTGAAATGAGAGCGTTCTGGGCGGAGATGCCAATGCTTGCGCCCGCGCGATTGGTTGCGGTCGCTCGGATCTGCCCGCCATCGAGAATTGACAACTGGCCGGACGCGGCAACTTCAATGCCGCCGCCGATGCCTCCCTTGAACTGATCTAAAAAGAACAATTGGGAGCCGGGTCCGGAGATGGTGATATCGCTGGCGTTGATCGTGATCCGCTCGCCGGACGCCTGCTGCACACCGAGCTGAACAAGCCCGCCGTTGGTGACCAAGAGCGAACCGGTGAGGTTAAGCACGATGTCGCCACTCTTTGTTGTTGTGTCGGCCTGGGAGAGCACGGAGGAATTGTCCAGATTCATATCGCCGGCGGTGACGTGGAGATCGCCCCCGCGCTGCGTCGAACTGGATTCTGTCGCGATGGTCGACAATCCGGTGACCGAAAGAGAGCCGTCGATATTCATCCGCAGATCTCCGCCGGCGCCCGTGCCTTCAGTAAAAGAAAAGATGAATGCCCCGGATTCGACCGAGGCGGTGTGCGCCGCGATGTCGATGACCGGTTGGCCGCGAACGTCTCCCACATTGTCCGAGAAGAGGACGGATCCATCCCCGACGGTGAGTTGGTCCGACGCCTTGATGGCGATTCCGTCTCCAGGATGCGCCGCGGTAGCCATGGCGAAGGTATTCTTGATTGCCAAAGTCCCTCCGCGAATGACGATGCGGTTGGCATTGATCGACGTCGTCGTCGGCGGCGGTTGGCCAGGCACTGTCGCGTTGCCGACAGAGACCGATCCATGGACGGCAAAGCTTTCCGCGTCGATCGTGGCGTAGCGCTGCAATCCAGTATTGTCGGGAAGGCGGAGCGAAGCTTCGCCGGTGGAACGCGTCGCGACGAGTTGGACGTCCTGCGCCTGGAGGACGGCGCCTCCTTCGACAATGACGTCCCCCCCGATCAGCCCCAGTGTTTTAAGGTTCGGCCCGCCGAGCGTACTCCCTTCCACGCGAAGGGCCGCGCGACTCGGGGTGAGGAACCCGAAGGCCGACGGATCGGAAACAGAGAGGACGCTGTCGCGCGGATTGGTGGTGGCGGAGAAGCGGCCGGAGGTGCCGAGCTTGATGTAGTCCGCGGTCGTGGCGAAGAAGGAGCCAGTCACGTTCAAGGTGGCGTTCTCGTGAAACACAATCCCGGCGGGATTCATGAGGAAGAGATTCGCGTCCGCGTTGATGGCGCCATTGATGGATGAGGGATTCCGATCCGTGACCCGTGCGAGGATGTTGCTGGCGCCCTCCGCCGTGAAGGTCGCGGACTGGCCGGTTTGGAGGTCGAACTTCTGAAAGCTGTGGAAGAGATTGCCTCCTGCTCGTTGGCCGAGGCTTGCGGGAATCTGGTAGTTGGGACCGCTCAGGGGCCCCCCTGCCGGCCCGATGCTGCCGTCACGGATTACCTGTGCCTGCAAGGAAGCACTGGCCAAAATCAGGGCCAGCGCCTGACTGCCACGCCGCAGCAAATCCGATCGTGCGCATCGATGGGGAATCCTCATGCGTTAAACTGCGTAGCACTTCCAGTGGGGCCTGAGAAGCGCGGTTTCCACAAACTTTACGGCCGCAATGGCGGTCCCCGGAGAGGATTATACGGTGAGGTATTTCATCACGACTTCATCCGTCAGGGCCTCCACAGAGCCGGCGCAGACGACGGCTCCGCGATCCATGATGGCGAACGTATCGGCCAGTTCCTTGCAGAAATCGAGGTATTGCTCGACGAGCAAGATGCTCATTTTGGCTTCGCCGTGAAGCTGCTTGAGGGCGGAACCGATTTCATCGGCCAGCACAGTGCCGGTGGGCTGCGCTTTGCGGAGCGCCTCCACGCAATCCGCGAAACGGATCAGCAGTGCGGGGTGCTTTTCGACGCCTTCCTTGAGGAGCACATTGGCAAGTTCCGCCGCCTCGTCGGCCACGGGCGAACTGCTGACATTTTCTTCCTCACGCGCCTTCTTCAGCGACTGGATGACAGTCGCGAGCAGGCCGGCTTCGTTGTGATGCCCGCCGCGGCGCAGGAGTTTAATCGCCTCGCCGATCTGGTCGATGATGTTGGGCTGAATGCCCTCGGTGGGTTCATCAAGAATCAGGATCTTCGGTTCGGTGAGCAGGGCACGGCCGATCGCGAGTTGCTGCTGCTGACCGCCCGAGAGCATGCCGCCCTTGCGCGGCAGAAATTCCTTCAGAATCGGAAACAAGGAAAAGACACGGTCCAGCGACCCATTGACCTTTCGCCCGAGCGCGATCGCACCGATGTGCAGATTTTCCTCGACGGTGAGCTGGGGAAAGATGTCGCGGCCTTGGGGAACGTAGCCGATCCCGGCCGCGGCCCGGGCCTCGGAGGAAAGCTTCGTGATGTCCTGACCCGCGAGCATGATCTTCCCTGCGCTCGGTTTCATCACACCGGTAATGCTGCGCAGCGTGCTGGTCTTGCCGACGCCATTGCGACCCATCAGGCAGAAGCACTGGTTGTCGGGCACTTCAAATTCGACCCCTCGCAGAATGCGACTGCCGCCGATGGAGAGTTCGAGAGCTTGGACGGTGAGCATCGGAGAATTATGAATTCTGAATTTTGGATTTTGAATTGATGTGGGGCGGCGAATGTCTCAATTCAGAATTTAATATTCAAAATTGATCATTCGCCGCCTCGGCGTCACCCATGCCTCTTCTTGCGGCCGAGGTAAACATCCAGCACGCGTTCGTCGTTCTGCACTTCATCCACGCCACCTTCGCACAGGACCGTACCCTGGTGCAGGACGGTGACTTTGCGGCCGGCGGCGATCTGGCGGACGAAGACCATGTCGTGCTCGATAACCACGATGGTGTGTTTGCCGGCGAGCGAGAGGAGGAGTTCCCCCGTCTTGTGGGTCTCGGTGTCGGTCATGCCGGCGGCGGGCTCGTCCACGAGGAGGAGCTTGGCGTTTTGGGCGAGGAGCATGCCGATCTCCAGCCACTGCTTCTGTCCATGCGCAAGTGCGCCCGCTTTCCAATCCCGCTGGGCGACGAGGTTGATCGTCGTCAGAATCTCCTGCATGCGGTCGCGCTCGGTGCTGTTTGGGCGGTGGAAGAGTGAAGGCCAGACTCCGCGGCTGCCTTCGAGCGAAAGGACGAGATTCTCCCACACGCTGTGATCGGTATAGACGGTGGGCGTCTGGAACTTGCGCCCGATGCCGAGCCGATAGATCTGATATTCGTTCATCCGCGTCACGTCGTGCGCGCTTTCAAATTCGATCGTGCCCGAATCGGGTTTGGTCCGCCCCGTAATGAGATCGAGGAAGGTGGTCTTGCCGGCGCCATTCGGGCCGATGACCGTGCGCAGTTCGCCCTGGTCGAGGTAGAAGTTCAGGTTGGTGATCGCCTTGAACCCCGAGAACTGTTTGTTCACGCCCTCGGCGGCGAGGAGAAACTGCTTTTGCGTCGATTCGATCTTCATGATTTGACGTGAGCCCTGGTATCCGCCGTGGCGGCAATGGTCGGCGCGGCGTTCGGGCGCGAGTCGGCATTGCGTTTGGCCAGCCACCCCTTGATCTGCCCCGGGATACCGACGATGCCTTTCGGCATAAAGAGCACGATGAGGATGAACATGACCCCGAGGATGATCAGCCAGTAATCGGGATACCTGGTCGTCGCCCAGCTCTTGAGGGCGTTGACGCTGATCGCGCCGATGATGGGCCCGACGAGGGTGCCGCGTCCTCCCACCGCGCACCAGACCACGGCCTCGAGCGATTTGTCGGTGGCGAGTTCACTGGGATTGATGATGCCCACCTGTGGGACGTAGAGCGCGCCACCGAGCGCCGCGACGGACGACGCCACGACGAAGATAAAGAGCTTGTAGTTGGCCGCCGCGTAGCCGGAGAAGAGCACGCGGGTTTCCGAGTCGCGAATGGCGCGCTGGACGAGGCCAAACTTCGTCGTGGTGAGCCAGCGCGCGAAGGCATAGACGCACACCAGAAGCACCGCCGTGGCCACGTACAGGCCGCGCTGCGTGGCGGGGTCGCGGAGGTCGGCTCCCAGGATGCGCTTGAAATCGGTGAAGCCGTTGTTGCCACCCATGGCCACGCTGGGAAGCCACTTCGCGCTGGGCAGGCACTCATTCTGCAGCAGGAAGATATATGCCGCGTACGTCAGCGCCTGCGTCAGGATCGAGAAATACACCCCCTTGATGCGCGACCGGAATGCAAAAAAACCGAAGACGAGCGCGAGCAATCCGGGTACCAGCACGACCATCGCCAAGGCAAACGGGAACGAATAGAATGGGCGCCAGACGGTGGGCAGATCGGTGTGACCGAGAAACACCATGAAATCGGGCAACAGATTCGGATTGTTGCCCGATTTGTAGTACTGCCCGTCCTTGCCGATCATGAGCATGAGATTCATGCCCAGCATGTAGCCGCCGAGGCTGAAGAAGAGCGCCTGGCCCAGGCTGAGCAGACCGGTAAAGCCCCAGAGCAGATCCACGGAAATGGCGAGCAGGCCGTAGCAGAGGTATTTGCCCCAGAGATTGATGGTGAAATTTGTGACTGCGCCGGAGGCATTGAGTGCGGGCAGAACGAAGACCAGGATGATGGCGATCACGGTGGCCACCCCGATTTCGATTTTGGAGATTTTGCTCTTCATGAATGGATGGTCTCAGCTTTCGAGGCTCCGGCTCTTGGTGACGAAGATGCCGGCGGGCCGCCACTGGAGGAAAAGGATGATGCCGACCAGCACGAGAATCTTGCCGAGCACCGGGTTGAGCAGGATTTGCTGGAGGCTCTGGTCGATGACGCCGATGCCGAGCGCGCTGATCACGGTGCCGATGAGATTGCCCACGCCGCCGACGACTACGGTCATGAACGCATCGACGATATAGCTCTGGCCCAACGCCGGGCCAACGTTGCCGATCTGCGAAAGGAAGGCGCCGGCCAGTCCCGCGAGGCCGCTGCCAAAGCCAAACGTGAGCATATTCACCTTCTGCGTCTTCACGCCCATGCAGGCGGCCATCTGGCGATTCTGCATGACCGCGCGGATGAGGAGACCAAGCGGCGTCCTGGTCATGAGCAGGTGCGTGCCGAAGATGATGAGGACGGCAAAGGCGATCACGAAGATGCGGTTCCAGCCGAGGATCACGTCGAAGACCACCCAGTTGCTGCTCAGATACGCCGGGCTATAAACCTGCACGTTGTTTGCGCCGAAGGTGAGGCGGAAGAGCTGTTGCAGGACCAGCGAGACGCCCCACGTGGCCAGGAGTGATTCGAGGGGGCGGCGGTAGAGAAAGCGAATGACGCAGCGTTCCAGGATGATGCCGACGAGGGCGGCCATGAGGAAGCTGAGTGGCAGCGCGACCAGGAAGTAAGCGTCGAGCGCGTTGCCCTGCAGGTTCATTCCGGAAAAGCGCAGGGTGATCGGTTGGGCAATAAACGTCGGAATCTGGAGAACGACGCCCGTGGCGAAGAGCCCCTGGATGACGTAGGTGGTGTAGGCACCGACGGCGATCAATTCTCCGTGCGCCATGTTGATGACACCCATCAGCCCAAAGGTGATGGCGAGGCCGATGGCGACGACGAGGAGAATGGATCCGAGCGAGAGTCCGCGGAAGAGTGTGCCGACTAAATTCACGGTCTGGAGGTGCGATGCGATGGCGGCAATGGCAGTTTCGCCGGCTTTAACGACCTCCGGCTTGTCCTTGTTGTCCGCCACCATCTGCTTGATGAAATCCTGGCTGGGAATGGAGCCCATCGCACCGAGCCGTTTGGCGGCCGCGGCCTGGACTTCCGGTTTTTCGTCCTTGAGCTCGATGAGGGCCACGGCCTCATCCATGGCATGGCGGGCCCGGGAGTTTTTCTCGTTCTTTTGCGCCGTGAGCAGGGCGGGCAGTTTCTCCACGTCCTGGCTCATGCCGATCGTGTTCACCGCCTGAATACGTTCTTCGACACTGGGAGCGACCAGGGAGAGCATGTCGAGCACGCCTTTCATGGTCCCGCGCAAGTTCGAATCGTGCTCGGCGTTGTCGTAATCGGATGCCACGATGCGAATCAGGGCGCCTGCGGCGTCTTTCAACGGCTGGCCGTCCTCCACGCGGACGGCGGCTTGCTTGTCGTCGGCATCCTTGGCGTCAGTCAGGGTGACCGGGATTTTTTGATCGGAGCCGTCGACTTTGTAGAGGAAGATGGCGTCCTCTTTCCAGGCAGTAAGCAGCGGTTTGACTTCGGGAGCAGGGTTCTGGATGAGCGAGGTGATCAGCGCCGCCTTCTTGTCTGCATCCTCCTCGAGAATGGCCTTGGTGATGATCTGCCGGGGGGTGTCTGCGGCGCGCAAGGGAGGCGCGGCGAATAGGGCCACCAAGCACAAAAGAAACATCACCCACGGCGAACGCCGGATTTGGCTCACGGGCGGCCCTGCGTCGGCGCTCCTGGATTCCCGGGCTATGCCCCACCGCGTAAAAGCAAAAATCGATTTAGTCATTTGGCGTTTGGTCCCCTTTCGTCGGAAAAAAGAGGGGCGGGCTCCATCGCATCGGAACCCGCCCCTCCAACCCATTGATGATTCGGTCATGTCCGCGCGGGGGGCGCGGGGCGGGCGTTACTTACTCTTGGTCGCGGGTTTCGCGTCCTTGAAGAATTCCGCGATTTTGCCCTTCAGGAAGGGTTCGCCGTAGACGTTCGGGAATTCCTTGATGATCTTGAATTGCCCGTCCGCCTTCGTCTCGCCGATGTAGACGTTTTTGGTCACGTGATGGTTCTTTTGGCTGGTGACCTTGCCACCAGGACCATCGAAGCTGATGCCACCTTCAAGCACCGCGACCACTTTCTCCACGTCGAAGCTCTTGGCCTTCTCCACCGCGGCTTTCCAAAGGTAGACACCGTCATAGCTCAGCACCATGGGCGAGCAGGTCACGCGGCCTTCCTTCACGATTCCGGGAATGGTGCTCTTCTTGAGCCATCCCGTGAAGTCGGCCACAAACTTCTTGTTTGCAGGCGACTTGATCGACTCGAAGTAGGTCCAGCAACCGAGCTGGCCGACGAGTTGCTTGGCCGGTAGGCCGCGGAATTCGTCTTCGGAGATCGAGAACGAGCACACCGGGCAGGTCTCAGCCGTGAGACCGGCGGCGGCGTATTCCTTAAAGAACGGGACGTTGGTGTCGCCGTTCAGGGTGCTGATGACGCAGGCTTTGCCACCGGCGGCGAACTGCTTGATCTCGGCGACGATTTGCTGGTAGTCGGTGTGACCGAAGGGGGTGTACTTGCCGGCGGAGATGATCTTGCCGGATTCGTCCTTCTTGAAGCCGCCACCGATGTTCTCGAGCGGCACGCCCTTGAACTGCAGATATTCGAGGAGAACGAGGTTGGTCGTCTGTGGATACACATAGTCGCTGCCGAGCAGGTAGAACTTCTTCTTGCCCTGGGCGAGGTAGTAATCGACGGCCGGCGTCGCTTGCTGGTTCACCGCTTCAGCGGTGTACATAATGTTCTTGGAGAGCTCTTCGCCCTCATACTGCACCGGGTAGAAGAGGAGGCCGTTGTCTTTTTCGAAGACCGGGAGCACCGACTTGCGGCTCACCGAGGTCCAGCAGCCGAAGGTTACGGCGACTTTGTCTTCCTCGAGGAGTTGCTTGGCCTTTTCCGCGAAGAGCGGCCAGTTGGACGCACCGTCCACGACGACGGGCTCGATCTTCTTCCCCATCACGCCGCCCTTGGCGTTGATTTCGTCGAAAGTGAAGAGGAGAATATCCCGGAGGGAAGTCTCCGAGATGGCCATCGTGCCGCTGAGCGAATGAAGAACACCGACTTTGACGGTGTCTTCCGCGCGTGCGGAGAGGCTGAGAGTGGTCAGCCCCAGGAGCAGGGCAAGACCGATGGATTTGAGAAGTTTCATGTGTTTGGTGGTGTGGTGGTATGACGGCACGCTCTCGCGGGGAGAGACACCAAACAGAGGAAGCCAGGGCGGCACGAAACAGGGAGGGAAGTGCCGCTGGCCAGGAGTTTCGCAACCCGGAGTCGGATCGGAAACAAACCGAAAGGAAGAACCGCTTTTTTCGAGGCCCGCCGCGCTCTGCGCGGCATTCCTTTTTGAGGGCCCCGCGGACTCCTCCGGGCCGAAGCCCGGAGGAGCCGCAAGAGAAGACCGAAAGGACTGACTTTAGAAGGTCAGGCCGATGGCGCCCTGGAGCACGTGTTGGCTCTTATGGCCAGTCGCCGTGGCATTCGCCACGTTGTCGCCCAGTTCGTAGTAGGTGTAGCCACCCGAGAACGTCCACTTGCCGTAGCATTCAGGGATGAACGAGATCGGGATCGACGCCTGGAGACCGGCGGAGAAGTATCCGAAGGTTTCGCCAGCATAGAAGTTGTTGCTGCCGAGACCGACCGTGAGCGGGATGGTGAAGGTCACCGGCCCGAACGCGTGGCTCGGGGCCAACCCGATTTCGTAGTAGTTGCCGTCGGCGCCGAGACCGGCGAAGCCAGGAGCGGTCAACTCATGCAGGTAGGTGACGTGCGGGTGCAAGGCGAAGGCGCCGAGCAGATCCGTGTCATCATACGCGAGGTTGAAGTTGATGCTGCGGGCCGTCAGGAAGGCGTCCGCGGGGCTGTCGAACTCGAAGTAGCTCGCGGTGAGCGTGAAGTTCTTGGCGAAGGTGATCGCGATGCCGGGCGTGTAGTCGAACTCATACCACGCTTGGGTCGTGGAATTCGTCGGCTGCGGCTGGACGTGCGAGTGGATGGAACTCCACAGGCCAAGGTTGAAGGTCACCTTGTTGATGAAGCCCTGGCCCTCGTAGAGCTTGAAGTAAAGGTCGAGGTAGGGCTCGGCGATCACGCCCTGGTTCTCGAGGACGAGGCCGCGGGAGATGTACTCCGTGGGCATGGTCACACCGAGATCGCCAGAGATGCAGGATTCCTTGACGGTCTCCTTAATGTCCTTGGTTTCCTTCACGTCTTTGCTGTCGCCCACTCCCGCGAAGGAGGTGGAAGCGAAGCCGAAGGCGGCCAAGGTGAGCGCGCAGGAAGCTGCGAGGCTGGATTTGGTCATGTTGGGTCTTTGTTGTTGCTTGGTTGGTTTAGGTGGCTGCCAGAGTTGGCGACGCGCTTCTTAGCAATCGCTCTGCCAACCGGTAAACGAAAATTTTCTGAACGAAATGCACATTTTGCTGTCGCGGTGTTGCTTTGCACTGAGAATCAGGTGCTTAGGGCCCAGTTGGAAAAGGCAAAAAATTTTGCAATTCTGACCTTTAGAGATTCACCGGAGAATCTTCATGGGGCTAAAAAGCGCCATCGTGCGCGAAAGGTTGCCCAAAGTTCACCAATCACCCCACGCAATATGCCCGATTTAAGCCACTTCCGCGGCGAGGAGGGAAGCCACGGTAATTATACCGCACGGAGGAGATCTCCGTCCGAAATCAAGCGGGGAAGCTACGGCAATGCCAGCCGGAGGATATCGCCAATCACGATGAAGGTCACGTGGCGGGCGGCTTCATCGACCCACATGTCGAGGCTGGAGAAGGTCGACCCCAGGACGGTGAGAACCGGCAGGAAATTGAATTTACCGGTGTCGTACCGTCCGACGATGGGGGCCGCCGAGCCGAGCTGATCCGCGGGCAATGCCGCCCAGCACACGTGTGGGCGCGAAGTGGGCTGGAGCTTTCTCCAGGTGAGATCAAAGAGCGGGCGAAACTCGCCCTCCACATTCTCCACGGCGCCTGTGGTTGCGTGCAGCAACCGGAACTCGCGTTGCGCCGGGCCGGGTGCCTCTTCGAACGCCTGAGGATCCGGGGCCGTCACGCGCAGGAGGAGGACCTTTTGCCCACCTGGCACTGGGGCGAAGGGAAGAAATTCACCCACGCCCTGGGCGTCGAGGGGATACTCGCGCCGGTCCGTGACATGAATGCGCACGAGACGCCTGCGCGCGGCCGGATCTTCGGCGGCCTTGGAGGCGACGATCCATTCACTTCCATCCGTCGCCACCGGGCTGCCGAAAAACCCGCGAATGAAGAGCTTGGGGCTGGATCGTTCGTCGCTTTTCCAGAGCCCGATTTTTTTCTGCCTGACGCCCGGCCAAAGATACTGGCCGGCCAGGCGCCCCGAACATGGGCCAAAGATTTCCCGGATTGGCTCGGCGAATTCAGACTTCCAATGGCCGATGCCGGCGTCGTCGCGGAAAGCATGAGGTCCTCCGAGGTCGACCTTGTTCGATCCGTCTGTGCTCACACGGGGGGATCTAGAATGTGTGCACAGTGCGAGCCGAATGGAAGCGCGGTTATATCTTTTGGCTGCGGTCCGCCGGCTCCGTAGGAGCCCCATCTTTATAGTTCTGGCCCGTAAAAAAACGATTAGCCCCGTAGGAGCGGCATCAAATCAAGGAGGTTAATCAGCGCTGGCGCGGCTTTTCGATGCCGCTCCTACGGAGCTAATCCGTTATGGACATGGGTTCTATAAAGATGTCGGCCCTATGGGCCTGCGCTCGCGTCTGGCTCGAAGATATGGGTCATGCTTAGAGAGCACCGGAGCACTACTATGAGAACAGAAGCGTCCTGCGCAGCGTATCACGAGGCCGACTTACACCACTTCCACCGGACACTTCGGCAGCGCGCGGAGGAAGGCCTGGCCGTAGTTTTTGGTCAGCACCCGGTTGTCGAGGATGACGACGATGCCTTCGTCCTGCCGGGTGCGGATGAGGCGGCCGACGCCCTGGCGGAGCTTGAGGATGGCTTCGGGGAGGGAGTATTCCGCGAAGGCGTCGCCGCCGTTGGCTTCGATCAATTCAAGGCGAGCTTCGATGAGCGGGTGGTCGGGGACGGCGAAGGGGAGGCGGGTGATGATGACGTTCGAGAGGGCTTCTCCGGGGACATCGACGCCGCTCCAAAAGCTCTCAGTGCCGAAGAGGACGTGACGGTCGTTTTTCTTGAATTCGGAAAGCAGGCGATGGCGGGGCAGACCTTCGCCTTGGACGAGGAGCTTGTAGTCCAGATCGTCGAGGCGCTCGCGCAGGGCGGAGGCCAGGTTGGTCATCGCCTTGTAGGAGGTGAAGAGGACGAAGGCACGGCCCTTGGTCATGCTGACGAAATGCTCGATCTGCTGCGCGAGCGCGGCTTCGTAGCCGCTGTCGCGCGGGTCGGGCATCTTGCGGGTGATGTAGAGCTTCATCTGCCGCTCGTAGTCGAACGGGCTGCCGATCTGGCGCGCTTCCACGTCCTCGGCGCCGACCCGATTGCGGAAGTATCGCAACGCTTCGGTGCCCACGCTGAGAGTGGCGCTGGTCATGATGCAGCATTTGCCCTCGGGAAAGAGCAGCGCGCGGAGGTAGGCCGAGACGTCGATGGGCGAGGCGTTGAGCGCGTGGAATTGCTGGGTCTTGCCGGTTTTTTCCACCCAGTAGACGTGGTCCTCTGCATCCTGAGTGAGGAAGGTGGCGATCGACTGGCGGGCCTCGCGAATCCGCCGGCCGGCATCCTGCATCTCCGCTTTCGCGGTCTCGTCCTCGATGCCCTTCAGGGTCTGCACGACCAGCGCCTGGACTTTTGCCAGCGGCGCCGTCAGCGAATCGGCCACGAAATCCGGCTG
>Ga0070658_10001498_pt1 | contig 19816 bp, 20 predicted proteins | sample KBSC13metaG_FD_64664 | JGI IMG/M metagenome (GOLD analysis project Ga0070658, IMG submission 64664) | Corn rhizosphere microbial communities from Kellogg Biological Station, Michigan, USA - KBS C1-3 metaG | ecosystem: Host-associated > Plants > Roots > Rhizosphere > Soil ...
CCGGCGTCCATTCTTGCCACTCGCGGCGGGTGATGCGCCAGATGCGGTGCACGCCGGTCTCGGCCGGAGCCTTGATATCGCGAGGCTCATCGCCGACGTGCCGAAACCCCAGCGCGCGCGGCACCCCCTCACTGGCCAGGTTCGCCGCGTCGTGATGAATCTCCACCCGATCGATGTCGGGCCGCGCGAACGCGTGAGCTGTAAGAGCACGAGAGACGGACGACGCAATGCCCCGCCTGGTGTAGTCGCGATGCACCCAGTAACCGATCTCGAGGGCGCCCGGGCCGAGTCGCTTGTGCAACCCCGACCCGCCGACCACCCGGCCGTCGAGAAAGACACCGACGACTTGATCACCGCCGTCCAGGTCTGCCCTTATCCAGCCGTCGAGCAACGCGCGGCGCTGCTCGATCGACTGCGGCTCTTCAGCAACCCAAGGTAGGAAAGGCCTTAAATGCTCGACGTTTTCGGCAATTGCGAGCGAGAGCGGCTCCGCGTCTGCCAACTGCCACGACCGGATCACCAAAGGACCCTGCACGATTTCGATCGGCATCCGACGAGGTTAACGACCCGTGCGCCGCCTGCGCCAAGCGAATAGGTTCGGCCCTCTCGGCGTTGCGGCACCAGAACTGTCGGACCTCTTTGCCACGATGCCAGGCATGGACGCAATCTCGCTCATCGTGTTGATCATCGGCCTCGCCGTCGGCGCTGTTCTCGGCTACCTCGCCACGCAATCGCGCATCGGCGCGCGGGTCGCCGCCCTGTCGGCGCAACTCGAGGCGGTGCGCACGTCGTCCGCCCGCGAGATCAACGCAGTGCAGACCCGCGCGGCCGAGCAACTCGAATCGGCGCGGCTCACCCAAGACCAGCTGCGCGAGATGTTCTCGGCGCTGTCGTCCGACGCACTGCACAAGAACAGCCGCACGTTCATCGATCTCGCGCAGCAGACCCTCAAGCAGCTCACCACCGTCGCCGACGGCGATCTCGCCAAGCGCCAGCACGCCATCGAGGCCCTCGTCAGCCCGCTGCGTGAGTCGCTCACCAAGGTCGAAACCCAAATGCAGGACGTCGAAAAGCAGCGCGCCACTGCCTATGGCGAACTTCGCCAGCAGGTCGAGATCATGGGCAAGAGTTCGGAGAAACTCCAGCAGGAGACCACCCAGTTGGTTGCGGCGCTTCGCGCCCCGCAGACCAGGGGCGCGTGGGGCGAGCACCAATTGCGTCAGGTCGTCGAGTTCGCTGGCATGGTCGAGCATTGCGACTTCACCGAGCAGCAGAGCACCGCCACCGCCGACGGCGTGCTGCGACCCGACCTCGTCGTCCGGCTGGCTGGCGGCAAGCACGTCGTCGTCGACGCGAAAGTGTCGATCATCGGGTTCCTCGACGCGATGGGCGCACCCGACGACACCGCACGCACCGACCACTTGCGCCGGCACGCCCGGCACCTCCGCGATCACATCGACCGGCTCGGCGCCAAGTCATACTGGGAGCTGTTGCCCAACACACCCGAGTTCGTCGTGATGTTCGTACCGGCCGAGACGTTCCTGAACGCCGCGCTCGAGCAAGAGCCTGGCCTGTTGCAGCACGCGTTCGAGAAGAACGTCGTCATCGCAACTCCCGCCACGTTGGTCGCACTGCTTCGCACGGTTGCCTACACCTGGCGGCAAGAGGCGTTGGCCGAGAACGCGCACGACGTACTGAAGCTCGGCCGTGAGCTGTACTCCAGGCTCGCCACCATGGGCGACCACGTCGACAAGCTCGGCCGCCAGCTCAACTCCGCGGTCGACAGCTACAACCGCACGGTGTCGTCGCTCGAAGGCCGAGTGCTCGTCACCGCCCGCAAGCTGGTCGACCTGAAGGTGACTACCGACTCACTCGAGGCACCGAAGCAAGTCGAACTCGTGGCCAAGCAGGTGCAGGCTTCCGAGCTGGTCGCGTCGGCGAGCGAGACCCTGATCTCGCTACCCGATCAACCGGCCGCGGCGCCTGCGCAAGCCACTGGTTGAGCTGCGCAGGGCGAGTCGCGCGTGCATCTGCGGCGTAATGCGGCTTAGCGTAGAACCCGTGTCCGAATCTGTCTTCGCTGAGCCGACGGAATCCCCCGAGTCGGCCGCTGCCCGCGAACCTGCCCACGCGGCCGAGGCAACTGCGGGCCAGCCCAAGGCGACCGGGGACGGCGTGGCCGAGGCCGGCGTGGCCGAGGCCGGTGTCGCTGCGCCGGCCGGTGTCGCTGCATCAGCCGATGCGCGTTCAGCTGAACGCGCATCGGTCGAAGACCGGCTCTCTGCGGCGATGTCTGACCCCGCGGCGGCGCGCCGAGGTCGCGCCCGGCCACCCAGCCCGGCGCCCTACGCTAACGGCCGCGGCGTCACGGGCCGAGGAGTCGTTGCACTGATTGCAGTCACGACGCTCGTCGGCGGCCTCGCCGATCTCGCAGTGAGCGGACACCGTTCGTTCCTGTTCGCCATCGCGTTCATGGTCACCAGCGGGGTGGGCGCGCTCGTCGTCCGGCGTCGTGACTTGCCGACAGCCGTGATCGCGCCGGCGCTGATCTACTGCGTGCTTATCTTGATCATGAGCCTGATCGATCGAAGCGGCCTGAGCGGCAGCTTCAGCACGCGCGAGAGCTACTACGTAGGCAACGCGTTCGTCACCGGCGCACCATCGATGTGGATCGGCACTACAGCGGCCGCTCTGATCGGGTATCTGCGCATCAAGCGCACGTCGTGATTGCGTCGCTTCGCTAGCTGGTAGATAACCGGCGGGATCTAGACCGCTGAACGTCTACCAACGCCGGTGGGATGGCCGCGCCACCCGCTCAATCCGCCGGCCGACGCAATAGCTCAGAACCAGCGCGGGCTCAGCCGCGGGTGGCCTTGATGTCGCGGCGCAGCTCGGGCGGCAACGCGAAGGTCAACGTCTCCCGCACCGCATGGGTCTCGACGACGTCGTCATAACCACGGTCGGCCAACCAGCCAAGCACGCCGGTCACCAACGAATCCGGGACTGACGCGCCGCTCGTGACGCCGACCGTCTCGACGCCCTCGAGCCACGACTCGTCGATCTCACGCGCATCGTCGACCAGATGGGCTGCCTTCGCCCCGCAGTCGAGCGCCACCTCGACGAGTCGCACCGAGTTCGACGAGTTTCGCGAACCGACCACGATCACCAGATCCGACGCCGGAGCGATCTGCTTCACGGCACCTTGGCGGTTCTGCGTCGCGTAGCAGATGTCGTCGCTAGGGGGATCGATCAACTCGGGAAACCGGGCGCGCAGCGCGTGCACGGTTTCGAGCGTCTCATCGACCGACAGCGTGGTCTGCGACAGCCACGCCACCCGCGAGGGGTTCTTGACGACCACCCGCGCCGCTTCATCAGGGCCATCGACGACGGTCACGCGCGACGGCGCTTCCCCCGTCGTCCCGACAACTTCTTCGTGATTGGCGTGACCAATCAGCAAGATTTCGAGGTCTTGGTCGGCGAACCGGCGAGCCTCCTGGTGCACCTTCGTCACCAGCGGGCAAGTGGCGTCGATCGTGCGCAACTGGCGCTGTTCGGCTTCGGCGTAGACCGTGGGCGCAACTCCATGTGCCGACAGCACCACGATCGAGCCCTCGGGCACCTCGTCGGTCTCGTCGACGAAGATCGCCCCCTTGGCTTCAAGATCGGCAACCACGTGCTTGTTGTGCACGATCTGCTTGCGCACGTAGACCGGCGCGCCGTGCACCTCGAGCGCTTTCTCGACGCTGTCGACCGCTCGCTCGACGCCCGCGCAATATCCGCGGGGCTGCGCAAGCAGCACCCGCTTGCCGTTGGTCTTTTCGGACGTCGCTGCCGCTGTGGTCTGCGTCATGCCTCCATCGTAAGTGGCGGGCGTTCAGGCCGTCGGTCGGACGACGTCAGCTGCCTCGACGCCAACCAATCTTCACGGTCGGGCTCTCGCCCAGCGATTGAGCAAGGCACGGCGCCGCCGCCGAGGGCCGGTGCGTAAGCGCCATCACCTACGCTGCCCAACCATGGCGTTGGACTCGTCGGCGGAGTCGCCGATCCCGGTGCGCACGGTGGCGCAGGCCATCGGCGACTGGGTGGGCCGCCTCGGCCGGGTGTGGATCGACGGCCAACTGACCGAGATCACCCGTCGTCCTGGCACGAACAAGGTTTTCTTCGTACTGCGTGACCCGGCCGCCGACATCTCGCTTCGCGTCACCGCGGCCCGCCAGCTCGTCGACAGCGTGGCGGAGCAACTGGTCGAGGGCGCGCGGGTCGTGGTGTGGGCGAAGCCCGAGTTCTACGTCGGCCGCGGAACCCTGCAGCTCAACGCGCTCGACATCAGACCGGTGGGCGTCGGCGAGCTGCTCGCCCGCATCGAGCGACTGAAAAAGCTGCTCGCCTCAGAAGGCCTTTTCGCACCCGACCGCAAACGAAAGCTGCCGTTCCTGCCGAACACCGTCGGGCTGGTCTGCGGCCGCGCCTCGGCGGCCGAACGCGACGTGCTCGAGAACGCGAAGCGACGCTGGCCCGCGGTTAACTTCCGGGTGGAAAACGTTGCCGTGCAAGGCCCTTATGCGGTCGCCGAGGTCGTGCAGGCATTGCAGAAACTCGAAAACGACGCGGAAGTCGACGTCATCGTGATCGCCCGCGGCGGCGGCAGCGTCGAAGACTTGTTGCCGTTCTCCGACGAGACGCTGTTGCGCGCCGTCGCAGCCTGCTTCACGCCCGTCGTCAGCGCGATCGGCCACGAACCCGATTCGCCGTTGCTCGACCTGGTCGCCGACAAGCGCGCCTCGACGCCCACCGACGCCGGCAAGCTCGTGGTGCCTGACGTCGCCGAGGAGCAGCGCCGCATCGGCCAGTTGCGCGACCGCGCCCTGCGCTGCATGATCGCCCGCCTCGAGCGCGAGCAGCATGGCCTCGACTCGCTGCGCGCCAGGCCGGTGCTCGCGCATCCCGAGCGTGACATCGATCGCCGGGTGCGCGAGAGCGCCGACCTCGTGGCTCGGGCCCGTCGCTGCCTCGCTGCGGCGCTCGATCGCGGCGCCGACGACGTCGAACACTTGCTGGCCCGGGTGCGGTCGTTGTCGCCGTCCGCGACTCTTGAACGTGGCTACGCGATCGTGCAGGACGACGAGGGCCGCGTGCTGCGGTCGGCGTCCGACACCGCGCCGGGCGCGAGCATCGCGATCCGCCTGGCTCAAGGCCGCCTCACCGCACAGGTCACGCAGTCGCCGGAAGCCGCCACGTGAGTTCGGGATATTTCGGCTCACAGAACCCGAGCTTGCGATAGATCTCGATGCCGAACTGCGAGGCGTGCAGGTCGACGCGCGTGATTCCGTCAGTCTTGAACCAGTCGAGCAACGCGGACATGATCGCGGTCGCGTAACCGTGCCCGCGGAATTGCTCGTCCGTGCACACCGACAGCAGGCGAAACGTCAACGTCGAGGGCGGCGAGCATTACGGCACGAAGCCGGACCAGCTCGTCGGTGTCGGAAGGAGTTGCCCTACGCGTCGCGGGTCGCACCCGAGCGGTCGGCACAGCCATGGCAGCCATGGCGGCCACTTTAAGGACTGCCACCGCCCTCTACGCTGCCATTTATGGCCAGCACCCCCAAACAAGTCTCCTACGAGGCCGCCCGTGACGAACTGCTCGAGGTAGTCAGGCAACTCGAGGCGGGCGGGTTGCCGCTTGAGAAGTCGCTGGCACTGTGGGAGCGCGGTGAAGAGCTCGCCGTAACCTGCCAGGCCTGGCTCGACGGTGCCCGCGAGCGGCTGGCCGCCCGCCGTCCGACTGAAACAGCGACGGACGGCGCAGAGCAAAGTTGACGGCCCAGAGCAAAAGCTGAGGGGGTCAGCGGCCGACGTGGAGGCTGGCGGCAAGCGCCTCCAGGTTCGACACGTTCGTCGTGCCCGTCACGACAACCACCGACTGCGGGCCATACCAGACGAGCGAATCCTGCTTCTTGCGGTCACTCTGCAGGTGGGTCCAGACCTGACCATCGACGGTGACCAGCCCGTCGAAGATCGCACCTGCGCTCATCGTCGAGACGAAAATGCGCTTGTTCGCGCCAGTGGTCTCCTCGACGCCGGCGTACCCGCCGTCGGGCGCGAGGTAGCCGATGTGCAGCACGGCACCGATCCAGTCGTGACCGAACCTGGCGCTGTTGCAGTACCAACCAGCCGGCGCCGGCGTCGGCGTGTAGACCGGGAAGTCGGGCGTGCTTTGCGCCCGCTCGATCGCCCGCGCCGGGTCGACGACCTTCACCGCGTCAGCCTGCGGCCTCGGCAGGGCGAGCAGCAAGGCGACGGCGACGGCGACCGTCACCGTGGCGAGCGCGATAATCGAACGCCAGTGCGGAGCCAGAATCTGCCGCAATTCCGCGCGGGCACGCCGACCGCCACCCACTGGGCCGGGGGCAGCGAGAGCCGGGCCGGCGGCTCGCGCGGCGGCCCAGTCAGCGCCCGGTGGCACCACGAGCTCGGGAGCGTTCGATACATCGGTGTTGGTCATCTCACCACCTTCCTACCGCTCGGGGCGTGTCTTTATCGTCGCCGAGCGGGCATGCTGGGCAAACACCCAGTCTTCGATTCACCGCAACTGAATCATCGCGTAGCAGCACCGACGAGGAGTTCGTGTGGCCGGCAGCATCGAAACACCCGACCGTAACCTCGCGCTCGAACTGGTGCGCGTCACAGAAGCGGCCGCGATGGCAGCTGGCCGCTGGGTCGGCCTGGGGGAGAAGAACCTGGCCGACGCCGCAGCGGTCGACGCGATGCGCCGATTGATCGGCACGGTCTCGATGCGCGGCGTCGTCGTGATCGGTGAGGGCGAGAAGGACGACGCGCCGATGCTCTACAACGGCGAGCAGGTCGGCGACGGCACCGGAGCCGAGTGCGACGTCGCCGTCGACCCGATCGACGGCACCCGCCTGACCGCCATGGGCATGAACAACGCAGTGTCGGTGTTCGCGGTCGCCGAGCGCGGTTCGATGTATGACCCTTCGGCCGTGTTCTACATGGAGAAGCTGGTCACCGGCGCGATCGCCGCACCTTACGTCGACATCAACGCGCCGGTGTCGGCCAACATCCGGGCCGTGGCGGCGGCGAAGGGCTGCGCGAACGAAGACGTCACGGTCGTCGTGCTGGATCGACCGAGGCACGAAAAGCTCGTGCACGAGATCCGCGAAGCCGGCGCCCGCATCAAGTTCATTCTGGACGGCGATGTGGCCGGCGCGATCATGGCCACCCGCGAAGGCACCGGCGTCGACCTTTTGCTCGGAATCGGCGGCACGCCCGAAGGAATTATCGCTGCCTGTGCAGTGAAATGCCTCGGCGGCGTCATTCAAGGAAAGCTCTGGCCACGCGATGAAGCCGAACGCGAAAAGGCGATTGCCGCCGGCCACGATCTGAATCAAGTGCTCACCACTGACGATCTCGTGCATTCTGACAATGTTTTCTTCGTCGCTACCGGCATTACCGACGGCGAACTCGTACGCGGGGTGCGTTATCGCGGTGGTGGCGCAGTAACGAGTTCGCTAGTGATGCGTTCGAAGAGCGGCACGATCCGCACCATCGAAAGCGAGCACCAACTGTCGAAACTGCGGAGCTACGCGATCGTCGACTACGACCGCCGCTCGGTCGACCGGGTGGCGTCGCCCGACCGCACGCGCGTGCCGTAGCAGCACTGTTCCCCTTCGGCACGGCACGATGGTGGCGTGCGAATCGTCGTCCGGCCTGCGGGTGCGCGCGGTGCCATGTGGCGCGCGCTCGCTGTGTTTCGCGTCGCCAGCCTGATTTTCGTGGTCGTGCAAGTTGGCCGCACCTACGACGACTTCGGGCATCCGGCCGGCGCCGTGGGGGTGCTGATCGCGATGGCCGCGTGGACCACGTTCGCGGTCGTCGTGCAGCCGATGTTGCCCGATTTCGAACGCAGCAGCAGTTGGAATCCGCCCGCGCCCGCGCTCGCAATGGCGGCGGCCGACCTCGCGATAGCGGTGGCAACGCTGATGTCGACCCGCCTCGTCGATACCCCCGACCGCGTTGTAACAGGTGCTCCTACCTTGCCGGGAACATGGACGGCGGGGGCGGTGCTCGGTGCGGCAATCGTCGGCGGGGCGCGGCTCGGTCTGGGCGCAGCCGTCGTCCTGTCTGCTGCTCTTTTTGCCGAGCGCGGCGCATTCGCCACCACGACGTCGAGCTCGGCGACCCTGCTCGTGCTCGCCGGTTTGGTGGTCGGATATCTCGCCACGACCGCGCTGCGCGCGGAACAGCAAATGGCGCGAGTGCGCGCGTTCGAGGCAACCCGAGCCGAACGCGATCGGCTCGCCCGCGCAATTCACGACGGGGCGTTGCAGGCTCTGGCACTAATCGCTCGCGAAGCCGCTGTAATGACGCGACCGCAGATTGCCACGCTTGCCGCCGAACACGAAGCAGCGTTGCGCTCTCACGTCACGGCGCTCGTCATTGACAACGAGACCGCGTTGAGCACCGAACTCGATTTGCGCCAGTTGATAGCACCTCTTGAGACCGCGTGGCCCAAACGAATCATCAGCCTTGCCATGCCCGCCGAACCGGTGATTTTGCCCGCGAACACTGCAAGAGAACTGGCTGCGGCGGTGCATGCCGCGCTCGAAAACGTCGACCGTCACGCCGGCGCTGCAGCAAAAGCGTGGGTGCTGGTCGAAGACGAGACCGACTGCGTCGTCGTGAGCATTCGCGACGACGGCATCGGCATGGCACCGAACCGGCCACGCGAGGCCAGAGCAGCCGGCCGGATCGGTCTCGCGGGCTCTATCGTCGGTCGCGTGCAATCCCTTGGCGGTACGGCAATTGTGACGACAGAACCGGATTCAGGAGTGGAGGTCGAACTACGTGTCCCCCGACGATGAGGCCACGCCGCTGCGCATCGTGGTGGTCGACGACCACCCGATCTGGCGTTCTGCGTTGATCCGCGACCTCGAGGCCGCTCAACTCGTAGTCGTCGGCGAAGCCGACACCGTCGCGAAAGCCATCAATGTGGTGCAGGCCACCAGGCCCGACGTCGTATTGCTCGATCTCCAACTTTCCGACGGCTCCGGAGTCGAGGTCGCCCGCGCCATCGGCGAAAGCACGCACGTCCTGGTTCTCTCCGCATCAGGCGAAGCGGACGACGTCCTGGCGGCCGTCAAGGCCGGTGCCACCGGATACCTGACGAAATCAGCGAGCGCCGCTGAACTGCTCGACGCAGTGCGCCGCACCTCGCGCGGTGAGGCAGTCTTCACGCCGGCGCTTGCCGGACTGATGCTCGGCGAATACCGCCGGCTCGCCAACCACAAGGAAGAAAAGCGGCCACTCCTCACCGAACGCGAGACCGAGGTCTTGCGGTTAGTGGCAAAAGGCCTGACCAGCAAGCAAATTGCCAACCGTCTCGTCGTGTCGCACCGCACGGTCGAAAATCACGTGCAGGCCACGCTGCGCAAACTCCAACTACACAACCGGGTCGAACTCGCTCGCTACGCGATGACCCAAGGTTTCGACGACGCCGCAGAGTAAGGCCGACGCGCGCGACTGCTCAGTCGGTCGTCGCGAACATGACCCCGACGAACAGCACGAACGCCGTAAACACCATGACCGCGGCGACGAGCGACGCGCCGACCACGAGGCCTGCGACCGCTGCGCCCCGACGCGCGTCTTTGACGAGGTTGCGGTTCAACCCCAGGATTCCCAACGCCACCGCAGCGAGCGCGGCGAACAGCGAGAGGCTCGAGCGCACACCGACCCAACCGCCGCCGGCAAATAACGAATATGTGGTTAGGCAGCTGACGATCGCGCTGCCGAGTGAAGCGAGGCCGAGAGTGCTCTGCCGGCCCGCTGAAGACCCCCGTGCGGGCCAGGCCGCGGGTATGCCTGATGCGTCTGAACGAGCAGCTGTTGATGTCATGCCCATAGCGTCGGCGGCTTTCGACCGCAGGCCTATGCGTAGAGCTACTCAACCGGCGTCCTAGGCTTGCCGTCATGAGCGACAAGTCAACGCACGAGCAGCCAGTTCAAGGCGAATACCGAATCGAACACGATTCCATGGGCGACGTGCAGGTGCCCCGCGACGCGAAGTGGCGAGCGCAGACCCAACGCGCAGTCGAGAACTTCCCGGTATCGGGCTTGGTGATCGACCGCGATCTGATCGGCGCACTCGCCGCGATCAAGGGCGCGGCCGCCGTCGTCAACGCCGAACTGGGCGTGATTCCGGGCGACGTCGCCGACGCGATCCGCGCTGCCGCAGACGAAGTCGCACGCGGCGACTGGGACTCCCACTTCCCGATCGACGTCTACCAGACCGGTTCTGGCACGTCGAGCAACATGAACACCAACGAAGTGCTGGCCACGCTCGCGTCCGAACGGCTCGACTCACCGGTGCATCCGAACGACCACGTGAATGCATCGCAGTCGTCGAACGACACGTTCCCTTCGGCCATTCACATTGCGGCCACCCGTTCGATCATCGTCAACCTGATGCCGGCCCTGCGACATCTCGAGAACGCACTGTCACGTAAGTCCGACGAGTTCGCCGACGTCGTCAAGAGCGGCCGCACGCACCTCATGGACGCCACTCCCGTCACCTTGGGCCAGGAGTTCGGCGGTTATGCCGCCGCGATCAGCGTCGGCATCGAACGGCTCGAATCGGCGCTGCCGCGAATCGGCGAGCTGCCGCTCGGCGGCACAGCCGTCGGCACCGGCATCAACACTCCGGCGGGCTTTGCGCCAAAGGTCATCACGGCACTCGCCAGGTCGCTGCAATTGCCTTTGTCAGAAGCAAGAAACCACTTCGAAGCGCAGGGTTCTCGCGATGCACTGGTCGAAGCGAGCGGCGTGCTGCGGGTGATCGCAGTCAGCCTCTACAAGGTGGCGAACGACCTGCGCTGGATGTCGTCGGGCCCGCGCACCGGACTCGCTGAGATTCACCTACCCGACCTGCAGCCAGGCTCATCAATCATGCCAGGCAAGGTGAATCCGGTTATCCCCGAAGCGGTCTGCCAAGTGGTGGCACAGGTCATCGGCAACGACGCTGCGATTGCGTTCGGCGGTGCCGCCGGAAACCTCGAACTCAACGTGATGCTGCCCGTCATCGCACGCAACCTGCTCGAGTCGATCCGGCTGCTCGCGAACATCTCACGGTTGCTCGCCGATCGGTGCATCGACGGCATCGTTGCCGATGCAGAACGCTGCCGCTTCTTCGCCGAATCGTCGCCATCGATCGTGACGCCGCTGAACAAGTACATCGGCTACGAGGCGGCCGCAAAGGTCGCCAAACTCGCGCTTGCACAAAACAAAACGATCCGCGATGTCGTCATCGAAACCGGCTACGTCACCGACGGTTCGCTTACCGAACAGCAACTCGACGAAGCGCTCGACGTGCTGGCGATGACCCGGCCGGCGAAGTAACCGCAACATCGGTTGCGCCGGTCGGGCCGCCAGCTTCCTTGCGTTCGGCACGAGCTGCGGTTCGGTACGAGCTGCGGTTCAGTACGAGCTATGGCGCACCCAGTACGACCATGCGCCGCACGGCGTGTCGTAGCGGTCGTTGATGTAGTTGAGCCCCCACACGATCTGCGTGACGGGGTTGGTTCGCCAATCCGAGCCTGCACTTGCCATCTTCGAGGCCGGCAGGGCCTGCGGGATGCCATAAGCGCCGGAGCGGGTGTTGCGCACGGTGGTCTCGTACTTGCTCTCGTGGTTCCACAAATTGTCGAGACAGGTCCACTGACCGCCGGTCCAGCCGCGAGTGGCGGCCAACGCCTTCGCTATATCGCGAGGTTCGCCCGAAACCGCAGCCAGGGACGACGAGCGGGACTGCTGGTGGAGCCCTGGCGTGGGAGTTGGTGTGGCGTTAGTCTCACTGGCGCTGCCGGTTGAACCGGACAAATCAGCCTTTGCCCCGGGTGCGAGGGCATTTTCGGCCAATGCTGCTTGAGCTGCGAGAGACTTCGTCGATGAGACGGCGGCGTCTCCGAGTGTGAACCACACGCCGGAATGCGATCCGGACATTAACTGGCTATTCGCGCTCCGCTCACTTGGTGGTGGCAGAACAGATGAAGTAGTGGCAGAACCACCAGTCGCTGCTGCTGGCGTGCCAGCGGCGATGGCGCCAAGTACACACATTGAAACCACGACAGACACCGCGCCTGCGGCGATGAGCGTGTCGCGTGCCGGATTTCGGCTCATGTAGCGGATTCCTTTCAAGCACGGGCACGCGAGCGTGGAGGCGCGTACCAGCGAGGCCCAATTGCCGACCCAATAGCCAACCGATAGCAACTGCGGAAAGCACAGCGTCGTGTACTGCGGCGCAAATGCGCGTAGGAGGGCAGTACCTCAAGCAATGCGCTGAAATGCTCAGCGCATTGCCGGGGTTATGCGCCTCAGCATGCCGGACCTAACGCGACATTGCCAATTGAGCTTGTGTGAGCGATGTCACAGTCGATATCAGGTGTGAAACATGTGACTGCTGAGCATCAAAACTCACCTATTGACCAGATATGCCTTGCCAATTGGCTAGGCATGGGGGCGGGCAAATCGCATCATTCTCGCTACACGCTCTGCAGCCACAGCGTGACTGTGCGTGCAGTCGACATGCTGCCAGGGCAAACAGCTTTGTCGATAGATGGACGGCGAACGACGAACTACCTCGACATCGAGATAGTTTGGGCAACGGCGCACAGCTGCACCCATACGCTCGCCACAAGCACTAGTTATCTCGATATCGAGATAACTAGTGCTTGAACATCTATAGAAGCAGCAGGGCGCACGGCTACACAAGCCGAACCGCTACGAACCGAACCGGCGTTCGCGATCTGCATACGACCGTACGGCGCGTAGGAAGTCGACGCGCCTGAAGTCGGGCCAGTATGCCTCGCAGAAGAACAACTCCGAATGCGCCGTTTGCCACAACAGAAATCCCGACAACCGTTGCTCGCCCGATGTGCGAATGACGAGATCGGGATCGGGTTGGCCTTTGGTGTAAAGGTGCTCGGCAATGTGCTCGATATCGAGCAGGTTTGCTAGGTCTTCGATACTCGTGCCGCGACTTGCATGTTCGTGCAGCAACGCACGAACTGCATCAGCGATTTCACGTCGTCCGCCATAACCAACGGCAACATTCACGATGAGTCCGGCAACATCGGCAGTGGCGTCTTGTGCTTCTTTCAGCGACCGGGCCGTGGCATCGGGAAGCAAGTCGAGTGCGCCAACGGGGTTGATCCGCCACCGGCGCGCGAGGGCGAGTTCTCCGACCACGTCTTCGATGATCTGCAGGAGGTCGGCGAGTTCGGCGTCGTCACGGGCCAGATTGTCCGTCGAGAGCAACCACAAGGTGACGACTTCGATGCGCAGCTCGGCGCACCAATCGAGGAACTCGTCGATCTTGTCGGCCCCACGGCGATGTCCGGAAGCCAACCCGATGCCGGCAGCCCGCGCCCAGCGGCGGTTGCCGTCGAGGATCACCCCGACGTGCTTCGGCACCCGATCGGCAGAGAGGGCCGCGGCGAGCCGACGCTCGTAGGCGCCATAAACCAGTGCACGTAGGTCCATGCGCGGCCGCCGACCTCCTCATCGCACGCGAATACGCGTCCGAAGACTACCCCCGTGACTGCGGCCAACCGGCGGTCAAGGCGGATTCCACCCGGATTCGGTCACCTGCTGCGGCCGCGGCACGCCGCGCATACGTCGGCGGCGCACCGCCTATCTTTCGGCGGCACGCCGCCTCTTCTTTCAGCGGCACGCCGCTATGGTTTCGGCGTGTTCAGTTGCCCGAGTTGCCGGAGTTGCCGGCGCTGCCGGAGTTGCCGGTTGGTCCTGCGTCGCGCACCTCTTCGACCGTGCGCATCGCATCCCTCAGCTGGCCGAGCCACTCGTGCGCGTGCTTGCCGACCAGGCGAACCGACCACGCAAGCGCATCGCTTCGGCTGCGCGCCACACCGGCCTCGACCAAGGTGTCGAGCACGATCCGATCACTTTGCCGGAGCCTCGTCATGACGGGGATCGACAAATTGGTGAAAACCTCGCGCCGGTCGTCGCAGACCGCTCCCCACGCGACTTTCCGTCCGAAGCGATGCTCGGCTTCATCAGCAATGTCCATGCGCTGGCCGCGGGTGTCTTCGCGGAACGCCTTGATCCGCCCGGCTGCGGCGGCTTTGCGCTCGGCGGGTGAGGCGTCGGGGGCGAGAGTGGGTGCTGCTATCTCGCCGAGGACGGTGATCTCTTCTCGATCGATGGTGATCTCGGGAGCGCTGGTAAACCATTCGGTGGGCAGCCGGCCCGCGAACCAACCGCGGACGACTTCCTGGGCTTGGTGTTGAGTCATGTCTCGACGATTACACGATTACATTGCAAGCGCAAGCGAACTGGCATCCAGATTGCGCGCTGCCGGATGCGTGTTCGCTGACGACGAAGCGCGGCTGCTGATCGAGGCCGCCCGATCGTCGTCCGAGCTTGACGAATTGGCGCGCCGGCGGGTGGCAGGCGAACCGCTCGAGCATCTCGTCGGCTGGGCGATGTTTTGCGGGCTCCGGGTTCAGCTCGGGCCTGGCGTCTTCGTGCCGCGCCCGCGCTCGGAGTTCCTCGTCGAGCAGGCCGTCGCGGCACTCGCCGACACGGTCGCGCGGCCGGCGGTGGTAGTCGACCTGTGTTGCGGCTCAGGCGCCATCGGACTCGCGGTCGCGACGAGAGTGGCAACGATCAACACCGGCGCGAGCATCGAACTCCACGCGTCTGATATCGATCCGGTGAGCATCGGGTGGGCCGCCGAGAACCTGCGCGGCATTGGTGCCCAGACCTATTGCGGCAACCTTTTCGAGTCGATCCCGTCGCGGCTACAAAGAAATGTCGACCTCGTAGTTGCGAACGTCCCGTACGTGCCGACGTCTGATCTTGGGCTGTTGCCATCGGAAGCCCGCAAGCACGAACCGGCAGCAGCGCTTGACGGCGGTCGCGACGGTCTCGACGTACTGCGATCGGCGGCCGATGCGGCACGATCGTGGCTGCGCGAAGGCGGGCAAATGCTCGTAGAGACGAGCGAACGCCAGCGACCGATGGCCGTCGAATGCTTGCGTCAGCTTGGATTCGCCGCCACATCGGTGAGTAATAGCGAAAGCTCTGCGGTCGTTGTGACCGGGCGCTGGCAGGCGAAATCCCTGCACACATAGGCAGCAGGGGCGCCGTCAACAAGCAGGCGATCGGCGAGTAACGGCGCCCACGGTTCGCCCGCAGGGTCACTCGCTACCGCAACCACCGCCCCGGGCGAGGTAGACATGCGGGCTGCCGTGACCAACTCGGCGTTGTCACCCACGATCGCAATCTCAATCGGCCCCACCAACAAAGCGGACGACGCCGCGAGCCCCCAACCGGCGGCTCGCGGGAATTGCGCGGCAATAACCCGCGTCGCGCCAAGGGCTTCTGCGCCCACCTGCCGATGCGCCATCGAACCGGTAAGCGCCGAATAGGTGAGGCAGGCTTGCGCCAGCGCCGACTGACCGGCTGGCAACGCGTCGTCGGTGACGTTTCGCGGGCGCCGCACGAGCGACTCGGCATCGTCAGCCGTGTCGTAGAAACCGCCTTCACCATTGGTGAAACGTGCAATGACCACATCGAGCAATGACCGTGCCGTGTCGAGCAGCGACTTCGAGCCAATGGCTTGCGCAAGGGCAAGAAACCCTTCGGCCACATACGCGTAATCGTCGAGAACGCCGACCGGTTCGCCCGCCACACCGTCACGCGACACTCGCAGCAAACGACCGTCTACCAGGTGCACATCGAGCAGCAACTGCGCAGCCGCCTGCGCCGCATCGATGAATTCGGTACGGCCAAAAAGCACACCGACGTCGGCCAATGCGGCTATGACGAGACCGTTCCAGGCCGCGATGACTTTGTCGTCACGGCCGGGCTGAACCCGTGACGCACGAACATCGAGCAGTGCGCCACGCACGCGACGCCAACGCTTTTCGTCGTCGGGATCTTTGTGCATTTGCAGTACCGATGCACCGTGCTCGAACGTGCCGTCTGCACTGACGCCAAACAGTTGAGCGGCCCACTCGGCGTCGTCGTCGCCGAGCACTTCACGCAACTGTGAAGGAGTCCAAACGTAGGTGGAGCCTTCTACGCCGGCCGCATCTGCATCGAGGGCGGCGGCGAAACCGCCTTCTGGCGTGCGCAAATCGTTGAGCATGAACTGCGCGGTCTCGATCGCAATACGTTTGGCGAGCGGCGAACCTGTTGCCCGCCACCAATGTGCGTACACGCGAGCGAGTTGGGCGTTGTCGTAGAGCATCTTCTCGAAGTGCGGCACGATCCAGGCGTTGTCGACGCTGTAACGCGCGAAGCCGCCAGCGAGCTGGTCGTAGATGCCGCCACGTGCCATCGCGACACAGGTTCCTTCGACCATCTCGATCGCGCCCAAAGAGCCATGGCGCAAAAGGAATTCAAGCACGGACGACGGCGGAAACTTCGGCGCGCCGCCGAATCCGCCATGTGCCGCATCGTAGTCAGCGCGCAGCACGGCGACCGCGTTGTGAAGCAAATCGTCGTCAGGCGGTGTGCGTTCGTCGGGCATCGCCGAACGTTCACCGAGCAGGCGCACAATCTCACCTGCCGACGTCGTCAGCTCATCACGACGTTGCTGCCAAGCGTTGGCAACGGCGTCGAGAACCTGCGTAAATGCAGGCATGCCGTGTGCCGGCTGCTTGGGAAAATAGGTGCCGCAATAGAACGGCTTGGCGTCAGGAGTGAGAAAACAGGTCATCGGCCAGCCGCCGTGACCGGTCATGGCCTGAGTGGCGTCCATGTATACAGAATCGACGTCGGGGCGTTCCTCGCGGTCAACCTTGATGCAGACGAATCGCTCGTTCATCTGCGTGGCGGTCGTGACATCTTCGAACGACTCGTGGGCCATCACATGGCACCAGTGGCACGCCGCGTAGCCCACTGAGAGCAGCACAGGCACATCGCGGCGCCGAGCCTCGTCGAATGCAGCCGCGCACCACGGCCACCAGTCGACCGGGTTGTCCTTGTGCTGAAGCAGGTAAGGGCTGGTCGCAGCGGCAAGTCGGTTGGCCATTTCCCATGACTCCTGACGAGTGGCACTCGTATCACTTTCGTCGCAACGCCTGACCCGGTGCTGATGCGGCAATACGGCCAGGTGCTGAGAATTTTCGAAAAACCTAACACGTTCTCGGAACATGTCAGGTGACCCAACACGTCCGACCAGCCTGCCACCGTCGCTGCTTCCCCAAACAGGACTTGCAACTTCGGTTGCAGGTTCTATACTCATGAAGTGTCAGGTACTGGCCGACCATCAAGGGCGGCCCTTCCGACCAGGAGGTGTGTGTCATGTTGCTCGACAAGGTCGATCCGTTCCTTGCCGAATTCGATCGGCTGGCCCAGCGCTCCTTCGGATTGCTCGACGGCGTCGGACTTCCGATGGATGTCATCCGACACAACGACGAACTCATCGTGACGGTCGATCTGCCTGGCGTCACGCCAGACAAGATCAGCCTCACCGTCGAGAACCGAGTTCTCACGATTTCGGCCGAGCGTCGAAGCAAGTACGGCGAAGGCACTCAGATCCTCACGCAGGAGCGCTTCGACGGCACGATTAGTAGGCGACTGCGGGTGCCCGACTGGGTCAATGCCGAGTCGGTGACAGCCGACTATGTCGACGGCGTGCTGACCGTGCACCTGCCGCTGGCCGAGCAGGCCAAGCCGCGACACGTGCAGATCAGCGTCGGCACTCCACAAGCGCAGATCACCAGCTGATCGCCCGCTGGATCAGCCGCCATGCCGACACCCTTCGACGAGCCTGCCCGGCCGATCTTCTCGGTCGGGCAGGTCGCCGACATGCTCGACGTCCAGCAGGCATTTCTGCGCCGCCTGGAGACGCACGGACTCGTGACGCCGCTGCGGTCGGACGGAAATCAGCGACGGTACAGCCGCGACGACATCAACCGGGTGGTCGACATCTGTGATCTCATCGACGGCGGTCTCACTCTGACCGGTGTGAGCCGGGTGCTGGAGTTGCAGGCCGAAGTGGCCAGCCTCAAGTCAGAAGTGGCGGCGCTTCGAAAGCAAGTGCAGCGACGCACGCCGGGCGCACGCCGCTAGAGCGCGAGCGTGCGGCCGGCCGTGCGGGCTTCGTGATCGAGCAGCCAGCGTTTGCGTTCGAGACCACCGGCATAGCCGGTGAGCGAACCGTCGGCGCCGATCACCCGATGGCACGGCAACACAATGCACAGCGGATTGCGACCGACCGCCGCTGCCACTGCTCGCGTCTTGCTGCGATCGGCAACCCGGTTCGCCAGCTCGCCATATGTGCACGTCTCGCCATAGGGGATGTCGTCGAGAGCACGCCACACCGCCTGCTGAAAGTCGCTGCCTTTCAAGGCGAGTTGAACGTCAAACGACGTGGACTCGCCGGTGAAGTAGCCGTCGAACTGTTTCGCGATAGCACTCAACGTGGCGTCGTCGCGGTGCCACGCAGCATCGATTTCGCGCTCGTAACGCTGGCCGACAAGGTAGGCACCGGCCAGCGCCGCCGACGAGCCGGTTCGCTCACCCACAATGAGCATGTCGCCGATGGGGGTGTCGATCACGCTGTAGATCGTCATGCCGTCTTCTCCTCACGGGCGGTCGATGCGGCCGCCCACACGTGCTGCAATGCATACGACCGCCATGGTCGCCATTGCTCGGAAATCATCGATGCCGCACGCACGGAGCCGTCGAGTCCGAGTGCTTCGAGGCCGTGCCGCACGCCGAGATCGCTCGGCATGAAGACGTCGGGGTCGCCCAGTGCGCGCATCCGCACGTATGCGACGGTCCACGGCCCGATGCCCGGCAAGGCAAGCAGTGCGGCGCATGAACTGTCGCGATCGGCACCGGGTTCGAGATCGACCTGGCCGCTCGCAATCGCGTCGGCCATCGTTACCAGCGACGTTGCGCGGTTGCGGGTCAGTGGCAAGGTCAGCGGATCGGCAGCAGCAATTGCTGCTGCCGAAGGGAAAAGGTGCGTGAGCACAGGATCGGCGATCGGTAGCCGTTGCCCATGGGCCAGTGTGAGTCGGGCGGCCAACGTGCGCGCTCCTGCAACGCTCACCTGCTGGCCGAGAACTGCGCGAACCGCGAGTTCGAAGCCGTCGACGTGGCCCGGCACTCGTCGACCCGGGGCGGTCGCTGCAACAGCACCGAGCACATCGTCAGCCTCAAGGAATTCGTCGATCGCCGGAGCGTCAGCGTCAAGATCGAGCAGCGACCGCGAGCGCGCCACCGCCGACCCGAGGTCTCGCACGTCACAAAGCCTTAGCGTGCAAGGGATCCAGCCCTGCGCATTCCACACTGATGTGGGATCGGCAACCGCGTCGGGTTCGCCGTATTCGATCACGCCGGCACCGTGGGCAAGGTTGACCGCCCTGCGGTAACCGAAGCTGGTTCCTACTTCGACGCCCTTGACGGCCCTTAGTGCGAGGAATTCGAAGAGTGCTCGCGCGTCGAACGGGCGCCGGAACGGCAGTCGCAGCGAGATCGTGCCAGCCGTGACCTCACGGCTCTTGCCCACAGCCGGACGACGCGCTGCGCGCAACTGCGTCGGTGTCATCGCGAAGACGTCACGCACCGTGTCATTGAACTGACGAACGCTGGAAAACCCTGCAGCGAATGCAACATCGGCGATCGTGAGGCTCGTGGTCTCGAGCAGCAGCCGCGCGGTCTGTGACCGCTGAGCGCGCGCCAATGCCAAGGCTCCTGCACCCACCTCGGCGATCAGCTGCCGATGCACGTGCCGCTCGCTGTAGCCGAGCCGCGTCGCCAGCCC
>Ga0070658_10001499_pt1 | contig 19816 bp, 12 predicted proteins | sample KBSC13metaG_FD_64664 | JGI IMG/M metagenome (GOLD analysis project Ga0070658, IMG submission 64664) | Corn rhizosphere microbial communities from Kellogg Biological Station, Michigan, USA - KBS C1-3 metaG | ecosystem: Host-associated > Plants > Roots > Rhizosphere > Soil ...
TTCGATCGCGTCGTTGTAGCTGACGTCACCGACAAGCGTCGCACCCCGTTTTTCTACGGCTGCGAGCCTCTTGTCCAATTCGTCGCCCTCGAAGAACCTCGGCAGCAGATCCCTGTCCGAGACGCTGTTGATGCCGACGTCTATGACGGTCGCCCCTTCCTTGATATGCTCCGACCGTATAAAACCGGCACGGCCGATCGCTGCGACAAGAAGGTCCGCCCGGCTGCAAATATCCGGCAGGTCACGCGTCTTTGAGTGGCACACGGTCACAGTCGCACTCTCGTTGATCAGCAGGGCAGCCATAGGCTTGCCGACTATGTTGCTGCGGCCGACGACGACCGCGTTAGCTCCCGTGATGGGAATGTTCGAACGTTTGAGTATCTCTATCACGCCGGCCGGCGTACACGGCGCGAGCGCCGAATAGCCCTGCATGAGCCTCCCTGCATTGATCGGGTGAAAGCCGTCCACGTCCTTCGCGGGATCGATCCGCTCCAGTACAGTTCTCTCATTGATGTGCCTGGGCAGCGGCAATTGGACCAGGATCCCGTCGACATCGCCGTCAGCATTCAATTGGTCGACCCGCGCGAGCAGTTCCGCCTCGCGGACGGACTCGTCGAGATGTATCTGCTCGGACCGGATGCCGACCTCTTCCGCGGTTTTGACCTTACTGCCGACGTAAACGGCTGACGCCGGGTCCTCGCCGACGCGCACCACCGTGAGGCCGGGCTTATAACCCAAGCCCGAGATCTCGTCCTTTACTTCCTGCTTTATAGCCTCAGCGAACGCTTTTCCGCTAAGAAGATGTGCGGGCATAACTAATATTACTCCTCAACTTTATCTCTGCTAAAATCGCGGTCTGATGAACCGGATCGCGGCCATTCTACTCGTGTCATGGGCCGCCTTGGCGGGCAGCGTTATCGCTCGATCCCCTTATGACCTTGAGATCGCACGTTCGTCCGTCACCGCTCACTCCGCGGGTAACCTGCTGCTGGAGCAAATTCTCCTCCGCAGACTCGTCATAGAGTCCCAGAGTGATCTTGCAGATGCCGCCAGTCACCGTCTTGCTGAGAGTTCACTCGAGAGCGGCAGCTATACGGAAACGATACGCCTGCTGAATTCGGGTGACGGTGCCGCAGAGCAAAATTCTCCTCAGTGCCGGCGTGACCGAGCTCTGATGGGCGAGGCGTATCGGCTCGCGGGCGACGCCACCACCGCGGCCCGGATCCTGACCGAGATCGTTGCCACTGCGCCGAACACAGCTCAACCAGACGACGCCTCGCTTCTCGCCGTAAAGTCGCTCGACGCGATGGGCCGCGATGTTGACGAGATCGAGCACTTTCGTCGTGCGAGCGTCTATCAGTTCAACCGCTATTGGGACGAGGCTCGGCAGCATTACAGGCTCGTCAAAACGACTGGAGATGCTGCAGAAGCCCTTGTCCAGATCGGCCGTGGGTACTCGCAGGGCAGTGAGTACGAGAAGGCCATACCGTACTTCCAAAGCGTCATCGATAACTACGCTGACTCACAGCAGGCGAAGGATGCACTTCTTCAAACAGCCGCCGCCTACTCGCGGATCGGCAGGACGGACGAAGCCATCGCTCGCTATCAGCAGTACATTGACAAATATCCGACGGGTGACAAGATCGACCGCGCCTTCCTCAACATAGTCGATATCGACCGGGACCTCGGTGACGATGCTCACGCCCTCGAATGGTGCCAAAAGACCGAGGCCGCCTTCACCGGCAAAACTCCCGAGGCCCTCGCCATCTTTGACGAAGCCAAGATCTACGCCTCCCGCTCCGAATGGCAAAACGAGATCGCCGCACTCGACCGGCTGAAGGGACGCAGCGATCTCGGTGGGAGTTCGCAGCCGGGTGGCACGACTTCTGAGGAAGTAATGTTTATGCGCGGTTTCGCGCTAGAGCAGGCGGGACATCGGGCCGAGGCGTTGAAGGCATACGAATATTGTCCGGAACAAACCCTATATACTCAGTGGGCCAATCAAAGACAAAGACAGATAGCACCCAACGTGCAATCGCCCTGCATGGGCCTTTCACCCTTGGGAGCCCCACCGTTCTATTACATCTTCCAGGATCAGTACTACGCCGCAATCATTGCCCGACACGCGGCCGCTCGCGGCATTCACCCCATGCTGCTCTTCGCCATAATGCAGCAAGAATCCAAGTTCGATCCGCAGGCACGTTCCAACGCAGCCGCTCGTGGGCTGATGCAGTTCACGCATCCGCAGGCGTTGAAGATCTCGAGGGAGCTCGGTTGGACGTATTTCAGCGACGATGAGCTTTACTCACCGGAGGTGTCGATCGCACTCGCAGCTCAATATATCGCTGATCTCGACGCGATGTTTCCTAACCAGCCTGAGGCGGTAATCGCTTCATACAATGGCGGCGAGGACAATGTGACACGCTGGATGGCCCGCGCTAAGTCGGATGACCCGGAGCGGTACGTTTCGGAAATCGTCTATGGCCAGACCAAGGACTACGTGCAAAAGGTGATGGCTAACTATCGCGTCTATCAGCAGTCGGATGACGCGAAGGTACCCGCAAGATAGTTCTACCAGCCGCTTCGCGGTCTCAGCGTCTTCATCTCTGCGCCCTCTGCGTTGGATATCGCTCAGGCACGCTCGAACGCAGAGCCGCGGAGGAGCCGCAGAGTTCGCGGAGCGTGTTCAACTTGTCAGAGTGCCAAGGCTCCTACATCATTGATGTAGATGCGCTACTTTCTCTTTTTTCTCCTCACCACTGTCGCTCTCGTTGGCTGTCAGAAACCGGCCGCGACACCTATGGCCTCGCCAAACGCCAAGCACTATCAGATCCGCGGAACGGTTGTATCGATCGATAAGGCAAAAAAGAGCGCCGTCATCCAGCACGACGCGATCGAGGGGTACATGGAGGGGATGACGATGGAGTTTCCGATCCATGGCGACTGGGTGTGGGACAAGCTGACGCCGGGCTCAACAATACAGGGCGATCTAGTCGTCGATAACGGGAATGAGCAGCCCTTCTGGATCGAGAATGTTGTTATTCAGGCTGCGGCTGCGCCGGGGCAGGCGGATGTGCCCGCCAACCCGAATTTCGCTCACCCGGGCAGCGACGTTCCGGACTTCACGCTGACGAACCAGGACGGCAAGCCGGTGTCCATGCATGACTTTAAGGGCAAGGCTGTGGCGATCACGTTCATCTACGCACGGTGCCCGCTGCCGGATTACTGCACGCGGATGTCTACCAACTTCTCAAACGCCGCGATGCAGCTGGCGAACGACCCGGATAAGGACAAGATCCGTCTGCTCACGATATCGTTCGACCCGGGGAACGACACACCCGCCAAGCTCAAGGCCTACGGCATCGGGTACATGAACAATGACAAGAACTACAAGTTCGACACCTGGCAGCTCGCCGTCGGCAAGGATGCGGACGTGAAGAAGGTCGCCACCTTCTTCGGCCTCGAGTACCACCTCGACCAGAACGACAAAGCAAAGATCAACCACAGCCTCGTGACCGCCGTGATCGGTGCCGACGGCAAGGTAACGAAGATATTCACGGGCAACTCCTGGACGACGCAGCAGCTGCTCAGTGAGTTAAAGTCTGCCGCTGCCGGACAATAAAAAAACTCACGCGATCTACCTCATTCTCCGCAAAGCTGGGTTTGTTCGGTGGCTACTTTCTGCTAACGTTGCGAAGCACCGTCGCATGCTGTTCGGCAAAAAGGCGACAGGAAGCTCTGTTTGAAAATCCTGGGACAAGCCCAATTTGGAACTATAGATGCTTGAAGTTCAATAGTTTGCGTGTCCCAAAAGGCTGTTGGGGCAGCGTGGGACATGGGACACCCCATCTCGATGCTAAAGGTATGAAAAGCCACAGGTTAGCCGCCGTTTTTGCACTAGTGCTCGCGATCGCCTTCACCGGCGTCGCGCAGCAAAAGCGCAATATTACCGAGAAGGACATTTTCGACTTCCAATGGGTTGCGGATCCGCAGATCTCGCCGGACGGGAGTACGGTTGCGTTCGTCAAGGTGACCGTTAACACCCAGCGAACGAACTACGACACCTCGATCTGGACGATTTCCACCAGCGGCAGCGATGAGCCTCACCGGCTGACCAGCGGGACGCGCGACGCCTCGCCCAGGTGGTCGCCGGATGGCAAGTACCTCGCATTCGTGCGCGGGCTCGACGCGGGCCCGCAGGTGTTTATGCTGGCGATGTCGGGCGGCGACTCGTGGCAAGTGACATCCTTGCCTCGCGGGGCCGGTGGTATCAGCTGGTCGCCGGACGGGAAGTGGCTCGTCTTTGGCAACTCGCAAAATGCGGACGAGACCGCTCGCAACGGCAAACCCGAACCGACGCCCGCCGACGGACACGAGTCCGACGTCAAGGTGATCACGCGTGCGGCCTACAGATCGAATGGAGCGGGTTACAACGACTTCACGCATCCGGGACATATCTGGGTCGCATCGGCTCCGCATTCGCCGGAGGAGAAGGTCACGCCGAGGCAGCTGACCAACGGGAACTTTAATGAGGGCGGTGCGGTCTGGGCTCCCGACAGCAGCAAGATCTACTTCACGACCAATCGCAATCCCGAGCCCTACTATGAGCTCGGCACCACGGAGGTCTGGTCGGTCTCGCCCACTGCAGGTCAGCCGACGATGCTGACAAAGGTGACGACGATGGGCTTTGGCGGCTTGAGCATCAGTCCGGACGGGCAGCGGTTCGCACTGCTCGGCTCGCCCAATGAACCGGTCCGCTCCTACTCAAAGAGCGACCTGTGGATCCTCGAAAATGCGCCGAACACTCAGCCGAAAGACCTCACCGCATCGTCCGAGATCGAATGGGGCGGCGGCGGCATCGGTGGTGATCAGGCACCACCGCGCGGCGGTGGCGGCGGCGGGATCATCTGGTCCAGGGACGGCAAGAGCCTCGTTCTCGAGTACGGCAAAGAAGGGCGTTCGCAACTGGCCCGTTATGATCTCGACGGCGGACGAGTGACCGACCTTACGCGTGGCGATCAGACGATCGGCAGCTACAACTCGACGCAGGGCGGCGGAACGATCGCGTACACCGTTTCGACTCCCACGAGGATCGGCGACATTTACGTCCAGACGAGCGGCGGCACACCCCGACAGCTGACGCACCTTAACGACGCACTCTGGGCAAAGCTCAACCTCACGGAGCCCGAAGAGATCAAATACAAGAGTTTTGATGGCAAGACGATCGAGGCGTGGGTGCAAAAGCCGCCTGACTTTGACCCGTCGAAGAAGTACCCGCTCATACTCAACATTCATGGTGGTCCGCACACGGCTTATGGTTACGTGTTTGACCACGAGTTTCAGTGGATGGCGGCGAAGGGCTACGTCGTGCTCTACCCAAACCCCCGCGGGTCCACAAGCTACGGGCAGGACTTTGCCAACATCATTCAGCACAAGTATCCGGGCGATGATTACAAGGACCTGATGGCAGGTGTCGATTACCTGATCGGCAAGGGCTACATCGACGACAAAAAACTCGGCGTGACCGGTGGCTCAGGCGGCGGGCTGCTTACAGACTGGACCGTCACGCAGACGCAGCGGTTTGCCGCCGCGGTCGCGCAGCGGGATATTACGAACTGGGCCGATTGGTGGTACACGGCGGACTTCCGCCAGTTTGAGCCGAGCTGGTTCAAGGGAGCTCCTTTTGATCAGGAGGAGGACTTCCGGGCACGCTCTCCGATCACTTACGTCAAGAACGTCACCACGCCGATGATGTTCATCCTTGGCGAGGCGGACTACCGCACTCCGCCGTCAGCCGGTGGGGAGCAGTTTTTCGTTGCACTCAAATACCGAAAGATCCCGACCGTGATGGTGCGCTTTCCGAATGAGAGCCACGAGCTTTCCCGGTCCGGCCAGCCATGGCACCGCATCGAACGGCTGCAGCACATCGTTGGGTGGTTCGATCATTGGCTGATGGGAGTTCCAAAGCCGGAATACGAGATCCCGCGCCAGTAAGGGTGCCTCCATACTCAGAGCCGTACAAGAACAAGAGCCCGCTTCCAGCAGGCTCTTGTTCTTCTTTCTGCTCTCCAGTGATCAGATCATCCGTCGCCGTCCCCAAGCTACGAATGCGAGCAGCAAGCCTACAATAAACGGAAGAACGGCCATTCCTATCGAGCCCATCGCCGATACCACGACCGCTCCGACCATGATCACGATCAGCAGGCCGGCTGCGGTCGGAGTCAGGCCTCTCTTGATACCGGTCGCCCACGGGACCACCAGCCCGATCGCCCCTGCGATCTCGCACGCTCCGATAGATCGTATGAACCACATCGGCAGCTCCACAGGCGACCCACCCTGCGCGGCCATATCTTCAGCCGACATTAGGAACTTGGACGCCCCCGCAAATAGAAACAGCAGAGCAAGGAGTATCTGCACGATCCAAAGCAAAATGTTCATTAGAATCTTGTACGTTAATTCCCGGTCCCTGGCAACGAGCAGGGGCTCACGAGCAGAGTATTGGGGAGGCACTTGATAAACGGGAGCGGCTTAGCTGGACAAGTATTGATGGATGACTCGGCCGGCGACCATGGTCATTCGGACGTCGCGGGCGTTGGCGGCAAATACAAGGGCCGCATGGACATCATTGACCGGCTGCTGAGCGATATCCGTGAGGGAAACGATTGTGAGATCGGCTTGTTTACCGACCTCAAGTGAGCCGATCCTGTCCTCCATTCTAAGGGCTCTCGCTCCACCGATGGTCGCCACCTCGAGCATCTCGCGTGCGGTGATAAATCGGCCGCTCCCTTCGCGGTTGCGCGCCGTGAGCGATGCGAACCGCGCCTCTTCCAGAATGTCGCAGACGTTGTTACTCGCCACCGAGTCGCTCCCGAGGCCTACCGGGACCCCGGCATCCAGAAAAGCTTCAAGCGGGGCCGCCCCGTGGCCAAGTTTCGCATTCGATTTCGGGCAATGCGCGATGGATGCGCCGTTGCGTTCAATGCGTTCGATATCAAAGCGGGAAGCAAGAACGCAGTGAGCGAGCAGCGGCTGAGCAGAAAGGACGCCGAGCCGTTCCAGATACTCGATGGGTGTGCAGTGCGGGCTGTACCATTCAACGTCGTACTTCTCGTAAATGCCGGTAAAAAAGCCGGTGCCCTGAGTCAAAAGCTCGTGTTCGTCTGACGACTCGGCAACGTGGATATGCAGGGGCACGCGATTGATGATCGAGAACTGCGCGATCATCTCAAACAGTCGGGAGCTAACGGTATACGGCGAATGCGGGGACAGCCCGACTTTGACCAGTTCGGTCTCTCCCGAGCGCAGCTCATTGAACTTATCGACGAGAGCAGGGAAGTGCTCCTCGGCCGTCGAATCCGATGGTGAGAACTCGGTCTCCTGATAAACGATCCCCCGCAGCCCCACCTCCTTCAGGGCGTGTAGACCCGCAAAACCCATTCGCCCGATATCGGCAAAGCACGTGACTCCCGCCGCGGCTCCCTCACGTGCGCCGGCCACCGCCGCCGCCCTTATATCGTCGTCTGACATCTCAGCACGACGGCCGTTCAGCTTGAGGAGCCACGCGGTAAAGTCGTGCTCAACATCATCCAGTGCACCTCGCATGGATGTCAGTTCCAGATGAGAATGGCAGTTGATCAGACCGGGAAGGATCACGGCTTCGCCGAGGTCCGTGATCTCCACTCGGGGGTGAGCGGCAACAAGGTCGCTGCGGGCCCCAACGCCCACGATCTCGCTGCCATCGATCATCACCGCGCCGTCACGTATCGGATCGGCCGTGATCGGCAGTACGTATGAGGCCGCAAGGATCCTCATCGAGGCGGCTGCTCCTTTCGGTACCGCGTGAGGATATTCGAAACGTACGCCTTGGTTGATGGAATATTGATCTTTGACACGAAGTCGGACTCACTGAGGGCGTCAACGTCCTCGCCGCTCGTCCATTCGCTCACACGGCTGGGCCCGGCATTATAAGCGGCCAGCATCATCGCGGTCTCAGCCGTACGGCCCCTATAAGGTTCGCGGACCTTCTCCAAATACCAGCAGCCTGCCTGAATATTTCTCTCAGGATCGGACAGAAACTCCGTCACGTTGTCCGTTGCCTGCCGCTCGTACTCTTTAAGGCCGGTCTCGCGAGCCCATTCGCGAGCGACGAGGGGCGTCACCTGCATCAGGCCAACTTCATCGGCGGCCCCGACCTTCCACGCGCGGAAGTATGTCTCCTCGTATATGAGGCTCCAGATCAGGCGGTCGTCGAGGCGATATATGTGCGATTGGCGGGCGATCAGGTCGTCGTAGCGGTGGACCCACCATTCCGGGAAAAAGAGTGCCGCCGAGCCGGTAATTACGAGGACGATGAAGAGAATGGAGACGAGATACCGGGCCATGCGTACCAGGCGGGTCACTGCTCAGAGATATTGATCTCCGATGGGGCAGTTACCTCCTCGTTCTGCATTTCCTCACAGAGTTCACCGTCGACGCGCGTGACGACCTTTGGCCTATCTTGAGGACGCACTCCGCTGCGGATCATCTCGACAAATGTGGAGATGTCATGGGAGGCCTCTTCGCTCATTTCAGTGCGAATGCCGAGGAGAACTTCTAGGGATTTAGGTCGTCGATACATCAGCGTCGTTGAAACTATTGTTCACCTTCGCTGACGTGCGAGTCAACCTTTTGGAATTACTGAAGAATTGCGAGAGCGGGGAACTCGTCGAATGTCACGCCGACCTCGATCCGTTCGGCGGCTTCCGAGCGAAGGAACTTGCGCACGTCGGCAATGCACATGGGCCTGGCGAAAAGATACCCCTGTGCACTCTCGCATTGGAGCTCTTTCAGGAGTCTCAATTGAGCCTCCGTCTCCACCCCTTCGGCCGTGACTCTGAGCCCAATATTTCGGGCAAGCGTGATGATCGCACGGATGATCTGGTCCTGATGGCTCGGACCATCGATCATTGAAACGAATGAACGGTCGATCTTCAAGGTGGAGACCGGCAACCGGGTCAAATAGCCCAGATTGGAGTAGCCCGTGCCGAAGTCATCTATATCGATCTGTATGCCATCGCTACGCAGCTGATTTAGCATTCCGATCGCCCTTTCCTGATGCTCAAAGAGAACCGATTCGGTGATCTCCAGCCTCAGGTTTTCACCTGAAAAGCCTGTCTCGTCGAGTATGGACTCGAGGTCCTGCACCAAGCTCTTATGTGCAAACTGCTTACATGATAGGTTGAGGCTGAAACGATATCTCCGGTCAGATTCACGGCTCAGTGCTCCAATGTCTCGACAAGCCCTGCGCATTACCTGCGAGCACAAGCGGTCGATGACTCCGATCTCCTCAGCAAGCGGGATAAACTTTGCAGGCCTTATGCGGCCGAGCTCCGGGTGATCCCAACGGGCCAGAGACTCAAAGCACTCGATCTCGCCGGTCGTGAGCGAATAGATCGGCTGATATTCGACATGGATCTCCTCGCGTTCCACAGCCCGCCGCAGGTCGGTCTCGAGACGCAGGATCTCCTTGGCGCGGTTGTGCATCTCCTCACTGAATATCTCGTGTCGAGCCTTACCGGCACGCTTGGCCTGGTACATCGCGGTATCCGCATCCCGCATTACATCCTCGCTGGTGAGGTGCTTTTCGGATGCGTGCAGGATGCCGATACTGGCGGAGCTATAGACCTCATGCCCGAGCAGCTCGAACTGCATGCTGAATTTATGCTGTATTCGTTCCGAGATCCGCGAAACCTCAGAATTATCAAACCGCCCTTCTACCAAGACGGTGAACTCGTCACCTCCGAGCCGCGCAACCAGGTCTGACGGACGCATGCAATCTTTTAGTCGGATGGCGATCTCCTTCAGGAGTTCGTCACCGATGATGTGTCCGAGGCTGTCGTTGACGTACTTGAAGCGGTCGAGATCGATAAAGAGCACCGTCACCTTATAACCCGCGATCTCACGGGCTTTAGCGAGAGCCTCACCCAGACGAGACATAAAGAAAGCTCGATTGGGCAGACACGTCAGGGCGTCGTGCGTCGCGTCGTGCTGAAGCTGTTCCTCTGCACGCTTCTTATCTGTTATGTCCTGCACCTGAAAGATCAGGTTCGGCTGCTTGAGCTTTATATCAGTCGCCGTCGAAACGCTCCACGACGTCCAAACTGTCTCACCGCCCTTGTGCAGGTAACGCTGCTCCATCTGACAGCTGGAACCTCGGCCGGCGAGCAACTCATGGATCTTGATAAGGGTGGGACCTAGGTCCTCGGGGATCACCAAAGTCTGGAAATCCAACTCGAGCAGCTCCGCCTCGCTGTATCCGAGGATGTCCGACAAAGCACGATTTACTTTCAGCCAGCGGCCCGTGGGCGATACCAGAGCGATCCCGATCGGAGCATTGTCAAAAGCACTGCGAAAACGCTCTTCAGATTCACGCAGCGCGTCTGACTGTGCTTCCAGGATGCGTGCGTACTCTTCGGCTTGCTCCGCCTGATGCACGGAGATCTCCAGGTTCTTCAGGTACATCCTGTACGACAGGAACACGAAGAAGATCACCGGCCCCGCAGCGAACATGATCCCCCAACCGAGTGTCTGAGCGATCTGTACGATCAATCCGGCACTCGCGGCACCGATAAAGTAGGAGAAGAAGGACCAGAGATATTTGCTCTTCCAGGTCTCCCACAGATCCAACCCGCTTTTGAGGGTGTCGTAAACCGCGGCGAGTGTCGTGTTGAAGATGAATTGCGTGAGAGCGATCAGCGACAGAACTATTAGTACGTTTTGGGGTTCACCGAGGATCTCGGTCAGCGGCCGTTGAGTGACGTAAAACAGAGTTCGCAGGACAACGACAACGGCGCTCGTGGAAACTCCCAAAGCTGCGGCGTTAAAAAAGACAGTTATTTTCCTGTTGCAGAACCGCCAGGACGATGTTGCTGCCTCAATGGTCGCGAGAATGATCGCGAACTCACCGCCGTATACCAGCAGAGTTAAAAAAATGAGGGTGTCTGAGACTGAAATGTGCGATTTGAATCGCGGGATCTTAATGACCGAACGCGGGCCGATAGCAACGGTTACCATACCGAGCAGGAGCAGGTATACGTCGCAGCGTGAATACTCGGCGCACAGAATGGCCGTTATCACGCAGATGGCGCCTGCCGCGATAACGGTCCACATATAACGCTCAGAGATGCGTTTGCTGCTCATTCTACCCTGCTGTTCGTTGCCGGGTCCGCCGCTATGGGGAACGGTGGGTTTGATAAATTATGGGGTGGGATAATGTGCCCTTGAGGAGGTCGAATGACCGACCTCCTAAATTATCCCCATATCAAACGCGTTTGTCCAGCGTTTCGTTTCGTTTAAACAAACAGGGTTGTACAGGTGTCGGTCTGCCGATATCCCGCCTTGATAAATGTCTTCTGAGCAGACCCGAAGTTAACGTTGCTGAGCAGCGATATGTGCTCGACACGATCCAGAAGCTGCAAGGTCAGAGCCGCGAGGCATTCGGAGCCGAGGCCCTGGCCGCGATATTCGGGAGCGACGTATATTCCCTCGAGGTAGATAGCATCCGACGTCTGAGCGATGATGTCCGCTTTAAAGACGAGCGTGTCGCCCTCAGTGACGACAAAGACCCGGCCCTGCTCGATCCGACGTGAGACGCGTTCGAGGAAGGCCTCACGATCTCTAACGAGTGGATCTACGCCAGACTCTGTGAATGCCACCTCGGCCTGAGCTTCGGCTATGGGAAGCAGCCACTCCATCGTCGCCGTTTTAGGCGATGGCGTTGACGCGGGTACCGCGAACGGGAAGGCCACCTCGAAAAGAGCTTCAATGCATGTAAGGCGAGGGGCCTCGGTCCTTCCCAGGTAGGACCAGAACCTCTCAGCGTCCTGCCCGCTGGCCATGATCAGATGGATCGGCGTTTCTGTGCGATGGGCACATGTGGCAAGTGCCGATAGTGCGTCATCGCTGCGGGCCTCGACGAGTGTCGTGTGTCCGATGAGGGCAACGCCCTCCAGGTCTCCGTGCTTGCCGCGATAGCCATAGAAGACGCCGCGGTTTAGCTCGCTCTCAACGCCGTTGTCGTTGATAAAGCTTGTCATCACAAGAGTGTGGACAGGCCGCTCGTTGAGAAACCGCAGCATTTCGGACCTGTTTTCCTCCGTCAGCCTGGAAGTACGGGTGTGATCGGGCAGAAGCCGGATGGCGGTATTCTGTTTCGGAAGCTGAAGCGCAGTTGTAGCGTTTTGGCGATGCATAGTGGTTTGTCCTCCTATTTCGTCCTAAAGGTTTACTGCATACCTGCAGTGTCGTCGCCCTTTAGGGCTGCGTCACCAACTAAAACGCCGTCGCCGACGAGAACACCGTCGCCAACGAGCACCCCGTCACCGACAAGCACACCGTCGCCGACGAGCACCCCGTCGCCAACAAGAACGCCGTCACCAACCAGAACTCCGTCACCGACGAGTACTCCGTCTCCTACGAGCACGCCGTCACCAACTAGTACCCCATATGAGATATACGGGGTGCCGGTACCTAACGCACCGCCGTCGCTCGTACGCATGTGGCGCTCGATCGAAAGGCCCGTGGTGAACATCGTCGTGTTGAACGAGAATGCACCGCTTGCGAAGCTAACTCCGTCACCGACCGTGCTCTCCCGCTTGTAGACGGGCTGGAACTGCGAGATCAGGTTTTGTCCAGTTACAAGCGTGTACTTGCCAGTGATCACCTGCGACCACGTGAACGTATCTCCACCGACGATCGAACTGGTCGCCGGCATCATCCAACCTACGGGGACCGTCGGTGCACCCTTTGCCAAAGTCTGGAAATCCACGTCCGTGCGGAGGCTGCGGGCGAGCCTGACGGCACCGTCCATGTTAAGTTCGCCTGCTCCCTGCTCGAAAGTGTTGGCCCCCGATACCGGGTGCGCGGAGTACTGGAGGATCGCCTTAACCATCGCGGGCGTAAGATTCGGGTTGACCTGGAGCAGCACCGCGGCGGCACCGGCGACAACCGGAGACGCCATCGAGGTCCCGCTCATGTAGAGCATGGAGTCCGCTCCGTTCGTCAAATCGAGCGACAGAGCAGGGTTCTCCTGAGACATCAGGTTGTTCGGCGACTTATAAGAGATAAGCTTGTTGCCCGGAGCAACGATGTCGGGCTTGACGAGATTGTCGTAGACCTTAGTTCCTGTAGAAGTCGTGTAGAAGCTCCTCGTCGGTCCGCGGGATGAGAATGTCGTGATCGTGTCATCGTTCTGCGTGACCGTGCCGTAGGTGTTGGCCGCACCGACCGTGATCACATAGGGACTGTTGCCGGGGCTGTGGATCTGACCGTAGAGCTTCTGCCCCAGGCTGTTCTTGCCAAGGTTACCTGCCGCGGCCACGACCACAATGCCCGCCTGGACGAGTTGCTTGACCTTCACGCACACGGGATCATTCGTGTAGCTGTCGATCGCCGTGCCGCCGAGACTGAGGTTGACTACGCGGATGTTGTAAGCGGCACGGTTGGTAAGGACCCAATCCAGTCCGTTCAGCAGCCAGGACGTTTGTCCCGCTCCGTTGTTGTCGAGGACCTTGACGCTTACGAGCTTTGCATTGGGTGCGACACCCCGGTATGCGCCTCCGTTAACGTTCGAAGCCCCGGCCATAAGTCCGGCGACGTGCGTGCCGTGTCCATAACCGTCATTCGTATCGGCGATATTCGAATTTGTGAAATTGACGTTAGCGATTACTCGGGAATTATTACCGATGTCCTTGAATCCGTTATGCCCTGCATAAATGCCGGAATCCAGGACCGCTACAGTGACACCGGAACCGTCGAGGTTTCCTCTGCCGGGGACCATCGCACGAGCGATAGCCGCACCGGTAGTGTCTTCGACGTGACCGGTGGTGGCCGTCGGCCTATCGGGTGAGACGTAGTTGATCAAGCCGCTCGTGCTCAGGGCATTGAGCGCTTTGACCGGCAGATTGACCAGCATTGTATCGGTCTTGCCGATACGGTCTTTTACGGTTCCCTGCCCGCTGGCAAGCAGTGAGCGGAGAGCGGCATTGTTCGCATCCTTGGCCTGCAGGATCACGTCGACGCGCTTCTGCCCGCTCGGGTCCTGCTTCATCATCTCGCGCAGATCAGGTGAGACGTTGTCGCCCCGGTATCCTGTGTCTTCGCTCGAGACGGCCTTTACGTTGGCGGCGTCGGCGGATGCGTTTGTAGAAGCCGTCTCGAGAGCGGCAAAGAAACCGGCGACTTGTGCATCGGCCGCAATGCGCGAAGCGAACTCGGCACGGTTCGTTCCGCCTATGACTGCCAACTTGCCGCTGGTAACCCCATCCATCAAAGATGTGGTCACCGCATTCTTTCCGACAAGGTCCGCTAGCGAGTCGACGAAGAGGATCGCACGGCCGCGCGTAGCGAGAGCATCCGCAACTACGATGTCTATCGACCTGGCAGCCTGCTCACGCGAGTCAACGTTGGAGAACAGATTCGCGGCGTCGAGCCTCAGTACCGTTTTGCCCAGGAGCGACGCCGGAACGTTGCCGGCGGCGATCCGCAGAGCGAGCTGCTCGACGACGCCATCCTGGACAGCCTTGTCCTCGGCAACGACGACCGGCTGTTGGACACCACCTTCACTGAGCATGCGGACGAGGCGAGCTGTCTCACTCTCAAGGCTCAGGTTCTCCTGCAGTCTTCCTTGTCGGCCAAGCTGCGTGAGATCGGTGGTGTACTTCGCTGTCGTCTCGGATAGGATGACACGAGAGTCGCCATTCACGGCAGTTATCGCTGCCGCAAAGGCGTTGGAAAACGCGAACGAAGCGATGATGGCAACAGCCGCCACTCGCTTACCTATCGCTCTTCTATAGATCAGGTCCTTCATAACCGCTCCTCTTCCGGGGCTGGAAAAAAAATCTCCGGCGCACAGCATGCGCCGCGATCCTATATCCAAGACCCATGCCAAGGAGTTAAGTCGTTCGGCAGTAACGGCTTATGCAAACACGCTGGAGAGAAGTCGCTTCATCTATCGGTCAGACTGACCGCTCATAACGTCAAACTGAATAGGGAGATGAACGACTGAAGGTGTTTGTCGACACCAAAAATAATCATGAATACGCGTGCTCTAAAAGGGCAAAGCGGGTGGTTTTTGCTTGAGAGGGTGGTGCGGATGTGATACATTCCGCTGAAGTCCACTCTGTCAGGGAATTCTATTTTGGTTCTCGGTCTAACTGCTAGCCGGTTGGGTGGTCTGAACGCTTACCTCATAGGAAGAAGTACAGTCAATTGGTTTACGCAGACGAATCGATGCGCGGCTTTGGCCTTTTTCGAGCGTCCAGCAGTATAGGAGAACGAATAATGTCATTGAAAAGAGTGGGCTCGGAAGTCTTGAGCTCGGTCACCTTGTTAGTAATGATCTGGGCGGTTTCTAGCACAGCAGACGCTCAAACAAAGCACCCGAAAAAGTCCGTTGCGAAACATTCCTCGAAATCTCACGAGCGCGAGAAAGAAGCCGTGACGATCACCCGGCACGGGAAGAAGATCGTTCTCAGTGAGGATCGGGATCTGGCTCGGACCGATCAGCCCGCCGAGGCGGCGCAGGCCGAACTCGAGGCTCGTCTGCCCAAGGGGATGAAGACTCTCCCAATGGAAAGATATTTCGCGGCAAAGGAGAAGATGAAGGGCATGAAGCGCTTCTCCTCCGCAGACAACCGCTTCCATGCTTCGCTCGCAGAGGCTCCGACTCTGTCTGAAAAGGGCTCCAGCACTTCAGCCGCTGTTAGCGGCGGGTCTACAGGCGGTGTGCTTGGCACATGGACTCCTCTAGGACCAGGTAATGTGGGTGGCCGCACACGAGCGATCATCATCGATCCGACAAACGCCAATGTGATGTACGCCGGCGGTGTCGCGGGCGGTGTTTGGAAGACGACCAATGCCGGGGCATCGTGGGCACCGCTCAACGACTTCATGGCGAATATAGCCGTGACATCCCTTGCATTCGAACCTGGCAATAGCAACGTGATCTATGCCGGGACCGGAGAGGGTTTTTTCAATGCAGACGCGGTTCAAGGAGCGGGCATCTTCAAATCCACCGACGCGGGTGCAACATGGACGCGACTTGCGAACACGGCGAACTCGAACTTCTTCTTCGTTAATGACATTGTCGTCGGCAACGGAACGAACTCGCAGCACGTGTATGCCGCTACGAGGGGCGGCGTGTTTCGCTCCATCGACGGAGGAGCGACCTGGTCCATGATCTTGAACGTCCCAACGGTGGCTCCAAGTGCTACCGGAGTGCGTGGTGCAACAGACCTGGCGATGAGGACCGATCAAGCGACTGATTACCTCTTCGTTGCTGCTGGCACTGCATTCAATCCCGGAGAACCGGACTCGCACATCTATCGCAGCACCGACGCAGCAAGTGCTGCTGTCGTTCCGATCGGAACCACGCCTAATGCCGGCTCGTTCACGGACGTTTATACCGAAACGGGAATGGGCCGTACATCTTTGGCCATCGCCCCGTCGAACCAGAACGTCATCTATGCAATGGCGGATACGTCGGCATCAGGGACTTATAATCTCGGCCTGCTTGGAGTATTCCGCTCGACCAGCTCTGGTGATGCCGGTTCTTGGACAACGCAGGTTCGAAATACAAGTGCTAACAAGCAGGACACACTTCTCCTTTCCAACCCCGTCAACGGTGTCCTCGTCGAGTGTGGTTTTGGGGCGACGAACAATTTCCTGAACCAGGGCTGGTACGACAACGTCCTGGCAGTTGATCCGACCGACTCAAACAAGGTTTGGGCAGGCGGTACAGATCTTTTCCGTTCGGACAACGGCGGGGTCAATTGGGGTGTGGCTTCGTACTGGTGGTTCCAGGGTAACGGGGTCGCACCAAACAATGGTGACCCGCAGCTGGTGCACGCAGACAATCACGTTATCGTCTTTAGTCCGAACTACAACGGAACATCGAATCAGACGATGTATGTGGGTGACGATGGCGGTATATATAAGACCGACAATGCGAAGGACGGGAACGTCGGCTATGTGAACGGCACGACGCCGTCAGGCGGGACGGTCACCACTACGAGCCCGATATGCGGCAACGAATACACTCCCGGTGGCTTTTACACGGTGCCGAGTCCGGTTATCTGGGGACCCCTCAACAATGGATACGCGGTAACGCAGTTCTGGCCGGGGGCTATCTACCCTGACGGAAAGACCTATTTCGCGGGCAGCCAGGACAATGGTACAAACCGGGGTACTGATACGAACGGAGCAAATCAGTGGGAGCGCATACTTGGCGGCGACGGCGGCTTTGCGGCGGTAGACCCGTCGAATACGCAGGTCCTTTACGCTGAGAATACTGGCAACAGTTTCCAAAAATCTACGAACGGCGGTGCCAGCTTTGCCGCTGCACGTACTGGAATATCCGGCGATACGTTCCCGTTCACTTCAGTTTTCCGAATGGATCCGAATAACTCCGCTCGCCTCTGGTATGCGGGACGCTTTATGTGGCGTACCGACAACTCGGCCGCCAGTTGGACCTCAACCAGTAACGCGGCGCAAACCGGCGGTTCGATCACCGCGATGGCGATCGCCCCTGGTAACTCCGATAAAGTTATCAACGGTGCCGCCTCGGGGCAGCTTCGTCGAGCGAGTGCCGCGACAACTCTGACATCGGCCAGTGTTCTCAACACGGTTTGGCTCCAGTCCTTTACCCCGCGTGGTAATGGCGGGGGTAGTATCTCGTGGGTAGAGTACGACCCGTCGAACACAAACAATGTTTGGGCTACTGTCTCCAACTTCAATTCCTCATCAAGCGGGGTCGGCTTTGGACACGTATTCAAGTCGTCTGACAGTGGGGCAACTTGGACTCTGGCTGACGGGAACCAGGTGGCCAGTAATCCCAACGCCCTCCCGGACATCCCCGTCTGGTCTGTCGCTATTGACCCGAGCAATGGTAACCGCATCTACGTCGGTACTGACCTCGGAGTATTCGTAACGCTCGATGGCGGGACTAACTGGGCGCAAGAGACGACAGGCTTTTCAAATGTTCCTGTTAAGTCTCTGGAGATCAAGAACATCGGTGGAGCAAATACCATCTACGCCTTCACGCACGGCCGTGGAGCATTCAAGGTCGTGATACCCGCATCGTGTGTGACGGTCGTTCCTGGCACGACGAGCTTCGGAGCCAGTGCGACCAACGGTTCGGTAGCGGTCAATGTCAACGGCGGCGTGACAGCAACTTGCGACTGGAATGCGGTGAGCCAGGCTAACTGGATCTCGATCACGTCGGTCACGAACCCGGCTCCGCTCGCGGGAATCAATAACGGAAATGTGAACTTCTCGGTCGCGGCCAATAATACGGGTGCGTCAAGGACCGGTACGATCACCGTTGCGGGCACGCCGATCACCATCACTCAGGCAGCCGCTCCGACGGCCGCGACGGTAACCGTGAGCGGGCGTGTGGTCGGCTCTGACGGTGGCGGTGTCCGCGGGGCAATTGTCACCATGACGAGCATGGGTGGTATTCAAAGAAGCGCTCTAACGAACGCGTTCGGGTACTACACCTTTGATTCCGTCCAGTCTGGTGCGAGCTACCTCATGCAGGCTACCGCGAAGCGGTACACCTTCAGTGCCCGGACCGTGTCCGTTTCTGACACACTTGCAAACGTTGACTTTGTCAGCGGGCAGTAGCTGGCGACCTTGCAGTTAGGCCGTTTCAGGCACGCTTTCCGAAAGGGAAGCGTGCCTTTTTGTTATGCATAAAAAGGCCCCGCTGAGCGGGGCCTCGAAAGAGTCCAGGTTCGATGGGACTCAGATGTTCAAAACATCAATGAGTTCCTGAACCGAGGCTGCCGATTTCTGCAGGGCAGCACGTTCGTCGCCGGTGAGGCTGATCTCGATGATCTGCTCCACGCCATTCTTGCCGAGCTTTACCGGGACGCCGACAAAGAGGTTGGAGACGCCGTATTCACCCTCGAGAAAGACCGCACACGGCAGTATCTTCTTCTTATCCTTCAGGATCGCCTCTGCCATCTCGACCGCACCGAGGGACGGGGCGTAGAATGCCGAACCGGTCTTCAGTAGGCCGACGATCTCTGCTCCGCCATTCGCGGTGCGTGTGATGATCCCGTCGATGACTTCTTTAGAGAGAAGCTCGGTGATCGGGATACCTGCACAGGTGGAGTAACGAGGAAGCGGCACCATCGTGTCCCCGTGCCCGCCGAGCACGAACGCTGTGACATTCTCGACAGAGACATCGAGTGCCTCAGCCAAGAAGCATCGCATACGTGCGGAATCAAGCACGCCTGCCATACCCATAACACGATTCTTTGGAAAACCGGATCTGCGGAAAGCCACCTGCGTCATCGCATCGAGTGGATTTGATACCACGATGATGAAGCAATTCGGTGAATACTTCACGATCTCGTCTGTGACGGCCCCGACAATGTCAGAGTTCGTCTTCAAGAGGTCGTCGCGGCTCATACCCGGCTTCCGCGGCAGCCCGGCGGTGATGATGACGACGTCCGAATTGGCGGTCTCCTCGTACGAATTCGCGCCTACGAGCTTTACGTCGAAGCCATCGATCGGAGCTGCCTGAGCCAGATCCAGGGACTTGCCCTGGGGAGTGCCCTCCACGATGTCCACGAGAACGACATCGGCGAGTTCCTTGCTTGCGATCCAGTGAGCTGCCGTTGCTCCAACATTTCCGGCGCCGACAACTGTGACTTTATTTCTTCCTGCGGGCATTATTAACCTTCCTGTTGAGAATAGTGTGCTGCAATAAAACAGCTATTTTGTCACAGCGAAGGCGGAAAAGTGAAAAAGCCCGGCGCGCTCTCCCCTTCGC
>Ga0070658_10001500_pt1 | contig 19813 bp, 16 predicted proteins | sample KBSC13metaG_FD_64664 | JGI IMG/M metagenome (GOLD analysis project Ga0070658, IMG submission 64664) | Corn rhizosphere microbial communities from Kellogg Biological Station, Michigan, USA - KBS C1-3 metaG | ecosystem: Host-associated > Plants > Roots > Rhizosphere > Soil ...
CTCTTCCTCGTCCACCGCTATTCGATCCACAAGCGTTTTGCGCAGGCGCTGAGCGATCTCGCCGCCGCCTGGCCACAAAAATAGGGCCACTTCCGGGGTTCAAGCAGAAAGTGGCCGCTGGAGGAAATGAGGGACCGGTTTTACTTTTCCGGTTCTACTTTTTCCAGATAAGGGGATTGATGGTGTCGTCGTTCAGGAGGTCGCCGACCTGTAGAGTGGCGAGGTACTCTTCGGGCAGGATGTTTTTCTTGCCGTTGAAAGTGCTGCCGTCCGGCATATAGGCGCAGGTCATGGCGCGGCGCGGCTTATTGGTCATGTTGGCGCCTGCGCCGTGCGCGGTCAGGCCGTTGTGAAATACCGCGGTTCCGGCAGGACAGGGACACCCGACCGGGTCGATCTCCCGCCAGAGCGGATAGAGTTTGAACAGATCGCTGAGATTCATCCCGATGCCTGCGTTGTCGTAGGTGGCGGTGTGGACGCTGCTGGGGATGTACCACATGCAGCCGTTGGCGAGCGTGGCATCGTCCAGCGCGACCCAGATCGAGATCGACCGGCGAGAGTCGAACGACCAGTAGGGATTGTCGAGGTGCCACGCCGTCGGATTTCCGAACGGCGGCTTAAACAGCGCCTGATCGTGCCAGATTCGGATTCCATCGACCCCGGCCAGTTCGCCCGCCATCTTCCCCAACCGCGCATCGAACATCAACTTCCGCATCCCCGCGTGGGTATCCGCCAGTTTCACACACTGGGTGAAGACCTGGGCATAGTACGCATCCGGATCTTGCTGATTGTAGTAACCGTTCCTGGTCTCCAGGCGCTCATCCACGGCTTCCTGTGTCGTCTGTTGCCAGTGCGCGAGTTCGGCGGCATCCAAAAAATCCGTCACGACCAGAAAGCCGTCCTTCTGATACTGAGTGATCTGATCCTGTGTGAGTTCTGTTCTCAACGTCGAGTCCCTCCCTAATGGTGTCGGCGGTAGGCGCCCTGCACCACGTTTCCACGCCACCGGAACCGGTTCCTCCTCACACGCATCGAATTGTTTGTGCCGTCCATCGCGAGAGGCTTGTATTAAAGGCCTTTTATTGAATATAATGTATGTGGTAACCGGAATCATACCTCTACGCATCAAATGACATCTCATGCACCGAGAGCGCGCCCTGCGATTGCGTCTTGAACACAAATGCTCCGGCAATAGAAACGGTCCCGTCTCGCAGCAGAGACATAATCGAGACCGAAGGAGAACCTCATGATCGTTCCTACCCGTACTCTGTTCGAACACGCTTACGGCAAATATGCAATCGGCGCCTATAACATCAATAACCTTGAGCAGACCATGGGCTTGTTCCGCGGCTGTATCGAGTCCCAGGCCCCTTTCATTATCCAGATCTCCAAAGGCGCTCGCGCCTACACCGACAAGAAGATGCTCGAAGCGATCATCCGCACGGCGGACGAGATCTTCCCCGAGGCGCTCTTTGCGGTCCATCTCGACCACGGCGACGAGCAGACCTGCTACGACGCGATCGCCAGCGGCTTCTACTCCTCGGTCATGATCGATGCCTCCCACGACCCGTTTGAAGAGAATGTCGCCATCACCAAGCGCGTCGTCGAAGCGGCCCACGCGAAGGGCATCTCCGTCGAGGCGGAACTCGGTATGCTGGGCGGTGTGGAAGAAGATATCGCCGTAGACGAGAAGAACGCCTGCCTCACCGATCCCGAAGAGGCCTACGACTTCGTGCACCAGTCCGGCTGTGACTCCCTCGCCTGCGCCATCGGCACCAGCCACGGCGCCTATAAGTTCTCCGGTGGCCAGGGCATCCACTTCAACGTCGTCTCCGCGATCCAGGCCAAACTGCCGGGCGTGCCGCTCGTCATGCACGGCTCTTCCTCGGTCCCGCAGGACGAGGTGCAGCGCATCAACGCCGCTGGCGGCAAACTGAAAGAGGGCGCGAAGGGCGTCGATCCCGCGCAGTACCTGCCCGCCGCAAAACTCGGCGTCTGCAAGGTCAATATCGATACCGACGGTCGGCTGGTCTGGACCCGTGTGCATCGCGAGTTCTTCCAGAACAACCCCGCAGAGTTCGACCTGCGTCCTCCCGGCAAGGTCTTCATGGCCGAATACGCGAAGTTCATCGCCAGCCGCAACGTACTTCTCGGCTCCGCCGGACAGCTCGCCGGCGCCCAGACCCACGCGAACACCAAACACTAGTTCTCAACTCCATTCCCCTCTCCACCTCCTTACAGAAGTGGAGAGGGGAAACTCTTCCCCCTCATAATATGCTGAGTCTTGAAAAGGGTCAACCGTGATAGATCGCGTGGCTCCGACGCGGCGTCCTCCAGGGCGCACAGTCATGTACCAGCGCTGGTCGGATCTGTCCTTTCTGCACTGGACCTTTCCGCCCGACGCGATCCGACCGCTTCTGCCTCCTGGTCTTGAACTGGACACGTTTGAGGGCAAGGCTTATGTGGGTCTGGTGCCCTTCACGATGACCGGAGTCCGTCCGGTCTGGTCTCCACCGTTCAAGCCCCTCTCAGACTTCCATGAGACCAACGTACGAACGTACGTCCACTACCAGGGACAAAACCCCGGCGTCTGGTTCTTCAGCCTCGACGCCGCCAATGTGCCCGCCGTGCGCATCGCTCGCGCCCTTTGGAAACTGCCCTACCACTTCGCCCGGATGCAGTTGAAAAAAGCAATCGACGAAATCGCCTATCATTCGGAACGTCTCTGGCCAGCCCCTGTGCCAGCGATCTGCGATGTCCGCACGCGCCCTATCGGTCCCGTCACCCCGGCAGCAGTCGGTACGCTGGAACATTTCCTCGCAGAGCGTTACATTCTCTATGCCTACGCCCGTTCCCGCCTCTATACCGGCCAGGTCCATCACACTCCCTACCCTCTGCAACAGGCCGAGATGCTCGCTCTGAACGAAACCCTGCTCGCAGCGGCGAATCTAGCCCGTCCCGACACGCAGCCTCTCGTCCACTATGCGAGCGGCGTGGACGTGCGCATCTTTCCCCTTCATCCGATCACGCCGCTCAAGCCTTGAAAGAAGTCGAGTCTATAGCTTCTCGGCGATTCGAGCGATCTGCCAGGGGAGGTCGCGCAGGTGGGTCACCAGGGCCGCGATCCCCGGCTGTATCGGTTGGTGCACGAGTGGAGAGAGCTGAACCTGAATCACTTTCGCCCCGCTTGCGACGGCCCAACCGATCGCGGGCGGATAGTCGTCCACCACGATCACCTCCTTGCTCTCCACCCCAACCGCCTCAAATACGCGTGCATAGTACTCCAGTCCTTCTTTGGCGCAGTCCACGAGGTCCGGCCCGAAGAGACGACCGAAGTATTGTGTCAGCCCTAACCCGGTCAGTCCGCCCCGCAGATAGTCCGACTCCTGGCCGGACGCCATATGCAAGGGATAGCCCTGCTGCGTCAGTTCCGCGAGCATCTGCTCCGCTCCCGGAAAGGCCGCGTTGCACTTTGAGAGCGCCGCAAACTGGGTCTCGATGCAGAGATGCTCGGCGTCCTGAGGGATCGGCAGTTCCATCGCTCCGAACACGAGTTGCATGGATCGGAGGCGCAGCGCTTTGAGCCAGTCCAGATAGCCGTTGGTCGGGTTGTCCACGAAGCGAACCAGGTAGTCGTCGTGCACGGTGACCAGCATATCCCCCATCGCGCGTTCCCATGCTGCCTGGTCACCTCCGAACTGTGTATGAAAAAGCGCGGCGCTCTCACGCGTGAACTGCGTAAAAAAGGGGATGGGGTCGCTCAAAGTATCATCGAAATCGATAAACACCGTTGGTCTTTGCTGCACGTTCGCTCCTGACTTTTCAAACGGAGGCGGGAACCTCGGAAACCGATTTCCCGCGCGTGTGACCATTATATCACCGCTGATGACTGACCGCAACCACCCTGAATTGCCGATTTTCGCCCGTTTGAAGAAAAAAAGTTCGGTAGCGAGATATATCAAGAACCTACGCCGTCCGCGAAGCGTCATATAGAATGAAGCAGTGAAGTTGAGTCACCTGCAACGAGGAGGCCGGAAGTCATTCCTCCACTTTAGGACGGTCATCGTCCGTTCACCAGGGCCGACAGGCGCCGTATGCGCCGATCGGAATCAATGTCAACCGGGGGGAGCTTCCATGTCCATATTAAGGGAGAAAGATTCACCGGATTCACCGGTCATATCGGAGCATCCGCGACGCCGCCGTACGATCGTCTTTGAATCCAGCGCCGCCTATAATCGCGACGCACTGCCAATGCCGAAACCCAACGGCCCCAATGGCCGCCGAGTCCTGAATCTGGAAATGCTCTTGAACCACGCCTTCTACTGGGACTGGCTTAATGAGCAGGAGACCGAAGAGGTCTTAATGGAACTCTATATCGCCCGGACGCGACGCGCACAGTGAAGCGATCCCTCCTGTCACGATAGGTTATCGTGCTCGAATCCCATCGACTTCCTGAAGAAGACGGAAATTCGTCTCGATCCCATTTTAAGCCGCACTGCGGTCTTTTATCCGGGATCGGACCACTCTATGGATTACACGAGCGTATCAGAGCCTGCCGGTCTCACCAGACCACGCAACAGCAGCGATGATACGCTCGTTTCCTATTTCCCCTTGACAAACCGCCCTGTCCGTACTATAATAGAAGAGCCTTGCGGGAGTAGCTCAATGGTAGAGCGCCAGCTTCCCAAGCTGGATGTTGCGAGTTCGAGCCTCGTCTCCCGCTTGTTCGATCGCATGGGAGAGATTCTGCATTTAGGGCAGGCAGGAAACCCATGCAGCCTCCACAGACGACGTAAAAGGAAGCCCTGCGGGCATCCCAAATCCTGCGCTTCGCAAAGGAAGTGATTCCAAATTCTTCGCTGACAGGTGAAGAATTTCGCACAGGATTTTCTGTATATCTGGAGCCGTACCCAAATGGTTAAGGGAGCGGTCTGCAAAACCGTTATCACCAGTTCGATTCTGGTCGGCTCCTTCCCTCTTATTCACCGCCGTTTCGTCCCTTTTCTACCGCCGAATTCTCCAGGAACTTCACCTTCAAACCGCTGCGCAAGCAGGACAGGGAGGACTCTCTGATGCGTACTATTCTACGAAGTCTACTGACATGTATTGTGCTGCTCGGCCTGGCTCAACCGTCTCGCGCGGACCTCGACGGTTATCTGAGTAAACCGGAACCAGTCTACAAATGGGAAAAGACCGCCGAAAAGAAGCTCGACGGCGGAACCGAAATCGACCTGCATCTGGTCTCCCAGACCTGGCAGGGCGGCGTGTGGGAGCACCGTCTGGTGATCTTCCGGCCGGACATGCCGGTTCGTTCCGATTTCTGCACTCTGTTCAATACGGGCGGCAGCGGCGGTAACAACGATGAGACGCTGGGCATCGCCGCCGCCAGGACGACCGGAATGCCGTTCGCGATCCTCTTCAATATTCCCAATCAGCCGCTCTATGGCGGCAAGACGGAAGACGCCCTGGTCGCCTACACCTGGCAGAAGTTTATGGAGACCGGAGACGAGAGCTGGCCGCTGCACTTCCCGATGGCCAAAGCCGTCATCAAAGCGATGGACGCGATTCAGGCCTACACCAAAGAGGCCGGACAACCGGAGATTAATGGCTTCGTGATCGCCGGAGCTTCCAAGCGGGGATGGACGACGTGGCTGGCCGGAGCCAGCAAAGATAAGCGCATCAAAGGCATCGCACCGATGGTCATCGATACCCTGAACCTCGCAAAACAGATTCCACACCAACTCGCCGCCTTCGGCAAGCCAAGTGAGCAGATCCAGGACTACACGGCGACCGGAATGCTGGAAAAACTCTCGACTCCGCAAGGCAAGCGCCTGATGGAACTGGAAGATCCCTACAGCTATCGAGATCGCCTGACCCTGCCCAAACTGATCATCCTGGGCACCAACGACCGCTACTGGTCTCAGGACTCGCTTAACCTCTACTGGAACGATCTCAAGGGACCCAAATGGGTGCTCTACAACTCTAATGCCGGTCATAGCCTGGAGGGCCTCGACACGCAGATGCGCGTGCTGAACGCGGTGGGTGCGTTCGCGCGTTCCATCGCCGCAGGAAGCCCCATGCCGAAGCCGACGTGGGCGTACACGCAGAAGGACAACCTCTCATCCCTCACGGTCCGCAGCGACATGCCGATCAAGTCCGCGAAACTGTGGCACGCGCACGCCGCGACCCAGGATCTGCGGGATGCGAAATGGTCCTCCGAGCCGATGAGTCCCCTTGACGCCACCGATCCCACCCACGGCGTCGCGGGCACGCAGACGATTCCGACCGAGGGCTACACCGCCACCTACGCAGAATTGGTCTATGCGCAGGGCGGGAAGTCCTTTTCACTCTCAACCCAGATCGAGATTCTGGCCCCCAAGAAGTAACCCCAAAGCGAAGGCCGGGAACAGGCTGTTCCCGGCTCCACGCTCACGCGCAAACCTCTCGGCTTGCCTCCTACCCCTTGTACTCCACGACATCGTTATCACCGGTCAGCGTCACCGATCCGGTACCGGCCGCAAGATGCACGGTCAAGGTGGAACCGTCCTCGAAATCGATGTCGAGCGTGGTCTCCCGCTGTCGGACCGAATCGACTTTTTTCCCTGCCAACACCTTCGTCAATGCCGAATTCGTCGCCATGATAGGTTTTCTCCTCAACGTTATGATTCAGGGCCGCTCTCCCTCAGGAGGCTCGCGCGAATAGCATAACATCTTGCCGCGTCCTTGTCAATCGTATTGGACAGGCAGTCCAGGCAGGGAAAAGCGGGTGGTCCGTCGAAGAACCAGCCGAACGCCATTCTTTACTGGAGAACCTCCATGCCCGATATGCTCGTCCACCTTCTGAAGCTGCCACCCGTTGAACCGCTGATCGCACACCTGCGCGATAATGGCGTCGTGATTCGACGCGCGCATCCCTTCGAAATCACGCCGATTCGCTTCTTCATCGAGACCCACTTCGGCACAGGTTGGGCCGATGAGGTGATACCCTGCTACAGTCGTCAGCCGATCACCCTCTATATCGCCCAGCGCCAGGGCAAAGTCATCGGCTTCGCCGCCTACGAGGCGACCATGCGAGGCTTCTTCGGTCCCACCGGCGTCGCCGAAGCCGAGCGCGGGAAGGATATAGGGAAGGCCCTCCTCCTCGCCTGTCTGCACGGAATGCACGAGATGGGCTATGCCTACGGCGTCATCGCAGGCGTTGGGCCTGCCGAATTCTACGCCAAATCCTGCGGCGCTACCCTGATTACCGACAGCACTCCCGGCATCTACACCGACATGCTGAAGAAAGACTGATCTATCGCCCGTTATTTTGCGAATGCCTGAAGTTCGGCGCACGACGAGAATGCCTGCGCGGGATTGTCACCGCTTGCAGGTTTGCCGAGGATGCGTATGGCGAACACTTTGGCAGGGGCGAATTTGACCTCGAATGTCTCACCCTCGGTCAGGCCACTCGGGTTCTTTGCGGTGGTTTTGGGATACGAGTCCAGACTGCCGACCGTCTGCCAAGCGCCATTTAGAGTAGTCTGGACCTGTATCTGAGGTTTTCCTGCCGACGTGTCGAACCAGCCTCCATCGTGGAACGTCTTGCCGTGTGCGTAGACGACGCGACTGATCGTGACGGGAGCGGTCAATGTCAACGCATACCAGTCCTCCGTTGCGTTCTTGCTGTTGAAAGTGACGCGGAAGGTCCCTGTGTCGCCGTCCGCGATCTCACCGGCCTGATTTCCCGTGCGCGAAGCCGACGTGACCGCGCCCTCGAACAGCGAGATTGCGCCCGCCGTGGTCGTCGCGTGGCCGGGGAGGTTGATCCAGACCGCAAAGTGGCTCTTGTGGTCCTCCCCTGCGAACGCATAGGGCGTCAGAACCAGTATACGCGCTTCTGCACCGATCTTACCGGGTATCCAGAAGGCGGGCGTGGCCCCCCCGCGGCGGTCAAATCTAGGCGCCATCTCCAGTCGGCCGGCACGGTCTGAAGCAAGCTCCGCTCGATTCAGATTGGTCAGTCCGGTATTGTGCGCCGTGTCGAGAGTGAGCACCAGCGGCCCATAGAGAAGCGCCGCCCGATTCTGGTTTTCATGATCGCCCGCGAGGAGGCGCTTTTGCAGGACCAGCGTCAGTTCAACAGTGTCGCCTCTCTTCCAGATACGATCGATCGTGAGATACCCTTGCTGCGCGTCTGTCTTATAGGTTTTCCCACCGACCTTCACCGCATAGCCTGTCACCCCTTCCGGCACGCGAAGACGCAGTGGGAACCGCGCAGCGCTTCGTTCCGGCGAGACTTTGAAGGTGACCGCGCCGTCCAGAGGATAGTCGGTCTGTTCCGTGACAGCGACGCGGCCCGCCTTAGGCAGTGTGACGTGCGCGGAAGCAGAGTTGTAGAGATTCACCACCAGGCCGCCATCCTGGCTCGTCATCCAGGCGATCGATGGGATGAGTGCAATGCCGCGCGGTCCGCTGGAGTGACAGCAGGTCGTGACGTTATCGTAGGGCTTAACGCCTTCCAGCGGCGTGTAGTAGGCCCAATCGTCCCCCGTTGGCTTCTGTGCCCCTAAAAGGTGGTTGTAGATCGAACGCTCGGCCTCCGCGGCGTACTTCCCTTCCCCCGTCAGCCTTAACAGTTCCAGGTTCATCTGCTCCCAGGTCACGGTCACGCACGTTTCACAGATGTTCGACTTGTTGCCGTTCGGCAGATGGAAGTCGTCCTGATAGAGTTCGAAGGAGGAGGCGCTGCCGGTCGGATAGAGGCGGTGCTGGGAAATGTCGTTCCAGGCAATTTCCATATCGGACAACAACCGCTTATTACCTGTCGCCCGATAGAGTTCGAGCAGACCGTTGAAATTGGAGGTCATCTCGTACGCTTTCGCGTTGGCGACACGCCGCACGCTCTGGTATTTTTCGAGAGACGCAAGAATGGCCGGCCCGCCGGGCGCATCGTAGTTGGAGACGACATACTGTGCAAACTGGAGATAACGAGGCTCCTTCGTGGCGCGATAGAGCAGAACGATCGCCTCCAGGACACTATCCGGCGCCATCCCGACATGCTCGCCCGCCTTGTTGAGGTCGCGCTGACCGGGTCCGGTCCCGAACGTCCGCACCAGCAGATCACCAACCCGCCGACAGGTCGCAAGCGCCTCCTTGTTGCCGGTGTACTGGTAGTAGGTCAGCAGCCCGATCAGATCGTATTTGTGAACCCAGACATCCCAACTCGTCCAGCGATGGTCCGGCTTATACGTGCCAAGATAGCCATCCGGCTCCTGCGTGCGCATCAGGCGCGCTGCCAACCGGTCTATTTTCGCTCTCAGCGCAGGATCTTTCGTACTGTCCCAAACCTGGGTTGCTGCGTGAAGATACTTCCCGATGTGTTCGCCCTGCCAGTCCTGATGAAAGACGTTGCGCCGCTCAAAAGCGTCCAGAAGATCGTTCTCATCGATCGTCAACATGCGATGCTTCTCATTGGCATCGTAGCGTGTTCCGAGCATTCCGCCCTGCAGCGTCACCTGATCCGGCATCAGCGGCGTAAATTTATCGGCTATCGTCGCCGTATTGGGCAAAGCCAACCCCGACGGATTCTGCTGCGCCCCAACCGGCGACAGGCCGGCAAAGGCCAATGCGATCACCCCGTACAGGATTCGCATCTGTTTCGTCTTCATCAAGGTATTCTCCCATTCAAGCGACTTTGGATTGAATTATCGGAATGCGCTCGCTGACCTATCCCCCGTCTCGGGAAGGTTACGGGGGTTTAGGTCAGTCGAGATAGATGAACTCGTTGGTGTTGATCAGGACATGGCAGAAATCGGCGAGAGCGGCTTGTGTGGCGGCTTTCTGCGCTTTCTCATCGGGTGCCTTGAACCCGGCCTGTTGAAGGGTCGGCGTGTTGCTGGCCTGGTGGTTGGGATCGAGATGAAGCTGGCTCTGGCGGGTCAGGAAGTCGAGGGCGGCCTGTTTTTGGGCTGCGGTCGGGCGGCGGCAGAGGGCGATCTGGTAGGCGCGGTCGATCTGTTTACTGTGGTCGTCTCCGGCCGCCTTGACCACGCGTTCCGCAAAGAATTTGGCTTCGGTGCGGGTGAAATCGCCGTTGAAGAGGGCCAGCGCCTGTGGCGCGATGGTGGTCGCGGAGCGGCGAGGACAGGTGTTGTTCATGTCGGCGCCGTCGAACGCCTCGACGATCGGAAGGACCAGGGAGCGGCGCTGGAACACATAGATCGTGCGCCGGAGGCCGTCTGCTTCGGACGAGGATCCCCACTTGTGGGTCGACCCCGTGGAGAGCACCTCGTCACTGACTTTGGGATAGACGCTCGGGCCGCCCATCGCCGGATTCAAGCGTCCGCTCACCGCCAGGATGCTGTCCCGCAGCGGCTCGCCTTCCAGGCGAATGCGGTTCATGCGCCAGAGCAGCGCGTTGTAGGGATCGGCTTTGACGGCGACGGGATCGAGCTTCGACGACATCTGATACGTGTTGGAGAGCAGTATCAGGCGATGCATCTTCTTCACGCTCCAGCCCTGGTCCATGAACTGGATCGCCAGCCAGTCCAGGAGTTCCGGATGGGAGGGTCGATCTCCATTTCGCCCGAAATCGGAGGGCGAAGCGACGATCCCTTTGCCGAAGTGATGCTGCCAGATACGGTTGACCATTACGCGGGCAGTCATCGGGTTTTCACGGCTGCCCAGCCAGTTGGCGAGCGCGGCACGGCGCCCACTGGTGTGGCCGGTAGTCGGCGGCGTGATCTCCGCAGGTCTCTCTTCTCCGCCGACGAGCGCCGCAACGAAGCCAGGCTTGACTTCTGGCCCTGGAGTCGACAGATTGCCGCGCAGCAGAAGGTGCTGGGTCACGCCTGCCCGATTGTCTTCAGAGATCGCCTCGGCAACCGGCTCATACGGCGCAATCTGATTTTCAAGATCGTGGATTTCGCCTTCGAGCTTGTAGCGCTTGCGCTTCTCGTCGTCGAGCAGGTACTTGTCGATCTCGCCAAAATCCTTGACACGCATGACCGTCTCACCAGGCTCCGCCCGTCTCTGCTTCTCCGCCGTGGCCAGATCGCGCTGCGTCTCCGTAAGTTCTTCCACCTGTTTGCGCAGGACTGCCAGTTGCGCGCGCCAGGGAGCGGTCTTCGACGTGTAGGCGGGATTATCGCCACCCTCCGGAAGACGCGTATCGACCCACTTCGTGCCCGCGTAGAAGCTCTGAAGCCGATAGTAGTCGGCCTGGGTGATGCGGTCGTACTTGTGGTTGTGGCAGCGGGCGCAGCCGACCGTCAGGCCGAGCACGACGGAGCCGGTGGTATCGGTGACATCGTTGAGGTAGTCCTGCCAGCGCTGGGGATGGTCGGTGCTGAGTTCGTCCCAGGGGCCGAGCCGCGCGAAGCCGGTCGCGGTGATGGCGTCGGCATCGGTAGGAAAGAGTTCGTCGCCGCCGATCTGCTCTTTGATAAAGCGGTCGTAGGGTTTGTCGCTGTTGAAGGCTCGGATCACATAGTCGCGATAACGCCAAGCGTGAGGACGGGCGCCGTCGTTCTCGAAGCCGTGCGTCTCTGCGTAGCGCACCAGATCGAGCCAATGGCGCGCCCAGCGCTCTCCATACCGTGGGTCCGCGAGCAGGCGATCCACCAGATTCCCGTAGGCTTTCGGATCGGCGTCGTTGAGGAAGGCGTCGGCCTCTTGCGGCGTCGGCGGCTCTCCGACCAGGTCGGCATAGACCCGGCGCAGCAGCGTGTACTTCGGCGCAGGCGGCGCGGGCTTCAGCCCTTTCGACTCGAGTCTGGCCAGAATAAACGCATCGATCGGATTCTTGACCCAGGCGGGGTTCTTGACACGCGGGATGGCATGCGCGATCGGAGCGGTGTACGGAAATCCGAGTTTGATGGCATCGACCTTCGCGCCCTGCGCGATCCAGGTCTCGATGATCTTGAGTCTATCGGCGGCGAGAGCCTCGCTGTTCAGCGGCATCCGTGGCTGCTTCGTTCCACGCAGATAGGCGAGCAGGACGCTCTCTGCCGGTTTGCCCGGCACGACAACCTTCGCACCGAAATGCGCGCCGCCCTTGAAGATGGCATCTGGAGTCTCGACCACAAAACCGCTGCTGTGCTTATCGCTGCTATGACAGGAGCCGCAGGTCGATTTGAAGATCGGCTCTACCTCTTCCCGATAGCTGATCAGAGCGGCAGGTTGGGCCACCGCATTGGCTTTCGGTGCGCTGCCGGGCTTCTTCACTGCCTTATGTTGCAATACAGACTGCCCCGCCATCGCCGCCGTGAGGCCGCCGATGACCGGACCTGCCAGAGCGATTGCATACAGGATGCGTGGTGGACGCATAGCGGTCTTTCCCTCGTTTCATCACAAAGAGGCACATCGCGCCATCCGGGGCGACGTGCCTCTTCATTGTACACGCTTCAGATCGGTTAGACAAGCCGCGTCGTGCCGTTGTTGCAACTATTGAGGGCGTGGCGGGACGCTAATGCGGTCCCATAACCGTGTCGGCGACACCAATGCCGCAGGGTCCTCCCCCCGTCGCACTCGGTATTTCGACGACGTTGCCATCGAAGGTGGTCGGCTCCACATACCAGTGGGACATCTCCGCGCTGGAGGCCGGAACGTAGTGGCAGATGAAGGCGCGGCGGAATCGGTCGTGGCTGGAGTTCGGGTAAGAGCCGTGGATCACGCTGCCGTTGAAGAACAGCACATCCCCGGCATTAAGGTAGAGCGGCTCCTCGTGCAGGCCTTCCGGAATGTCGACATGGTCGTTGGTGAAGAAGCGGGTCGAGTCGGCCCGCTCGGGGCAGACGACTTCGGTGTGATTCGAGCCCGGCACCACGACCATTCCGCCGTTCTCCGGGTCGGCGGCATCGACGGCCAGCCATGCGGCGATGCAGGTTCCCGGCTTCACGCGCAGATAGTAGTTGTCCTGATGCAGATCCTGCCCCCGCGCGCCCGGCGGCTTGAAGTAGAACATGCTCTGCACGGCAGCAGGCTCCTCCTGAAACAGATCTTTCAGCACGTTTCCGACCCGCGGATCGAGCATGGTGTCTTTCGCCACTGTGCCGATCGGGAGTTCGGGATGCCGGTGCGGATGCATCATGCGGGGATAGAAGGCGAGCGGATCTTCCGGCTTGTAGTGGGGATTGATCTCCGAGAGGCCGGGGATTGGCCCCTCAGTGTTCGCCTCCATAAAGGCGTCGCGGATCGTGTCCACTTCGCCGTTCGAGAAGAGGCGCGGGATGACAATATAACCGTCGCGCTCGAACTGTCTCTGCTGTTCCAGCGTCAGCGCGTGGTGCGGATGTGTCTGCATAGATTTTCCTCTACAGGGTGCGCTGCGCTTGCGGCGCGGCTGCGCGGTGTGATACTATAACTATATCATCCTCATCAGTGGGGTTACAAGGTGAAATGCCGCTGCAAACCTATAATTTCCGGTTAGTCTCTCCGCCCCCTCCGGAGCGGAAAGAGGCGATCAAACCCGTGATTCACAACCTCGTCATGGGCCATTTCAGGGAGGGTCGCGGCTACGCCACCTGGCGCGCGCAGGGTACGACCGACTGGCTCCTGATCGCGACCCTCTCCGGCAGCGGTCGTTTCGGATTCAACGGAGGAGAGAGGTGTTCGGTTCCCGGCGAACTGACACTGCTGCATCCCGGCACGCTCCACGACTACGGCATCGCGCCGGCCTCCCCCTCCTGGGAACTGCTCTGGGCGCATTTCCATCCCCATCCCCACTGGCTCGAATGGCTGGATTGGCCGCAGATCGCTCCCGGTCTCGTCCATCTTACTCTCAACGATAATCCCCTCCGCGCCGAGATCTTCACCAAACTCCACGAGGCGCTCCGCCACACCACCGGCGCGCAGCGCCGCCGCGAGGAGTTCGCGATGAACTCCCTCGAAGCCGCCCTCCTGCTCTGTGATTCCATCAACCCGCGCCAGGGCCAACCGGTCATCGACGACCGTGTCCGCGCCGCGATGGACTACCTCTGCCAGAACTACGCCCACAACCTCTCTCTCGACCAGCTCGGCACGGTCGTCGGCCTCTCCGGCTCCCGTCTCGGCCATCTCTTTCGTAAACAGGTCGGCCTGACCCCTGTGCAGTTTTTGGAGCGCCAGCGGCTTGAACGTGCCTGCCAGCTCCTCGAATTCAGCGCCCGACCTATCCACTCCATCGCCGAAGAACTCGGCTTTGAAAACCCCTTCTACTTCACCCTGCGCTTCAAACGCCGGATCGGGCAGAGTCCCCGCGACTACCGCAAATCCCACACATCCTCCCCGACTCCCACCCCTCCATAGACCTCGAAATCTCCGTTCGCAAACAAACCAGTCAAACCAGTTTTCATTCCCCCACCCCGATTTACCCTTGACAAACCCCTCCACCTGTGGCATAATATTTTCGATGATGCGGGGTGGAGCAGTCCGGTAGCTCGTCGGGCTCATAACCCGAAGGTCGTCAGTTCGAGTCTGACCCCCGCTCCCAATTGAAGGCCGCTCGGTTTTAGCAACCGAGCGGCCTTTGTGTCGACTTGTGTTTCTGGAAACCTAATTCGTTCGCTCCTTTCCGAGCCCCTACACCGTTATTTCCTTGCCTCGAATATCCTTCCCGTGCCCAACTTGCCCCGCTGTAACCGGGCCCTGGCTGCAAATTCAATAGCAATCTCGTCTCATTTCCTATTGCAGTAGCCACGCACAAGGCGTGTGATTGCTCCTGATACCAACAGCCGATCGAATGAGACTGCCGAATTTGTCACACTTGGACGACTGCTGCACATCAATAGGGTACATTAAGATTGTGGTGGTCGCACAATTATCTTCTTGCTCAGGCACGAACCTCTGCCCGTACGCGATTGCGAACAGGCGGCAGAGGTTTTGTCATTCCTGCCGCCCTTTTTCGAGGAGGGTCTGGACGAGAGAGTCTATCCGCCCATAATCGAGCACTCATTCGTCAACTTTCGCCAACGTTCCGCTCACGGAGGGCGGAGAGAGGTGTTCCATGCACCAGAATAGATTGCAGGCCACGCTCGCGGGCCAAATCTGCTTTGTTGTGCTGCTGCTGCTTTCCGCCTTGCCTGTTTCCGCACAGGAATCGCAGGAACAGCACATCGCAGAACTCGTCGCCAGCCTGGAGACCAGGCCCGTGCGCGCCGTTGTGCAATTGAGGGCCATCGATGCCGCCACCTTGCGGGCATCGGCCTCGGCCGTGGCTGCGGTCCCCATGCTGGCAAAGCTCGTTAAGAACAGCCGAGAATCTGATATTCGCAGTTCAGCCATAACCATACTGGGGAAGATCGGGCCTGCCGCCGCCGCCGCCGTTCCAGCTCTGGTCGAAGCCCTCGGAATCGATAGCAAGAATGGTGTTGGCGATGGTTCGGACGGTGCAGCAGAAGCGCTGGGGAAGATTGGACCTGCCGCTGCCTCCGCCGTTCCCGCACTCATCCAAGCCATCAACGACATCACTGGCGGTGGCGCGTTTCGGGCTGCCGCAGCACAAGCGCTTGGGAAGATTGGTTCCGCTGCAGAAGTCGTTCCTGCACTGATGGGAGTCCTCAGAGGCGGGGACGGTACACAGGACGGGGACGTCGTGAGGTACGCCGTGGCCGATGCGCTGGGAAATCTCGGCCCGTCCGCCGCCTCTGCCGCTCCCTTGCTGGTTGAAGCCCTAGGGGACCATGGCCCGCGAGGTACGGCTGTCGGCTCTGCTGCCGGCGCTCTGATGAAGATGGGCGATTCAATTGCGTACGTCCTACCCGATCTGATCAAAGTACTCAGGGACTCCCGCTTGCAGAGATGGACCGGAGATTCCTGGTCCTCCCCTGAACCGGACACGGTGGCCCGCTCTTCGGCCGCCATGGTGATTGTGAATACCGGTTTGACGAGTCCTGCCGTTAGCGCTCTTGCAGCCTCCCTGGGGAAGTCGGGAAGTTCGGACTCGGCCAAAGCGCTCGCAGAACTATCCAGGTCCCTTCACAAGAATACTGCAAACCTAAAGGACGATGCTCTGAGCGCCGCTATCAAAGACATAGCGAACACGCAGCAGGCACTTGAAACGGAGATTCGCGGGAATCCTGCGAATGGCAAACAGCTCAGGAGTGGCTCTGCCAGCCTCCGCAGCATGCTCGGTGCTCTCAGGAAGGAACAGGCACGCCGCCGACAAACAAATTTGTCGAAATGAGTGTCTGAACCGGTTCCTGCTCGCAAACGTGGAGGTTGTATCAAGCGGCATGCACCGCCGCTTCCCCATGGGATAGGATCCTTTCTGTTCACGTTCCAGTGGACGTGTTTTCTCCTACCAGAGGGACTATCACGCATACCGCGGGAGTTCTGTGGCCTCGTCATGCAGCCAGCGGATCGGATCGTCGGTCGGCGGTGCGGGGCACAGGTAGTACAGATCCATCTGTCCCGAACTGTAGCAGGCTTCTATCCACAGCCTTCCGCACTTGCGGCAACGATAGAGGAACATCCACTTCTTGTCCGAGCGCGCGATTTGCTCTGAATTGACCAGTATCTTGTCGCTGTTGACTCCGATAAGAGCGTTTTCTACGGCGGTATAGGAGCGTTGGAGCGCTTCACGACAGAAGCACGTGTCTGATCCTGTTTCCATAGTTTTTCTCCCCGGCTTACACGGCAAACAGTCGTGGATACCGGGATGCGAGCGCCAACAACTCCTCATTGGAGTAGGTTTTGCGCTCGATGCTCCGCCATGCATTGGACGAGAGGGAGGCATCCCAGGGACAGATGGACCGCATCCAATCCAGATGCGCACTTACCGTACCTGAGACGGGATCACGGCGCGTATAGTGGATTACCTGACAGTTATGGATTCGGTCGGCCGGATCTTCCGAGCCAAGCATCCGATCCATCTCTACAATGGGCAGACGCTCGATAAGGTGCCGCGCTTCCCACAGTACGCCTTCGTGGCTGACGATGAGTGCGCGCTGCATGGAGTACTTCCGATGCAGGATCTGCTGGACTCGATCCCACTTGAGCGAGATGTCCTCGAACGCCTCTCCGTGTTCCGCGCGCCACAGATAGGGATACCGCTTACGCATCTCCAGAGAGGAGCCGAAGCGCTCTATCTTCTCGCGGAAAGGAAGCGTCTCCAGTTCACCCAGACTTCGCTCCCGCAGGTAGAGGTACGGATGCCACCGGGCGTCCGGTATCTCCAGGTAGGCGGCGGTCTCCATGGCGCGAACGTATTCCGAGGTCAGGCAGACATCAAACGGTAACGTCGCTTCCTCCCGGAGGAAAGCCCCCGCCGCCTTCGCCTGCTCGATTCCCCGGTCTGTCAGGTGCCATTCAAAGCTGTGCCGTGCGAGATGCTCCGGTGTGAACAGACTGTCGTCCCCGTTCCTGGAGCGACCATTGACCAGGTTTCCTTCCGACTCACCGTGCCGCACGAGATACAGATCTTCGGGCATGGACATCGCATCACCTCCTTCTATGGGCTTCTTTTCCTCTAAGCGAGCGTGTTTTCCTGCCATCCCCTCCAACCTTGCGGCCGGAAATCCGAGCATGCACGCCCGCCTCCCCCATTGATGGGCGCGCGCGGACGATCGCACAGGTCTGCGAGGGTATAATAGAGCGGAATACGAGACGGTCGATCCGCCGTAACGGCGCGCTTTCTCGTTGCACCCCCTCAAGGAGAGAAGAATGCAGTACGGTTTGAATATACGTCCGCAGGGCCGACTGGACGTAGTGTCCCTCGGCGCTCTGGTACACCGCCTGGACCCAGGGATCATCCCCTTCCGCAAGGCTCACGAATTGCAGATTCATGTCAGCGGCGGCGAGTTCAACGTCGCGGCCAACATGGCGGACTGCTTTCGCCTGAAGACCGGGATCGTCACGGCAATGGTGGACTATCCCATCGGCGAACTGGTCGCAAACCGCGTTCAAGCGATGGGTGTCGAGCCTTTCTACAAGCGCTATCCGCATGATGGCGTCACCGGTCCCAATATCGCCGCGGTCTATAGCGATCGCGGCCTGGGAATGCGCTCACCGGTAGTCTTCTATAACCGCGCCAACGAGGCTGCGGCACAACTGAAACCGGGTGATTTTGACTGGGAAGCGATCTTCGCGGGCGGCGTGCGGTGGTTCCATACCGGTGGTATCTTCGCGGCGCTCTCCGAAACCACCTCCGACGTGATCCTGGAAGGCATGGCGGCGGCGAAGGCAGCCGGCGCGATCGTCTCTCTGGACCTCAATTTCCGTGAGAAGCTCTGGCGACGATGGGGAGGCGCGACGCGTGCGCAGGAAGTCCTCGGGCAGATCATGGCGCATGTGGACGTGCTTGTCGGCAACGAAGAGGATCTCCAGAAGGGCCTCGGCGTCCGCGGGCCGGAAGTCGCTGTCGCGTCTCAGCTCGATCCGACCACCTTCTTCGGGATGATCGACCAGGTCGTGGAAAAGTACCCCAATGTCAAGATCGTCGCAACTACCCTGCGGGAGGTGCACTCCACCAATCGCCATCAATGGAGCGCAGTCGCCTGGATCGATGGCGAAACCTATGTGGCTCCGACCTGTGATCTGGACGTCCATGACCGTGTCGGCGGCGGAGACGGATTCGCCTCCGGCTTCTTCTACGGCCTGCTTACAGGGGAGACCCCGCAGGACGCGATCAATCTGGGATGGGCGCACGGCGCACTCCTGACTACCTTCCCCGGTGATACCACCATGGCGACCGTCGAGCAGGTGAGGGCGCTTGCTCAGGGCGGCACTGCCCGCATTCAGCGTTAACCGCGCAGTCGCACACGCATGATAATCCGCTCGACCATCATTGGTCCGGCGGATTTTTTATGTCCCAACCGCGAACCGCTCTATTTTGCGTGATCGGGGAGGAGTTTTTGCTGTAGATGATGTACTGACGGAGTAGACTGTCCTGACATTCTTTGATTGGTCATCTGATTGTTCACAGGAGGAACGATCATGAAGGTCCTGCCGACGAATCTGCGCAACACTCTCTTTGCTCTCTTCCTGGGGAGCCTGTGCCTGCCTGCGCGGGCTGCGGACGTGTCAAAAACGGAGATGTTTCGCGACCGCGTGCTGCCGATCTTGCGAGAGAACTGCATGGGGTGTCCCGGTGCGACGCGTACGACCGGGTTTGATATGCGCACGCCGGTGGACATGCACAGAGGCGGTGCACACGGGGCAGAGATCGTGGCCGGTTCGCCCAACAAGAGTCGCCTGTTTCGCTATGTCTCCGGACAGGAGCGCGTTCAGATGCCCCCCGGCAGGAGACGCTCTCCCGAGCAGATCACGACGCTGCGGGACTGGATCGCCGCCAGCGCGGTCTGGCCCGCCGGAGTTCCCGCAGTCGATCCCCTCTCCTGGGCTTTCCGCAAACCGGGTCGCATCCCGCCGCCCGCTGTCAAGTCCAGGGGATGGGTGCGGAATCCGATCGATGCCTTCGTTCTGGCCCGACTTGAAGCACGCGGCCTGAAGCCTGCGCCAGTTGCCGACCGACGTACGCTGTTACGGCGTGTCACCTTCGACCTCACGGGCCTTCCACCGACGCAGGAGGAGATGGATGCCTTCCTGCGGGATACCGCTCCCACCGCCTACGAGACGGTGGTCGATCGTCTCCTCGCCTCTCCGTGCTATGGAGAGCGCTGGGCGCGTCATTGGCTCGATCTGGCGCGCTACGCCGAGAGCGAGGGCTTCAAGAGCGACGAGATCCGCCCGGACGCCTGGCGCTATCGCGACTATGTGATCGACTCTCTGAACGCCGACAAGCCCTACGACCGCTTTGTGCAGGAGCAGATCGCCGGAGATGAGCTTTTTCCCGACGATCCGGACGCCCTCGTCGCCACCGGATTCAACCGACATGGACCGGACGAGAGCAATG
>Ga0070658_10001502_pt1 | contig 19810 bp, 21 predicted proteins | sample KBSC13metaG_FD_64664 | JGI IMG/M metagenome (GOLD analysis project Ga0070658, IMG submission 64664) | Corn rhizosphere microbial communities from Kellogg Biological Station, Michigan, USA - KBS C1-3 metaG | ecosystem: Host-associated > Plants > Roots > Rhizosphere > Soil ...
GCGGAACGTGCCCCGGACGAGTTTCACGCGCGCTTCTCTGCCAAGGGCAAAACGTACGTCTATCGTGTGATCAACGCTCCGGTCGTATCGCCCTTCTGGCGCCGTTACGCTGCACATGAGGCTCGCCCGCTGGACGTGGATCGCATGGTCGAGGCATCCAGGCTTTTCCTTGGTGAGCATGATTGGACGGCATTCTCCTCGGCTAAGGCAGATGGTGAAAGTCGTGTGCGTGATATCAGGGACCTGTCGGTCACCTCGATCTGGGACGCTCGTGCACAGGCCTCAATGATAGAGTTTCGGATAACGGCAGGCGGCTTCCTGCGGTACATGGTCCGGTCGATCGTAGGGACGCTGCTGGAGGTGGGCCACGGAGCACGAGAGATCGATACGATCCAGCACGCCATCATCACCGGCGACAGAAACCTCGCTGGGCAGACCGCTCCGGCACATGGACTTACATTGCTCAAGGTGGAGTACGATCAATAGCCGTGCATATCTATCACATAGTCCTGCCGGATGACTGGGTCGCGTGGGAATCGGACCTGTATCGCGCCAAGAGTCTCGAAACGGAGGGCTTTATTCACTGCAGCTTTGCTGACCAGCTTAATGCGGTGATCAATAGATACTATTCGGGCGAGCCGGAGGTCATCGTGCTTGAGCTTGAAACAGAGTCGCTCATGTCTCGTGTGGTGAACGAGCCCTCGACCGGGAATGAGATCTACCCGCATATATACGGACCGATAAACCGGGATGCGATCGTGTCTATCAAAAAGACACCTGTACCTCACGAATAACGCACGTCAGCCGTTTCGCTTTATCATAGTCCTGACTTTGCATAGTTGCTCTGCGTGCACCCAAACTTCGACGGCATCGTAGGACCAAACTCGGACGAGGCGAAACTGCTCAGCGCCCTGGAAACCTCGCGCCTGCCCCGGCACATCGCTGTGATCATGGATGGGAATGGCCGCTGGGCAAAGCGGCAGGGACGTCCAAGGATATTTGGCCATCGTGCAGGTGCAGATTCCGTCAGGGCTATCGTCGATACCTGCCGGCGGCTCGAGATCGATGCAGTGACGCTGTATGCCTTTTCTACCGAGAACTGGAAGCGTCCTCCGGCAGAGGTTAGGGGGTTAATGTCGATGCTCAAGCGATACATCCGAAAGGATCTCAAGGAGGTGCACGCAAACAACATTCGGTTCCAGGCGATCGGTGACGTCGCAGCACTCCCCGAGGACGTGCAGGCGGAGATCGAGCGCGCATCCACCACCACCAAGAACAACACCGGAATGGTGATGAGTGTGGCCCTGAACTACGGCAGCCGCGCCGAGATCGTCCGGGCCGCCCGACAAGCCGCGAACGAAGTCCTGGCAAGGGATCACGGTCTAGATGCGTTGTCAGAGGAGGATATCGAGAGGAATCTTTACACGCACGGCCTGCCTGATGTTGATCTGCTGATCCGCACGAGCGGCGAATACCGGATCTCAAATTTCCTGCTGTGGCAGATCGCATATAGCGAGATCCATGTTACGCCCACCCTTTTTCCTGATTTTCGCCGTCCCCAGATCTTTCAGGCCATTATCGACTACCAGGGACGCGAGCGACGCTTCGGCGATGTCAAAGCCGCCACCTCCGCATGAAAACGCGCATCATTACCGCCTTGGTCGCACTGCCGATCATCATTGCGTCGATCGTGCTTCCGATATGGATGCCGCAGACGGTCTGGCTCTTTGTAGCGATCGCAGGATTTGCCATGGCCGCGGGGCTCTTTGAGTTCTACTCACTGACGAAGAAGCTTGAGCTGAAGGCCGACGCGTCGATCGGTTATCTGTGGGCGATATGTCTCTTCATCGGATTCGTTTTTGACGCACCGGCAAAGCAGCCGGATCTGATACTCGCCACTCTCGCCGTCTTTATTATGGCGTTGCTCGTGTCGCAGATGTTTCGCTTCCGTGTGGATTTCTCAAGGATGCTCACCGGCGTTGGCGTAACCTTGCTTGGGGTCGTCTACGTGGCATTCCTGGGCGGGTATCTTGTAGCGACCCGGATGGGATTTGAGCAACAACCAAACCTCTCGACCCATCTGCTGGGTTACTTTTTCCTTGTGGTCTTTGCGTCCGACACGGGAGCGTATTTCACCGGGCGTGCCGTGGGTAAGCACAAATTGGCACCATCGATCTCCCCGGGCAAAACGGTCGAGGGACTCATCGGCGGGATCATCGCCGCCGCGGCAGTTGCGGCATTGGCTACATGGTGGTTCTTCGCTGAGCTCCCATACCAATGGTCGATACTGCTCGCAGTCACACTCGCCATCGTCGGCGTGCTAGGCGACCTGGCGGAGAGCGCGATAAAGCGCGGTTCCAACACTAAGGATGCTGCGTCCATACTCCCGGGGCACGGCGGCTTTCTCGACAGGTTGGATAGCTTGCTGTTCGGAGCACCGATACTATATTATTTCGCTCGCTTTTACTTTTAGATGATCCCGATGCATTTCGCCGATATCGACCCGTGAGAGGAGCGCGCTGATCAACCCGAAAGAGCGTTCCGCCTTCCGACTGTCATTCACACGGAGGGCTTTTTTACGCTCTGAGGATCAAACCCGTTGGAGACGAAAACACCACTCATACCAGCTCCATTGTTCATAGCCGCTTTAGCTGTGCTCGGTTGCCTTGCTCTGGTGTTTGTCATCTGGTTTGTCACGTCGGAGAACACGATCTACTACTGGGACTCGGCGACCTATCAGGGCATCTACGCAGATCTGGGGCACAAGCTTATCACTCAGCCCCTAAAGGCTATCGACTCGATAAACGTGTCGATGCGAAAGGCTGACTATAACAATGTGGGGGTGATTCCCCTGATGCCGTTCTACCTCATCTTCGGCGATGGCCGGCTCGCATACATATCCGCCGTCGCGCTGATGTACGCTGTACCCGGCATTTTGCTGCTGCCGTACGTTGTCGTGCGCTTGGCCTCGCCTTCAAGTGACGGATCGGCGACGCAGTACAAGGTCAGGCACCTGTTTGTAGTCACGATCATCGTATTTGCCCTTCTGCCGCAGCTCTGGGCGCCCGTTCTGACCGGCTACATAGACGTGGCGGGAGTGCTGGTGAGCTTCGCCATACTAATTCTGCACTTCAGGTCAGAATTAGCTGACAAAGGTTGGCGTGATCTCACGCTGCTCGGCGGACTCATATGCCTTTTGGTGCTATTGCGGCGGTGGTATGCCTATTGGGTGATCGGCTACTTTGTCGCTGCGGCCGCGGACGTTCTTTACATGTGGAGACGCCGTCCCGGACGATCCCTCGTCGCTCCACTCAAGCGGCTGGGAATCATAGCCATCACAGCTGCGACAGGCTACTTTGTACTTGCCACGCAGATGTTCATCAAGATCCTCTGGACCGACTATCGCGACATCTACTCCGCCTATCGGACCACTGACTCCCTTGCAGAGCACATTCGGTGGGCCGCGTCATATTTCGGGCCATTTACCGTTGCGCTCATCATCCTCGGGATCATAGTTTCTCTGGCGGACCGTGAGATAAGGCGTACGTCGCTTTTCCTGCTCGTTCTTTTCGTGACCGCCTTCATAACGTTCACGAATACGCAGGACCTGGGTGAGCAGCATTACTATTGGGTGATCGCAACGCTGATAATATTCACGGGCTTTCTGATCATGCGCTTGACGCAGTTAGAGCGGCCTTGGGTGCGTTATTCGAGCTATGGGTTGATCGCCCTTTTGAGTGCTGTGAACTTCTCAGCGGCCTTTATCCCGGCTGCAGCACCATTCACCGCGTTCGCAGCGCCGGTCTTTGGCGATCTGAGGATGTATCCCGCCACACGCGGAGACCTCCCCGAGCTGACGAGGATGGTGAACGACCTCCATACCCTCACCACAGGCCGTGATAGCCGGATCTATGTCGTGTCGAGCTCACCTGAGTTCAATGCCGGTGTACTCGTTGGGGCCTGCGACAAGCTGCTGACTGGCAGCGAGGCTGAGGCTGTAAAGAGGCTGATCCTGGCAACTAGTGAGGTAGACAAGAGAGACGGCTTCCCGTTTCAGTTTTATACTGCAGATATCGTTCTCGTCTCGGACCCGGTCGGATATCATCTGGCGCCGAAGGATCAACGAGTAGTTGGCGAGCTCAGTGACAGGCTGCTGAACGCCAAAGGCATCGGCCGGTCATTCCAGAGGCTCGACTTGGATTATGTCTTGGACAGCGGCTATCACGTGCATGCATTCAAGAAGGTAGATAGCCTTCGACGTGACGCTCTCGTGGCGATGTCAGATCTTTTTGTAGAGCTATATCCGGACAAGCGATCGATCTTTGAGATCTCGCCCGAGCAGATAAAGCGATTTTCGGAGCAATAATTGTGATACTTGATTCCCTGAAAGAACTCGAAAGAACGCACTCCTGCGGTGAGCTGCGGTTGGCGGATAAAGGCGCCAAAGTCGTGCTGATGGGCTGGGTCTCCCGGAAGCGGGACTTTGGGCCGCTTACGTTCATCGACCTCCGCGACCGCGACGGCGTCACGCAGGTCGTCCTCAACGAGGAGGCCGCAAATGCCGCTCACGCGAAGGCTAAAAACGTCCGTGGCGAGTTTGTGGTTGCCGTAAAAGGTGAGGTTGTAGAGCGTGAGGGCACAAAGAACGCTAAGCTCGCGACGGGCGATATCGAGGTCCACGCTGACGAGCTTCTGATCCTAAACGATGCAAAAGTTCCGCCATTCCAGCTTGAGACCCAGGGATCCGAGAATCTCGCGGACGAGTACACGCGCCTGAAATATCGATACCTCGATCTGCGGCGACCCGAGCTGCAGCACAACATCCGCATGCGTGCGAAGGCGGTTGCCGCGATCCGACAGTACTTTGACGCAGCTGGTTTCATTGAGATCGAGACACCCATTCTTCTGCGATCAACTCCCGAGGGAGCGAGGGACTTCATCGTCCCCTCACGGATCCATTCAGGTAAATTTTTTGCTCTGCCGCAATCACCGCAGATCCTGAAGCAGCTTACGATGATCGCGGGGCTCGATAGGTACTATCAGATCGCACGCTGCTTTCGTGACGAGGACCTGCGGGCGGATCGTCAGCCGGAGTTTACGCAACTCGACATGGAGATGTCGTTTGCGACGCGGGAACAGGTATACCGTCACCTGCAGGGGATGTTCAACAAGGTCCTGCGGCTTATTGATGTAGAGCTACCGGCCGAGTGGCCGCGGCTAACCTGGGCGGAGGCTATGCGGCGATTCGGCTCGGACAAGCCCGACCTCCGCTTTGAAATGGAGCTTGTCGACCTGAGTGACAAGCTTCGCGATACTGACTTTGCACCATTCGCTGATACGCTCGCCAAGGGTGGTGAGATCAAATGCATCGCCGTAAGAGGCCGTGCCGACTACTCGCGTAAACAGACCGATGAACTGCAGGAATTTGTAAAACGCTACGGTGCGTCGGCCCTGGCGTGGATCAAGGTCGGGGACGAGACGACATCCTCGTTACTCAAGGTGCTCGGAGAAACTAAGATAGCTGAGCTTGTCGCCGAAGCAAACGCCGAAAAGGGGGATGCGGTTCTCATCGTGGCAGGGACAAGGTCAGTGGTGGCTGCTGCACTGGGCGCGCTTCGTGTCGAGGTCGCGCGCCGCGAGAACCTGATAGACCGCAGCCGCTATGAGGCTCTCCTCGTTACGGAATTCCCGATGTTTGAGTACAACGAGGAGACCGGCCGCTACGATGCCGCGCATCACCCTTTTACGTCTCCGATGGACGAGGACCTGGAGCTTTTTCGCACTGCCGTGACGGATGAATCTCAGCACCACCTTCTGGGACAGGTGAGGGCAAAAGCCTATGATGCGGTGATCAACGGGTACGAGTGCGCGGGTGGCTCGATCCGTATACACCAAAAGGAAGTTCAGGACCTGAATTTCAAAGCTCTCGGCATGAGCCCCGAGTCGGCTCGTGAGCGTTTCGGCTTCTTTCTTGATGCTCTCGAGTACGGCACGCCACCGCATGGCGGTTTCGCGGCAGGTATAGAGCGAACGTGCATGATACTCTGCGGGACGGAGAATATACGCGACGTCATGGCTTTTCCGAAGACCGCCTCGGCCCAAGACCTTATGATGGATGCTCCCGGCGAGGTGGACGCAACGCAGCTTAAGGAACTGGGAATTGAGGTCAGTCCTGCGCAATAAGCTTGGACATTACCTAAAGCACTGCTACGATACGCTCGTCACCTTCTCTCCCGGACGGGCGTTGCCCCTCAGCCGGGCGAAGCATCCTTGAAGTAGCTCCGGCATCTAACCTAGTGGCGAAGGCCATTGCTGTATGTTTCAAATCGCGGCCGCTCTTGAAGTGGCAACCTGCGCGGGAGCAGGATTCAGTGCATTTTATCTGGGCTGGCTGAAAGCTCGCTCCCGCGAGCGTGTCTGCGTTACACCCCGGCCCGACCGAAAAGAGCTCGTCGCACTGAGGTCCCGGCACGGCTACAACGAGCACTCTGTGATCGGGTCATCCATTGACTCAGAGGTTTGGATCTCGCCGGACGGCTGCGGAGCGGTGCCGTACACCGAGAGCGGCGGTGTGTGGATGGTGGCAGGTGAGCCCATTGCGGCAGAAGCCGATCTGGCCAGGATCACGCGGGAATTCCTCACGACAGCCAAACGAAAGAGAAAGGCCGTTGCCTTCCTTCCCGCGACGGAGCGATTCGCCCGTGCAGTGGCATCGGACGATCTCCGCATCATTAAGATCGGTGCTGCTCCGTTCTTTGACCTTACGAAATGGGATCCCCGCGGCAACTCGGCCAAGCATCTGCGGGCAGGTATAAACCGGGCGCGCCGGGCAGGGGTCACCGTAGCTGAGGTCACGCAGTTAACTTGCGAGTTTAAGGGCGAGGTTTCACGCCTCATGGATGATTGGGGCGGATCCAGGCGCGCGGGCGTGCGCTTCGGGTGGCTCTTTCAACTACTTCCTTTTCACAATGCACAGCTGAAGCGGTACTTCGCTGCGAGAAATGCTGAGGGGCATCTGCAGGGCATCATTGCGGCAAGCGCTATACCGGCCCGTGAGGGCTGGTACCTCGAGGACGTGATCCGCGGCACGGACGCGGCAGACGGCACATCTGACCTCTTGGTTTTTGAGGCCATGCGCGCACTAGCCGCCTCCGGTGCAAAGGTCGCCACCCTCGGCACGGTTCCGCTCTCGACGAAGGGTCCTCAGTGCATCTCGCGAGGCAGGAACCGGGTCGTAGAAAAGACGTTGGGATTCTCCCGCAGCAAACTGACGTCACTCTACAACTTTGAGGGCCTGGGGCAGTTTAAGTCGAAATTCGTCCCCTGCTGGTGGGAGAATCAATACGTAGTTGTCACCAAAGGCCGTATGATACCGCCTCGCGTGGCCAATGCTCTTTTCAACATCGCTATTCCCGGCGGGATTCTCCATGTGCTCTTAGCGGCCATGTCGGGCGACCCTTCCTGATCTTGTCCGAACAACCTTCACACCTTTGTCGTATCATTCTTAGAAACGATGCCGTCAAAGTACGACACAAATCCCCTCGACCCGGATTTTCCGGAAAAGGTACGTGCCGAGTCTGAGGGTCAGCCCACCCAGGTACTCTCCGACGAGGGAGCTACCCGAACAAGCAACATAGGGCGGCCGGCCACGACGGAGGACCCTACCGTTCGCCTTCCTGGCGGAGCCCCGCATGCGGGAGCATATCAGAACTACGCGCCGCCATTTCAGCAGCCGTTCGATGGGCAGTACGTCCCTGGTGCGTACCAGCCGCAAGGCTTCGCCGCTCCGCAGTCAGAAAGGAGGGTAGAGCCATTCGGGATGTCGGAGAACGTGCTCACTGCCGTATCTTACGTCCCGTGGTACATCGGATTGATAGCGGCCGCACTGATCCTTTTCTTTACACCACGCAGTGAGACAAAGGTGCGATTTCACGCTGCCCAAGGCCTCGCAGCACACTTAGGCGTTCTGTTGATAAGCCAATTGCTGTTCGCTGTGGGTGGTTTTGCCAGTGTGATCGGCGTGATCTTCACTCTGGTCACGTCCGTAATGTTCATCGTATGGGCGATAAAAGCGTGGCGTGGTAAGCCCGTTCACATCGAGAGTATCGATGGCCTCACCAACTGGCTCGAGGATAAGATCCGCCAAAGGGACAAGTAAATGTACTGCTCACATTGCGGCTCGCTCTCAGCGGGAAACCTGAATTACTGCAATAACTGTGGTGCCAGGAATGAACGGAACCCGCTAGTGATAGGCAATTCGGCATCCCGTCCATTCGCATTCGGCGCGGCCGTCATCGGGATGGTCGGACTTGTAGGATTCTTCCCCGTCCTAAGAGAACTGCTCCACAGCGGAGTTGATCCGCTGGTAATGATCGTTCTGCTGATCGCTTATCTAGCGACGGTTTTGCTGATGTTCGCAGTGCTGGTCGGCCATGTGTGGAAGAATAGCGGTGATATCCGCGTCAAAGCTCCGCAGTCCGACCAGGACGGCCAGGACCGCTACCTTCGTCCGATCACGACCGCACAACTCGAAGAGCCCCACGATGCCCCCGCAAGCGTCACCGAGCACACCACACGAACCCTTGATGAGGTCCCGCTCAGGCGGCCGTAGCTCCTGATCTCTCGGGGAGCTTGAACGTATGTGTCTCGCCGTGTGCAAGGTAGATCATCTTCTCGCCCCAACCCGCAGCCTCAGCCGTCCGCTTGAAATCCTCGAGCGGTGACTTGAAAACGTCGTAATCGTTGTAGTGGATCGGGATAGCCGCGTCAGGCCTGACGATATTCAGCATCTGCACGCCCTCCTCGTCATCCATCGTGACCATTATCCCAAGTACCCGCGTGCCGCCCAGGTGCATCAGCGCCAGATCCACACCGGGGAAGCGCTTGGGAATTTCGTTGAGGTCGTCATGAATAAGAGTATCGCCCGTAATGTAGAGCCGATATCGCGTCCCGCCTTTCCCGTCAAGGAAGTCAAGCATCGATCCCATTACCGGCGGCAACGCAAAATCTACGATCCCGGGTCCATGCTGACCGGGCATCGACGTGATCTTCAAGCACGAATCTCCCTTCTCGATCGTGACGGCGTCCCAGGTCTCAAGCGGGTATGCACGTGTAAAGCCCTTGTCGCCCAGGTTCTCTGCAGCGTGCTCTGTCGTAATAATAGGCAGGTCCTTTCGCAGCTCCTCCTCGGCGATGCGATCGAAATGGTCGCCGTGATAGTGCGACAGTACGCAGAGATCGATGTGGGGCAGCTCATTGATATCCATCGCCGGCTCCGTCAGGCGCTCGGACGTGAGCCCATAGCCAAGATGTACGTGATCGCCGGCATGGAGAAAGTTTGGATCCGTCAGGATCGTAAATCCGCCGATCCGGAGGATGGTCGTTGCAGTGCCGATGAAGTAGACCGTACCAGTGTTGGGGTCCACGGGCGCGTCGGTGGCGTCGATGACGAGTTTGTGTTCGTGCGGCATAGGAAAAACCTCGATGGAGGTCAGCCTACCGCCGCGGTGCGTCCGCCGATGTAATGTGACTTACCTAGTCCTCCAACATCCGTCCCCTGGTCTCGATGACGAGGGGCAGGGCTGCCACGCCGAGCAGTGGAACGATACCCACCCAAAACAGGACCTTCATTGCGCTGTCGATCGCATTCGCTCCGCTCGCGGCTATGCTGCCCACCAGGAAGGGTCCAAACGCGGCGATCAGGCGGCCGATGTTGTACGTGAATCCCGCACCCGTTCCCCTCAGCCGCGTCGGAAATAGCTCCGGCAGATAGAATGTGAATGCCCCGAATATTCCATACGTCGTGAGCCCGATCGGGAAGTACATATACAGCCGCGTATGTGGTGCGAGATCCAGACCGAATGCAGCCATCAAGGCCACCGCCGACCCGAGAAAGTAGACAAGGAACATCTTTTTCCGTCCCAAGAGCTTCGCCGCCGGGATCGTAAGAAGAGTGGCGATCAAGCCCGAGAGGTTGAAGATATTCGTCGCGGTCTTTACCCATTCCTGGCCCATGACCTCGACAGCGGCCTTGTCGAGCCCGAGCGTGGCTGCCTCTTTTGCCGCGAGGCCCTTTGCTACCACTGCGATGAAGGCATTGCAGCTCCACCACGTGACGAGCGCCGTCATCGCCATTAGCAACCCGCTGATCGTCAAGGCACGGTATTTTGGCGTAAAGAGTTCGCTGATCTTGGCGTGAGTGCGGACAGTATCTCCCAGCTTCGCCCAACGCTCCGGCTCCTTGACGAACAGCCGGACGACAAAGGCCACAGCCGCGGGCACGAGCCCAAAGAGAAACACGTATCTCCACGAATTTGTCGGATCTACAAAGTAAACTCCCGTGATCTGATACGTGACGTACGTCGCCAAAAAGAGTCCGATCGGCGATGCCGTGTACAACAGGGCTCCAGCCTCAACGCGTCGCTTCTCCGGTACCACCTCGGCAACCATCGCCGCCCCTGCAGCCCACTCACCCCCGATCCCAAGTGCCGACACAACGCGAAAGACGAGCAAAACCCAGATGTTCGGAGCGAAGGCGCACGCAGCCGTACCAAGCGAGTACAGCAGCATTGTCAGCAGCAGCGTTTTTGTCCTGCCGATCCGGTCCGCGACCTTGCCAAAGATGATCCCGCCCAAACACCATCCGATCAGGAGCACCGATGTCAGAATTCCGGTCCATTGGAGAGTCGCCGATTGTGCAGCCGGAGTGCTCAGCGGTATCCCTAGCAGCGTCGGCACCGCGTTCGGCGCGACATAATTCATCAGCAGGCTGTCAAAGATATCAAAGCCCCAGCCCAGCCACGCCGCGAGGATCACCGTCCACTGATAGGCGTTCATATCGAGCAACGTTCGCCGCCCGCCGGGAGCTAATGCGTTCTCCATTATTTAGACCTCAGGTGTGCTAGTCTGCCTAAATATATGACCGAACGCCTCTCTTTGCAACAGACTTATTCACCGAATGGCATCTGCTTTGGCTGTGGACCTGCGAACGATAAAGGCTTGCACATCAACAGCTTCCCGGCGGCGGACGGCAGCGGGGATATCGTCGCCACGTGGCATGCCGAGCCGCATCATCAGGCCTTTCCCGGCGTCCTCAATGGAGGCGTCATCGGTGCCCTGCTCGACTGCCACTCAAATTGGGCCGCCGCCTACCACCTGATGCAAAGACAGGAGCTCAACCAGGCACCGTGCACCGTGACCGCGGACTTTCACGTCAAGCTCCTCCGCCCCACGCCCTCCGACGCCGAGATCACCCTCCGCGCTCGCGTTGTCGAATCAACTGAAGATCGAGCGACTGTCGAAGCCGAACTCATCGCTGCGGGCAAAGTCTGCGACACCTGCCGCGGCACCTTCGTCGCCGTAAAAGAAGGCCACCCTGCTTATCACCGCTGGTAGGCTCTGGCTCCCCTCCTTACGAAGGAGGGGTGGCCCCGACGCTTCGTCGGGGACGGGTGGTTCTCTGGTCACCTACGACAGAGGTCTGAGCAGTGCATTCGCCTGTCTCCTGTCTACAGCACCTTCCCCATCTGCATTTTGAATTCGTCCACCATCCCGAGCTTCTCCATCCACGACATCTGCTCCTGCATCAGCCGCGGCAGGTGGACGACGTCTGACAGTGCGTAGTCGACCAGCTCATCCGTCCAGACACCATCCCATTTCCGGTTGAATTTCGCCCTCTGCGACTTATCCAGGTCCACAGCGAAATACCTGTACAGCGTCTCCGCGAGCGACGCCGATTGATTGGCGCCATGCGTTAGAACCTTCTCCGCGATCATCGTGTCAAAGACGTTCCGCACGGTGTGCCCTGCAGCCGTAAGAAACTCCAGATCAAATTTCGCGTTGTGAAAGATCTTCACCAGCCCGTCGTCGGCGAGAACTTCCGCCAAAGGCCCCAGCCCCACGCCCTCGCTCACCGGCACCAGCACGTTGAATTCCCCGTCTGAGAACTGCACCGAAAACAGACGGCCCACCCGCGAGTTAAAGCCCGATGTCTCCGTATCGCACCCCAGGACGCCAGCCCCACAGAGCCGCTCATACGCTGCCCCGATCTCACCCTCGGTCCTCGCAACCAATACATTCATTCAGGAGTGATTGTAAGGCACGTCGACAACGCGTCGGAACGCAGGCAGCCTGCCTGCGTGTCTCCTCTGCGTCTTTGCGTCTTTGCGGGAACTTCTATACTTGGTGTTCCCTTTGCGACCTTCGCGCCTTTGCGTGAAACTCTCCGCCGCAAGCGATCACGGGAAACTGCTACCGTGTCTTTCGCGTATTTCGCGGGTAAAATCTCTTTAATGCCTCAGACCCTCACACCGATCGAAGCACGCATCCTCGGCGCACTCGTCGAAAAGCAACTCACCACTCCCGAGTACTACCCGCTCACCCTCAACGCGCTCGTCAACGCGTGCAACCAAAAGAACAACCGCGAGCCCGTCATGTCTCTCACCGAGACAGAGGTCACGAACGCACTCGAAAACCTGCGCGATCGCAATCTCGTCTACGTGTTCTACGGATCGACCAGCCGCGTGCCTAAATACAAGCACATGCTGCCGACATACTACGAGCTCGAGCCCGCCGAGGTCGCGGTAATGGCGGTGCTCATGCTCCGCGGTCCCCAAACTTTAGGAGAATTACGGGAACGCACCGGCCGCATGCATGAGTTCTCGGGCCTCGACGAGGTCAATCAGGTCCTTACCGCTCTCACCACCCGCGAAGACCCGTTAGTCACACGCCTCGACCGGCTCCCCGGCCAAAAGGACGCCCGCTTCGCCCAGCTCCTCACCGGCCCGATCGACCTTGAAGCTCTCGCCAACTCGGTTTCAGTGCGTAGTGGATCCTCTGAGTCGGCAAGTGATCGGATCACGAAACTGGAGTCTGAGGTCACGCGACTCTCGACCGAGCTCATTGAGCTACGTGATACATTCGCTGAGTTTCGCAAGCAGTTCGAATGACGACCGATCCACCCTTAGAGGGAGCGCTCGTTAACCCTGCCTTTCGGGTAGGTACGCTACGTTACCACCATTTTGCGTTCGTGAACCTAGGATGGTGACTATCATGAGCGTTATTTCCATACAAGACCCGGCTCCCGATGGTGCACACACACGGACGCCTATCCCGGTGAAGATCGGCGACGCCGTCGAAGCATATGCGGTTTTTAAGAACGGCAAGTACGAGTTTGATGTGGACCAGGAGTTTAGCGATCGCAAGTCCTCCTATGAGATCGGCTTCGAGATCGCCAACGGCCAACCCACCGCCGTCCTGATATCTGCCAAGGGCCATTGAGACGGCGAGCATTCTCGCTCCCCTCCCAGTTGAAAAGAAAAGCCCGGCAGCAGCCGGGCTTTCTCAGCGTCAGGAGCGGGGAGAGTAAAAACTACTGCCAATCGCCGCCGCGGTTACGGCCCACACCGATCTTCATACGGACCATGTCCTCGATCGTTGCATCCGGTTTCTCCGCACGCGCCTTCCGCACATAATCGCCGTCGATGTGAAAGATACGTGCCTTCACAATGTCCTCGCTCTCGAGATTCTGCAGGCCCGCGGTCTTTAGCTCATTCAAAAACTCGGGGGTCACTTTAAATATCCGGAACTTCACAAGCCCCTCGAAGCTGCGGTTGTCAAAGCCCATATCGTGGACCTGCCTGACGTAATTGGCGTCTATCTTGAAGATGCGGCCCTTCACCAGATCCTCGAATGTCAGGTTCGGGAAGCCTGTAGACTTCATCTCCGCGGCGTACTTCCCGTCGATGTGAAAGATCGCCGCTTTGAATAGATCATCAACGTCGAGTTGGCCAAAGTTAGCCGAATTTAAGTCATCTGCTAAGGCTGTAGTGACATTGAGCAGCGCGGCGGACAGGAGGCGTTCTTCTACGGAATTTTTACCTGCGTCGTCCTTGTCGAAGCGTATCCCACGCTTCGGATCCTCAAAGTCAAAGCCTTTCGCGCGCATCGCCGACAAGTAGCCGCCGTTTGGAGTAAAGGTGAATGTTCCCTTGCAGTCTCCGCTCGCGCACGTGCCTTCTCCGTCCACTGTGCCGGCCTCCCGGGCGAGACGAAAGCGTACCGGCCCGCCGCTCTGTACCTGCTGCTCAGTCAGGCCGAGCTCAGCATATGAATAGTTTTGTCCGATCGAATTGTGTCCGTTGCCCGCGCGCCAGTGCTCAAACTGAATATTGACCTTGCCGCTCATATCCTCACGAGGCATACCGGGCTCGTCCTCGTCGTCGTTGTCAGCGCGGTGCGGGCGAGCAGGACGGTCCGGTCTGTGTGACCGCGACTCGATGCGCCACTCGCCCGTTATCGGTGTTTGGGCCACGATCGTGATCGAGCCGATACAAATTACGATAAATAGCAGGCACGACAATCCTGCCGTGATATAGATGAGAGCTTTACGCATTAAATTCCTCCGGGTGTATTCATGAGCCATGTGACGGGAAAACACCGGGAAGAGGCGCTTTGTGACAGCTTTTATCGGGAGGTTGTTACGCCGTATCACTGCAAAGCTCCTCAAACGCCTCATCAGTGAACTTGAAGTGACGCTCGGCCTCATCTACTTCGGCTCCCAACTTCTTGTAAAAGCCAATGGCGGATGTGTTCCAGTCCAACACGACAAAGTCGATGCGCTCATAACCGCGGGTATGGGCGAGCCGAGCAAGGAACCGAAGTATCATCTGGCCGATGCCACGGCTGCGGTATCCCGGGCGAATGTAAATGTCCTCGAGATAGAATCCACGCTGTCCACGGAAACTCGCGAAATTCGGAAAAAAGAATGCGTATGCGATCGCCTGCTCACCATCCAGCGCGATCAGCCCCTCAGCTGTCGCACCATGGTCAAAGAACGCGGCTTCCAGCCGCCCGGCGTCCACCTCGAGGTATTGCTCGAGGTGCTCGTACTCGGCAAACTCCCGCAGGAGCCCCAGCAAAGCAGGGATATCAGCGGGCTCTACGCCCCGGACCTGGATATTCGACATAAGAAAAAAGCCTGCAGACGCAGGCTTTTAGGATAAGTGACAGATGCCGGTACGCGTTAGTTGCCGCGTTTCCGGGCCGGTGTTGTGACCTTTTGGGGCGTGACCTTCTGTTCGTTCTTAAGCTGCTCAAGAACCGCCTGCACGTCAGCCTTGTACTTATGCCCGTCAGGAGCAACCGAGACGTACTTGGCCAGGAAGTTGGCCCCCTCCTGCAGGGTCGCTTTGTCGTTGTTGTTCATTGCACCGAGAGCAAAAAGGCACAGCCCCGCACCCGCAAGCGCGTCAGGATTGTCGGGCGAGGTCTCGAGGATCTTCTTATACGCATCCGCAGCGGCCTGGTATTCGCCCGTGACACGGTATAGGTCCGCGATGATCATCGCCGCCTCCGCCTTTTTGGCGGCATCCGTCTCAACCGCAACATACTCCGGGATGAGCAGCTTAGCATCTTCGATCATGACCGGGTCGACCTGCTCCGTCCGGGCCGCGATCCTCAGAGCGTCACGTGTCCCTTTCAGGGTATTCAGCTTCGTCGCGTCAAGGTTAGCCTTGTCAGTAACGTCGGTGGCGGGAGCATTCTTCATCACGGTCCAAGCGTCCATGTAGCCCTTTACTGCTGCGAGTAGGTCCTCGCGGGTCTTCAGCTTGCCCGCGACGACCGCCTGCGGGTCAGTTTCCTTGACCGCAGAGTTATAGCTCGCAGTTGCTCTAGCGATCAGAGCAGCACCCCGGTTGTTGAGAAGCACAGGTGCCGTACCGACGAAAGTAGGATCGGCATTCACACCCTCGGTGTATTGCGCGATGGCAACGTCATAGTTCTTGGCGGTGTATGCCTCATTTCCCGCCTTGAGCGCGGCAGAGACGATCTCATTAGCCTTTTGAGCCTTGGCGTTCTTCTCCTGGACCTCTTTTGTCTTGGCCTCGTATTCGGCTTGCGCCTTCTTCTGTTCAGCGGTTAATTCCGCAGTCTGCTCGCCACCTGTACCGGCGGCGGCCCCGCCGCCCGCCATAGCTTGGCGGATCTGTTGTTCGGTGTACTTTGAGCCGTCACCTGGGGTCATGGTCAAAAGGATCTTATCGTCACCGGCCTTCACCTTGGGGGCTACGGCCGGAGCAAATCCCGGAGCACTGAAGCTCAGCACGTACAAGCCGCCAATTGGGACACCCGCGAACATGAAGTTGCCGTTCTTGTCCGTCTTACCCGATGGTAGGGTGCCCTTAACGTCTAAACGGTAGACCTCAATAATGGCGCCCGCAACGGGTGCCTGCTTGCCATCAGCGGTTTGCGTCACCGCTCGGCCACCCAAGGGGGCAAACTGGGCAACAATAGTGATGTTCCCGAGGATCACGACGACCCCGGCAAAGAATAAAGAAACCAGTACCTTGCGAAACATTAAGATCCTCCGAATGGATAACAGACCGCGGCGGGCCTTTGCGGTGATGAGATGCCTGTCTATGCCTCGCGCGTTCGTTAGATTCGCCTTATTCTATCGCAGTTTTACCGGAGAGACTACGTGATCCCCGTCACCGTCCCAGGGTGTCCCCCGAGCACGTGTGGTAAGTTAGCTTCGTACGATGGCTGAGCGGATATTTAACTTTAGTGCAGGCCCTGCAATGCTGCCCACGAGTGTGTTGGAACGCGCCCGTGACGAGCTGCTTTCCTTCGACGGGCTTGGCATGAGCATCATGGAGATCAGCCATCGTTCAAGACCATTTAGGGACGTCTTGGACAAAGCGGAGGCTGGCCTTCGGGAGCTCCTGCGGGTGCCGGACACGCATCGCATCCTCTTCCTTCAAGGAGGTGCAAGCCTGCAATTTTCCATGGTGCCGATGAACTTCCTGCCCGAAGGGGCCGTTGCAGATCATATAGTCACAGGAGCCTGGGGAACAAAAGCCGTAACCGAGGCTCGTAAGTGCGGCCATGTGAATGTGATCTGGAGCGACGAGGCCAACCGCTTTCGTACCGTTCCCGATCCCGCCGAACTGCGCTTTACCCCGAATGCGGCGTACGTACATTACACGTCGAATGAAACCATCGAGGGTGTCCAGTTTGGAAATGACCTTCCAGCATTCGGATCACCCGTCGTTTGCGATGCGTCCTCGGACATTCTGTCCAAGCGGATAGAGGTCGAGGATCATGCACTGATCTACGCGGGAGCTCAAAAGAATATCGGCCCGAGCGGCGTCTGTGTCGTGATCATCCGACAGGACATGCTGGATCGTATTCCTCAAGAGCAGGCGTCCTCACTGGATTACCGCGCCATTGCTCAAGCGGGCTCAATGCTTAACACGCCGAACACTTGGGGCATTTACATTATCAGCCTTGTCTGCGATTGGCTCCGCGGAGTAGGCGGCGTAGACGCCATCGAGGAGACAAACAAAGAGAAAGCTCGGCTTCTTTACTCGGCCATCGACTCAAGCGATGGAATGTATACCGGGCATGCCGCCCGAAGCTCACGATCGCGTATGAACGTGACCTTCCATCTTCCGGATAAGCAGTTGGATGCTCAATTCGCTGCGGAGGCCGAGGGTGCAGGCCTGAGTGGGCTGAAGGGCCACAGGAGCCTCGGCGGCATACGAGCATCGATCTACAATGCGATGCCGGTTGAAGGGGTCGAGGCTCTCGTCGATTTCATGGCCGAATTCGGCCGCAGGAACGCCTAGCAGCGCTGCACACTTTCAATCCAGCCCACGAATCGCTGCGACCAGCGAGGGCTCATCCTCGGGTGAGACCGTCCTGAGGTCTAGGAGCAGGCGGCCTCCCTCTATCCTTGCGATCACCGGAGGTTCTCCACAGCGAAGCATCTCCTCAAGGCGCTCAACCGTATGTGTCTCGTGCTTGAGGGATAGGAGCTTTGTCGGAAGCTCGGCACCTGGCGCGGCTCCACCGCCGACAGCAGACACCCCGTCCACGATCTCGATCTTAATTGCGCTGAGTTCGTCTATCTGGCGCGCCAGTTCTCGTGCCCTGGCTGAGATCTCATTCGCGGTCATGAATATTTCTTTCAGGACCGGCACTTCCTCCTCTGCACAGCCGCGGCTGTACAACACAAGTGACGATTCCAGTGCTGCTAGGATGAGCTTGTCGCACCGAAGGACGCGGTACAGCGGATGTCTGCGTATGCAGTCGATCAGGTCGCTCTGCCCGGCTATTATCCCCGCCTGCGGGCCGCCCAGCAGCTTGTCACCGCTAAACGAGACGATGTCCGCACCTTGTTGTATAGCATCACGAACAACAGGTTCATCGAGCCCCGCCCGCGAGAGGTCGACCAATGCTCCCGAGCCAAGATCCTCGTAAAAGATGAGCCCCTTCTCATGGGCAAGCGCCGCCAACTCACTACGTGACGGCGCTGCGGTGAAGCCGACTATTCTAAAGTTCGACGGGTGGACACGCAGGATCATGCGCGTGTGTGGAGTGACAGCAAGCTGGTAATCTGCGAGTTTTGTGCGATTGGTAGTTCCGACCTCCTTGAGGGATGCGCCGGAAGCTGCTAGTACATCCGGTACCCGGAAGTCACCCCCGATCTCGACTAGCTCGCCCCGCGAGATCACGACCTCACTCCCGGACGCCAGGGCCGCGAGGGTAATGTATGCGGCCGCTGCTCCGTTATTCACGACGACAGCATCTTCGGCCCCCGTCAGTTCGGCAGCAAGTGCTTCAGCACGCGCTCCGCGTCTACCCCGTCTGCCGGTTACGAGATCGTATTCGAGCGTTGCGTAGCCGGCGGAATTTTGCACTGCATCTACGACAGCTTGCGGGAGCGGCGCACGCCCGAGATTCGTGTGGACCACGATACCTGTGGCATTGATCACCTGACGAATACCGGTCCGTGATCGCTTTTCTAAAGCCTTGTCGAGGGCCTGCACCGCAAAGCGCAACAGAGATCCTCTTTCCGCAACCTCGCCCTGGCCACGCACTGTATCAGTGCGAAGTTTATTGACGATCTCACGTGCGGCTCCAACGGCCGCTGAATGACCTTCGGCAGTGACGAAGCGAGTACCCGCGTCTGAACGGAGGAGTTCATCGACAGATGGAAGTGAACGCAGGTCGGCAGCCGAGGCTTCGGGCATAAAAGCTGGAAAAGGGTGCTGGTTGGCGATTTACTTTAGTGAGGGCACCTTATCCCACGCCCTCTCGCACTCAGACGCCCTCCGCAACAACATAATGGCATTTATCGGAAACAAACTGTATAGGTCTGATCACACCAAGGCCGACGAGGCAGCGGAACTGGACCAACAGTTAACGCGCCTCGAAGAAGACATACGCAAATTAAAGATCGAGTTTGACGTATATTTCAACGGCGGGACCAGACGTCCACCACTTGAGTCGAGGGCAAGGCTCGATGCATACATCAAACGGATCGCCGATAATCGCGGCCTGACGTACGCACAGCGTTATCACTTTAACTCGTTGGTGTCACGGTTCACCTCATATCGCGAGTTGTGGCGTCGGATCTTGAAGGCGCGGGGCGAGGAGATCCAATAACGAAAAGGCGGGCCTACAAAGCCCGCCTTTTCTGTTCTATTTGGTCAGACGCGTCAGTATGCGACGGCCTTCATGACGTTCTCCGCCTGCGGCCCCTTCGGCCCGTCCGATACCTCAAATTCCACTTCTTCTCCCTGTAGCAAGGTCTTGTAGCCATCGCCCGAGATGGACGAGTAATGGACGAATATATCCTGCTCGCCCGGGGCCTCAATAAACCCATAGCCTTTTTGGTTATTGAACCATTTGACCTTGCCTGTACTCTTAGACATCGCTGATTTGGATCCTCCTAAAGCTTACAACTTGTAGTTCGTCGGGATGAGAAGCTGCGCCTCAAAAACCGCCGAGAGCAGATGCTCGGGAA
>Ga0070658_10001503_pt1 | contig 19798 bp, 18 predicted proteins | sample KBSC13metaG_FD_64664 | JGI IMG/M metagenome (GOLD analysis project Ga0070658, IMG submission 64664) | Corn rhizosphere microbial communities from Kellogg Biological Station, Michigan, USA - KBS C1-3 metaG | ecosystem: Host-associated > Plants > Roots > Rhizosphere > Soil ...
GACTGGGGCGGCAGCAAGCCCGCCGGTACGGCCTCGGACGGCACGCCCCGCACCCACGTGGGCGTCATCACCGTGGATGGCGACACCTACGACGTCTGGAAGCGCACGAAGACCAACGCGCCCGCCATCACCGGTGACAACCAGACCTTCGATCAGTACTTCAGCGTGCGCCAGACCGCGCGGCAGTGCGGACACATCTCGGTGTCCGAGCACTTCTCGCAGTGGACGTCGCTGGGTTTGCAGCTGGGCAAGCTGGAGGAGACCAAGCTGCTGCTGGAGGCGCAGGACAGCACCGGCACGATCGATTTCACGACGGCGACCGTCGTCGTGAAGTAGGCGTCAGCCCCGGGTCAACCGGCCATTCACTTGGTCGGCTCGTCGCCAGGACCGGCATCGAGGGTGCGGAAGCGGTTGGCCTGGGCCATCACCACCGTGCCGAACGGCGTGTTCCGGTCGACGTTGTCGTTGAACATCTGCCGGCTGATCACGCGCACCACCACCTCGTCCTCGGCCTCGACGCTGGCGGTGCGGATGCCGCCCGACAGCAGCGCGGTCTCGCCGAACACCGCGCCGGCGGTCAGGCGATTCAGGACCTGGCGGCGACCGTCGGCGCTGCGGTACGCGACGCAGGTGCCGCGCACGATGATGTAGGCGCAGTCGCCGGGCTCCCCCTCGACCACGATGGGCGAGCCCGGGGCGAACACCAGCGTGGGCACGGGGGGGCGCAGCGCCGCCTCCACGTCGTCGCGCAGCTCGATCACCGACCGATAACGGTGCTGCGGCTCGCGCTTCATGGCCCGCTCGATGATCTGTCCCAGGCGCATCAGCACCGGATTCGCCGGCGAGAATCGGGGCAGCGTGAACGCGCAGCGCTCGGCGGCGGCCATCGCCTCCAGGTTGTCCTCGTGGGGGTAAGGCGGCGCGCCGGTCAGGATCGAGAACAGCAAGGCGCCCAGCGCGAAGACGTCGGTGGCGTCGCTGAGCGGCAGCCCGGCCGCCTGCTCGGGCGCCATGAAGGCGGGCGTGCCGCAGCCGATGTTGTGGGTGACGGCGGCCTGGCTGGCGGCGCCCGCCAGGGCCACGCCCTTCCCCGCCGGCGGCGCCGTCTTCACCAGCGCCAGCCCCCAGTCCATCACGTAGACCTGCCCGAACGAACCCACCATCACGTTGTCGGGCTTCAGATCGCAGTGCAGGACGCCGCGGCTGTGCGCGAAGCCCACCGCGTCGCACACCTTCAGGTAGGCCATCACCAGCTGGTGCAGCTCCTCGGGAGAGGCCGGCGGGTGCTCCAGCTCGGCGATCCATTCGGTCATCGTCCGCCCCTCGACGCGCTTCATCGTGAAGTAGCGGTTGCCGCTGGCGTCGGTGCCCAGCTCGTGCACGGGGACGATGTTCGGATGGTCCAGCTGCGCGGTGATCTGCGCCTCGCGTACGAAGCGGCTCACCTCCTCCGGGCGATGGGCCAGGTTGGGATCCAGCACCTTGATGGCCACGGTGCGCAGCAGGCTGAGATCGCGCAGGCTGTGCACGGACGCCATGCCGCCCGCCCCGATGGCGGCGACGTACTGGTAGCGGCCGCTGCCGGGCTCGAACGAGGGGAGCGACGCGGCCTGCCCGGCGGTGCCCTCCCCCGATGAAGGGTCCTTCAAGGGCATGGTGGGGGCTTGCGATCCCATCTTGCGTTGGTCTGGATTACCCACGGGCGAAGCATATACCCCGCGCGTTCGTCGGGCCCCTTCTGCCGGGCCGACGACCGACGGGGAATGCCGGTCGAGCCGGAGAGACACCGGCTCGACCAGGCCTGACGGCCGCTACCCTGGGCCCGCTAGGGCAGGAACTTGATGCCCGAGATCGACACGTCGATGGGACAGCCGGCGGCCGCGTCGCTGGCGCCACCGTCCCCATCGCCGGCGTCGCTGGCGGGGATGTTCGTGCCCGTGAACTGCCACTGCAGGCCCACGACCTGCCCCGCGAGCTGGGACGACCAGGGACTGACGCTGGTCAACGGCGTCGTCACCGTCATCGTGTCGGACGTCGGCACGACCACCTGCTTCACGACCGGGTAGTTGTAACAGGTGCCGGCGTCCTGATCGCAGCCGCCGGGCGGATTCTGCGAGGTGGGCGTCTGATCGAACGTCTTGATCTGCAGCTCGAGGTCGCAGCCGGGCGACGAGCCCGAGATGGTGAACTGGATCTGCGAATACGCCTGCGTGTTCGCGCAATCGAGGAAGCCCAGGCCGGCCCCACCGTAGTCGCCCATCGTCACCGCGCCCGTCACGTGCAACGCGTGGGTCGTGGTGTCGACGACGGCGCTCATCGAGGAGCCCATGGGGCCGTGGTACGCGTAGATGCTGCCGTACAGGCCCGTGGTGCTGCCCCAGTTGCCCGTCGAAGCCTTGTAGTCGGTGAAGTCGGTCACGCCCCCCTCGCCGCCGTTCTGCGGCGTGACGGGGTTCTGGCAGTCGAGGCCATTGTGGGTGGCGCCGCCGTCCATGCCGCCGTCGCTGCCGCCCGTGGGCAGCACCAGGCCGGGCGTCTCGTTGTTCGCGTCCCAGCTCACGAACGTCGTCACGCTGTTGGCCGGCAGGTCGTAGCTGAAGCCGTCCGAGCCCACGTCGACCGAGCTCTTCGCCGCCAGCGCGTCGTCATTCGACGTCACCCAGGGCGTCAGGCTGTTGATCGAGCCGCCATCGATCTTGAACTTCTGGGTCACCTTGCTGGAGCTGCTGTTGATGGCGATGACGGCCAGGTGGCTGTCGTCGCGGTACGCCTCGATCAGGACGCCGGACGTCGGGTGGTCGGTGGCCCCGATGCGATGGAACCCCGGCCGCACGAACTTCGACCAGTTCCCGAACGCGTAGCCGCGCTTGAACATGTAGGGCGACCCCATGGTCGAGTCGGGCTGGATGAAGGCCGGGTTCTGGCGAGTGGGGTTGTCCTTGTAGCCGTCCGCGGTGATGTAGATGGCCCACCAGTTCCAGGCGTTCATCTCGGTGGTGACCATGTGATCGTGGATGTGCTTCGCCATGTCGATGGCGCTGGTCATGCTGGGATCGGGCGTGTCGCCCTTCGGGTTCTCCTGCGACCACTCGGTCTCCCAGAAGTGCTTCTGATGCTGCTGCGGGGCGTGATAAGCCAGCTCCGACGCCCCACCCGCCTGATAGGGGTGCGTGGCGATGACGTCGGTCATGCTGGTGGCGGTCGAATCGGCGAACAGCGCGTCCACGTAGGTCTGGCAGTTGGAGAAGCTGGCCGTCTCGGGGGCGATCGTCTTCACATCGGGGAAGCGGCTGCGGAAGGTGGGTCCCATGTAGTCCCGCATGAACTTCGTCAGCGCCGCCGGATCCATCTGCGAGTTGTCCCAGGTCGCGACGTAGTCGGGCTCGTTCACCGGGGAGACGCCGATCAGGTCGACGCCGGCCTCCTTCATCGCGCCCACGAAGTCCGCCAGGTAGTTGGCGAAGTCCTGGTAGTGCCCTTCCTGCAGCGTGTTCATGCCGTAGCCGGCGTCCTTGTCCGAGCCGTTCTTGTTGTTCGTGGTCTTCCAGATGGGCGGCGGCGTCCAGGCGGCCGCCCAGATCTTGGCGCCGCGGGCGATCGCCTGCTGCGCGGTGGACAGCTCCGGCGCCGTCGCGACGGGCATGGCGTTGTCCGTCGGCTCGGAGCCGTCTGTCGCCGTGTCGGCGGGCACGCCGATCATGATCCGCAGCAGCGACAAGCCGATCCCCTTCTTCGCATCGAAGAGCTGGTTCGCCTGGTCGTCGGTGATGGTGCCGCCGAAGAACGCCGAGGACGCGCCGAAGCCGTCGATGCTCTGGTGGTCCTCGTTCCAGCTGACGGTGACGTCCAGGTGCTGCTCAGCCTTGTGACAGGCACCAAGGCTCACGGAAAATGCCGCCGCGAGCGCGGCAGGCCATAGCGTCCTCATGATCACATCCTCCTGGGGGAAACGGGGGAAGCGGGGGATTGGGGGAAGGCGGGGAGGCTACCACGACGCGTGCTAGGGTGCGTGCCGATGAAATTCCGACCGAATCTCCCCCTTCGGCGCGGCCAGCTCTTCCTTGCCACCCTCGCCACCGTCGGCGCCACCATCGGTGCTTGCGCCTGCGGCGCCTCCCCGGACCCGACCAACGTTTCGGTCGCGATCGACGCCACGCTGCCCCACCAGACGCTGGCCGGCTTTGGCGCGGCGACCGCCTATCAGCCGTATCTGTTGTCGGGCCGCAACGACGACATCTACAAGGTGCTGTTCGTCGACTCGGGCCTGGACATCCTGCGCCTCGGCAACTGGTTCCAGAACCAGGGGACGAACACCACGCCCGCCACCCCCTTCAGCGATCAGGCCGGCTTGCAGATCGTGCAGAAGGCGACCGCGGCGCGCGGCGGCGTTCCCCCCAAGATCCTGATGTCCTCGTGGACGCCGCCCGCCTACCTGAAAAGCAACGGCGTGACCAAGACGGGCTACGGCAACACCACCACGCCGGCGGGCACGCTGATCCAGAAGGACGGCGCCTTCGCCTACGCGGACTTCGCCGACTGGTGGGTCCGGGCGCTGCAGGCGTACGCCGCCCAGGGCATCGTGCCCGACTACGTCAGCATCCAGAACGAGCCCGACTTCTTCATCAACCAGTGGGAGACCTGCGTGTTCGGAACCACCGAGGGGGCCATGGTCGCGGGCATCCCGGGCGCCGGTTATGGGCAAGCGCTGGACGCCGTCTACCGCGGCATTCAGGCGGCGGGCCTGGCGTCGCCGCCGGTGCTGCTGGGCCCCGAGACGACGGGCTTCGCGAACGACATCGTGCAGAGGTACATGAACGGCGTCGACGCCACCGAGATCGGCGGCGTGGCGCACCACCTGTACGGGGCCACCGGCGAAAACCCGGCGCCCGACTCGTTCGACGGAGCGATGCGCGACGTGGCGCGGACAGGCGCGGCCGTCGGCCTGCCGACGTTCATGACCGAGTATTCGCCGAACGCGCCGACGATGTTCGACACGGCGCTGCTGATCAACAACGCCATGACGGTGGAGAACGCCTCGGCCTACATCTACTGGGAGCTGATCTGGAACGACGCGAACCCGCAGACGGGCCTGGTTTCCGTGCGGCAGGGGGCGGGCAACGCGCCCTACACCATCAACGACATCTACTACGCGCTGGTGCACTTCGCGCGCTGGACCGATCCGGGCTGGGTGCGGGTCGATACGAAGGTGAACGCCTCGTCGGTGCGCGCCTCGGCCTACCTCAGCCCTGACGGCGCGGCGCTGACGCTGGTGCTGCTGAACGCCGACACCGCGGACCACTTCGTCGCCGTGAACTCCGGCACCTTCCCGTACGGCACGCTGGCCGTCTATCGTTCTTCGGACAGCGCTTCGGGAAGCGAGCGCGCGGCGGCCGCCGCCCTGGAGGCGGACGGCAGCCTGGCCATGCCGCCGCGCTCGATCGCGACGGTAACCTTCACGCCTTAGCGCTCGGGGAGCGCCGGCGCGGCGACAGGGCCACGACGGCGAGCCACCGTTCTAGAGGTGCCACCATTCAACCAATGACGTACCGGCTGGCTCACTGGGCACCGCCCCCGGGGCGGCCGTCCTTCTCGTGCTGGCCGTGAGCGTGTAAGCACCACCGGCCGGGCGGGCCTGGCAGCGCGCCGCCTGGGCCCGGACGGCAGCGCGACCGGATCAGGGCAATTTGATCCCGGTCGCGCGGCTGTTCAGGGGACGCGCGGCTGCTGGAGGGTGGCCACGATGCCAGTGTCGGAGGCGATGGCGGGACCGTCCGCGCACAGCCCAGGAATGGGCTGAAAGTCGGTTTCAGTGCTGGCGGACCACACGACCGTGAAGTCACCATTGGGGGTCGTCACCTCTGTATATTGGGCCGACGGGATGAGCTGCGGCGGCATGGTGCCGAGGAGATGGTCGACATAGGTGCGCTGGAATGTGTAATGGCAGTTGTCGCTGAGCGAGCGCGTGCAGGCGGGCTGGCTCGTCGCACCAACGCCAAACAGATCGTAGATATCCGTGGGCGCGAGATCGGGCACGATGGCGCCCTGCCGCGCCAGGAAGCGGATGCGGCCCCCCTCGCCGTCGCGGATCACCAGGGACTGCGTCCTGAAGGTCCCGGCGAAGGCCCCGGCGGCCAGGACGTCGCGTTGCTCGAAGCTCATCCAGATCCGGTCGCCCTGGCCATCTTGCTGCTCGACGTAAGGGGGATAGACGGCGGCGGCGAGGCCGTTTGAATCCCAGGCAAACAGGGAACCGTCGTCCAGCAGCACCACGACACCTGTCGCGCGGCTTTGCAACCAGGCCGGCCCGGTGCAGTGAACGTCGTACCCAACAACCGCGTCCGGCACCTTCGTACAGCGGGATGCGCCACTGCCACCGGCGACGCCCCCGCCCCCGCCTGCACCAGCGGCGCCTGATGCGGTGCCACCGTATCCGCCGGGGGCGGTCCCGGGCGCCCCGTCGTCAGGCACCGCCACGAAGAGCCAGGGAAAGATGTGCCGCGGCTCATCCCAGGTGGTGACGGGACCGGACGGGCAGAGGGGATTGTCGACGTTCGCCCCGCCTTCCCCACCACCGCCGAAAGAGACACCGCCCGCACCACCGCCGCCGCCGCCCACCGGGTGCCCTCCCAGCGCGTCCCCGCCCCGCCCTCCCCCGTCCGCGCCAGCGGCCGGGTGGCCACCCGACCCACCTCCGCGGTTGTCATTTTGTGTGCCGCACGCCGCGAACAGCGCGCTGGCCAGCACCAGAATCGTTCCTCCCCAGGATGATGCTCCGTGGATCGCCCCGACGAAAGCACGCCCGTGTCTCTGCTCGGTCGTCACCATGGCGATATGACCGTGCAAGCCGGAGACCAGCGCCGAGCGCCGGTCTCGAGGCCGTCGCGATGCCAAGCACTGAAGCACCAAGAAATCCTGCTTGGCATTCACACCGAATGTCTGGCGGGTCTAGAAGCCGTCGGTGACCGAGTTCAGATAGACCTGATCGACCTGGGCGGCCCCGGCCTCGAACTGGGCGCACGCCACCAGGGCATAGGTGGCGTTCGAAGGCGCCGCCGTGACCGCCTTGTGCATCAGGGTCCACTGACTGCCAGTGCTCCCCGAGACGACGTCGAAGCCGAGCGCGCTGTCCGTGCAGCTCGAGTTCGCGTGGTACTCGACCGAACAACTCACCGGACTGCCGCCGCTCGACTGGTAGTACATCGCCCCCAGGAAGTAAGACGAGCCCCCGGTGATGCGCGCGCACTGCTGGATTCCGCCGAAGCCGTTGTCGAAGGACGCGGAGCCCGAAGAGCCGCAGAAGAAGCCGTCGCTGAAGGAGAACGCGATGGTCGTGCCGTCGCTGGCGGCGTGCCAGCCGCTGAGGTCAGTGTCGAAGCCGGGGTTCGTCAGCACGTTGCCGGCGTCCTTCTTGGCGCAGGCGCAATTGTGGGTCGACGTGTTGCAGATGGCGTAGGCGCCCAGGTTCAGCGACGCGTGGGCGGTGTCGGTGCACTCCGCGTTCGAATTACACTGGACGCACTTCCCCTGCACGCAATCCGGGGTGCTGTTCCGGCATTGCGAGCAGGTGCTTCCGCAGTGAGCCGCGGTCATGGACGTGTCGACGCACGTCGACCCGCCGCACAGCGACTGATTGGTGGGGCACATGTCCGCGCACAACGGCATGCTGTCGGTCCGGCAGCCGAACATGCACGACATCATGGTGGAGGCGACGCAGGCCCCGGCGCCGTCGCACAGCGCCGCGGTGATCGCGGTGCCGCCGGTGCACGACGCCGCCGCGCCACAGGACGTGGTGTTGCTGGGAAACGTGCACGACGCCCGGTGGGCGGCGGTGCCGTCGCACTTGCCGGCGCAGGCGCCGGCCCCCGTACATGCCGCCCGCGGCGTGGTCGACGGTGAGCACGTTCCCTTGGTCGTGCCGAGGCTGCACGATTCACAGTTGCCCGTGCAGCTGGTGTCGCAGCACACGCCGTCCACGCAGTTCGTGCTGGCGCACTCGGCGCCCATGGCGCACGCCGTGCCGTTGCTCTTGCCGACACAGGTCGTCCCGTTCATGCAGACCGGCTTGTTCCCGCTGCAGGTGGGGCAGCACTCGTTGCTGGCGATGCACATCCCGTTGCACATCTTCTGTGTTCCCGAGCAGCCCGTGCTGCCGCCAGTCCCCGGCGGCGTGGTCCCGCCGCTGCCCACCATACCGCCCGTTCCGGGAGGGGTGGTCCCGCCGGTCGCAGGTCCGACGCCGCCGCTGGCCGTCCTCATGCCGCCCGCGCCGCCGCTGTTCAGTCCGCCTGTACCAGTCTGCGTCCCGCCGGCTCTACCGCCCTGCCCCCCGCCACCCGAACCGGGCAGGATGATGCCGCCAGAGCCGCCACCGACCACCCCACCGGCGCCGGTGGGCGCCGTCGCGCCGCCGGTGCCGGTGACGCCGCCGCTGCCTGCGATATGGCCACCGGCGCCCGAGCCACCGGTTCCACCGGTGCCCAAGGGCGCGTCGCCTTTGCTGTCCGTTCCGCTGTCCTTCGGAACGTATTGAGGAGGCGAACCACAACCCGACACGAAGACGCCTGCGGCGACGACGAGGGAGGAGAGGAGCGCCGTGGGGGACATCCGGGGGGAGATCGGATTCCGACGACTATGCATTTGCGCGCAGAATACACGACTCGGTTTCGTGTCCACCGTCATTTTGCTAGCGGCATCTTGATCATTGAAGATGGCGTCCCGATCGCGAGCGGGAGCGTCCACTCTGGCCGCTTTTGACCGGCGATCGGCCGCGCAAGCTGGCCATTCGCGGACATAGATAGACGGGGGGACCCCTGGTAGATTGCCCGCCGATTGTCATGAAGCTCCCCCTCTTGGCTGTCCTGACGGCCAGCCTCGTCTGTTTGCCCAGTCCGTCCCCGCTCGGCTTTCTCGGCTCCCCCCGCGCCTTCGCCGCCGACGAGAGTGACGACGCGGTGATCGCACGCGGCGTCGCGTTGCGAAAGGAAGGCGACGATCAGGCTGCCCGCGACCTGTTCATGAAGGTCTACGAGCGCTCGCACAGCGCGCGCGCGGCAGGCCAGCTGGGTCTCGCCGAACAGGCGCTGGGCCGCTGGGAGGAGGCCGAGTCGCACCTGCGCGAAGCCTTGCGCTCACCCGACGATCCCTGGGTGAAGAAGAACCACGATGCCCTGAGCCGGGACATGTTGCTGATCAAGTCACACATAGCGCGCGTCGAGATCGTGGGCGACCCAGAAGGCGCCGAGGTCCTGATCAACGGCCGACCCGTGGGGAAGCTTCCCCTGTCCGGCCCCGTCAGCACCAGCGCCGGTTCCGTCGACGTCGAGGCGCGGGCGCCCGGCTATCAGCACGAGATGAGGACGGTCAACCTGACGGGCGGGCAATACCAGCGGCTGGTCATGCGCCTGCAGAGGAACGAGCCCGCGCCGTCGGCGACCGCCACAGCGGTCCCGCCAGCCTCGCTGGTCGGGGCGCCGTCGGACACGCCGGCCCCGGTCACCAGCCCGCCCGCGGTTAGCCGCCCCAGCAGCGACACGCAACCCAGCCCCCTTCGCCCCATCGCCAAATGGACCGCGCTGGGACTGGCGGGCGCCGGCCTGGCCGTCGGTATCACCAGCAGCGTCGTGCGCGCGAACAAGCTGGATCAGTTCAAGAGCGCGGACGGCGGACGCTGCGTCGAGATGGCCGGCCGCGCGGTCGATGCCGACGGCAATCCCGTGCCCACCTGCCAGGGCCTGCTCGATTCCTACAAGTCGATGCGCACCTGGCAGATCGTCGGCTTCGTCTCGGCCGGCGTCTTCGCCGCCACCTGGCTGGCGCTGTTCCTGACCGAGCCGTCGCCGGCCGCCGGGCCCGGCGGCAGCGTCGCGCGCGCGCGCTCGCTGGTGTGCGCCCCCACGGCCGACCCGACCGGCGCCGGCGCGACCTGCATGTTTTCCATGTGACGCCCGGCGGGAAACGCCCCCCGAGGAGCACCGGCCCCCGGGTTGCCACCGCCTGATCGACGCCTACATTGGATCCTGCGTGCACGCAGTCACGCGAAGGCGAGGTTCCATGAGGCTCAAATCGATTCTGTCCAGACGGGCGCGTCAGCCCGAAGAGATCCCCGAAAACTATGGCGACGCTCTGGCGATGGAAGTGCTGCATCGTCTCGATCGGCGCGACCTGTGGGACTGGCGGTGGCAGGCCAGAAATCACGCGACGACGTTGTTCGCGCTCGGCGCGGTGGCGCTGACCACCGCCGGGCTGCTGCTGGTGCGCTCTTTCATTTCGCGCCCGCCCAGCCTGTTGACCCGCTCCGCGCGCGCCGGACGCCGGGTGGTCCGCCGCCTGGCGGCTGGCCCCGCCCTGGCGCAGGCCGCCTTCGCCTGAGTGGCCCGGCATGAGGGTCGTCGTCTTCGGCGCGACCGGCAACATCGGCGCGTGCATCAGCAAGGAAGCGTCCAATCGCGGTCACGAGGTCGTGGGCGTGGTGCGCGATCCCGAGGCTGTCCAGCCGCCGGATCCGCGGGTGACGCTGAAGCGCGGCGACGCCACTGATCCCGGCAGCGTCGCGGCGCTGGCGCGTGGCGCCGACGTCGTGGTCAGCGCGATCTCGCCGCGCCCCAACGCTCGAGGGCTGGGCGCACCGTCCCTGGCCGCCGCGGCCCACGCGCTGGTGACGGGCGTGCGCGAAGCCGGAAAGAAGCGCCTCATCGTCGTGGGCGGCGCCGGAACGCTGGAGGTGGCGCCCGGCCAGGCGTTGATGGACCAGCCCGACTTCCCCGAGGCCTACCGGCACGAAGCTCGTGAAGGTCGGGACGCCCTGGCCGTGCTGCGCAAGGAAGGGGCCGGTCTCGACTGGACCTACCTCAGCCCCGCCGCGGAGATCGCGGCCGGCGATCGCTCGGGCAACTACCGCACCACCGAGGATCGCTTCCTGACCGACGACAAGGGCAAAAGCTTCATCACCTTCGAGGACTACGCCGTCGCGCTGGTCGACGAGCTCGAGCACCCGAAGCACGCCGGGCGACGGTTCGGCGTCGCGTACTGAGTCTCGGCCGCAGCTCGACGACCGGGCTTGTGCCGCGGTGCGCCTGCGGGTGGTGACAAATATCACGCAAACTCTCGGCCCCGTCGTCCCATGTATCCGTCGGATCAACCATCCGACCACCAGGTGGGACAAGAGAGACTGCGGACTGACAGGTGTGCCCGAATGGGCTCCTGAGCAGGATTCGTCTCCCCCCTCCCCCAAAGGCGTCAACCCGTGGCCGAACGGCCACACGCTGGGCCCGTGCCCAAGAATCGAGAAGACAGAATGAATTCCAGCAAGCTCATGAAGTTCGCAACGGCCGGGTTCGGCCTGGCGCTGATCTTGGGCGGATGCGGCTCCTCCGGTAGCACCCCTCCGCAAGGGTCGGGGGGATCGTCCTCCAGCTCGGGCGGCACCACGGGCAGCTCGGGGGGCACCACAGGCTCCGGCGGGCAAACTTCCACCGGCGGCACCACCGGCTCCGGCGGCGTCACGGCGACCGGCGGCAAGGTCGGCTCCGGCGGAACGTCGGAAACCGGGGGCACGACCGGCTCGGGCGGGACCGCCAGCAGCGGCGGAGCCACGGGCTCGGGCGGCGCGTCCACGGGCAGCGGCGGAGCCGCCGGCGGTGGCCCGGCAGGCGGAACGGTCGGCGGCGGTGGCAGGGGCGGCAACGCTCCTGGTTCCGGCGGCCGGGCGGGCGGTTCGGGCACGGGTTCCGGGGGCACGGCCGGTGGGTCCGGCTCGGGCTCGCTCATGCTGACCAGCCCTACTCACGTGGATGGGGCGAAGTTCGACAGCAAGTACACCTGCGCGGAGAGCCCCCCTGCCTCCGGCAAGATGACCGGCGGGCTCGGGAACGGGATCAATCCAGAGCTCGACTGGTCCGGTGTTCCCGCGGGGACGATGTCGTTCGCCATCACCTTCCTGGACATGACGTTGATCAACGCCGGGATGGACTCGCTGGGAAACCACTGGGCGATGTGGAACATCCCCGCCAGCGTCATGAAGCTCCCCGAGGGGACCACGATGTTGAGCGGCGACTTCGCGATGGCCAAGCAGAGTGGAGCGTTCCTGGCGCCCTGCGCGCAATCGCTGATGAACAACATGGATGATCAGTACGAGTTCACGGTCTACGCGCTGTCGACGGCGACGTTGAACGTGTCCGGCACCAGTGTCGCCAACGCGCGCACCGCCCTGAAGAATGCGGCGTCGTCCGTGCTCGGCATGGCCGTCTTGAAAGGCCATGCCGGTCTGAAGGGCATGTAGCGCGCCGGATCGCCACCGACCACGCGCCGCGGGGCCCCTCCCCTCGGCTCGTTTCTCTTTTCGGTCACTCGACCGCGACGTCGACCAGCGTCGCGGCCAGCAGCCTCTGCGCATCCCGGGGATCGATCGCGACCAGGAACCCGCGCGCCCCGCCGTTGATATAGATGCGGGCCAGCTGCAGGATCGACCGCTCCATGTAGACGGGCATGGGGTGGCGCAGGCCGAAAGGCGACGTGCCGCCGACCTGGTAGCCGGAGTGGCGGTCCGCCACCTGCGGCGTGCACGGTCCCACGGTCTTCGCGCCGATCAGGCGCGCCAGCTGCTTCGCCGACACCTCGCGGTCGCCGTGCATCAGGATGCACAGCGGGCGGCGGCTGTCGTCCTCGAAGATCAGCGTCTTGATGACGGCGTGCTCGTCGACGCCCAGCGCCTCTGACGACGCGCGGGTCCCGCCGTGGGGTTCCCAGGGATAAAGGTGCGGTTCGAACTGCACGCCGCCGGCCCGCAGCGCGCGGATGGCCATCGTCACAGGATGCTTCGCCACGCGGCCATGATACGTCCGCGCCCGCAGGCGAAATCCGATCTCATTTTTCCACCGCAGCACGTTGTCCTTCTGCACGGCGGCGCGCCGTGGCCCCCCGCGGCGTGACGGACACCGCGGAGGCGATTTCCCCGCGAAACGCGCCACTAAATTTGAAAATTCGCCTTACAAACCCACCCCCACGAGCTATATTCCGCGCCCTGGCGGGGGACGTTCTTCCCGCCGGAAATCGGTTCCCCCCGATGGAGGCCCTCATGCGTTCCAGGTACGTCGCCCCGGTCGGTCTGTCCCTCGTCCTCTTCGCCGCCGCATGCGGCTCTGGCTCCTCCTCGGAGGGTAGCGGCGGCTCCTCCGCCACCGGCGGTTCCAGCACCGGCGGCTCCAGCTCAGGCGGCTCCAGCACGGGCGGCTCGTCCAGCGGCGGCTCGACCGCCACCGGCGGCAAGATCGGCACCGGCGGTACGGTCAACTCGGGCGGTGTCACCGGGAGCAGCAGCGGTGGGTCCACCGCCTCGGGCGGTAAGGTGGGGACGGGCGGCGTCGCCAGCAGCGGCGGCGCGTCGGGCGACGGCAGCGGTGGTTCTTCCACCACCTCGAGCGGCGGGACCACGCCGGCCGGCGGCGCCAGTGGTGGCGGTGGCAGGGCGATGGGCTCGGGCGGCAAGGCGATGGGCTCCGGCGGATCGACGGGGGCCGGCGGCACGGCGCCGGCCGGGATGTCGGGCCTGCCGGTTCCTCCGGGTGGGGGCAACGTCGCGCAACCGAGCGGCACGGGCAGCAGCGTCACGGTGCTGAACTGGGCGGGCTTCACCGCGGCCGTGACGTACTCCTTCGACGACGACAACGATTCGCAGATCCAGAACTACTCGATGCTGCAGGCGGCCGGCGGCCAGTACACGTTCTTCATGTGGACGAACCGCTCTCAGGCCGGCAACGCCATCTGGAAGCAGGCGCTGATGGACGGCCACGAGATCGGCAACCACACGAAGAGCCACGACTCGAACGGCGCCTGCACCGCGGCCGACGTCAAGGCGGGCGGCGACTTCATCATGTCGACGTTCGGAAAGCCGGCGATGACCTTCGCGGCCCCGAACGGTTCCACCTGCTTCAAGTCGCCGGCGTCGATGTACTACTTCATCAACCGCGGCGTCTCGCCCGCCAGCCCGGTCCTGCCGAACGACAACAGCGATCCGCTGAACCTGAACTGCTACATCCCGGCGACGGGGCAGCAGGCCGGCACGTTCAACGGCAACATCGACGACGCCCACAAGAAGGGCGGCTGGGTCATCTACGTCATTCACGGCTTCAGCAGCAGCGACGGTTCGTACCAGCCCGTCGACATCGGTCAGGTCACCTCGGCCATCAAGTACGCGAAGGGCATGGGCGACGTGTGGGTCGGGTCGATGGAGAACATCGCCTCGTACTGGCAGGGGCAGAAGGCGTTCTCCAGCGCGATGACGTCGACCTCCGGGGGCGACAAGACGTGGACCTGGAAGCTGCCCGCCCACTTCCCCCCGGGCCACTACCTGCGGGTGAAGACCGACGGCGGCACGCTGAAGCAGAACGGCGCCACGCTGCCGTGGGACGCGCACGGTTACTACGAGATCGCGCTGGACGCCCTGTCGGTGACCCTCTCGCCGTAACGGGCGCGCCTCAGCGAACGAACACCGCCGCCAACCGGTCCAGCGACCAGAAGGCGGCGACCGTGCCCATCGCGTAGACGAAGCCTCGCGCCATCCAGGGCCGGGCGAAGCGCGCCCGCTGCGCCAGCGCCCGGACGACCAGGACCGCGGCGATGACGGTCAGCTGTCCCAGCTCGACGCCGACGTTGAAGCAGAACAGCGCCAGCGGGATGTGCTGCGCAGGCAGGCCGATCTCCATCAGCGCCGACGCGAAGCCCAGGCCATGTAGCAGGCCGAAGGCGAACGAGACCAGCCAGGGGGCGCGTCGCGTGAGCGAATCGTCCGCGCGTAGACACTCGCCGCACACCAGGACGATCGACAGCGCGATGGTGGCCTCGACGGGCGCGGACGGGATGCTGATCAGTCCCAGCACCGTGGCGGCCAGCGACAGGCTGTGCGCGACGGTGAACGCGGTGATCGTCGCCAGCAGCGTCCTTCTCCGGCGCACCAGCAGCGTCAGGGCCACCACGAACAGCAGGTGATCGTAGCCGGTCAAGATGTGCTCGAAGCCGAGGCGGACGTAGTCGAGCACGACGGGCCTGGGCGACGACGTGCCGGTCGAGCCGTAGATCGTCAACGCTCGGGCGCTGGCCGTCACCACGCGCAGCAGCCGCGCGCCGTTCAACCACTCGATGTCCAGCATCAACCGGGTCATCGTTCCCTCGAGCCAGGGGAACTGGATGGTGCCCGCCAGCCCCGCGGGCCCGCAGTTCAGGAAGGTCCCTTCCATGCGGCAGGCAGCGGGGAACAGGGCCGGCGCCGGGATGGCCTGCCGCAGGGACGGCGAGCCGACCTGGAACTGCAACGCGAACCGCCCCGGCTGGACCTCGACCAGCGTCAGCGTCGCCGCGTCGACCGGATGCGCGTGCGCGGCACGGCCCGCCAGCGTCAGGCCCAGCACCAGGGCCAGCGCGGCAGCGCGCAGGTCGCGGCCACGAAGCGTCGCCGCCGCCATCTTCACGGCTGGACCTCGAATCGATAGCGGTCCAGCGTCTTCTGCAAGATGCGGTCGGTGGCCTCTTGCTGGGTGGCGCGTTGCCAGTCCTCGACCAGCCGCTCGCCCAGTTGCTGCCGCGTGGGCACGCCGCCGCCAATCGCCTTCAGCCGCGCCAGGTACAAGCCATCGGGCGTCTCCACGCGCTGCCACGGTCCCCCGGCGGGCAGCAGCAGAATGCGCGCCGCCAGCGTCGGGTCGATCCGCGTCTTCAGGTCGGCGGCGGTCAGGTTTCCGCCGATCACGGGGCGGCCCAGGCTGGCGGCCGGCTTGCCGGCCTGCAGGGCTCGTTCGAAGGCGTCCCGGTCCTGGAGCGCGTGCGCCTCGGCCCTGGGGAAGGCCACGAACTCGAAGTCGTAGCGCGCCGGCATCTGGTAGCGGTCGCGGTGCTGGGCCAGCCAGGCGTCCAGCTCGGCGTCGGTGGGCGTGCGCCTGGGCACCTCGAACGAGGCACGCAGCCGCATCTTGTCCGCGAGGATGGTCCGGATGCCCGGATCGTCGCGGTCCAGGTGCTCGCGCAGCGCCTCGCGCGACAGGGCCTCGTCGGTCTGCCACTTGTGGATCTCGGCGGCCAGCTCGTCGGCGGTGGGCTGGCGGCCGTTGACGTCCTGGAAGACGCGGGCCAGGTCCGCCCGCACCGCGCGCGTCACCGTCACCGTGCGCGGCGCGCCCACCAGCAGCCGGTGGGCCAGGAAAAGGACGGCGCCGGCCACGAAGAAATGAAACACCGGCTCACGCAGCAGCTTGTTCACGCGCACCGGCCGGGACGATACCGCAGCGGCCGCGCCCGATCGCCGGGCGCCGACGGCGTGGCCCCCCCTTCGCCGCCGGTACTGGTCCCGCGTCACCCCCGTGTTGGCCCTTTCCCCCTGGCCCTGACGCGCGGCCCGGCACCGGCGGCGCTCCCCACGCCGCCGCCCTCCCCTGCCCCAGCCCCTTCCCGCCCAGTCCTCCCGAACTTGCTTGCCTACATGACGGGGCGGCCGGCGAATCTTTCGTCCGATTTCCGGGCGCGGCGCAGATCGTCACTGACTGGGGGCGGGGATCCGTTCCTGGTCGTCGCCGGGCACCTTCGGGAACCAGGCGGTGTCGTCGGTGCGCCAGGCCTCCTTGGCCCGCTGCAGCCGCTCCTGGTCGCTGGAGACGAAGTTCCAGTCGATGAACCGGTCGCCCTGCAGCCGCGCGCCGCCGATCAGCATCAACCGCGCGGCCTGCTGGGCGATGACCTCGACCGCCACCCCTGGCGGCAGGACGAGCATGTTCGCCGGCCCGAACGCGCGGCCGTCGAGCCCTACGCTGCCCTCCACGACGTACACGGCCCGCTCGACATGCTCGTCGTCGATCGCCAGGCGCGCGCCCGCCTCCAGCCGGGCGTGCACGTACAGCGTGGGCGAGAGCACGCCCGCCGGCGAGGTGACGCCAAAGGCGTGGCCGGCGATGACGTCCAGGACGGCGCCTGGCCGCACGACCCGGGGCAGCGCGGCCGCGTCGTGGTGCTCGAAGCGCGGCGCGGCCGTCTCGTCGGCCAGCGGCAACGCCATCCAGCTCTGGATGCCATGGGCGCGCGGGCCCGCCGCCCGCAACGCCGGGTCGGTCCGCTCGGAGTGGACGATCCCGCGACCCGCCAGCATCCAGTTCACGTCGCCGGGACGGATGACCTGTCGCGAGCCCAGGCTGTCGCGGTGGATGATCTCGCCCTCGAACAGGAACGTGACCGTGGCCAGTCCGATGTGGGGGTGCGGCCGGACGTCGATACCGCCGCCGGGCGGAAAGGCGACCGGCCCCATGTGGTCAAAGAAGATGAAGGGCCCCACCATGCGCCTGCCGATGGAGGGCAGCACCCGCCGCACCAGGAACCCGCCCAGATCGCGGGTCCGTCCGGCGATGACGCGCTCGACGGACGGGGACGGCCCCGAATCATCCGTGGCGGCGCCGTCCGACATGGGCGACCGCTCAGAACGCCCAGTAGGCGCCGAGGCGACCCTCGACGATGGTGATCTCGGTCGACGACCCGTTCACCTTGACGAACTGGGGCAGCACGCCCACCTCGGCGAACAGGCCCAGCCCGATGAACGGCAGCCCGATCTTGATCCCGGCCGCGCCGCCGATCGCCCAGGCGTGCGGCTCGTGCAGCAGGTTCTCGTAGGCGAAGATGGCGCGCGCATAGACGGGGATCACGGGCAGGTACAGGCCCACCATGGGGCGCAGCTGCAGGTCGAACTTGCTGTTCTTCACGTCGCCCAGGCTGCCCACGATGCCCAGCTGAAGGCGCAACATGCCCAGCAGCTCGTACCCGGGCGCCACCATGATGTTCGTGGGCTCCCACTCCCGGGGCGAGGTGACCTTGCCCCCCTTGCCCACCGACCCCTCGATCACCCAGCCGGCGTGAGCGTTGGCAGCGCCGCACAGGGCGGCAAGGAAGACGGCGATCGCGATCGACTTGCGCATGGGAACCTCGCAATAAGGGTGGGGAAATGTTGGACGAGGATATCCGCGCGCGGCGCCGGCACGCAAGCGACCGGCGTAACAGGGCGGCCCCCTCGGAACGGGCGCGTCTCCCTGTGCCCGTGCACCAAAAAAGCGAGCCCGACCAGGGGCGAATGCTTAGGTTGGCGCCATGACGCTGGACGAGATCCTGAAGAGCACGATGTCGATCGAGGAGCAGATCGAGCGGGCCCCCCCGGGATCGCCCGACCTGGCGGACGCCGTGGCCCGCCTGCAGGCGCTGCACGGCGAGCTGGAGCGGACACGAGGCCTGCAAGGCGCGTTGATCCCGGACGCCCGGCGTCCCCTGACCGACGACCAGCAGAGCGGCGAGGGCCTGGAACGCACCATCACCTCGCTGATGGCGGCCGCGCGCGCCAAACAGGCCCCCTGACGTCGGGGCCCTACTCCGCCGCCAGCGGATCGTCCGGCTCGCCGGTGGCGCCCACCGCCGCCAGCACCTCGGCCACCGACTTGTCGCCCGTGTACAGGCCGTAGTTCCGCGCGCTCATGAACGTGCGCGACTTCATGCGATCGATGCACAGGACGCCCCGCAGATGATCGATCTCGTGTTGCAAGATGCGGGCGGGCCAGCCCTGGACCGACAGCGTGACCGGCTTGCCGGCGTGGTCCAGCGCCTCGACCTTCACGGCGCGCACGCGCGCCACCACCATCATCATGTCGGCCACGCTCAGGCATCCCTCGAAGAACTCGACCGGGGTGCGATCGACGACCGTCAGGCGCGGGTTGACCAGCACCTGAAAGGGCAGCGGCGTCCGCCCGCGCGCCGTCATGTCGTCGGGATCCCCGCGCTCGATGTAGGCGGGCTTGTCCTCGACGACCACCAGTTGCAACCCGACGCCAACCTGGGGCGCCGCCAGGCCGACCCCGGGCGCGTCGTACATCGTCGCCCGCATCTCCTCGATCAGGCGCTGGATCTCCGGTCCGCGGAGCTGTTCCTGGGTCAGCGGACGCGCCATCTGCCGCAGCACCGGGTGCCCCGCCTGCACGATCTTCAGGATGTTGACCATGGCCACAGCTTGGCACGCACCTTGGCCGCGTGAAATCGACATGACAGAGTGAGCGCAACAACGAGCACGGCCCCCGCGGAGGAGAAGGACATGACGACGTCGAACACCAGCGCCACCACGAATACCGTGACCGAAGGGACCAGCGCTGACGTCAGGTTGAGGGTCGCCACGGTGGTCGACGCCGCCGTGCTGGCGAACCTGCTCGAGCTCTACGTTCACGAGCTGAGCGACGTCTTCCCCGGGCTGCACATCGGCGCGGACGGTCGGTTCGGATACCCGAAGCTGCCGTCGTTCTTCGAGGCCGAGGGGCGGTTTCCCTTCCTGATCGAGCGCGAGGGCCGGCTGGCGGGCTTTGCGCTGGTCACGCGGGGTTCGCCCATCTCGGACGACCCGGCCGTGTTCGACGTCGCCGAGTTCTTCGTGCTGCGGGGCGAGCGCGGCGCCGGCGTGGGGCGGCGCGCGGCCGAGCTGTTGTGGCGGCGCTTCCCGGGGCCATGGACGGTTCGCGTCGCCGAGGCCAACCGCGGCGGGGTGGCGTTCTGGTCGGCGGCGGTGCTGGGCTTCGCCGACGGCGCCAGCGTCGAGGTCCGCCGCGCCGGAGACCACCGTGGCATGAGCTGGCGCATCTTCACGTTCCGCAGCGCCGCCCGCGACATTCCCGAGGGCGAGTCTCAGAAATTCGATTGAGCCCGGCGTTCCCTGGGTGGTCCTGCCGCGACCGGCCTGGAATTCCCGCGGGTTCCTCTACGCGCGATGTGGCACGGCTTCTGCTGGCTCCAGGCGTGACCC
>Ga0070658_10001504_pt1 | contig 19792 bp, 17 predicted proteins | sample KBSC13metaG_FD_64664 | JGI IMG/M metagenome (GOLD analysis project Ga0070658, IMG submission 64664) | Corn rhizosphere microbial communities from Kellogg Biological Station, Michigan, USA - KBS C1-3 metaG | ecosystem: Host-associated > Plants > Roots > Rhizosphere > Soil ...
AACAGGCGATCCTGCAGGATCTTCTCTGCGCGCAGCGAATCGCGGCGATGGATCAGGGTGACGTCGTGGCTGTGGTTGGTCATGTAGAGCGCTTCCTCGACTGCGGTATTTCCACCGCCGATCACCGCGACCTTCTTGCCGCGATAGAAGAAGCCATCACAGGTCGCGCAGGCCGACACACCCTTGCCCGAAAGCTCGATTTCGCCCGGAATACCGAGCCACTTGGCCTGCGCGCCGGTCGCGATCACGAGCGTGTCGCAGACGTAGAGCGCGCCGCCGTCGCCCTTCAGGCGAAAAGGGCGCTCGGAGAGATCGACCTCGACGATCGTGTCCCACATCATCTGCGCTCCGACGTGCTCAGCCTGCGCTTGCATCTCTTCCATCAGCCAGGGGCCCTGGATGACGTCGCGGAACCCCGGATAATTCTCGACGTCGGTGGTGATGGTGAGCTGTCCGCCCGGTTGCAGCCCCTGGACCACGATCGGGGACAGGCCGGCACGCGCGCCATAGATAGCGGCGGAGAGGCCGGCGGGCCCCGAACCCAGGATCAGCATACGCGTGGAATGAACGGCGGACATTATTCTCGAAACCCCTAAAACTATCGAGCGAGACAGATAGGGGTTGGATGCGGGCTTTATCAACCCGGACCGATCCAAGGATGTCAGCGGCGCTTGAGCAACCGCTCCAGATAGGTGTTGCTGTGAGGCTTACCCGGACTCTCCTCCAGCTCCGCACACTCCTTCTCAAGTTCGGTGCGTATCAGCTGGATTTCCTTGTCGGTTCGATGTTCGATGCCGATGAACTGGCCGCGCGCATCCTCGATCGCGCGGATGATCTCGTCGAGCTTGGCCTGCATCGCCGCCGCGTCGCGATTTTGCGAATTCTGGATCAGGAATACCATCAGGAAGGTGATGATCGTCGTGCCGGTGTTGATCACCAATTGCCACGTGTCCGAATAATGGAAGAGCGGGCCGGTCACGCTCCACACGATAACGGTCAGCAGCGCGAGGATGAAGGCGACGGGATCGCCCACGAAGCGCGCTATCGAATTGGCAATAGTCGTGAAAAACCGGTCCATGCTGCTTCCCTTGCGATCGAGCGCAGGGACGCGGGACGGCGCAAAAGGTTTCGCGGAATGCGCCAGATCGTTTCGGATCGGCAAGGACGCGCTGGTAGCGGAGGAGGGACTTGAACCCCCGACACGCGGATTATGATTCCGCTGCTCTAACCAGCTGAGCTACTCCGCCCCATCGGGCGCATTCGCCAGCGCGAGGCGCGGCCTATAGCAGCGCTTGAAACGGGGTCAACCGCGGCTTTGAATTCGGCTAAGGAACCGGGCCCGTAATTCCACGTTCGCGCCTTGGAGACAGGGAGGAGAGACCGAGATGGATCTGCTAACGCCGCTGGAGACGATCTGCCGTCTCATCATCCGCGCCCGCGAACTTGAGGCGCAGGTTCCCGCAATCGAGAATGACGGGGAAGACGACCCAACCGACTCGGACGACGAATTCGCGGTGCTCGAGGACGAAGCCAATGAGGCGATCGAGGAAGAAATGATCGCCCTGCTCGACGATCTCGGTGAGGATCAGGTGCAGGAGATATTGGCACTCGCCTGGGTTGGGCGCGGCACCTACGACGCGTCGGAATGGAGCGAGGCGCTGGAGGCCGCCGCCGATACCGACGCCGAGGATCCGGTCGACCAATTGCTCGATATGCCGACGCTCGCCGCCTATCTGGATGCGGGCCTCGCCGCCTTTGACATGAATTGCGAAGGCATCGGTCAGATCGACTAATTCCGGAACATGTGGCGCGACACGGGGGCCCACAGTCCGTCGCGATAGGCAGAGACAGCAAGTCCGTCGATCCGAAGTCCGCGCGGTCGGAAATCGGTTTCCAGGCGGCTCTTGAGCGCGCGTGCCTCCGAGGACGCAACCTTGTTCTGGATCGTGACATGTGGACGCCAGCCGGCCTGGTCCTGCGGCGTGAGCAAGCCTGCAAACGCGTTTGCGAGGTCTGCCCGCATCTTTTCCAGCTCTGGCGACACGATCCGGATCGCCACGCCGCCGCCAAGGTCGATCAGGCCGGCGGCCTCCGCCTGCGGGCGGCGTACCCGCGTAATTTCTCCTAAACGCTGCTTCAGTTCCGCGGCCAGGGTCGGCGGCAAATGATGGAACAGGGTCAGATGCGCGGGCAGGCGGTTGCGTTCGGGCGGGAAATACGCGCGGCGCAGGCCATCCAGCCAGGCAAAACCCTCCGACCCCAGCAGCGCCGAGACGATTAGCGGATCAGCCGACACCGGCTGCCGCGGCTGTTGCGGGCCATCGACCTGGCGCAAGCGCGGGTCGGCGCGCAAGCAGTGCCGGAGAAAGGCGGGTAATCATGGCGCCATCCTGCACGCGCACCTCGCCCCAGCCAAGCGCGTGGAGCCGCTCCCCTACGCCGCCAACGCCGCCCTCGCGCGCAACCAGATAGACGATCCTGCCTTCGTCGCAGCTGGCCATCGCGTCGACGATCGTAGCGACATTTTCACCCGCGTCGTCGCGGACAGGCATCCCCTCCAGCCCCGCCAGCGCGAACAGCGTCGGGGCAGGCGCCCGAGCGCTGCGTGCGCTCGCTTGCTCCGCGGCCGCATCGTAGCGCGCGCGGCGACCGAGCCAGCGCCAAATGCCGATCAGATCGACCAGCAGCAGGAAGGCATTGCTCCACAGCAAATTGGCCTGTCCGGTCGTGGCGCCGACGGTGATCCAGGCGAGCGCGCCGACCGCGAACACGGCAAATCCCCATCCGGTGACGCGCGCGCCCAGATTGGCGGCGGTCATGATCGCAGCGATCATCGTCGCGGCAGGGGCAATCCAGCCGGCAGCTTCGAGCATCCCAGTCTCCTCGGACTAATATTGCCCGAGCGAACGCGGGCTGGGCCCGCGCGATCCATGATTGCCGAGGTCCGGACCCACGAGTCCGGGCCCTAGATCTCGACCTGGCTGCCGAGTTCGACCACGCGGTTGGTCGGCAGGCGGAAGAATTCCATCGCGCTTTCCGCGTTGCGCAGCATCCAGGCGAACAATTTCTCGCGCCAGAGCGCCATGCCCGGCCGCGACGAGGCGATCAGCGTCTGGCGGGCAAGGAAGAAGCTCGTGTCCATCATCTTGAACCTCGCCCCGCAATCGGTCGCGAGCGCGAGAGCGGCGGGCACGTCGGGCTCTTCCATGAAGCCGTATTTCACGACCAGACGGTAGAAGCCTGCTTCCAGATCCTCGAACCAGATGCGCTTGCTGGCGTGGACGTAGGGCACATCCTCGATCTTCACGGTCAGCAGGATCACACGCTCATGCAGCACCTTGTTGTGCTTGAGGTTGTGGAGCAGCGCATGCGGCACACCGCCCGCGCTGGAGGTCATGAACACCGCAGTGCCGGGCACGCGCGTCGCCGAATTGACCGCCGACTTGATGAATACCGGCACCGGGATTGCCGACTCGCGCATCCGTTCGATCATCAACCCCCGACCGCGCGCCCAGGTGGTCAGAAGCGTAAAGATGATGAAGCCCATGAGCAGCGGGAACCAGCCGCCGTCAGGCACCTTGGTCAGGTTCGCGCTGAAATAAGCAAGGTCGACGATGCCGATCATCGCGAGCAGTACGCCGGCTGCAAGCTTATTCCACTTCCACAGCTGGAAGAGCACGACCGAAACCAGGCACGTGTCGATCAGCATCGCGCCCGTAACCGCGATGCCATAAGCGGCGGCGAGGTTGGACGAGGATTGGAAGAACAGGACCAACAGACACACCATGATCATCAGCGCCCAGTTGATCGCGGGAATGTAGATCTGCCCGGCGGAGCTGGCGCTGGTATGTTCGATGCGGAGGCGCGGCATGAAGCCGAGCTGGATCGCCTGTTGCGTGACCGAGAACGCGCCCGAGATCACCGCCTGCGACGCGATCACGGTAGCCATGGTCGACAGGATCACGAGCGGCAGCCGCAGGTTGTCCGGCGCAAGCAGGAAAAAGGGATTGCGGATGATGTGCGACACCATTCCGTCGGGCGCCGCCATGATCATCGCGCCCTGCCCCAGATAATTGAGCATGAGTGCCGGCAGCACGAAGAACAGCCACGACACGCGGATCGGGTTGCGTCCGAAATGCCCCATGTCGGCATAGAGCGCCTCGGCGCCCGTCACTGCCAGCACGACCGAGCCCATCGCCAGGAAAGCATGGATGCCGTCATCGTAGAAGAAGCGGATCGCGTGCCAGGGGTTTAGTGCCTGGAAAACCGATGGGAATGCCATGATGTTGACGATGCCCAGCACCGCCAGCGTCAGGAAGTAGACTACCATGATCGGCCCGAACATCAGGCCGACCTTGCCCACTCCGCGCGATTGAATCGCAAATAGGCCGATGAGGATGCCGATCGCGATCGGAATGACGAATGGCGTAAAACTGTGATTGACGACGCCGAGACCCTCGACCGCGGTCAGCACCGAGATCGCCGGGGTGATCATCGAATCGCCGTAGAAGAGGGCGGTCGCGAACACGCCGAGCAGGACCAGTCCGCGCGTCCAGCGCGCCTTGGTCGAGTTGGAGCGCGAAATCAGCGCCAGCAGTGCCAGGCTACCGCCCTCGCCCTTGTTATCCGCGCGCATGATGATCGCGACATATTTGATCGTCACGACCAGCATCATCGACCAGAAGATCAGGCTCAAAACGCCCAGCACGTTGGAGTCACTGGGATCAAGCGTGTGGTGGCCCGCGAAGGTTTCGCGGAAGGCGTAGAGCGGGCTCGTGCCGATGTCGCCGAAGACGACGCCGACCGCGCCCAGCGCGAGGCGGGCGAGACCCTGATTGCCATGGCCATGACCTTCATGCCCCAATTGGGGCTCGAGCGGATCGGCGGTCTGTTGAACGGCGGTGCCGGATGTCATTGAAACGAGGGTACCTTAAGTGAAGGCGGCTGCTTCGTCATTCGCCCGGGCTTCCCTCTCCGGCGGCAGCGGGGCGGCGCGTTAGCACTAACATATGGGGGGAGCAACAGCGCGCGAAAAGAGGCAGTGCTGAACCTCATTTGAACAGGGCGTCCGCTTCGCTCCGCGTCGGGACCGCGCGGAGCATGAAGCTGCTGCTGATCGTGGTCACGCAAGGCAGCCGGCCGAGATGCTCGCGATGCAACCGCTCATAATCGTCGAGGTCGCGGCAGATGATCTTGAGCCGGTAATCATGTGCGCCCGAGACGAGCATGCATTCGACTACCCCGTCGATGCCCGCGACTGCGCGCTCGAACTGGGCGAGCTCTTCCTCGACCTGGGTCGAAAGGGTGATGTCGACAAGGGCAGTCACGTGGAAGCCCAACGCGCGATGATCGAACCGTGCCCCATAGCCTTTGAGCCGCCCCGATAACTCCAGCGCCTGGATCCGGCGGGTACAGGCCGATTGTGACAATCCCACCTCTTCCGCGACCCGGCTGACCGCGGTGCGCGCGTCGCGGGCGAGCGATTGCATGATTGCCCGGTCGATCCGGTCGGCTTCCTGCATGGATTTCCCGTTCAAGCTATATGCGACGCGCGATCTATGCACCAATGGGCCGGATATAAAGTGTCTTTGCACGGATTTGTCGGGTAAAAACGCTTAAGATCGTCGCACCCGAATTAGGAGCGGATCAATGCGCATTGGCGTGCCCAAGGAAATCAAGAATCACGAATATCGTGTCGGCCTGACGCCCCCGTCGGTGGCGGAACTGGTCGCCGCCGGCCACGAGGTGTTCGTCGAGACCGGTGCCGGCAAGGGCATCGATTTCGAAGACGGCGACTATGTCGAGGTCGGCGCAAAGATCCTGCCCAATGCCGACCAGGTGTTCGAGCAGGCCGAGATGATCGTGAAGGTGAAGGAGCCGCAGCCGGTCGAGATCGCGCGCCTTAAGCCGCATCATCTGCTTTTCACCTATCTCCACCTCGCCGCCGACAAGCCGCAGGCCGAGGGCCTGATGAAGTCGGGCGCGACCTGCATCGCCTATGAAACGGTGACCAGCCCCAAGGGCGGCCTTCCCCTCCTGAAGCCGATGTCGGAGGTTGCCGGCCGCATGGCGGTCCAGGTCGGGGCACATTATCTCGAAAAGGAACAAGGCGGCCGCGGCGTACTGCTCGGCGGCGTGCCCGGCGTAGCGCCCGCGCGCGTCGCGATCCTCGGTGGTGGCATTTCGGGCGTGAACGCCGCCCAGATGGCGGTCGGCATGCGCGCCGACGTCACCATCTACGACATCAACAATGACCGCCTGGCCGAGCTGGACATGTTCTTCTCGAACCAGATCAAGACCGCGTACGCCTCCAAGGCCGCGATCGCGGCGGCGGTGGCCAAGGCGCATCTGGTGATCGGCGCGGTGCTGATCCCGGGCGCGGCCGCGCCCAAACTGGTCACGCGCGAGATGCTGAAGTCGATGAAGCGCGGCTCGGTGCTCGTCGATATCGCGATCGACCAGGGCGGCTGCTTCGAAACCAGCCACGCGACAACGCATGATGACCCTGTGTTCGAGGTGGACGGCATCATCCATTATTGCGTGGCGAACATGCCGGGCGCGGTCGCGCGCACCTCGGCCTTCGCGCTCAACAACGCGACTTTGCCGTTCGCATTGAAGCTCGCCAATCTGGGCGCGGAGGCGGCGATGAAGGCCGACCCGCATCTTGCGAACGGCCTCAACGTCTCGGGCGGCAAGATCCGTCACGCGGCGGTCGCAGAAGCGCTCGACCTGCCGCTTAACTGAGCGCTGACCGCATATTGCCGGAACTGATCGAGGTTCTGGACGAACCGGTGCGGGCAGGCCATGCGTCCCTGGCATGTCCGCCCGCACCGCCCTTCGCGCCTGCACGGCGGATAAACATGATGCAGTCGATACCGCGTTCGGCCGTTTCGACTTAAGCGATCCCGGCGCTTACGGCGCATTCCTGACCGCGCATGCCCGCGCACTTCCCGCAGTCGAGCGGGTGCTGGGAGCGTGCCGCACCCTGCCTGCCTTCGCACCGCGTACCGACGCGCTACGTGCCGACCTTGCCGCGCTCGGCCTGCCGATGCCCGATCCCCTGCCCCTCGCCCCGCCCGAGGATGATGCGGCCGCATTCGGCGCGCTCTACGTGATAGAAGGCTCGCGGCTGGGTGGCGCTATGCTGGCAAAACAGATCCCCGCCGGCCTGCCGCGCGATTATTTATCCGCGGTGCATCAGCCGGGCGGCTGGCGTGCTTTTGGCGATGTGCTCGATCGGGCAGAAAAAGCCGGCGGCCCTGGTTGGATCGACCGCGCGGTCGCCGCGGCCGAAGCCACGTTCGACCTTTACGCCGAAGCCACGAAGGCTGGCTAGCGCCCCGCCGGCGCAGTGACGATCACGCGCAGGCCGGGATCGTTGTCGATCTGCTCGATGGTCCCGCCCAACCGCTGGACCATCGCGTCCATCATGCGCGTGCCGAAACCGACGCGTGCACGGGTCTTGCCGCTGCCCTGATCGGCCACGATCAGGCGGAACTTGTCGCGATGTTCCTCGACCGCGATGGTCAGCGGGCCGGACTTGCCGTCATAGGCATATTTGTTCGCATTGATGACCAACTCGGTCAGGATCAGCCCGACATGGACCGCCCGATCCGCCGAGATCAGCACCGGCGCCAGATCGAGCCGCACCGCCTGCTGCCATTCAGGTCCGAACGCGGCGAACATGTCGCCGATCAGCTCTTCCAGATAGCGGGAGAGGTCGACTGTCTCGACCTGGTCGCCCTGATAGAGGCGGCGATGGACCAAGGCGACCGCCGACAGCCGCCGCTGCGCCTCGCCGAGGTCAGCCGCGACCGCCGGATTGTCAGCCGCGTTTGCCTGGAGCGAGAGGAAGGCCTGGACCAGTTGCAGGCTGTTCTGGACGCGATGATTGACCTCGCGCAGCAGGTGATCCTTCTCCGCCAGCAGTCCCTCTTTCTCCGCAACCGAGATACCGAGCTGACGATTGAGCTCGCGCAACCGCTGCCCCTGGCGCAGCGTCGTCAGCGTACGGCGGAGGCGCTGAGCCGCATCCACCTCGCCCACGGTCCAGCGCCGCGCGCGGCCACGCACCTCTTCACACCAGGCGTCGAACGAATTGCGCGGAGTCAGCGCGCCACCGACGCTGTGCGCGGCCTTATGCGGATTGCCGGCCCATTCGACCGTCTGGGGCTGTTCGGCGCGAAACCAGAACAGGGTCAACCCGCCTTCGCTCGGCAGGCTCAAGGCGAGCAGGCCGCTGGCGGTTTCGGCGAAGGCCATAGCCGGCGCATAGAGCTTGCCAAGCTCGGCGGTCACGATCGGTTCACCGCTGGCCTCGCCCTCCAGCGATTGCGCCAGCGCCGCAATCTGCGTCTCGGTCGGGCACTGGCCGGCGGTGACGATCTCGCGTCCGCGTACCGCAGCGAAACCGTCGGCATCGAGCAGACGGCAAAAATCCTCGCCATGCTCTGCAAACCAGTTGGTGAAGGGGCTTTCGCGATCGAGCCGACCGACCAGGGCCTCTTCGGCCGAGCGCAGGCGGATGCGCTCGCGATAGGCGGCAGCTTCCTCCTTCGCGCGGACCTGACGCGCAAGCCCGCCCGCCAGTGCCTGGCACGCGATGCGCGCCTCCTGGCTGATCCGGCGCGGTGTGCCGTTGTGGCAGGCGATCAGCCCCCACAGCAGCCCGTCCTTGACGATCGAAATCGACGCCGACGCGCCGACCGCCATGTTGCGCAGATATTGGACGTGGATCGGCGACACCGACCGCAAGAACGCATCGGTCAGGTCGATATCGCCCAACCCCGCTTCGCTCGGCCGGATCGGCGCAGGCACATAATGCACGTCCGGGATCACGCGCACCCGGTTGCGGATATAGAGAGCGCGCGCCTGCTTCGGGATGTCGCTCGCAGGAAAATGGTGATTGAGGAAGGAGGGCAAGGCAGGATCGCGATCCTCCGCCAGCACGGTGCCCGCACCGTCGTCGAGGAAGCGATAGACCATCACCCGATCGAAGCCGGTCAGCTCCCGGAACGCGACCGCTGCGCGCTCGCACAGGCTGGTCAAATCGGGCGCGCGTTCGAATGCGGTCCCAAGCGCGTCCAGCCGGGACAAGGTGGCGACCGCGGAGGCAGGTATATCGGGCCGCGGTTCGAGCTCGACCAGCATGTGGCCGCCCGACAGGTGAAGCGACGCATCGAACGCCTCGCTCAAGCCAGGCACGGTCGCAAGCGAGATCGTTGCACCGCGTAATGCCTGTGCCTGGGCAAGCGGGCCTTCGACCGACTGCGCCAGCAATTCCGTGAGCGGGCGGTTCAACCAGTCCGCGCTCAGCCGCCCCTCGACATTGCCGGCGACAGCAACCACGCGTTGAGACGTGATCTCGGCGATGAGCAGAATTCCGTGCGGTTGGATTGCCCCTGACAGGTGTATCGGCTCGCGATCGCATGCGGTCAGGTCCAGTGCGGGAGCATTATTCCCGCCCACTTCAGGCGCAGCCTCGGCTGCTTCAGCATCAATTCCCAAATCTGGTCCCTTCGGGTTGGGAAGTATTCTCCCCAAGAGCGCAGGTGACACTTTGCCCGGGTTGACCGGCAAAGTAGTTGATCCGGATCAGGTTGGGTCGTTTTGCCCCAGAAACGGGCCGACCGGAGTTGTTTTAACGTCTCCCGCGGCAACGAAACCCGGGTTGAAGAAGCGCGGTTTGCCATAGGGCATGGGGGCGCCATCGGGCGCCGACAGCGTGCCACCCGCCGCGCGGAGTACTGCGTCGCCCGCCGCAATATCCCACTCCATCGTCGGCGCGAGGCGCGGATAGAGATCGGCCTCTCCACACGCGACCATACAGATCTTGAGCGACGATCCACGCGACACGCGCGACGCCACGTCAAACTGGTCGAGATAGGCTTCAGTCGCGGGTGAATTGTGCGAGCGCGACGCTACCGCCGCCAGGCCACCGGCCGGCGCATTGCGGATGCGCAGCGGTTCGGGCGCACCGATCGTGCCCAGAGGATCGACCGCGGCGCTCCAGGCCTTGCCCGCACGGACGTCGCCCGCGAACAGCCGTGCCTCGACCGGCGCGAACACGACGCCGAGGCTGGGGGCGTAATCTTCTATAAGCGCGATATTGACAGTGAAGTCGCCGTTGCGATTGATGAACTCCTTGGTGCCGTCGAGTGGGTCGACAAGAAAGAAGGTGCCCTGCGTATCGGGGATGCGACCGGCCGCGGCCTCTTCTTCCGCGACCACAGGGATGCTCGGTGCGAGCTTCGCCAACGCCTCCAGGATCACCGCCTCGCCGGCTGCGTCAGCTGCGGTCACCGGCGAGGAATCGCTCTTCATCTCGACCGCGAAATCGCTGTCGTAGATCGCCATGATCGCGGCGCCCGCGGCCACCGCCGCCTCCGCCAAGCCCTGCAAAAGTTCGTTTCGGTCCCCGTTCATGGCACGGCCCGTAGGACATAGGACATTGCCGCGGCAAAGATTTTATGTTGCGACAAGCCATGAGGATCATGCTTCAGGCCGCCGCAACATGACCGCATCGCTTACCCATCTCCAGCGGCTCGAAGCCGAAAGCATCCATATCCTGCGCGAGGTCGCCGCCGAGACCGAGAAGCCGGTGATGCTCTATTCGATCGGCAAGGATTCAGCCGTGATGCTGCACCTTGCGCGCAAGGCTTTCTACCCTTCGCCGCCGCCCTTTCCCCTGCTCCACGTCGACACGACCTGGAAGTTCAAGGCGATGTATGAGCTGCGCGAGCGCGCCGCGCGCGAGGCGGGCATGGAGTTGCTGGTCTACCAGAATCCCGAAGCCAGGGAGCGCGGGATCAATCCGTTCGACCATGGCAGCCTCCACACCGACATGTGGAAGACCGAAGGATTGAAGCAGGCACTCGATCTCTACGGCTTCGACGCAGCCTTCGGCGGCGCGCGCCGCGACGAGGAGAAGTCCAGAGCCAAGGAGCGCATCTTCTCCTTCCGCTCGGCCAATCACCGCTGGGATCCCAAGAACCAGCGGCCCGAATTGTGGCGGCTCTACAATGCGAAGAAAGCGAAAGGCGAGAGCATCCGCGTCTTCCCGATCTCGAACTGGACCGAGCTCGACATCTGGCAATATGTCCACCTCGAAAATATCGAGATCGTACCACTCTACTTCGCCGCCCCGCGCCCGACCGTGGAGCGTGACGGGCTGTTGCTGATGGTGGACGACGATCGTTTCCGGCTGAACCCCGGCGAAGTGCCCGTCGAACGCTCGGTCCGCTTCCGCACGCTTGGCTGCTACCCGCTTACCGGCGCGGTCGAGAGCCACGCCACGACCTTGCCCGAGGTCATCCAGGAAATGCTGCTCACCACCACATCCGAACGCCAGGGCCGCGCGATCGACAAGGACGCGGGCGGCGCTGGCATGGAGAAGAAGAAGCAGGAGGGCTATTTCTGATGGCGGCGATCCGCACCCTCTCTCCCCATGTGGGAGAGAGCCGGAGAGAGGGGTTTGACCGAGGCGGCTCGATGTCGCCGAGGGCAAATTTGCTCGCTATCGCTCGCCCCCCTCTCCCAACCCTCTCCCGCAAGGGGAGAGGGCTATGAGTTCTTCCTACGAAGCCGATGCGCTGATCGCCGAAGACATCGACGCTTATCTCGACCGGCATCAGCATAAGAGCCTGCTGCGCTTCATCACCTGTGGCTCGGTCGACGACGGCAAATCCACGTTGATTGGGCGCCTGCTCTACGATTCTAAGATGATCTTCGAGGATCAGCTCGCCGCGCTCGAAGCAGACTCCAAGCGGGTCGGCACGCAGGGCCAGAATATCGATTTCGCGCTTCTGGTCGACGGCCTCGCCGCCGAGCGCGAGCAAGGCATCACGATCGACGTCGCCTACCGTTTCTTCGCGACCGACCGCCGCAAGTTCATCGTCGCCGACACGCCCGGCCACGAACAATATACGCGCAACATGGTGACCGGCGCCTCGACCGCCGACCTCGCCGTGATCCTGGTCGATGCGCGCAAGGGTGTGCTGACGCAAACCCGGCGGCACTCCTATCTTTGCCACCTGCTCGGCATCCGCAACATCGTGCTTGCGGTGAACAAGATGGACCTGGTCGATTACGACCAGAAGGTATTCGATCGCATCAGGCTGGCTTATTCGGCCTTCGCCCAATCGATCGGCATCACGAACTTCACGCCGATCCCGATCTCGGGTTTTGCCGGCGACAATATCACCGCGAAAAGCGCGAACACGCCCTGGTATAAGGGCGAGCCGCTGATGGAGATATTGGAGACGGTCGCGCTCGATGCCGACGCCGACCGCGCCAAGCCGTTCCGGCTGCCGGTGCAGTGGGTCAATCGGCCCAATCTCGATTTCCGCGGCTTCTCCGGCCTGATCGCGGGTGGCACCGTGAAGCCCGGCGATGCGGTGCGGATCCTGCCATCGGGCAAGACCTCGAGCGTCGCGCGCGTGGTCACCTTCGATGGCGACCTGGAGGAAGCCGTCGCCGGCCAGTCGGTCACGCTAACTTTGGCCGACGAGGTCGATTGCTCGCGCGGCGACGTGATCGCGGCGGCCGGCGACCCGCCCGAAGCCGCCGACCAGTTCGAGGCGACCATCGTCTGGATGGCGGACGAGGAAATGCTGCCGGGCCGCTCCTATTGGCTCAAGCTCGGAACGCAGACGGTCACGGCCAACGTCCAGCAGCCCAAATATCAGATCAATGTCAATACGATGGAGCATACTGCAGCTAAGACGCTGGAGCTGAACGCGATCGGCGTCGCCAACCTCTCGACCGATCGCCCGCTGGTGTTCGAGGCATATGAAGCCAGCCGGGATCTTGGCGGCTTCATCCTGATCGACAAGTTCACCAACGCCACCGTCGCGGCGGGCATGATCCACTTCTCCCTCCGGCGCGCACAGAACGTGCATTGGCAGGCGACCGACATCACGCGTGAGGCGCGTGCGGCGCTGATGCTGCAAAAGCCCGCGGTCCTGTGGTTCACGGGGCTTTCGGGCGCGGGCAAGTCGACCATTGCCAATCTGGTCGAACAGAAATTGGCCCGAATGAACCGCCACACCTTCCTGCTCGATGGCGACAATGTGCGCCATGGGCTCAACCGCGACCTGGGCTTCACCGACGCCGACCGCGTCGAGAATATCCGCCGCGTGGGCGAGGTCGCCAAACTGATGGCCGACGCCGGCCTGATCGTGATTACCGCCTTCATCTCGCCCTTCCGCGCCGAACGCGAGATGGTGCGGCAAATGCTGCCCGCGGGCGAGTTCATCGAGGTGTTCGTCGACACGACGCTGGCCGAAGCCGAAAAACGCGACGTGAAGGGGCTCTACGCCAAGGCACGCAGCGGCCAGCTCAAGAACTTCACCGGTATCGACAGCCCCTATGAGGCGCCGGTGAATGCCGAAATCCGGATCGACACGACCCAGCTGAGCCCCGACGAGGCAGCCGACCGGATCGTCGATTTTCTACTGGACCGTTGATCTTGGCGGCGTCGGGCCTAGCGTTCCAGCGATGAGCCCGGCGCCAACCTCATACGATCAGGTCGCCTACCCTTCACTGATCTTCTGGCAGAGCCACCCAGAGGTGATGGCCGTCATCGCGCGTCTGCACGGCATCGACACGCCCGCGGTGGAGCGCGCGCGCATCCTGCATATCGGCGGCGGCGACGGGTTGGACGCGATCGCGATCGCGACATCCTATCCCAACGCGGACGTCGTCAATATCGACATTGCCGCGGAGGCGTTGGCGCGCGGCAGGCGCTGGTCGGAAGCGGCCGGCCTCGACAATGTCGCGCACGAGCTGATCGACATACTCGACGCGGCCGACAGGCTGCAGGGGTCGTTCGATTATATCGCTGCCCATGGAATCTACGCCTGGGTGCCGGTAGAGGTCCGGGCGGCGGTCATGCCTATGATCGGGCGCTTGCTGGCGCCCAACGGCGTTGCCTTCGTGAGCTACAATGCCATGCCGGGCGGTTATAGCCGGCTGGCTGTGCACGACATGCTGATGCATCGTGTCCGTCATATCGGCGACCCCGCCGAGCGGCTCGCCATCGCGCGCGCTTTCCTGCGCGATTTCGCGAAGCCGGGCGACAAGGACCAACCGATCACCACCGCGATGAAGAAGGAAGCGGAAGCGGCCCTGATCCAGTCCGAGGGATCGTTCTTCCATGATATCTTCAACCAATATTACGCGCCCCAGCCCTTTCTGGCGGTGGCGACCGACGCCGCGCGGAACGGGCTGCGTTACCTGGGCGAAACACGTGGCGGCGGATTTGAGAAAGGATTCGTGACCCGCGAGGATGTCGGCACGACCGAAGAGACGTGGCTGGACCGGTTGCAGGCGCAGGATTATGCGACCGGGCGCTATTTCCGATCGAGCCTCTTCGTCCGCGCGGAGACCCAATTCAGCCGGCGGGCGCATATAGAGAAAGCGCGCGCGATGTGGGCGTCGACCCACGCCACCGCGACCGACGCGACCCATTTCAAGACCGAGCGAATATCGGTCAGCATCGCCGATCCCCGCCGGGCGGGCATGATGCATCAAATGATTGCGGCAAAGCCGGGCACGCTACCGGTCGATGAACTGGCGCCGGATAGCGATATGCTGGGTGCCCTTTGCCATTATGCGCTGGAGGGCGTGATCGACCTGCGCACCGCACCGCCCTGTTTTACCCCACACGCGGGGGATCGCCCCATCGCGAGCCCTCTTGCGCGCGTGCAGGTGGCTGAAGGCGAGGACCGCGTCGTCGCGCTCAATCACCATTGGGTGACGCTCGATACTGCGCGATTGAAGGCATTGTTGGCGCTGCTCGACGGCACCCGCGATCGGGCGCAGTTGGAGCAAGCGTGGGCAGCATCAGCCAACGACGACGGAATTTCGCTGGATCAGGCGCTCCAGATATTGGCCGGCAAGGCGCTGCTGCGCGTCTGAAATCTGTCAGTCGACCGTGCCGGCGTGACGCCAGCGCGCGAAATCGACCACCTGCCGCGCGACCAAGGCCATCTGGTCGCCGATCCTGGGATCGAGGGCGACGCCGTCATCGTCGAACACTTGTCCCTGCGCCAGGAAGGCAGCGCCATACGGCGTCGGCCAGGCGCGCAAGGCGTGTGCGATCGAGCGCAAGGTAACGAGCGTCGTGCCGCAGGCGAGCCATCCGAACGCGCCCACGATGGCGCCGAAGGCGCAGCCGTCGAGATAAGGCCTTTCGTCGCGCGACAGATCTTCGAGCAGATCGAGCGCGTTCTTGACCGGGCCGGTGATGCTGCCGTGATAACCCGCCGACGCGACGATCACGCCGTCGCATTCGCGCACCGCGCTTATGAAGGCGCATTCGTCCTCGGTTCGCTCGGTCCGACCGGGCACATAAAGCGGCAGGCCCGAAATCAGCGCGCCATCGATCAGCTTGGTCCGTGCGCCCATTCTCTCGGCCGCTTGCAGCGCGCAGCGCACCGCGAGTTCGCTGGTCGAATTGGGCCGCGACGTGCCGCCAATGCCGAGGATCAAGGGTGCGAATTCGGTCAAGGCGGCCTCCACCACCACTCGCCTAGCTGCACGCCCCGACACGCGCAACCGCGCTAGAGCGTAACCCCGCGCTTCCAGATCGCGATCTCGCGCTCGCCGTTGCGTTCGGCGGCGGTTTCCTTGCCAGAGGCGATGGCAACGACCGTATCGAGCAAGGCGTCGGCGGCGGCGTCCATCCCCTCTTCCAGGACCTGACCCGCATCGAAGTCGATCCAACCCGGCTTGCGCGCGGCGAGGTCGCTGTTGGTGGCGACCTTGATCGTGGGCACGGGGAAGCCGAGCGGGGTGCCGCGGCCGGTGGTGAACAGGATCGCGGTCGCGCCTGCCGCCGCCAGCGCGGTCGAGGAGACCGCATCGTTGCCGGGCGCCTCCAGCAACGTCAGACCTGCTTCCCGCACACGCTCGCCATAATGGCGCACGTCAGTGACGACCGCCCTGCCCGCTTTCTGAACCGCGCCCAGCGACTTCTCTTCGAGCGTGGTGATGCCGCCCGCGATATTGCCCGGCGACGGGTTTTCCGAGACCGGTTCGCCATGATCGGTGAAGTAACGCTTGAAGCCGTTCACGAGGTCGACAATCTCACCGAAAACCCGGTCGTCGGCGGCGCGCATCATCAAAAGCTGCTCTGCGCCGAAGATTTCCGGGATTTCTGTCAGAACAGAAATACCCCCCGATCCGGTGACCGCATCGCTCATCCGCCCCACCAGCGGGTTGGCGGTGAGGCCGGAGAAGCCGTCCGACCCCCCGCACTTCACACCCAGCACAAGCTTCGAAAGCGGGACGGTCGTGCGCTCGGTCTGTGAGGCCTGTTCGATCAGCCCGTCGACGATCGCGACGCCCTCTTCCACCTCGTCACCCGCCATCTGGGCGGTGAGCATGCGGATATGGCCGCGGGCTTGCGGATCGACCCCGTCGAGCAGCCGGTCGATCTGGTTGGACTCGCAGCCGAGTCCCACGATCAGCACGCCCCCGGCATTGGGATGCGCCGCCAGTGCCGCCAGGATGCGGCGCGTGCCGTCCAGGTCTTCGCTGAGTTGCGAGCAGCCATGCGGATGGGTGAAGGCATGGACGCCATCGACACGCCCCGCCGCCCTGCGCCCGGATATCTCGGCGATCTTGGTCGAGGTGCGGGCGACGCAGCCAACGGTCGGCAATATCCAGATCTCGTTGCGCGTCCCGACCCGCCCGTCGGCACGAACATAGCCTTCGAAGGTCGGCGCCGCGCCCGGCTGCGCGGGATCGTGCGCGGGATGGTAGAGATAGGCGCCACTGCCCTGAAGCGAGGTCGCGACATTGTGGGTATGGACATGCTCGCCCGCAACGATCGCGCGCGTGGCGTGGCCAATCGGGTAGCCGAACTTCAGCACCGACTGGCCTTCGGCCAGATCGTGCAAGGCGATCTTGTGCCCCATCGGGATGTCCTGGGCGGCAACAACGCCTAGCAGATGCTCGCCCGCCCTGATCTCACGCAGAGCCGCGGCGACGTCGTCGCGGGGATCGACCTGGAAAGCGTCAAGCGTCATCGTACCAGCATATCCCGATTGATCTCGCGCACGGACGTGCAGCCAGTAAGCGACATCGCGACCTTCATTTCCGCCTCGAACAGTCGGAGGACATGGTCGATGCCCGTCTCGCCGCGCGCGGCCATGGCATAGATCCAGGCACGGCCGATCAGCACGCCCTTCGCACCCAACGCCATCAGCCGCACGACATCGAGCCCGGACCGCACCCCGCCGTCGGCCAGTACGGTCAGCCTGTTGCCGACCGCATCCGCGATCGCGGGCAAGGCCTGCGCGGTCGAGGGCACGCCATCCAATTGGCGGCCGCCATGGTTGGAGACGATGATGCCGTCCACACCCGCGCTGGCGGCTGCGCGTGCATCATCGGCATCGAGGATGCCCTTGATCACGATCGGTCCGTCCCAATGCTGACGGATGAAGTCGAGATCGGACCAGGTGCAGCTCGGGTCGAAATTCTCGCGCATCCAGGCGAGGAAATCCTCGAGGCCGGAATTGGCGCCCAGCACCGGCGCTACGTTGCCAAGCTGGTGCGGCCGTCCGCGTACACCGACGTTCCAGGCCCAGTGCGGCTTACCCAAAGCCTGCAGCGTGCGGCGCAAGCTGCCGCCGATGCCGGGCGCTCCCGCGAGGCCCGAACGCAGGTCGCGATAGCGCGAGCCCGGGAGCGGCATGTCGACCGTGAAGACAAGCAGGTTGCAGCCCGCAGCCTTCGCCTGTGCGACCAGATCGACCATGAAGCCGCGGTCGCGGATCATGTAGAGCTGGAACCAGAATGGCTTCGGGCTGGCCCTCGCGACCTCGTCGATCGGGCAAGCCGAGACGGTCGAGAGGCAGAAGGGAATCCCGGCTTTCGCCGCGGCGCGCGCCGCCTGCGTCTCCCCCCGGCGGGCGTTCATGCCAGCGAGGCCAATCGGGGCAAGCGCGATCGGCAGGCGCATTTCCTGGCCGAACAGATTGGTAGAGAGATCGAGCCTGGATACGTCGCGCAAGACCCGCTGGCGGAGTGCGATCGCTTCGAGATCGGCGACGTTCCGCCGAAGCGTGACCTCCGCGTAGGAACCGCCATCAAGATAGTCGAACAGGAAACGCGGCAGCCGGCGGCGCGCGAGTTCGCGATAGTCGGTGGCGTTAGCGGCTTTGGCCATATCTTCCCTGTTGAGTATGCGCGCCAAATAGATCAAGCGCATATCATATTATTTATCGGGAGATCGCGCGGTGAAGCTCTTACGCTATGGTGCTGTGGGAGCGGAACGGCCGGGGTTGATCGACAGTGACGGCCGTATCCGCGATCTGTCCGGGCACGTGGCCGACATCAGCGGAACCACGCTGGGCCGAGAAGGGCTGAAGGAACTGGCGGCGATCGACCCGGACTCCCTGCCGATCGTCGAGGGCACGCCGCGTTATGGCGTGCCGGTCGGCGGTGTCGGCAAGTTTGTGGCGATCGGACTCAATTTCGCCGACCATGCAGCGGAGTCCAACCTGCCGATTCCGTCGGAACCCGTCGTGTTCAACAAATGGGTGAATTGCCTGCAGGGCGCCAACGATCCGGTGACGATCCCGCGCGATTCAAAGAAGACCGACTGGGAAGTCGAGCTGGGCGTCGTGATCGGCACCCGCGCATCGTGTGTCGAGGAGGCGAATGCGCTCGATCACGTGGCGGGCTATTGCGTCGTCAACGACGTGTCCGAGCGCCACTGGCAGCTCGAGCGCGGGCTGACGTGGGACAAGGGCAAGGGCTTCCCTACCTTCGGGCCGGTCGGCCCGTGGCTGGTCACCGCCGACGAGGTGGGCGACATGCAGAATCTGGGCATGTGGCTTTCGGTCAACGGCAGGCGCGTCCAGGACGGCAACACCAAGACCATGATCTTCACGGTGGCACAGATCGTGGCATATTGTTCGCAATTCATGACGCTGGAACCGGGCGATATCATCACCACCGGCACGCCACCCGGCGTCGGCATGGGGCAGAAGCCCGAGCCCTGGTATCTTAAGCCCGGCGACGTGGTCGAACTGGGCATCGACGGGCTAGGCCAGCAGCGACAGGAGTTTGTCGCCTGGAGGCCGGCCGAATGAGGCGATGATGGGATCGGGCGCGTCTCCTGACCTGAGGGTGGACCGCCGTTCGCTCCTGTTCACGGGCGCGGCTGGCTTGATTGCCGGCCCTTTGCTGGCAGCCGACGTACCCGACGAAAGCTGGGTCAATGTCCGCCATTTCGGCGCCAGGGGCGACGGAAGCGTGATCGACACGCCAGCGATCAACAAGGCGATCGACTACGCCGCGGCGCGCGGCGGCGGCACCGTCTATGTCCCGCCCGGGTCCTATGCCTGCTACACGATCCGGCTGAAGAGCCGCATCACGCTCCATCTCGACAGCGGTGCGATCATCGTGGCCGCGCCAGCGCCGCAGGATAGTGTCGGTGGCTATGACGTGGCCGAGCCGCAGGATTCGGTTTTCGAGGCCTATCAGGATTATGGCCACAACCATTGGCGCAACAGCCTGATCTGGGGCGAGGGCCTGGTCGATATCGCGATCACCGGGCCGGGGCTGATCTGGGGCAAGGGACTCGGCCGCGGCTCCGATGGTTATATGAAGGACCCGGCCGGGCCCGGTACCGCCAACAAGGCGATCGCGCTCAAGAATTGCCACAACGTGCTGCTGCGTGACTTCCGCATCCTGCAGGGCGGCTGGTTCGGGCTGCTGCTGACAGGGGTGGATAACCTCACGATCGACAATCTGCTGATCGACACCAACCGCGACGGGA